>ODAI010365509.1_pt1 | contig 18793 bp, 10 predicted proteins | sample 1539321 | NCBI WGS metagenome assembly ODAI01 (sample SAMN02144231, study PRJEB22623) | gut metagenome | biome: sheep rumen | host: Ovis aries | place: New Zealand
GAAGCATGGTAAGGCCCTTGGAGGAGAGCTGCTCGGAGCAGTCGTAGGCGTAGTCCCGCATGGACAGATACAGGCTGCGGGCATCCAGGGCCGGGAATCCGGCCAGCTGGAGGGTGGCGCCCTCGCCGGCGTTCAGGCTCTGGGAGGCCCCGGCCTGAAGGGTGAAGCGCTGCACGCTGGCTATCTCTGAATGGGGATTGCGGACGGTGAGGGCGATGGTCTCCGTGGCCTTATGGCCGGCGCCGGAGGCATCTACCGTGATGTGGGCCACGCCTTCACCGGTGGCCTTGAGGGCAAAGCGCACCAGCTGGTCTCCCTTCTCGGGGAACTGGGCCGTAAGGCTGCTGTTGCCGACGATTTCTACGGGGCCGTCCACGCTCAGCTTCACGTTGGCGCTCTTGACGGCATCTTCCATGGCGAACACGTTCACCGGAACGACGGTCTCCTCACCGGTGCCCAGGATGCGCGGCAGGGTGGTCACCACCATCAGCGGGCTCTGGACCGGCACGGTGGCCTCTGCGTTGCCGTAGGCGCCGTCATGGCCGGCCACCACCATCACGCGGACACTGCCCACGTACTGCGGGAGCTTGAGTTTGATCTCGTCCGTGCCCTTGGCCAGGGTGCGGGGCTGCTGGAACAGGACCACCGGGTTGAAGCGGTTGTCCTTGCGGGCGGCCACCACGTTGGCCTCGTCACCGCCGATGGCGGCAAGCGGGGAGAATCGGCCGCTGAATGCGCCGATCACCTTGTCGTACAGGTCCCAGGTCTTCACGCCCAGGGCCTCGTCCTTGTACATGGCATCCCAGGGGTTGGGGGTCTTGAAGGCGGTGAGGTCCAGCAGGCCCTCGTCCACGATGGCCAGGGTGTAGGTCATGGGCTTGCCGCTCTTTTCGGAGACCTTCACAGTGAAGGACTCGTCCGGATGCAGGACATCGGGGATGCTGATTACAGGCTGCAGGTGAGACTCGGGGTTCTCCACCTTCACGCGCTGTACGCCGTACAGGCGCAGCGGGAGGTCGTTCACCGTGGAGCCGTAGGGCTGCAGCAGGGTTACGTGGACATAGAAGTTCGGAGCCATCTCCGGCTGGATGTCAAACTTGTAAGGCGTATCCTTGTCGGAGGTGGACACCCATTCGCGGCGAAGCACGCCGCTGGCGTTCTCCAGGGACACCAGGGCCTGGCCGCCCGGGGCGGCAGGGATATAAATGGTAGCCTTTTCACCGGCCTTGTAGGACGGCTTGTCCACGGAGAAAGTGAGCATGGTCAGGGACTCGGGGTCCTTGCGGCCGCCACGGCCGCGGGTTTCAGGCCAGTCGAAGCTGAACAGCTGTCCGGAGACGTGGCCGCTGGTCATATCACGCGCCAGCACCAGGTAGCGTCCCCAGGCGGGATACTCTTCCCGCATCACGAAGGTGGCGTCTTTGTCGGCACTGCTGGTTACGGTTCCGCCGGAGAGTTTGGTAACGGAGTTGCCGTTCACATAGGAATCCAAATCTCCGCCGGGGTTGTCCCACCACCAGTTCCAGCCCACCTTGAACACGGCGTATTCCACCTTGTGGCCACGCACGCGCTTGCCGCTGGCATCTACCACGGCTAGGCTCACGGTCTGGTCCTTGTCGGTTTCCAGGTAGTAATTGCCGGTCTCGGGCAGTTTGATGCCCACATAGGAGCTGTACGGGGAGTACGGGAGCGTCTCGGTGGTGAAGCTTTCGTCGCCGCCGGCCTCCATCACGGATGTGACGATGAAGGCGCTGAGCATGCCCGGAGCCCCTTCCGCCGCAGGAAGATCCACCTGCACGGAGGCCTCTCCGCTGGAGGAGAGCTTGGAATTATAGAGGGTGTATTCCGCGCTGGTAAAGTTGGACGAAGGGTCGTTGAAGGTGTATTTCTCGAACCCGGCGAACGGCGAGCCGGAGGTCTTCCTCAGGGTCATCTCCGCCCGGACGGGCATGTCGGCCGCCACGCCGCCAGCGAGCCAGTCAGCCGCGGTGCGCACGGTGATGCGCTCCCCTGCATTGAGGACGGAGGCATAGCGGGTATTGATCTTCAGTCGGTTGGGCTTCACGGTCTCTACGTGCAGCACCTTGTGGAAGGTGTTGCCGCCCACCTTGAAGTAAGCGTTCCAGTAGCCGGTGGGATCGTCGGCCTTGGTGGGGATGTCGTAGCTGAAGAAGCCGTCCTTGCCGGAGCGGACCATCCGGGTATAGAACTGGCCTTCCGGGGTGTAGAGCTCCAGCGTGGCCGGGTGGCCTTCCGGCAGGTTCTTGCCCTTGTCGGACAGGAGCATGGTCACGTGGAGGGTGTCGCCAGGGCGCCATACGCCGCGCTCGCCGTAGATGTAGGACTTGATGCCCTGCTGGAGCACCTCGCCGCCCACGTCGAAACGGCTCAGGGAGCGTTCCGCCCCGCTGGAAATCTTCAGGTAGCCCACCGAGCCGCCGCTGCGTGCCACAACCGCAAAGGGCTTGTGCGGCAGGGTCACCTCTGCCAGGCCTTTGCCGTCCGTTTTCACGGTGGCGATGCTCTGGAGCTGATAGTCAAACACTTCCAGGCTAAGTCCGGAGATGGGCTTGGCGCTCAGCAGATCCGTCGCGGCCAGCCAGAGTTTGTCCCCGTCGGCATATTCGGCCATCAGGCCGATATCCGATGCCAGCAGCTGCACGGACGGGAAGCGGTCGGAATCCATATAGAAAGAAGGCTTCGTGGGATCCGAGGCCTCGTCCCAGTCGTAGTTTTCCCAGTCGTAGTCGTTGTCCCAGTAATAGGAGCTCTGGGTGTCCCAGACATTGTCGTCCTCCTTGGTAGGAGCGCCACTCGGACCGCCCAGGGTGCGGAGCGGCTCCTTGCCGCCATAGAGCGACTGGTCCATGCGGAAGCTCAGGCGGATCCGGTAGATGGCACCGGGTTCCTTCTTGACCATGTTGCTCAGGTCTATGCTGTGCTCGTTCCACTGGTGCAGGTTCTTGGAGGCATCCAGGGGCACGTCTCCCCTGTACACCAGACGGCCGCTGCGGCGGAGGCTGCTTTCCTCGCCCAGCTCGTTGTCCTGCAGGTACATGAGCACGTTTTTCTCGTAAATCTTCACCACGCGTACCTCCACGGCGCTCAGGTTCACGGCCTTGAAGGGCAGGATCAGGTTGGACTTGTCCGGAAGGATGTTGCCCTTCAGGGGAATCTCCACGGCCGGGAATTCCTCCGTACGGGCGAAGGTGCGCACGAAAGCGTCTCCCAGGGTTTCACCCGCGGCGCTCTTCAGGGACTTGTCCAGGGTGAGGGTAAGGTCTCCCTTGCGGTTCTCGAAGAACACGCGGAGCAGGGAATCCTGCACCTGGACATAGCTGCGTCCGGCGCCTTCCAGCTCTACCAGGCCCCGCAGCGTTGCGTTGACGGGCGCCTTGCTGAAGACCACATCGATACTGGGCGTATCCCCCATCACCTCTTTCACTTTCACCACCCGGAAAGCTCTTCCGTTGTCCGGCTCCAGGGGTTCTTCCTGGGCCCGGGAGGCGTCACGGCCCTTGACGGTGAAGCCGAAGTTGAACTGCTTCAGATTGTCCTCCGGAATGTCGGAAATCTTGTCCAGGGCTACGCTTACGGCGTAATCCTGCCCCACTTTGAGGGCGCCTTCCTCAGGGACGAAGGAGACGGAGGACGGGGAATTCCACCGGATGGCTCCCTTCACCGAGGGGCTGAAGGAGAACAGGCCGTCGGATAGGCGGGCAGCCTCGGGGATGTCGCCGGTGAAATCTACACGGATCACGGCGTCGTCGGCCACGATGCCGCCGGTGTACGCCTTGATGTACTGGGCGAAAGCCGTGTCCGGGCTTTGCGCCTTGTCCTGCTTGGGCGCGCAGGATGCCATCAGGAGCAGGAAGCCGGTTACCACCAGCCCCACCGCTTTACGTGCGTGAAGTGTAAGCATATCGTTAGGATTTAGTGAATCGATAGGAATCGGCCGCCTGTTTCAGGCGTTTGAGCCCCTCCAGGAGGGTGGTGCGGGGACAGGCGATGTTCAGGCGTTCGAAGCCCCCCCCCGCCGCGCCGTAGATGGTGCCGGTGCTCAGGACCAGGCCCTGTGCCTGCAGATGGGCGGCGAAACGCTCGCTGAAGCCTTCCAGCGGCTCTCCCGGGCACAGCAGGCCGCGGCAGTCCAGCCACATCAGATACGTGCCTTCCAGGGGAAGGGCCGACAGCTGGGGAATTTCGTCTTCCAGGAAGCAGTACACGGTGCGGGCGTTGTGGTACAGGTAAGAGCGGAGCTCGTCCAGCCAGGCGCCGGCCTTGTTGTAGGCGGCCTGAAGGGCGGTAACGCCGAACACGTTCACGTCGCAGCACTCGTTGTCGTTGATGGCGCGGTCCATCTTTTTCAGGATGGCCGGGTCTGTGGCAAAGATGTTGGCAATCTGGATACCTGCAATGTTGAAGGCCTTGGTGGGCGAGATGCAGGATACGGAATTGCGCACCAGCGGCTCCTCCAGGGTGGCCCAGGGGGTGTAGTCGTGGCCGGGATAAGTGAGCTCGCAGTGGATTTCGTCGGAAATCACGAACACATTGTTCCTGAGGCAGATCTCTCCCATGCGGGTAAGCTCTTCCCGGGTCCAGACGCGGCCGGCGGGATTGTGGGGGTTGCACAGCAGCAGCACCCGGGCTTCCCGCGCCTTGGCCTCGAAGTCTTCCCAGTCAATGGTGTAGGTGCCGTTTTCGTAGTGCAGGGGCTGGTCCAGCTGCACGCACTTGTTGTTGCGGATGGCAGGGAAAAAGGCGTTGTAGCAAGGGGTTTGCACCATCACTTTGTCGCCGGGGACGGTCATGGCCTTGATGGCGGCGCTGTAGGCCGCGATAACCCCGGTGGTGGGCACAATGTTTCCCCGGCCGATTCCCGCCCAGCCGTGCCGCTCGCGGAACCACCGGGCCATGGCCTCAAAATAGCTGTCCGGCACCAATTCATAGCCGAACACGCCGTGGTCCAGGCGGCGCTGCAGCGCTTCCAGGATTTCGGGCGCGGCCTTGAAGTCCATGTCGGCCACCCACATGGGCAGCTTGCCGGGAAACTCGTCCCACTTGACACTCTCGGTGCCGCGGCGGTCTATGATCTGGTCGAAATTATACATTGCGGGTAACGATTTCGCAGTTGCCGGGGGCTTTGATGTTGCTGTCCAGGATAATCTCCCCGATGCTGTCGGCCTCTATGCGGCCGGAGCGGGGGTTTTTCACGGAAGTGATGTGGCCGCTGACCTTGGCCGTGACGCTGCTGTACTCGAAGGCCAGGTCTGCGTCCGGCTCGAAGGTGCAGTCTTCCAGCACCAGGTTCTCGCAGTAGCACAGGGGCTGGGTTCCGCCGATGTGGCAGCGCACCAGACGCAGGTTCTTGGAGTACCAGGCCAGGAACTCCCCGTTGATCACGGAGTCGTAGATGGTCATGTTCTCGCTCTCCCAGAAGGCGTCTTTGGTCTGGAGGTTGGCGTTGCGGATTACGGCGTTCTTCACATACTGGAAGGAGTAGTTGCCGTGGAGTTCATAGCCGTCGATGTCCAGGTTCTCGCAGTGCATGAAAATGTAGTTGGCGTCGGCCGTATAGACATTACGGAGCTTGATGTCCTTGCTGTCCCAGAAGGTTTCCTGGGCGTTGGGGATTTTCACGTTCTCCAGATACACATCCTCTATGCGGCGGAACATCTTGGGCGCTTCAATGAGGGTGTCGTACATCTTGCAGCCGCGGGTGTACCACAGGGCCGCGCGGGCGCCTTCCCGGAAGATACAGTCCCGGACGGTGAAGTTGTCACACTCCCAGAACGGATATTTTCCCTTGAATTCACACTTGACGGCCTCGATATTGGCGCCTTCCTTGATGGAAGACTCTCCGGGGCCGATCACGACATTCTCCAGATACAGCCCGTCCCTGCAGGTATAGAAAGGGCGCTCCCCCTCAAAATATTGGTCTTTGACGATTTGCATGATGTTATAATGTTTAATCTGCAAATATAGTCATTTCCCGGCCTTATTCCAAGCTTTCCAGTTCCACGCCGGGGAAGGAAGAGAGGCACTCCACCAACTGGTCCAGGTACTCTTTCACGGGGACTCGGAGGGTAACCTCTGCCAGATAGGCGTTGCCTTCCCGGTAATAGCGATAGCGCTCTACCCGTTTGCCCAGGTTGATCACGGCATTGGAAAGCGCTTTGAGGTCGTCGGCCTTCAGGACCGCCATCACGTTCTTGTCCCCCACCCGGATGGTGACAAAGTGCATGGCCTCCAGGATAGTCAGCGACAGTACGGTGCACACCCCCGCCACGGCATACAGGCCGCAGCCGGCGCCCAGGCCGATGGAAGCCGTGACCCACAGGCCCGCCGCCGTGGTGAGCCCGCTCACGCGGTTTTTCTGGAAGATGATGATGCCCGCGCCGATGAAACCGATGCCGGAAACCACCTGTGCAGCCACCCGGGCGGCGTCGAAGCGCTCCGCCCCGGCAAAGCCGTACTGGGAGATGATCATGAAAAGGGCGCTGCCCAGGGCCACCAGCACATGCGTGCGGATACCCGCGCCCTTGGCCCGGATTTCCCGCTCAAAGCCAATCGCCGCGCCCAGCACACCGGCAATCAGCAATCTTAGAATGAGTTCTCCTGTCATAATCTTAACGTTATCCATTCAAAGATACGGCTTTTTCTGCAAACTTGCACGTTTGCGGCGGGAATTGTGTGGGGGCTATTGTTCTAAGAAACTATTGGTCGTCTATACCCACGTACTTGACACTCCAGCCGGCAGGGACGATCTTGTACTCGCGGCAAAGATTCCAGGCAAAAAGACCACTTTCAATGCCTGTCGGCCGATTACGCCACAACTGGAATATCCATCAACTCCTGCCCAATGGAATGAAGGGTCTCATAAATCTGGGTCAGGCGTGCTTTTGAAGGGGTTTTTGCACCGCTGATGTACTGGGCAAAAAGGCTTTGAGAGATGCCCATCCGGCGAGCAACGGCAGAGGCATTAAGCTCTGGATGCGCTGTAAATACCCGATAGAGAGTACTTCTGTCCTTGGGGTAAAAAAAGCCTTCGAAACTCAGATCTTCATCTATCTCCGGCCAGTGGATTCCATATTTGTCTGTTGTGTAATTCATCCTCTGGCCGGTGCTGGCACACCTTAGGCGCGGATAATCTGCATAATATTCGCACGCTTCTTTCCCATCCAGAGTGCGAATCCATACGGCGTCGTCTGTGAGCCAAATCTTTTCAACAGTAACCATAACTATTTGCTCTTATTGAAAAAGCGATTCCAATGCTCGGCTATTACTTCCTGGTTCTCTTCAATAATGGACTCCACGAGTTTAATCTCTGCCGGTTTTAATCCTAAGTTCTCCACGAGCCGAACCGGAAATAGCGAAAACTTTGCCTTATGGCCATCTTTTAGCACATGAATGTGCAAAGGCTCATGGTCGTTCGAGTAAAACTTAAAAACAAAACCGAAGAGTATAAATACGGTTGGCATGGCTTTTTCTATGCAAAGATAGGTAATATTTTTATTACCTCCAAATTAATAACCTATTCAGTGAACGCACTGGCCATATTTTGCCGATGCTCCGCCGATGGTGCACCGGCTGCAAACATAGGGAACGGAAACGTCAAATACAAGCATCGGTTGAAACATTTCGGAAAGTTTTAACGTTTCAACCGATTGGGAGCAAAAGTGAGGGTGAACGACGCTGGTGGGGGGCCGCTGGTGTGGATGGGAAGTAACTGAAGGTAAGGAAGTTAAGCATTTTCCCCTGTGATTGGAGTCACAGGGGAAATCTTATAATTTGCCGATAGTCAAGCATTTGCGCTCCACCAAATACCGCCGCCAATCCACTGAATGTCCATTCTGTGCATTCTGTGTGTACTCACGGCAAGGTTTTCAGGCAAAACAGCCACTTTCATTGCCGCCAATCCAGAAAAAACTTGATATATGCTGTCTGTATGGATTGGCGGCTGGGGGTTTTAACACATTTGCGGTCAAAAATTTTGACCGCAAATCTTGTATCTCATTCTCTATTAGCCCAATAGATCAAAAGCAAGGGTAAACGAAAGCTTTAACACACCTCAGATTGGGTGGGTATTCTCCTTAAATATACCTAGGTGGTCAAAAATTTTGACCACCTCTTTTTTTCACAGTGAGTCAAAAGAAAGCGTGGAATGGAATGTGAGCAGCAGGAGAAGTGACTTACTCAATAGGAGGATCCACTGTCCATTTGGAGGGGATGCCGTGAGCATCTCTTGTCCACGTTGCCGTTCCAGCTCTTACAAATGTACACGTACTAGTATTGGGAACATTGCCAAGCCAATTAGTAGTATATCCATTGCCCAAATTGCTGGTAGCGAGGCACTTGACATTAGTAAGACTCGAGCAACCATTAAACATAAATCGATAGCATTCAGAAACAAGCGTCTCAGCCTTCAAGTCCGGGGCGGTTGAAAAGCGTGTATTCTGGAACATGCCGCGGTAGCAACTCGGAGCAAGCGTTGTGGCGGGCAAGAAGTCTTTGTCAACAGATGTCAAGCCCGTGCAATTTGCAAACATATCTTCGAAACAGTTAGCTTGAAGAGTCATAGTCCTTCCAAACAACGACCCCTCCAGTTTTTTGATTCCAGTACAGCTTTGGAACATCTGGAAACAATATCTGCGTCTGGTGCTTGTGCCTGACATAGTTACTTCCGAAGGGAAGGTAGGGATGGACGAAAGATTAGGGCAATTGTAGAACATTCGGAAATAACACTTATCCGCCAGCACAGTTGCCGGGAGAGCGGGCGCTGAATGGAGAGAAGTACAACCCAGAAACATTTCCGTATAACAGAAGGCGGCGGTAGATTCAGGAAGGATGAGAGGATCATCCGGATCAACATCTACCCAATTTACCGTGCGTGAGTCGACCGGTATGTTTTTTTCCAAATTTTCCGCATTCGCATCTGTGACGCTTCCATAGGAGAATGCGCTCCTAAAGGCATTGGTTGCCATCACTCCATTGGTCAGACTAGTGATTTTACCACCGATGTAACATACCTGGTCGGCGGTAAAAAGCTGTGTGGCGCCGGCACAATTGCATTCTTGCCTAGTGCCTTTGAAGTAAACCACATAATCTTTTGACAGAGAAAGCGAACGGCCGTCATAATTAGTCCAGTCGTCCACGCCAAGATCGTAGCTTAAATACTGAACGCTTCCGTCGTCGTATTTGAAGGTAACGTTCGTCGTGCCGTCTTCCTTGGCTCGTATGTGGAAAGGATTGCCAAGATCGATCGTAGTGCGGGAAACCGTGTAGTAATTGTTGACAGCTAAAACTTTGTCGTTAATGGCAAACTCTTTATGATTATTTTCCCCGTCCCCCCATTTTACGGACAACTCGGCATCGGTCAGCGATGTGCTGCCGCCGGGGAAAGCAACTACAAAATCCACACGGCTTCTTGCGTTGCCAAGAGCGGTTGCTGTTACTCCGGAGACCTGTCTTATTGGATTCGCTTCGTTGTTGTTAAACACTTTGGCCGTTACGGGCGTCGACACCGCAACCTCCGAGCGTTTGAAACTGACGCTAAATTTCAGGAACGCCGACTGTTGGGTAAGAGTGAACCTGGTGGCCCCAAAGGTGGTACTGCATGTAAAATGACTGAACTTTTGTACGGCATCGGCAAGGGATGTACCATACTCGTTGGAAGGATATGCTGTGCTGGTCAATTTTCCTCCGCCAGTAGTATGAATCCTGTCGTTGGAGCTTACCAGGGTGACATTAATCGGAGTGTCGGAAGCGGGCTCAAATTCATCTACGCCGACAAGATCACCCTCAAAATACGCAGTGGTCTCTCCGGAACCGTAAATAAGCTTCAAGACACCGAAAAGCAGCGGGTCCCCGGTATCGGGATCCGTAGCCGTGGAACTGACGTAAAGAGCATCCGTGGCCTGGAAGACATATTTGGTGTCGTTATCGGCAGTCGTCGCCTTCGAGTCGTCGTAACTCGAAACCTGAACCTTGTAATGGATGGTTTTGAATCCGGTCTCCGAAGTATCTTGCCCGGGCGAAGGTTCCCTTGTGCAGGAAAGCGCGAGGGTTGCCAGCATCAGCAGTATGAAACCAAACCTTTTCATCAGTTTACAAACTTCCTCCATTTATAGGATCGACAAAACCTACACCGCCTCCGGCAGCGTTGGTTTCCGTGCCGTTGCGTACGGCACGAACGTAGAAATATGTTGCCCTGGAGCGATGGGTCCCCTGGGTGGAACCGATGTAGAATGTGTCGGATGACAGGATTTGCGCAAGGCTCGCAGCAGCGTTTTCGGGAGAATTGGCACCATCATCCCATAATGATGTATCCATCCACTGCCCGTTCCAGAAGGCTCCGCCCTTTTCCAGACGGAAGAGCTGGGGATAATCTGGATCCGGCATGTAGTAATTCCCGCTCTGAAGCATGAAACCGGTGCCTGCCCCGCCCTTGAACAACTTATAGTTGGTTCCATTGGATTTGTCTGAACCCGTGCTTTTGGAAATATTAGGACGCAACCAATTCTTCTGGGGATTAGCGTTTACATCGTCGTCATGCGCAGGATAGTAGATATGGTAGACATACGGGACAGTAACTTTGTTATTATGGTCCGTGTCCGTTATGCCTATGCTTATGATGTTATCTTTGCCAAGGGTCTGGTCATTGTCCCTTATCTTATTACCCTTGTCGTCCAACAGATATTCGCCCGTCTCAGGATCCGTCTTGTACACAATATAATACGAGCAGTTGCTGAGATCGATGTTTGCCTCGATGAAATCTCCGGAAGCCATGTTCATTCCAGTCACCACATCCGGCTCCCAGGAGACAGTGATGTCGGAGGCCTTTTTATATCCAGCGTCCCCGGTTCTTCCTGGATTAGGTACATAATTGATTCTGAGGACATCCATTTTGGCGATGTTGGAGAGCGTATGCTTGCCATCCGCAGTAAGCACATCTAGCTGGAAAGAGTATGTGCCGGTAGCCAGGGAGTTCAGACTGTACGCGAACTGCCAGGAGGTGTTCCAATACCTGGTGTCCGAACAGGCGGCAATGTTAACGGAATTTGTCTCATTGTCCGGGTCCTTGATAATCAGTGTCCACCTTCTGATGTCAGAACTAGGAGAATGCGCCGTAAGCATCACTGGATATGAAGGATTCTGCGTTCCGTCATAAACACATGGCAAGAGTCGGACCGATGCGAACACAGGGGAAAGAATCTTGATCGGCGTCTCCAGCACCTTACGGGTGCCGGCGTTATTGACGACGATGGCCCTGATATACATATTCCCAAGAAGAGGAAGGTCGTTCGGGACAGTCCAGTCGACCGACTCGTCCTTGATGGCTACGCCAGAAAGCTTGATATCACCCAGATTGATGCTACGGGTCTCTTCATTGCCGCTTGTGCCCACATACACAAGATACAGGTTAAGAGACCGTATTGCAGAGCCCAGGGACGTAATATTCAACTTGATCTGGCAGTTGTCTCCCATATGGAGCTTGTCTCCTCCGGGCACCGAAATGCTTCCCGTTATCTCTCCGGTGCAGTTCATATCCTTAACACAGCGTATGTCGCTTATGATGGTAGCCTCTTTCTCTCTGGAATTGTGCATGTGGACTATGCCGCCATCATAACCCCAGCCAATTTTATGATTTTCTCCCGGAGTTATCCTGCTCCCGCGTTTTCCACGTGAATAATATGTACGGGAGGGGTACTTCTTACCGTCAGTCCAGTATCCGGAAGGCTGCAGGGAGGCCATGAGCAGCATTTCTGTCATATTGGGCAGACGATATCCGGCCGGGCAATAAGAATTATGTCCGGCAGCAGTTATCAGGTCGTTCAGCTCTTCCTGGGTCTTATTGTCAGGTACGGTAACTTCCGCCGACTGATCCTGCATGATCATTTCCATATATACCCGGTTTCTCATCGAATACTCGTCCGCGTAAGGAAGATCCAGCGAAGTGAATTCCCGGATGCAGCGCGGATCAAGACGGGAGAAACGAAGAGTGTAGGTTCCGTCACCGTTGGCATTGACCTTGCCATTGGCATTAAAACCCATGGGAGATTCATAATACTCGTCCGGAATCACACTGAGATCAGCCCCGCTTATGTCTTTAACCTCGCCCCCCTGATCGTAAGTGCCGATATTGCGTACACAGCGTACGGAAGACACCTGATGCCTGTCATCCACGGTGAATTTTCCCGAGGGATATGAAGTGTAGGCCCAGTTATATGAATCGTAGTTGGATTTTGTAGCACCTTCTTCCGCGCGGATCACCCGGGGGTTGGTAATGGACGAAGCCGTAGAAGAAACCACCCAGAATCTCCATTCACGATTGTCTCCGATACTGTTCTTATTCTGTGGCTGATACAAACGAGCGGAAGGGCTGAGAGCTTCATTTCCAACCCACATACCTACAAGCTGATTGATGGAAGCCGTGTACCAGCGGACCTCCTCGGGGTCAATCACGCCGTCGCCGTCGTTGTCGCGGTTACGGGTAAGGCAGGAATACGCAAGATATTTATAGTCATCCTTAAGTTCAGGATGGTCGTTGTCTACTGCGTAATTCAGGAATGTATCCCATTCAGGAGAGTTAGACACGCCCCAGATCGCAGCAGTGTTGTAGCGCCCGTTATCGTCGCTATTTGGTGTTGCCCCAGGGGGGAGACTTCTTCCACTCTTCCACCAAGGCCAGATGGCCTGCGAGGGATCCTTCTGCTTACGGATGCGGTACTCCATTTCATCCTGGTGCTCAGTTCCCCAGAGTGTGCGCAGGTCAGGAGAATATGTGTTGTAGAAAGTTTGGATAGACCGCTGGATGATAGAATGGCTGGAGGTAATCACATCGCTCTGGCGGTCTTCGCTGTAGACCGCCTCCGAAAGGATATGGAGTTCGCGCGGATCGGCATTGACGAATTTTCGCCAGAGTTCCGGATCAGCCTTTGCCGTTGCCGGATCGAGAGTAGGATCCTTTTCATAGTAGTATTCGTCGATGAAAGCTGTAACGCGAATGACATGACGCTTGCTTTCGTCGGCGGCGGTAAGGGGATCGTCTTGTATTCCGGTGTCTTCTTCCAAGAAGTCGTTGGCCTGCCCGGCTTCCTTCTTCCTGGTCTGGTCAAGTATATAGTTGTAGAGCTGATGAATGTCCATCAGCTGGTCCTGCGCAAGTCCCGTGGTATAATCCCAATTCTTGTTATAGGTGTCGCCCGGGTATTTTACACGGTTTTCTGAATAAGTGGCCGGTGTGCCAGAAGTTGCATTGAGACCAAACTTAACCCACAGGTAGTCTTTGCAGTCGAAGTTCCAGTCACCCTGTCCTCCATTAGCATCGGGATCCCACTGGGCGCCGCCTTCGTCGAAGGGAGTTTTTACATACCATGATACCTTTCTTCCGTCGAGTCCCGGAGTGTACCTGAAGGTAAGGCAATGATACTCGTAATGAGCGTCGCAGTTAACCACCGCCTCGGTAGAAAGTAGCAGGGAACCTTCCTGACCAGGCTGGGTCTCCTCTTCATCTCCCGAATAAGCATTTCCATCGTCGCCAAGGACCTCTACATAGATAGACCTTGAATTGTTTATGGTGATAAAGTACGAATAGGAAGTGCTGCGTTCCACGTCGTAATTGTCCCAGTCGCGGCCGCTTCCGCTGCTGCTGTCGGTGAAATCGCCCAGATGGACTGTGTAAACAGCCTCGGTAGTGAGGGCGTGGGCGGCATCATTGCCGCCAGTGATGTCGTTAACACCGGTAGTCGTGAGCCCGAGGAGCAGGTCGAATCTTACGTAGGTTCCGTTTGTCGGCGCGTAGATGAAGTTGGATTCTGCCGCCGAAGGGTCGGTCTCTTTCTCCCGGAGGTAATAGCTGGGAGAATCCAAAGACATAATGGATGTCTTGGGATCCTGGCAGTTCTCCAGCATGTAAAAGGAGAACACATCCCATTCCTTGCCGTTCACAGTTTCCTTGCCTTCAAAGAAGGCCTTCTCGGTATCGAAGAAATCGATTTCGTCAGGCTGCCCCGCTCCGGGAATCAGATAGCATTCGGAGGGAACATTGTAGACCCACCATTTACGGGGATCGCATTTCTCGGGGTTAATGTTGGCGGTATTGTAGGTGATATAGAACTTAACCTTGGCATCCAGAGCTCTTAATCTCAATTGATACTCGTCTCCCGGCTTGTTATAGACGGCATTGCCTGCGGATATCGAACCCCAACTGAGGCTCCCTGTGCTCACATCCGTCATCGTTCCCAGCATCAAAAATAAGTCGCCACGGTTAAGAACCTCCTGCTCCAGGGTTACACGGACTTCGGAGAGATCGTCGTATGTGTCGATTCCCGCAAGGACGTCTACCGGATCCTGGTGGTTGAGTGAAGTGATTGTGCTAGTTATGTTGGCCAGCATCACTAGCGTACAGTCATCTTTTGCCTGCGTTGCAATCTTGACGACTCCGCGGCTGTTGTCGGAGTTCTCGACATACCAGCCTTCATTGCTATGGCTGTCGAGGTCGTCCAGAGAAGTGTTCAGATGCTCGTATGTGAAGTACCTGCCGTAGAATTTATCCCCGTTTTTGTCAAAGACCATGACATACAGATCGTGGATGTGTGACTCATCCGCTCTGGTGGCCTCTGCCTTGGTAGCTATCTTTACCTCGTTGCGGCTGGGGTAGCCGAAACCGATGTTCAGCGTAACCGGCGTGCCTTCCGGCAGACGGAGTTCAACATTGGGTTCAGCCTCTTCCCTCACACATGCAAGAGAAGTAAACAGGCAGAGAACTGCAAATATGCGGGCTAATACCTTCACGGCTAATCAAATGTAACGTACTCTTCTTTTTCGTACCAGTCCTGGACTTCAAAATTGAACGAAATGTCGTGTTCGTCGGCACGCTTAGTAATACGGGTTTCTATCTTGAGGTGTTGGTTGCGAAGGATGCTGGGGATATCCTTCGAACGGCTGTCGTGGATGGGCAGATCCTCATAATTGTACTCCGTGTATGTGGCGGAATCGTCCCCGTAATATGTGGCATTCTTTTTTGTCACCCGGAAATGGACGTTGAGGAAATAGCGGCTGCCAACGAGTCTGGCCGGTGCAGTGCTGGGGAAGACCGTCTTGACCGGCAGGGTGGACTTGTTATCGGTAAACACAAGCGGATTGTCCCCGGTGACCGTCAGGTCGCGGTCGTAACCGGTCACGTGATCCGGATCCTGTTCAAACAAGAAGCCTCTCGAAGGGTTGAGGTCTTCGTATGTGACACTGCAGTCATGAATATCTAAGGCCTCGCCTGTCTCGTTGATGAACGTTAGGCTGATTCTTGCCACAGGCCTAAGAAGAGTGAGGTCCACCTGGCCATTGCCCCAGGCATTGACGCTCAGGGAGCCTCTGGCCGTAAGCGGCATGGTCGTGCCGAAATCCGGCTCGCCGCTGTCAACCGTGAGCTGGAGAGCTTCCAGCGCGGTGATTGTCGTGGCCGACTGCAGATTGGTAATGGTGGATGCTGAAAGGCCTGACTTATTGGCCACTGCAAAAACGGTGTACGATCCTCTTGGAGGCCCAGTGAAGTAGATGGTGGACTTGGTCTCATCGGTCTTTTCGGTCTGACACTCGGAGGTGTATCCGGTTGTCATAGAACCCCAGTAGTTGTCCGGCCACCAAGCTACAAGATTGCCGTCGGAGTTGGCAATACCAATCACAAGGTCGGGCTCTCCGGAACCGTTAACTATGATGGCACTGCCGTCGGCAATGTCATCAGTCAATGAGCGGGTGACAATGTTGCCGCTGGCAATAGACACGGATATCCTGCCACCCTCCGCCTGCACCGGTTCCATGCCTTTGCAGGAAGCGGTAATGAGGAGAATGGCAGCCGCCAATGCGGCGTTGATATATGTGTAAAGCCTATTCGTCATCAATAGTTAAACCAGGGGTTTCGGCGAGGACCTCTTTCCAGTCTGTCACCGCAACGTTAACAATAATACCTCCGCCAAGGCGGATATGGATTTCATAATTATATCTCTTGCCCGGCAACCAACTGGTAATGAGCTCATTGGAGTTCTTCAAGGTAATCTCTTCCAGACGTATTGGGAACACGGAATGATTGTGCTCCAATATCGACGTATAGGGATTCACCTGATCATACTCGTAGTCCAGCATCAGCTGCGGGATGTAATCTCCGTAAGGGGAAAGCCCTTGAGGGACCATAAGGTCCCACTTGCCTGATGTCATTGCGAATTCTTCACCATTGGCGAGCTCCGTCCCAGGAGTTGTGGCGTAGCCCAATATCGTACTTGACGTGTACGAGAGTGTGCCCCAGTCGCTGATACCCATTGCGGCAAGACCGCTTCCGCTCTGCTCCACCGTGCCGGTGGCCCGATAGCAGATATTGCGGAATCCATACGAATTCACGGTTATGCGGATAGACGGCGAGTCGTTGATAATGGCGACCCGTACTGCACTCAAGAGGTGGGAGAATTCGAAATGGACAGGATCGACGGAACCGTTGTTGCGCTGGTAACCCGCGGCCATAAGGTCGTAGGGTGTATCTGTTGTGGCATCGTAAGTTACACTGGCGGAAATGCGGTTGCCGCTGGCCGGATTGGAATCGGGTGCCGAGGAGGGACCGCTGATGGCAAGGAAATCGTATTGGGTTGCATTACTGTCCCAGAAACGCAGAGGAGAATACTCCCAACCTGTTCCCGTGAGGCTGACGCTTTGGCCGTTGAACACGACCTGACGCGTTGCCGATACAGTTTTTGTGCCGTAAACGTAGAAATAATCGTTAACCGAAAAGTCAGTTTTAAGGGTTCCTCCCTTGGTATTTGCATCATCACGCAGTAGCGGGGATCCGGTGGCTGTAAAGGATATAGTTCCTTTCTCCACTGGATCCAGCCGTGCGGTGCACCCTGCCAGGAGAGACAGGGTGCACGCAGCAGCTGCGATGCGTATGATGCTGTGTTTATGCAAGGTTAGTTGATGAGGTAGTGGTAACCGTTGGAGGTAGTCCAATCCTGAATGGATGCAGTAAAGGTAATGGCATTGGCAGCGATGGTGATGATGTAGGTGTAATGGATACCGGGCAGCCAACCTGTAATGTAGTTAGACTCAGTGTTGGTATAATCCTGGGCGTTGTCGAATTCCTTCAGATCAAAACTGGCCGTAATAGGCTCTGTCGTAGACGAATTCCCGCCCTCGCAGGTTTCTATTGTATAGGTGATAGTAACAGTCTGATCAGCTGAACCATCGGTCCTGAAGGTCTGAGGCATAGCCACGAGTTTCGTTATAAGGGCGTTGGGGGTGTTCGCAGAGACGGCATTCACATCCGTAGGAAGAGTAGCGGTTACATATCCGCTTGTGTGGTTGTATGTCTTTTTTACGGCACCCGTTTCTTCTGTCCAAGTGCTGGCATTCGTTACTGGTGCATAAGGAGAAGTGTCACCATAAGCGCTGACCGTGAAATGGCCGTTGCCATCAATGTTGGAGAGCGAGATAGCGCTTACTGCAACTTTAATGTAGTTTTTTGCATCTTCGCCTACAACTTCCAGATCATTATGCTTTTGCACTTTGAGGTCAACCAGAGAGGCAATATGGTAGAAGGGAAGATTGACCGGAGTTTTTGCAAAAGCCGCAGGGGCGCCGGTTTTTGTCACAGTCGTTTTTGCTGCCACAAGAATATCCTTGATGTTAGTCTTTTCTGAACTCCCGTCAGTGAACTCGATAGGCTCGCTGGTAAAAACGCCGGCAGTATTAGCGCTGGCGCCGGAGCCATCCAGAAGGCCTTCGGGGGCTACAGCGTAGAAAGTGTAGCTTGTAGCGCTCTGATCCCAGAAACGTAGGGGAGCATAGGTCCAAGTCTCAGGGGAATCAGCGGTCTTCTCAACGGTGGTTCCGATGAAAACATCGTGGGAGGTGCTTTCTACTAACTTGGTGCCGTAGACGTTAAATTTTTCACCCACAACGAAGTTAGTAGTTGCGCCAGGGTCGTGCGCCTTAGTCAGCGTCTCGGTCCAGGTCCCGAAGCCGATGGCCTTTTCGGGTGCAGTCTTCACCTCGTAGGTGTTGCTGCAGGCTACGGCGCCCAGCACCGCAGCACTCAAGATTAATAACTTTTTCATACGCATGAAGATTGAATTGTTAAGTATGTCATTAATTCACAATCGTAGTACTTCCGGTTTCCTCGTTCCATCCTTCGATGAGGGCGCTGAAACCATCCGTTCCGCCGGCACGTTCGTCCGGAGGGAAGTCGTTCACATCTATGTCCAGGGTGATCACCCCGCCTGTGGGGAGATCCCGTACCTGGTCGGTGATGTCGGCCCGGATATTCCGGGTAGATCCGTTCACATAGGTGATGTTGAGCACCAGGTAATGCGGCCCGTCCGACGCCGCCTCCACGGAAGCCTCGTCGTAGGGGTTGCAGCCGGGGATGCCGAAGGTGTACACCTTGGCACCCAGCAAATCCTGTTCCTTATCCATATATACGTCCATGGGGACGCTCACGGTCCCCTGCTCCGTTTCCCGGGTGAAGAGGTTCACGCCCTCGGCCATGCCGGTGATGGCAGCCCCGCCGCCGCTCCCGATTACCCGGCCGTCGTTGTTGTGAAGGCGCACCTGGATCAGGTAGATAAAGGTGGAGGGGTACAGCTGGCCTTCGATCCGGAGGATGTATCGGCCGTTTTCAAAGACAAGCTTGTCAGGGTCGTCGGTGATGAAGCGGGTAGGGTCGTAGAGGGAGAAAAGGTCGTCGGGAGTGAGGGAGACGGGCTCCTCTGCCATTTCGTCGGCCTTGGTGGTGTAACCGGCCCTTTTCTGC
>ODAI012598073.1_pt1 | contig 18793 bp, 18 predicted proteins | sample 1539321 | NCBI WGS metagenome assembly ODAI01 (sample SAMN02144231, study PRJEB22623) | gut metagenome | biome: sheep rumen | host: Ovis aries | place: New Zealand
AAGCGTCTCCACGAGTACAAGAGACAGCACCTCAACGTGCTCAACATACTCACAGATTACGCTTATCTCCTCAACAACCCGGATGCACCTTTCACTCCCAAGACCTACATCTTCGCTGCAAAGGCAGCTCCCGGCTACTACCTTGCTAAGCAGATAATCAAGATGATCTGGGCTATCTCCGAAGAGATAAGAAAGAACCCCAGAATAAACCAGAAGCTCCAGGTAGTATTCCTTGAGAATTACTGTGTAACTCTCTCCGAGCACCTTATGCCTGCCGCTGACATTTCCGAGCAGATATCTCTTGCCGGTACTGAGGCATCTGGTACAGGCTGCATGAAGCTCATGCTCAACGGTGCTATCACACTTGGTACTCTCGACGGAGCAAACATCGAGATAAGAGAGGCCTGCGGTCCTGACAACATCGTTATCTTCGGTATGACAACTCCCGAAGTAAACGCTCTCAAGGCAAGAGGCTACAATCCTACAGAATACTTCAACAATGACGGCCGCATCCACGAGGCTATCGAGCGTATGTACCACGGCATCAACGGCTGTACCTTCAATGACGTTGCAAACTCACTCAAGGATAAGGACCCCTACATGGTACTTGCAGACTTCGACAGCTACAGAAACGCTCAGCAGTATATCATTGAGTGCTACAACGACAAGATGAAGTGGGCTAAGATGTCTCTCAACAACATTGCAGGCGCCGGTATCTTCTCCGCTGACCGTGCAGTTACAGAGTACGCAGAAAACATCTGGCATCTCAGATAAGCAAAGGCTAAATAAGGGGACGGCTTTCGTCCCCTTTTTCCTCATCCGGCGGTGATATGCCGCCTATCATTTTCGGAGGGCGTTTATATGAAAGCTATCTATGATACTTGGAATTTGAGCTATAAGTCTATTTTCGGAGCAGTGAAGCAGTTTGAGACCTGCCGCTTCACCATAAGGCTCCCGAAGGACGTCTGTCCGGACTTTGCTCCGGTGCTGGTCCTCTTCCGAACAGGCTTCAAGGAGAGGTTCATCAATATGAATGACGTCACCGAGGAGGAGGACTGCATTGCGTACTCCGCCGACTACAATGCAAGATACACTGATGTTCACTACTACTATTTCTCCTACTGCCAGGGCGGTACAAGGCACTTTATCAAGAGGGTGAACGTCCATGAGGCTGCTGTTGACTACGGCGACCTCTTCCAGCTTACGGTGTATAGCAGTGACTACACCACTCCGGACTTTCTCAAAGGAGGAGTGATGTACCAGATATTCCCTGACCGTTTCTGCAAGAGCGGCAAGCCCAAGGAGAACATCCCTGAGGGAAGGGTCCTCCGGGAAAACTGGGGAGATACACCGTATTACCGCCCTGACGAGCATGGTCACGTCTGGAACAACGATTATTTCGGCGGCGACTTTGCAGGTATACAGTCAAAGCTGGGCTATCTCCATGACCTTGGAGTCACCTGTATCTACCTCAATCCCATATTCGAGTCCCATGAGAACCACCGGTACAATACTGCCGACTACATGAAGGCGGACCCCCTTCTGGGCACTAACGATGAGTTCGAGGAGCTCTGCCATGAGGCCGGAAAGTACGGTATATCCATCATTCTGGACGGAGTGTTCTCCCATACCGGCGCAGACAGCGTCTACTTCAACAAGTTCGGACGCTATCCTGAGCCGGGGGCATTCCAGTCCCGTGAAAGCAGGTACTTCGACTGGTATTCCTTCATCGACTACCCAAATGTATATGAGGCATGGTGGGGCATCGACACTCTGCCAAACGTTTGTGAGAACAACGAGGACTATACGGAGTTTATCTGCGGTGAAGAGGGAGTTCTCCGCTACTGGCTCAGTAAGGGTGCCGCTGGCTACCGCCTTGATGTTGCAGACGAGCTCCCCGACCGCTTTCTCGACAACCTGAGAAAAGCTGTAAAAGGCTATGACAAGGAGAAAATAGTTATCGGTGAGGTCTGGGAGGACGCATCCAACAAGGAGAGCTACGGCATAAAGCGCCGCTATCTCCTGGGCGACCAGCTTGATTCTGTTATGAACTATCCTTTCCGGGAGGCTATCATAAACTTCGCAAAGGGCGGAAATGCCAGGGACCTTATCAACTCTGTCATGACCATTGTTGAGAACTATCCCAAGCCAACTATCGACGTCCTGATGAACTTTGTGTCTACTCATGACATCGAAAGGGCGATAAACCGTCTGGGCGGCGAGAGCTGCGAGGGCAGGAGCAAAGACTGGATGGCTGAGAGGTACCTCACAGATGAGGAGTACAGCATTGGTAAAAAACGCCTGAAAACCGCAATGGCCCTGCAATTTTTCCTGCCGGGAGTACCAAGCATCTACTACGGCGACGAGGCCGGGCTCCAGGGCTACAAGGACCCATTTAACCGCCGCTGCTACCCCTGGGGACATGAGGACCAGGAGCTCATAGAATATGTTACCGAGCTGAGCCGTGTGAGAAAGTCCATACCGAATATGAAGAACGGAAGGATATACTTCGTTATAAATGACGGCGACTTCATTGACGAGCGCCTTGCAGCCTTCACCCGTCAGGGCGAACAGGGGGACTACCTGTTCTTCATAAACCGCAGCGAGGAGACAGTCCGTGTGGAGGATATAAGCGGGAATCTTTCAAGATTCACCGATTTTGAGCCTTATATCGGGGAATTCTCTGACAATGCCGTTACTGTGCAGCCATATGGCTATACCATTATCAAGGCGAGATTCGTAAAATGAGCCGCAATTAGAAGATATAGAAAAGGACGATATTTGTATCGTCCTTTTTATTTGACAGTGCAGAGTGGATGTGCTATAATTGTAGTATACTTTTTTTCAGAGGTCAGGGATAATGGATAAATTCAAGGAAATCGTAAACAAACGCTGGTTCTCCAACGCAATTGCCGGATGCATAACCGTGGTATGCTTCCTGCTGCTTTCAAATATCGGCTCTATCTGGGACAGCATATCCAAAGTGATAGGATATTTTTCCACTGCTATCGGCGGCTGCGTCATGGCCTACATGATGAATCCCCTTGCAAAATTTTATCAGCGCACATTCTTCCGGCGGATACCTTCTAAAAGGGCGCAGTGGGTGCTTTCAATATCCCTTGTAGTGGTCACTGTGATATGCTTTGTAGTTCTGACGCTCCTTACCCTCGTCCCTCAGCTCGTGGAGAGCATCACCAATTTCGTCAACAATATCGGCTTGTATGCCGCATCAGTCCAGAAGCTCCTTGACAATATCGACCCTGACGTGTCCCGGAAGGTGAACGTGCGGAAATTCGTTGACTCCTCAGAGAAGATACTCAATGAGGTAGTTGCCTATATTTCTGACAATTCCACTGAGATAATCAACTTCTTCACCACTGCCGGAAAGGGAATGTTCAACTGGATAGTCGCATTCATCCTTTCAGTATACCTCCTCGCCGGCAAGGAAAGGATAAAGAGCGGTTCCACAAGATTGATGAAGGCTGTCATGGCCAAGCCTAAGTACGACGCTCTCATATATTTCCTAAAGCACTGTGATGCCGTACTCAACCGCTATATCGTTTTCACTGTCATCGACGCACTTATCGTAGGCACAGTAAATGCAATATTCATGATGATGACTGGTATGCAGTACGTGGCACTGGTATCCTTTGTGGTGGCTATAACGAACCTTGCGCCCACCTTCGGACCTATCGTTGGCGGAGTTATCGGCGGATTCATCCTTCTAATGGTGGACCCAAAAAGCGCACTGGTGTTCCTCATATTCACATTGATACTTCAGCTTTGCGACGGCTACTTCATCAAGCCAAAGCTCTTTGGAAGCACTCTCGGAGTCCCCGGACTTCTCATACTGATAGCAATTATCGTTGGCGGACGAATTTTCGGCATTATCGGCATTCTTCTCGCAATACCATTTGCGGCTATATGTGACCACTTCTACCGTGAGAACCTGCTGCCCTACCTTGAAAAGAGAAGGATAGAGCGTGACCGGAAATATGCGGAAAAACAGTCCGTACAGATCGAGCCGGAGGACGTTGGTGAGACCGATTAGCGGTCTGCGGGTATTTTTATCCGGCTGAAAAAAATTTTTTCGTAAATTAAGACTATTTTAAGGATAGGGAGCTATAATACAGTCAATGGATCAAGTGATCCCCCCAATTCCCTCTAAATTCATTTTATCTCCCTCATGGCCTGTACGAAAGTACAGGCATTTTATTTTATATCATGATGCCGCCTTGACAATGATTTAGGGGACTGATATAATGTTTCTATAGACAGTTTGTATAAAGAAAGGACGACCAATATGGGAACTATTACAGAAAATAAGGACTTCCGATGCAGTGTATGCGGACAAATATCCGCTCAACCTGTTATAACTGAGCAGGACAGGGCTTCCGGAGCCCCTGACCTTGACCTCAGACCTGCCGGAGCTCAAAGGAACAATATGAGATACTGGGCAATGAAATGTCCTGAGTGCGGCTACTGCTGCACGACTCTGGACATCCCCTTCGACGACAGCCGTGAATACCTTGAAAGCGATGAATACAAGACCTGCGGCGGCATCACCGTTACAAATGAGTATGCAGAGAGGCTCATAAAACGTGCCCTGGTATTCGTCCGGGACCACACCTACAAGGATGCGGTAAGGAGCTACCTCGCCGCAGCCTGGGCACTCGACGATGATAAGGACGACCGCCATGCAAAGGAATGCCGTCTGGCAGCAGTAAAGCTCATGGACGGGCACCCTGCGGCATTCAAGGGGGACAACAACTTCCTCCTGCTCAAGGCTGACCTTCTGCGCCGTGCAGGTGACTTCGAGAGAGTGGTAAGAGAGTTTGCCGGAAAGGCCTTCCCCTCGCAGATAATGACAGCCATAGCATTTTTTGAGGTCCACCTTTCAGCCAGCGGCGACTCCGCTGCACACAGAGCCGATGAGGTGCCGGGAGTTTCCGCAGCAAGTCAGGGAGACTGATAATGAAAAAATTACTGAAGCTGCTGCCTATCCTGATGACAGACTCCTTCAACGGGGTCATCAGCGGTATAAAGAGACTCTCACAGCATACAGCGAGGTGATATTATGCGTTATAAACTTCTCATATGCGATGATGCAAATGCCACAGTCAAGGCTATAAAGAAGGGTATCCCCTATCAGCTTGGCGCAGTCTCCTGCTGCAAGCCGGATGAGAGATGCATCCTTCCGGTGGTCAGGGAAGGCAGTTTTGACGCAGTGCTGCTGTTTTCAAACAGGAGATACGATGATTTCACAAGACTTATCGGCCAGCTCAGGCAGGAGCAGCCCACTCTCAGTATATTTGTTGGTATGTACAGCCACAGCCTGGGAGCAGCAGGTGATTTCTTCAAAGCCGGAGCTGAGCTTTGCTTTGAGCTGCCGACGTCAGCAAAGCGCATAGGTGAGACTATACACTGCTTTATGAAGGTAAAGGAGCTCCCGGAGGTCCCGGCTTATGCGGCCTGCTATCTGAGAGCAGAGGGCCTGAGCCACAGGACAGACGGATTTATTTACCTTAGCATGGCTGTTGATATATGTCTCCATGACCCGACTGCCCTTGAGTCCATGTATGAAATGGTTTATACAGTTATTGCAGAAAGGCTGAACGTACAGGTCAAGTCAGTGGAGCGGCTTCTCAGAAATATCGCTGACAGCGCCTCTGCTGACGGCCTTGTGGCAAAGCTCACCGGCGGAGAGACTGATTCCGCCAATGCTCATGACCTTATCTCGGCTCTTTGTGACAATTACGCACATCAGCATTACTATCTTTTCAGGCAATAAAAAAGACCGCATCATGCGGTCTTTTGTTTTATACATATTCACACAGCAGCCTTGCTTGTCTGCTCCTTTGCATCAGATGCCTTGTCGGGGATGCTGACCTTCTCGATGTCAGCGCCGAGTGCTCTGAGCTTGCCCTCCATGCAGTCATAGCCTCTTTCGATATGGAAGATGTCCTCTATCTCAGTAACTCCCTGAGCTGCGAGACCGGCGATTATAAGAGCTGCACCGGCTCTGAGGTCACAGGCCTTTACGGGAGCTCCCATGAGCTTTCCTGTGCCTTCGATGAGTGCTACCTTGCCGTTGACGGTTATGTCAGCGCCCATGCGTCTGAGCTCGTCAACATAGCGGAAGCGCTGCTCCCAGATGTTCTCGGTGATGATGCTTGTGCCCTGAGCGAGAGTCAGGAGAGTAGCTATCTGGGACTGCATATCTGTAGGAAAACCAGGGTGAGGAGCTGTCTTGATGTTGGTCTTTACGAGAGGTCCGTCCACCCAGACTCTGATGCTGTCATCATACTGCTCGATATTCACACCTATTTTCTCCAGCTTTTTAGTTATGGATTCAAGATGCTTGGGGATGACGTTCTTGATTATAGCGTCGCCCTTGGTAGCTGCGATAGCCACCATAAATGTACCGGCCTCTATCTGGTCGGGGATAACAGAATAGGTAGTGCCGTGGAGATGCTCCACACCTCTTACCTTGATAACGTCTGTACCGGCGCCCATGATATTTGCGCCCATTGAGTTGAGGAAGTTTGCAAGGTCAACGATATGAGGCTCCTTGGCAGCGTTCTCAATAACTGTAAGTCCCTCTGCCTTGACTGCTGCCAGCATAGCGTTCATGGTGGCACCTACGGTAACAACGTCGAAGAATATCTGATTGCCTGTGAGCTTATCAGCAGTGAGGTCTATCATACCCTGACTGAGATTATATCTTGCACCCAGTGAGGTAAAGGCTTTGAGGTGCTGGTCTATGGGCCGGTCGCCAAGAGGACATCCGCCGGGCATAGAGACTCTTGCCTTGTTGAATTTTCCGAGAAGAGCGCCCAGGAAGTAGTAGGATGCTCTCATTTTTCTTGCGGTTTCATAGGGAACACAGTATTTGTCAATAGAAGTAGGGTCTATCCTGTAGGCATCCTTGCCTGCACTTTCGACCTTTGCACCCATTTCCTTGAGGATACGTATACAGATATTTACATCGCTGATAGTAGGAACGTTTTCGATAACGCAAGGCTCATCTGACAGAATGACAGCCGGAAGAATGGCCACTGCTGCGTTTTTAGCTCCGCTGATGGTAACCTCGCCTGTAAGACGTCTGCCGCCTTTTACTATAAACTTATCCAAATAAATTCTCTCCTTATTTTTCAGGATAATTTATATCTCTCCTGAACTTCTTTCTTTTGTTATATCTATGCTGCATCCGCAGCGGAAAAGCATTATTTGTAGTCGGCAATGAACCATTTGAGTTCCTCACCCTCATATTTGCCCACCTTCATATACTCTATAGCCAGTTCCTCGATAGGTCTGTCCTCGGCGTTGAGCATATCAGTGCTCACCATTTTCTCGGTAGCGACGTCCTGAGCGGAGAACACTATATCCAGACCCTCATAGACCTGACCGAAAACGGTGTAGCTGCCGTCGAGCCATGGGGCACCGCCGGCGGTGGAATAAACATTTTTTACGTCAGCCGGATAGCTCTCATCGAACTGTTCGTCGGGGTACACAGAACCGGTGACGATATAGAACTGACTTCTGTCAGTAGCAGTAGAGCCGCTGTTTGCATATGCAACAGCACCTGCTGCATGGATTACGTTTGCATCGGCGCCGCCGTCAAACATACCGCCCCAGATGGACTCGCCGCCTGTACCGGTACCTGTAGGGTCGCCGCCCTGTATCATAAAGTCCTGAATGACTCTGTGGAAGATGAGACCGTCGTAGTAGCCTTTATCGGCCAGGCCCACGAAGTTCTCAACACCTTTTTCAGCGTATTCCGGGAAAAGTCTTATCTTTATCTCTCCGTCGTAGCCCTTCAGTTTCATGATAACTACGGTATCGCCCTCCTGAGGAGTGGTGAAATTTTTGACCTCGGAATCATCGGGACTGATAGAGGGGACTGTTCTGTCGGAGAATCTGTCGATGTTTATGACTCCGTTATCGAGGTGCCAGCCGGTTATCTCACCGGCAGCAGTAGTTCCTTCGGCGGCATCAGCAGCCGGGGAAGTGGTAGTCTCTGTGTCATCAACTTCGAGATGTTTGCCGCATGAGGCGAAAGCCGCAGCAGCGGTTACGGTGCAGATAAAAGCTGCAAGAGCCTTTTTTACCATAAATTTCACTCCTTAAAAGTTCCTGTGAAATCAAGTTACCCCCAGTAACCTATTTATTATACAACAAAAAATCAGATTTGTAAATAGTTTCCGCTAAATTTGTTACAAACAGGCAAAGCTGACGGACAAAATGCGGATATTTCGTAGACCGTGACCATTCTGTCTGTCACGTTTTCTCTTCTTTGTGATATGTGTCGATATGAACTGACTTTATCATGATGTCGTCGATAGGTTCGTTGTACTGACTGGTGCCGTCGTATTCCAGGGATGCCAGCTTGTCCACAACGTCAAATCCCTCATAGGTCTGACCGATAATGGTCATCTGCTGGGAGAAATTGGGGATGCCGCCCTTGGAAATGAAGGCCTCTGCCAGTTCCTGGCTGGGTGAGGACTCCTTCAGCTCTGAGGAAATATCCTCAGTGAACTTGATAGAGTTGAGTATATCGAAGCGGCTGCCGCAGTAGTACGTACCTCCGCCCAATATTTTTTCTTTTAGAGTACGGCTGTATTCGGTGTTCATCATGCACACTGCGCCACGGAATGGCCAGAGGTCCTGACTGAGCTCACGCTCTATCCTCTCGTTGGTGCCATCGCCTGTGCTGCCGTTTTTGGACTTTGCGCCGCAGCCGGAATAGGCTCCGTCCTGAGCGTCAAAAACGTATGTGTTATCGTAATAGCCGCTTTCGGCCAGCTCGGTGAAATTTTTCACTGCATTCGGGGAATACTGAGGGTAGAGGACAACCTTTATCTCTCCCAGGGTGGTGTCGATAACAGCGATAGGGTCCCCTTCCTTGGGGTCCTCAAGCTGGACCAGCTTCATTGTGTCGATGTCGATAGTTATATAAGTATTATTTTCTTCTCTTACTCTGGATATATACATAAGTGAGAGGGAAAGGCCTCCCATTATAATGGTCAGTATAAGAATAAATCTGATAAACCGCCTTGCGTCCTTCATTTCAAACCTCTCTTCTGGTGTACATACCAACATTATACATTATAACATTTAATTTGTCAAGCAGAATACAGAAAAACAGAAGGCTCTCTGATAGAATTATCCCCTTGGAGATGTGATATATTCAACTGCTGAATATCATCTGTAATATGGCAAGAATGGTATCTCCCACCTGGTCGGAGTCAACTATCTCAGAGGCTTTTCCGGGGCGGTTGGTGATGATATTGTCCACTCCCAGCGACATCATGGACCTTATGTCCTCTTCACGGTCAACGGTCCACACAAATATTTTTTTGCCGTTCTGGTGGACGGTGTTCACGACGCTCTGGTTGACGAAGATATAATTCATGCTCACAGCGTCGATGTCCGGGAGCTGTGAATATGAGGTGGAGGTGGCAAGATTTGCGATGAGGGCAGTTTTTATCTTTGGGTCGAGTTCCTTGACCTTTTTCAGTGCGTTATAGGAGAATGACGTGATATAGCAGGAGTCCTGGATGTCGTACTCGTTGACCAGATCAACGGTTATTTCAGCTATGAGGTCAACGTTGCCGATGTCTTTGATCTCGATATTCAGCAGACATTTGTGGCCTACCAGTCTGAGGACGTCTTCAAGGAGCATTATTTTGGCATCACTGAATTCCTCTCCGTACCAGCTTCCGGCTGAGAGCTCCATGAGCTGGGCATAGGTATGGTCGGAGACTCTGCCACTGCCGTCCGTGGTGCGGTCGAGGGTCTTGTCATGGAAAACCACAAGATAATTGTCCTTTGTGAGCTGGACGTCCAGCTCTATGTAGTCAGCACCGCTGTCCAGAGCGGCCTCAAATGCGTATTTCGTATTCTCCGGTGCCTCGTCGGAGGCTCCTCTGTGGGCGCTGACCTGAGTGCCGGAGATAGGAGCATTGAGTTTGATATTTCCCCTGTAGACTCCCCTTATGTAGCTGATATTCAGCATAAGTCCGCCGGCTGCGAGGCTGGCTATGAGCAGCAGTTTTGGGACAGGGCGCATCTTTCGCCTTTCCTTGTCAGGGATAGTGATAGACTCATCATCGCCCAGGTCTCCCAGGAAACGTCCTGTGAGCCAGCACATTATGGCAGGGGCTGAGAAAAATGCGGATACCGCCGTGAATATCCTTATGGTGTACCGGAGGACGCTGAGTGCTCCACGAAAGGCCTTGTCAGGCCTTGAGAAGCCCTTTATGAAGAGTACGACCACAAAGCTGATACCGAAGGTGACAGTGATAGTCACCATAAGTATGAAGAGAGTCCACAGCAGGAATGTCAGTGACATCCTTATGCGGCGGTGTGATATTTTTTTCTGGCTGGCTCTGACGCATTCTGAGAAATTCTTGTCGGTGAGCACAAGGTAGTGCAGGCTGTAGCTCCGGCTGACGATGAGAAGTATGAACAGGAGCTGTATGAGGAGATAGGTCAGAACAGCGGCCCGGCTGTTTATATTCAGGAATATCCTTCTCAGGATAGGCAGCAGAGGGGCCATGAACATACCGGAGGAAAGAGTGAAATGAGCGACCGGCATGCACATCATGAAGATTAGAAAACGGAGGATGCCGAGCCCCCGGAAGGCCTTGTTGAAGCCTTTCAGGCCGGTGAGGAGCATACCGCCCACAGTGATGCGCTCGTGCCGGCTGTAGCAGGTAAAGCAGGCGGCAAGGGCACAGAGCTCAACAAATGCGAAGAATCCGGAGAGAAACAGCATTATCAGCACGATGAATATGGTCACCGGATTTTTCAGATATATCAGCATACTCTCGTCTGAGAGGTAGCTTATATGTGCGCTCATCATTGTCAGCCTGAGTGACAGGTTGAGCAGGGGAGCTCCTATCGCTGCAAGTATCAGCTTAAAAAGGAACTCAAAGAGCAGAAAGTGCGGAAGAGCCCTTATAAAGGCTCCCATAGAACGAAAAAAGTTTTTCATATGTATATATCCCCTGCAGCATAGCCGTATTATTCTATATTATATTATAAACCTATCAGGGATATATGTCAAATATTTCCGGAGCGGACGATTATTGATATTGCACATATCCTCCTCTGGAGGAAAGCGGAATTTTTCCGGTTATCCCCTTGACAAATCGTAAGGAATGTGGTACAATGTGTAAAGTGATTTTAGATTACACCCCGGAGGTGCTGGAAAATGGCTAAGGAACTCAGATTTGTTATGCTCCTTGACTGCTACGGCGACCTCCTGACAGAACACCAGCGGAGCGTTATGGAGCTCTACTACTGTGAGGACCTTTCCCTTGCGGAGATAGGCAACCCTCTCGGCATCACACGACAGGCTGTCATGGGGCTCATAAAGCGCACGGAGGCTATTCTCCTCAACTATGAGGAAAAGCTCGGATTTGCCGAAAGGCTGGAAAAAATGCGCCTTTGCTTCAGCAATATCGAAAAGGCCGCCGCCGGTATACAGAATGACAGTATCAGGGACTCTATAGTCCGTGAAATAAATAAGGGTTTGGAGCTGCTCTGAGCTCCCCCTATCTTTCAGCACAGGAGATGATAGCATGGCATTTGAAGGACTTTCCGAAAAACTCAATAACGTCTTTAAAAAGCTCAAATCAAGAGGTAAGCTCACGGAAAGCGATGTAAAGGAGGCTATGCGTGAGGTGCGTCTCGCTCTCCTTGAGGCTGATGTAAGCTACAAGGTAGTAAAGGACTTCGTCAAGAGCGTTACTGAAAGAGCAGTAGGCGAAGAGGTGCTTGCAAGCCTTACCCCTGCACAGCAGGTAATAAAAATAGTTAACGAGGAGCTCTGCGCTCTCATGGGCAACAGCAATGCCCGCATAAATTTTGCCTCAAAGCCCCCCACGGTCATTATGATGTGCGGACTCCAGGGTTCAGGTAAGACCACCCATTCCGCAAAACTGGCTAAGCTCCTGAAAAAGGAAGGACACCGTCCCCTGCTTGCCGCCTGCGACATCTACCGTCCTGCCGCTATCAATCAGCTCCAGGTAGTGGGCCAGAAGGCTGACGTCCCTGTATTTGAAATGGGACAGATAGACCCTGTTATAATCGCAAAGCAGGCCCTTGCCTATGCCAAGGACCACGGCCACGACATTCTCATCATAGATACTGCCGGACGTCTCCATGTTGACGAGGCCCTCATGCAGGAGCTTGTCAATATCAAGGAGCTCACAAAGCCCGACGAGATAATGCTGGTAGTTGACGCTATGACCGGTCAGGATGCGGTAAACGTAGCTAAGGCATTTGACGATGCAGTCGGCATCACAAGCGTACTCATGTCCAAGCTGGACTCCGATACAAGAGGCGGTGCGGCACTTTCAGTACTGTCAGTTACAGGTAAGCCAATAAAGTTCGTGGGTATGGGTGAAAAGCTCGACGACTTCGAGCAGTTCCACCCGGAGCGTATGGCATCACGTATCCTCGGCATGGGAGACGTGCTCACTCTCATTGAGAAGGCAGAGAACGTTATGTCCCAGAAAGAGGCTGAAAAGCTCACCAAGAAGCTCAAGGAGAATAAGTTCGATATGGATGACCTCCTTGACCAGATGAAACAGATAAAGAAGCTGGGCTCTATGAAGTCTATCATCGGTATGCTCCCCGGAGTAGGCGACAAAATAAAGGACGCCGACATCGACGAAAGACAGATAGACCGTGTGGAGGCTATCATCACTTCAATGACCAAGGCCGAAAGGGCAAAGCCCTCCATCATCAATCCCTCCCGAAAAAAGCGTATCGCTATGGGTTCGGGAACTAAGGTAGAGGATGTAAACCGCTTGCTGAAGCAGTTCGAGCAGATGCAGAAAATGATGAAGCAGTTTACCGGAAAGACCGGCAAGATGTCTCTGCGTAAGGCAAGAAAGAACCTGGCCGGAATGAACTTCGACAAGATGACCGGTAAGGGCGGAGGAAATCTTCCTATATAACACAGCATTCAATGCGACGTCTCCCGCCGCATGGAATATATAACTCTTTAATAAATAAACGGAGGTGAATTACAATGGCAGTAAAGATCAGACTCAGAAGAATGGGTGCTAAGAAGGCTCCTTTCTATCGTATAGTTGTTGCTGATTCCAGATACCCCAGAGACGGCAGATTCGTTGAAGAGATCGGTTACTACGATCCTACAAAGAACCCTTCTGTTGTTAAGGTAGATGCTGATAAGGCTAAGGACTGGATCGCTAAGGGCGCTCAGCCTACAGATACCGTTAAGGGCATCCTCAAGAACGAGGGAGTTCTCTGATTATCAACGGCAGCTGCGGAGGAGGAGGGACGATAAGTCTCTGCCTCTGTCTCCGGAGCGCAGGAGGTCAATTCAATGAAAGATTTACTTTATGCTATAGCAGCAGGTCTCGTTGAGGACAAGACTGCCATAAAGATCACCGAGGATGAGCCCGACGCTGAGGGCGTCATCGTGTTCCACCTTTCAGTGGCTCCCGATGATATGGGCCGTGTTATCGGTAAGCAGGGCAGGATAGCAAAAGCTCTTCGTACAATAATGAGAGCTGGCGCAGCTAAGAAGGACCTCAAGGTCTCTGTTACTATTGAATAAAAAAATCCGCCGAAGATCGGCGGTTTTTTTGTAGGTATTCATTTCAGACAGATGCGGGTTCGCCGTACTGATTGGGGTTAGGATCGCTGGGCTGTGCAAAGAGATAGAGATTGTAGATCGGGATGAGGATGTACCATCCGCATTTGCCGATGTCATGCATTCTTCTTATCTCAAGAGCGATCATGGGGATGATAGTTGCCAGAGAATACAGTGATGTCAGGATAAGAAGACCTGTAGCACCAGCGATTCCGCCGATAACTATGCTTGCAATGTAGTATGCAAGAAATGCCCACCAGAACTCACTTCTTGTAGAACGGCCGTCGAACTTGGTGTAGTTCTTGAAGAAGAGCTGAACAGCTTCTTTGATGTCTACATTTTTCGGACTCATTTGAACACCTCCTTATGTTATTAATTATGTAAAGTATATCATAGGAAATACATATTGTCAATAGAAATGAGGATAATATGCTGAAAAAAATTCTTAGCGGAGAATCCTGCGCTAAATGCAGGCTCTGCTGCATATTTGACCGGTACGAGGTCTGGGAAACTCCAGTGTTTACTGAGGAGATACGTCGCCGTATAGAGGAAGCAAGACCGGGCACCAGGTTCATCTCCAAGGACGGCGGCTACATTTTCCGGGTGGAGGAGCTGAAAGCTGACGAGCTGTTCTCATGTCCTGCACTGACCGACAAGGGATGTATGCTGGGTGATGACAAGACTTTCGACTGCCGCATCTGGCCCTATCGTATAATGGAGGTAGGCGGCCGTCGGGCGATAACTCTTGCGTCTATATGCGGGGAGCTCTATAACAGGCCCCTGTCCCAGCTTGTGGGATTTCTGAAAGAGGGCCTGGCAGACGAGATATTTGCCTATGCAGACCAGCATCCGGAGATTGTCAAGCCTTACTATGAAGGCTATCCGGTCCTGCTCTTTGAGCGCAGGCCGCTATAAAATGAAAAAGCCGGCAGTTCACGGACTGCTGGCTTTTTTGCTGTTAAAAAGGGGCTGGAGTCAGGGCAAACTTCTGGAGCCCTTTATTATATTTTATTTCTTCTGCATATATTCATCCATAGCAGCGGCAGCCTTCTTACCGGCGCCCATTGCAAGGATAACGGTAGCAGCACCTGTAACGGCGTCTCCGCCGGCATATACGCCTTCCTTGGAGGTAAGACCGTTCTCATCAGCGATGATACCGCCCCACTTCTGAGTGTCAAGTCCTGCTGTTGTGGACTTGATAAGGGGGTTAGGAGAAGTGCCGATAGACATGATAACACAGTCTGCATCTATTTCGATGAATGCGCCTTCCTTCGGAACAGGCTTTGCTCTTCCGGATGCATCAGGCTCTGAGAGCTCCATTTCCTGACATACAACGCTCTTTACCCAGCCGTCCTCAGTGGAGGTTATCTCGGTGGGGTTGGTGAGGAACTTGAATGCGATGCCCTCTTCCTTAGCGTGCTCTACTTCCTCTGCTCTTGCAGGAAGCTCCTTCTCAGTACGTCTGTAAACGATAGTAACGTCAGCTCCCAGTCTCTTAGCGCAGCGAGCAGCGTCCATGGCAACGTTTCCGCCGCCGACGATAACAGCCTTTGTACCGGCCTTGATAGGAGTTGAGCTGTCAGGCTTGTAAGCCTTCATAAGATTTATTCTTGTGAGGAACTCGTTTGCGGAGTAAACACCGTTCAGGTTCTCACCGGGGATATTCATGAATCTGGGGAGTCCGGCACCTGAGCCGATGAATACGGTCTCGAAGCCTTCCTCCTGCATGAGCTCGTCGATAGAGATAGTCTTGCCGACAACAGTATTTGTCTCCACCTTAACACCGAGAGCCTTCAGACCCTCTATCTCCTTCTGAACTATAGTCTTGGGGAGACGGAACTCAGGGATACCATAGGAGAGAACTCCTCCGGCGATATGGAGAGCCTCGAATACAGTAACATCATAGCCCTTCTTTGCAAGGTCTCCTGCACAGGCAAGACCGGAAGGACCGGAGCCTATAACAGCGGCCTTATGGCCGTTTGAAGCAGGCTTCTCAACAGCAGTCTCAGGCTGGGCATTGTGCCAGTCAGCGATGAATCTTTCAAGACGTCCGATAGCAACAGGCTCGCCCTTGATGCCTCTTACGCACTTGCTCTCGCACTGTGTCTCCTGGGGACATACTCTTCCACAGACAGCAGGCAGTGAGCTTGACTGAGTAATGACCTTGTATGCGCCGGCAAAGTCGCCTTCTGCGACCTTAGCGATGAAAGCAGGGATGTCTATCTGAACGGGACAGCCTGTAGAGCAGGGCTTGTTCTTGCAGTTAAGGCATCTCTTGGCCTCGTCGATGGCCTGTTCCTCGGTGTAGCCGAGGGCAACTTCCTTGAAGTTCTTATTTCTTACGTCCGGTTCCTGGACGGGCATTTCGTTTCTGACAAGTGACATATTAGGCATCTCACTTTACCTCCTTCTTGAACAGGTTGCAGGTATCCTCGTGAGCCTTGCGCTCAAAGGGCTTGTACATAGCTCCTCTTGCCATAGCCTCGTCGAAGTCGATGAGGTGGCCGTCGAACTCAGGGCCGTCAACGCAGGCGAACTTAGTCTGGCCGCCGACTGTAAGACGGCATCCGCCGCACATACCTGTTCCGTCTATCATAATGGGGTTCATGGATGCAACTGTGGGAATCTCATACTCTTTGGTAAGCCGACAGACGAACTTCATCATGATAAGGGGGCCGATAGTGATGACTCTGTCATACTTCTCGCCGCTCTCGATGAGCTTTTTCAGAGCATCTGTAACGAGTCCCTTTTCGCCGGCAGTACCGTCATCTGACATGAGGACGAACTTTGAGCTTGCAGACTTGAATTCATCTTCAAGGATAACGAGGTCCTTATTTCTGAAACCGACTATGGAATGTACCTCAACGCCGAGCTCATGGAGCTTCTTGGCAACGGGGTAAGCGATAGCGCAGCCAACACCGCCGCCTACAACAGCGACTTTCCTGAGGCCTTCAGTCTCAGTAGCTCTTCCGAGAGGACCAACGAAGTCCTGGAGGCAGTCGCCCTCATTGAGGTGGTTGAGCTTTTCTGTAGTAGCGCCGACTATCTGGAAGATTATAGTAACTGTACCGGCCTGGCGGTCAAAATCGGCTATAGTGAGCGGTATACGCTCGCCGTTCTCATCAGTTCTGAGGATGATGAACTGACCGGGCTCAGCCTTTCTTGCCACCTTGGGAGCGGCGATCTTCATAAGAGTGACAGTCGGGTTGAGACTTTTCTTTTCGAGTATTTCAAACATTGTCTTTACCTTCCTAACAAATGGATTTGCAGTGCGGGAGATTCCGCGCCGTCGCCTTTGACGGAGCCGGATACAGGCATTGCAGGGTATAAAATATATTATATCACAGTTTATTGCGGATTTCAAGGGGTATCAGGTATTTAAATGACTATAAATCCGGAATATCCCCATGTCATCAGTGATATTCCGCAAAAGCTGCTTCGTTGCGGACCTCATAGAGCCTGTTGACGAGCTGGAGCTCTTTTTCGGAGAGCTTGTGGCCGTTGGCGTAGATGAGCACATCCTTGAAGCTGTTGTCCGGAAAAGCACATTTGCGCTGGACAAGTCCGTATTTTCCGCAGAGACTTTCCGGCACGGGAGAATCAAGCATGAAGGCCTGGGGCACAGTCAGCAGGAAGTCCAGGGCACTTCCACGGTCGTACATACAGACACGCTTTACCGGAACGTCGGCAGGACGGTTCTCGGAGTAGAGCTTTTCGACGGCTCCTGATACATAAGGGACGGCCTCGTCGCCTTGACAGAGCTCGGTATACTGGGAAGAAAGGTCTGCATAGGTGAGCTCCTCTGCATCTGCTATGGGGTGCTCGGCGGACATTACTGCCAGCATCTCGAATTCCCAGAGCAGCTTGCTTTCGAGGTTCTTCTCAGCGAGAAAATCAGAGAAGTACTTCTCATGTGCGGTGTTGTAGCGGATTATCCCGAAGTCGTAGCCGTTCTCACGGACGTTCTCGATAGTCCTGAGGGAGTTGGTCTCGCAGAAATAGAGCTCCATATCGTCCGGAGAGTCCATAGCAGCGATGTACTGTGAAAAGGCCTTGGAAATATATCCGGTACGGGGCACAGAGATACGCAGCTTGCGGTTCTGAGCCTTATCCGGGGAGTGGATAGCCTCCATGTTGTCTATCTGTATGAGTATCTGCTTGGCATAGCCCAGGAATTTCAGTCCCTGGTCAGTTGGGATGACACCCTTTGAGGTGCGGCGGAAAATAGTGATGCCAAGGGTGTTTTCCAGTTCCTTTATAGCTTTGCTCAGATTGGGCTGAGCCATGTAGAGATTTTCTGCGGCCTGTGTGATAGAACGGGTCTTTTCGATCTCTACGGCATATCTGAAGTGCAGTGTGTTCATGGCTTAGTCCTCCTTGTTGTCATGGTCAGCGCTTTACCTCTTCCAGCTTTATCTCACGCTTTTTTGGAGGCTCAGGCTTTTTCTCGGCGGTCTCTTCCGGAGCAGCTTCTTCGGCAGGTGATGCGTCTCCGGACTTCTCAGCCGGGTCGATAGTGCGTATCGGCTTGCAGGGATTTCCTACAGCAACGCAGTTTGAGGGGATGTCCTCAGCTACTACACTTCCTGCGCCGATGACCACATTGTCACCGATAGTAACACCGGGGAGTACGCAGACATTTCCGCCTATCCACACATCGCTGCCAACTTTGATAGGCTTTGCGAATTCGAGTCCCTTGTTTCTTACAGCAGCTTCGATAGGGTGGCCGGCAGTATAGAAACCGCAGTTAGGACCAATAAAAACGTTGTCACCAAAGACTACCTCAGCGCAGTCCAGGATGACCAGATTGTGATTAGCGTAGAAGTCATTTCCGATGACGATATTGTAGCCGTAATCGCAGAAGAAATTGGCCTCTATCCAGGTATTTTCACCTCTGAGAGCGATGAGTCTGTCGAGAGTTCTCTCCCTTTTCTGGAAATCGTTGTAGGGTATGCTGTTGTACTCAGCGCAGAGCTTTTTTGCGGATATTCTTTCAGCAGTGAGCGTGCGGTCGTTTCCGTTGTAGAGCTCCCCTGCCTGCTGTTTTTCTTTTTCGGTCATGTCCGGACCTCCTTTTATGAATTAGTAAGTATTGTCATACCGGCAATAAAAAATATTAATGCTATAACGACAGACGGAAAAATAATCCCGACGATAAAC
>ODAI012343920.1_pt1 | contig 18781 bp, 12 predicted proteins | sample 1539321 | NCBI WGS metagenome assembly ODAI01 (sample SAMN02144231, study PRJEB22623) | gut metagenome | biome: sheep rumen | host: Ovis aries | place: New Zealand
AAGGCGGATAGCTTCGCGCTGAAACCCGCAATACAGTGCGTTCAATATATCAGATCTGAAAGAGAGAAAGGAATGTTGTTATGGGACTCAGATTTCACAAAAGCATATCTCTGTGCAAAGGTGTGAAACTTAATGTCAGCAAGTTCGGCGTAGGAGTAAGCGTCGGAACAAAAGGACTGCATTACTCGATAAATTCAAGCGGCAGGAACACTGCAACCGCAAGTCTGCCCGGTACAGGACTTTCGTATTCAAAGTCGTTCACACTCGGCAAAAAGAAAAAAAGCACTTCGGAGGCTTCAAAAAAGAAGGAAGAACTGAAAAAGCAGAAAGAAGAGCTTGCGGCACAGAAAGCAGAGCAGAAAGCTACAGAAATGCAGGAAAACACCCTGAAAGCCGCCGAAGCCGAGAATTACGCCGCACTTATAAAATCTGTGCATAAAGAATGTGCCGAAGATATAGACTGGCAGGCGCTTTCAGAATCAGCGCCCCCGTTCGTAAAAGGTCAGAAAGGACCGAACGAGATCGAAGCACAGAAGGCGCTGGACAGCTACAAACCAGGTCTTGCAGGAAAACTTTTCGGCGGAAACAAGGAAAAAGAAAAGCTTGAAGCCGCTGTCGAAGAAGCGAGAAAAGCCGATGAGCAGGATTTTGCCGAATGGCAGGAAAACTACAAGCTTGCACAGAGCGTCATGGACGGAGATATAGACGCATATCTGAGAGTTATAGAGAAAGCAAACCCGTTTGACGATCTTCTCGAATACGGAAGCGGATTTGAGTTCGGAACAGACGACCCTTCCGTAATGGAGATAGAATTTCAGGTGAAATCGGAAGAAGTAGTTCCGAAAACAGCTGTGACCGTCCTCAAAAGCGGAAAGCTGTCGGAGAAGGAACTTTCAAAGTCAGCGTATTACGATCTTGTGCAGGACTATGTGTGCAGCTGTGCAATAAGGCTTGCGCGTGAGATATTCGCAATACTGCCGGTGGGAGGAGTGATAGTACACGCTGTTGACGCAATACTCGATACTTCGACCGGAAACGATGCAGAGATGACGATACTGTCGGTTCTCTTTGAGCGGGAGAAGTTCGATACCGCAAATTTTGACAGGATAGACCCGTCGGATTTTGTGAACTCCTTCACCTGCAACATGAAATTTACAAAAACAACGGGCTTCAAACCTGTTAAACGTCTGGGTGAGTGACAGAACACTGAAAGGATACAACCAATGCTGAGTTTAAAGAACATCAAGAAAGACTACAAAATGGGAGATAACATTGTTCACGCTCTCAGAGGCGTGACCGTGAACTTCCGGAAGAACGAATTCGTGGCGATACTGGGACAGTCCGGCTGCGGCAAGACCACCATGCTCAACATAATAGGCGGACTTGACCGTTATACCGAGGGCGACCTTATCATCGACGGCGTTTCCACAAAAAAATACCGTGACCGCGACTGGGATACCTACCGAAACCACAAGATAGGATTTGTATTCCAGAGCTACAACCTGATACCGCATCAGACTGTTCTCTCAAACGTTGAGCTGGCTCTTACCCTTTCCGGCGTTTCAAAATCAGAACGCAGAAGAAGAGCTGTTGAAGTTCTCGAAAAAGTCGGACTGAAAGACCAGATGAAGAAAAAGCCGAACCAGATGTCCGGCGGTCAGATGCAGCGAGTCGCGATCGCACGCGCTCTGATAAACGATCCGGATATACTGCTTGCTGATGAGCCTACCGGCGCTCTTGACAGCGAAACTTCGATCCAGATCATGGAGATACTCAAGGAGATCGCCAAGGATAAGCTCATTATTATGGTAACTCATAACCCCGATCTTGCGGAGAAGTATGCTAACCGTATCGTCAGACTGGTTGACGGAAACATCACCGGCGACAGCAATCCCTGCGACGAAGAGGACGAGATAAAAAGCAAACCCGATAAGGTGCGCAAGACCTCGATGTCATTCTTCACCGCGCTTTCCCTCAGTCTCAACAACCTGATGACAAAGAAGGGCAGAACGATACTCACCGCGTTTGCCGGAAGCATAGGCATCATCGGTATTGCGCTGATACTGTCACTCTCAAACGGCGTGCAGGTCTATATCAACGATATACAGCGCGACACTCTCGCCTCCTACCCTCTTACCATAGAAGAGAGCAGCACGGATATTTCGTCATTCTTCAACAGTTCAATGGAAACGGCAGTGGATTCAGAAAATGAGCGTCAGACCAGGAGCCTGGATAAGATATATTCCTCCGACCGTATGAAATATGTGTTCGAGGGAATGTACGCCCAGACAAATACAAACGATCTGAAAAGCTTCAAGACATTTCTTGACGGAAATGAAGAAATTGCAAAAAACACAACAAATGTCGAATATTCATACGGCGGAATGACATTGCAGGTATTCTCCCGCACAGATGAGGGAATAAAGCAGGTCAATCCGAATACCGTACTTGACGATATCGGGTTCGGCTCGGTATCGGGACTGTTCAGTCTGCGCACACAGATATCGTCCTCTGCGGGAAATATAGATGTGTTTACACAGATAACCGATGATGACGGTATGTTCAATACACGCTATGAGGTAGTTGCCGGACACAGACCCGAAAATTATAACGAAGCGGTCCTTATCATCGACAAATACAACAGCATCACCGACTTTACTCTTTACGCACTCGGAATGCGCGATCCCGCCGCTCTCCGTTCGGCGATACGTGATATGATGCAGAAGAAGGAAAAGGACGAAGTCACTGAGGTATCAGAAAGCCAGAATTATGAATATGATGATTTTCTCGGAATGACATTCTCCGTTATCCCGAACAGCGATCTTTATAAAAAGAATACAGACGGAAACTGGGATAAAATGACAGATGACGATGATTTCATGAAAAAAGCCTACGACAGCGGCGTTGAGCTGAAGATAGTGGGAATAATCCGTGAAAAAGAAAGCTCAACTTCTATAAGCGGCTTGATCGGTTACACCAGCGCTCTTACCGAGCATATCTCCGGTATCATCAACAGCAGCGAGATCGTGAAAGATCAGGAAAGCAGAGAAGAATACGATATATTCACGGGACTTCCCTTTGAGGACACCGAGACAGGCGAAAAGGCGATCGCAGATGCAAAAGCAGCAGAAGAAGAGCGGGCAAAAGAACTCGAGGATATGCAGAACCGCCTGAAAGAAGCTGCCGAGCAGATGAAAGCAGCGCAGGAAGCCATGGCGGCTGCGCAGGCTGCTTTTGGAGAGCAGAGCCTTCCGGATATACAGACGATAATGGAAAGTCTCCCGCCTGAACAGCAGGCAGCCCTTGCGGCGATGACTCCTGAAGAACAGCAGGCATATATAATGCAGATGATGCCGGAGCTTTCCGGAGACTCAGGTGCAGAGATGCCCGATATGTCATCAATAATCGCGATGCTTCCGGAAGAACAGCAGGCTGTGCTGTCCCAGATGTCGCCGGAGGAACAGATGGCATATCTCCAGCAGCTTTCCGGTGAAGAAACGGCTGCGCCGATAAATCCGTTCATGGGCGGATTTGATCTGTCAGATGCGGATCTTTCGGCATTTGATATGAGCAATATAACCGATGAGCAGATGTCGTTCTTCATGTCTCTTACCGACGAGCAGCGCGAGCAGCTCACAAAGCAGCTTGCGGGAGTCGGTTTCAGGACTTCAAATGTGGTATCTTCATCGTCGTATTATGACAATATGAACACCCTCGGTGTTATCAGCATGGACACCCCTTCGTCGATCTCGATATATCCTATAAATTTCGAGGCGAAAGAAAACGTTATAAAGATAATCAAGGATTACAACGAAAGTGTTGAGGAAAACAAGAAGATAACATACACAGATATTGTCGGTATGCTCATGTCCTCGGTTACAGATATCATAAATGCAATAAGTTATATCCTGATAGCGTTCGTTGCTATCTCGCTGATCGTTTCATCTATAATGATAGGTATCATTACGTATATCTCGGTACTCGAGCGTACAAAGGAGATCGGTATCCTGCGTTCTATCGGCGCATCGAAAAAGGATATCTCCCGCGTATTCAACGCAGAGACTGTGATAATAGGATTTATCGCCGGAGCTCTCGGAATAATAGTTACTCTCCTCTTGCTTATCCCGATCAATGCTATTATCGAGAATATGACAGATATCTCCGGTCTTGCCAAGATGCCGCCGCTTGCAGGCGTTATACTCGTCGGAATAAGTATCCTGCTCACACTTATCGCAGGTCTTATGCCCTCCAGCCTCGCAGCTAAAAAGGATCCCGTCGTCGCTCTGAGAACAGAGTAATTGATGCCCTCAACACCCCGCCAGCCTCTTTATAAAAATGTGTCCTCAATAACTGCCAAAAGGCAGTTATTGAGGACACATTTATTATTATGAGACTGTTCAGGTTCCGTTTTAACGGTATTCGCCTTTCAGGAGGGTTGGGGAGATGGGGTGCAGGGGGTTCTCTTCACCGTATCTCATCAGCCCTCGTTGTCTTCCACCCACTTAGCTGCCATGAGCGGAGATACGATCACATCAAGCTCGCCCTTGCCCGAATCGAACATGACCTCTCCGAGAGCATTTGTATTGCCGCCGAGAATGTCATTCGTGAACTGCAAACGATAGCTTATATGACAGAAAAGGAACTCCGGCGGTATCATGTCCGCAGATTTTATCTCTTCAAGCCAGCGCAGCGGTGACATTCCGCCGATGCTGACATTCGTTATCAGCCAGCCGCCGGACGCAGCGGAGTCGTTTGCACACAGATACAGCGAAAAATTGAATGTCTTTTCGCTGTCCTCTGTAAGTACCTCCACCTGGAAGTCCTTCAGATCAAAGCTGTTTATTGCACGAGACTCGAATCCGCACACAGGGCAGCAGCCTCCGTATCCGAACAGCTTTCCGTTAATATCCTTCGCAAAATAATTGCGGTAATTCCTGCTCTCTTTGAACTGTGCGATCGAACGGCACTGCTTGCGCAGATACGAAAATTCGTCCTTTGTGACAACAGGCAGCGCCTTCAGATAATACGGTATCTGGTCGGGGATAACACGGTTCGGATCCTGCGAAGTCAGATAGTGTCTGCTGAGTATCTGCTCATTTTTGCCGGTGATGACATATTCAGCCACGTCTGCAAACTCAGGCTTGGTGTAGTCTGAGCGAAGTGCAACATACTTCTTTGTCTTTTCGCGCATCTCATCGCTGATATCGTCGCCGATCTCAACGATGGACACGATCTTGTCATCATCGCCTACAAGTGCAACCCTGTCTGTCTTCAGATCACAGATATAAAGCTTATTAGCACGCTCTGCAATAACATTTGCGGGAAGCGTCTCGGACTCGAACATCTTCGACAGAAGCGTCTGATCGAACGAATAGCGGCTCTTTGTGTGCGGGAAGTCGAACTTTCTGCCGTTGAGCATACCGCACTTTATGAGCATTCCCATATCTCCGATAAGTTCAACGAGATCTGCGTTTGAAACATTCGGCGGGATCATGAACTGCTTGTTGTACGCGCAGAAACGATAACGCTTGTTTATATCGAGCTGGAGTGTGACTTTTCCGCCCTGCTCCTTGATCTCTTTCAGGAATGTGATAGTATCCTTGCCCTGTGTGAATGAGTTTATGAGCATAGATACTACTTCATTGTAGTTCTGGTGCGTGTCGAATCTGTGCTGACGCTTCTGGATAGCGCGCATAGCATTGTCCAGATTGTGAATGTTCATCTTGGACACTTCATAGCGCTGCTGTTCGTCACCGTGAGAGATGTAGAACTGATAGTATTTCATCACTATCTTGTAATCCTCACGATAGATCTCGTCATACATAGCGAGCAGCTTTTCAAGCTCTTCATCGTCGTGGACTACATTGTCCTTGAGAAACTCTCCCGCCATTTTCTCCGCAACGGAAGTGAAACCGTAGTAGAGCATATTGTCCGAACGGTTAGGAGTTACCTTAGAATCAACATAGAAGGTGCTTCCGTTATGATAGAACTCATACAGATATTCTCTTCCGGTCGCTGAAGCGTCCTCGTTCTCCCATTCATACCCGACATAAATGATCCTGTCGTCAAGGTCGGCCAGCTTCTCACGCATATCTCTGAGGGCTTCTTTGATGTACTTCTCATAAGCAGTGCCGTTTACGTGTTCTACCTGCGGGATATGCTCAGCGTTGCTCAGAAAGCCTCTCTCTTTAATGGTATCATAGTCGGTCGCAAGCTTCTCGGCAGGATATATGAGCGAAATGCTGTTCTGGAACTTCGGCTTTATATCCTTGCCGAACTTGCTGGTCTTTATAAAGTTCTTGAAGAACTCAAAAGCATAGGATTTCGGATAAAGGAAGTATCTGTCAGATGTATCCTTCACAGGCTGCATATCGAGCACGAAATACTGCTTGTATGCCTCTATCATCTCCTGAAGATCCTTCTGCATATGCTGGGTGACTTCGTTCTCGCTGTCGTGGCGGATACCTGTTCTGTGCGGCGTGATATACTTGTTCGGAACGCTTATGAAGAACGCCGATAGATGCTCATTTCTGAACGCTTCGTTGTTCTCCTTGTACAGACCCGTAAGCTCATAAGTCGAGAAATAGTTGTACTTCTGCACCAGAAGCTTTACGATCTCAGCTCGCTTTCCGCTTGCAACAGCATACGGTACAAGATAAGAATAACCCTCGTTCTCATAGCACAGAAAGTCGATGATGCTCTTTCCGTTCTGTAAGAAACGAATGACAGGATTATCGCTGTCTTCCTTCTGATACTGCATTATCTTGTAAACGGTCTTAATTTCGTTATTGACCATTACGGCAATATTGAAGGTCCTGTCAGGAGACTCGACAAGCTTTCGTGAATCCCTGATATCGAGTATTTTCTTCCTGTTGAACGCAAAGCACAGCTCCATGAGATTCATGTAGTCGCCCTTCTTGTCCGTGAGGGTCAGGAAGTTATCCATTATCGCCTGGAATTCGTCGCCTCTGACCTTGAAAATGATCTCTGTGCCGACGAACTGCGAGCCGAACAGGTCAAGCTCCATTATCTTGAGTGTTCCGTTATCATTCTTTATCTTGAAGCTGAAATTGTTCGATTTGAGAGACAGCCATTCAACATTCAGGAAAACGCTCTTTGCACCGACACCGAAACGGCCTTCACGTGTCTTCGATTCATCTATCTCACTTCTTCCGAAGCTCAGATAGTAGAGTATCTGCTCCATAGTGAACCCTACTTCATTGTAAGTAAGACTCACCTGATGCTGATTGGTGCTGAAATTCATTATGACTTTAACGTCTTTTGTCTCATAGGAGCAGCCGAAGGTATTCTGAAGCAGCTCTCTGAGGATACTCTCTTTCGGGTAATCGTTGATGCTCAGCAGCGTGTTGAACACAGTCCTGCCCTGAAAAGCCTCATTGAAATAATCCTTGAGCGGTTCGCTGTCAGAGCTTCCCGTAAACAGGGCGGTCTGGACTTTCTTGAGAGCGGCATCTCTTTCTTCTATATTTCCTTCGCCGTGCGCAACGTAGAAGTCACCGATATACTTTTTAAGTTCGGCGGCTTTGGCTTCGCGCTCCTTTGTCTCTTCATAGCTCATCTCAGATCACCCCCTCATTATAAGCTTTTATGAATCCCGCATAAGAACCGCCTATGCCGTGGACTTTATGCCAATAGATCCATATATTGTACAGCACAGCCGGTTTAAGTGCATCCGGTATGCTTATGACCGCATTTTTGATATATGCGTATTCGTTCTTTCCTTTTACCGCATCGTCCAGCTCCTTGCGGGCATTTTTCAGCCCGAGGTTGAACGGATTTCCGTCAAGATATCCGGCAAATTCCTTAAACTCCTTAGTTTTTGCCGTATTATGCGGTATTGTCTTTATTGTCATATCCTTGTCGAAATAAGAGAAACCGGAACGTATCTCCTTCACCTTTTCGGTGATCCTTGCGGCAAGAGCCGACTTATCCGGCTCCTTGTCGCCTCCGACAAGGTCCTCGCAGCCGAGAGCCTTTACTAAAGTTTCAAGCTTTTTCTGCGCATATTCGTGGGTTCTTGCGGCAGTGGTAAGGTTCCTTGCGGGCGGGATATTATAATCCTGCCTGAACTTCGAGATTATATCGAAGCTCGATCCTACCGCGCCGGTATAATCCGCAACATACTTCACGTCAGCTATTATATCCGCGAGCATTCCCTCGATACCTTCCACGCTGAACATGATGTTCTCGGAAGGAACATTCATTCTGAACGCCTTGTACAGATTACCCGCCAGTGCCCTGCCGAACACTCTGCTGTCGAAAAGCTCATTGTCATCGAGGAATATGGTGAACTCCGGGACAATGCCTTTATTGTCGAGAGCTCTGCGCATATACCGCTGCTGAAGCTCAACAGGGCTGTCCGGAAGCTCATAGTTTATTATATGGGTTATCGGCGTAAATACTCCGATATGCTCACTCATTCTGTCGCCGGCGAGAATAACTCTGAGCGGCTGGGCAGGTACCGTCTCATACCACTGTTTGAGCAGTCTTATATCAAAATGCGTCTTGTCGAAATAAACGATACTGCCGGCTTTGTCGTAGTATATCGCGGAAAGCACCTTTTCGATGTAGCTTACGGTAGCCTCGGACTTGAAATATACGATCGCAGTCTTGTCGTCAGAATTCATTACCCCGTCTATCAGATCAAGGAATTTCTCCAGCTTCTTGTCCTTGTTCTTCAGCGTCTCCGCGTCTGAACGTGTATATACGGGCTTATGGTATATTGATCTTTCGGGCAGGTTATATTCCTCAAAAATGTTTCCGCCGTGAGAATAGCGGCTTCCTGCCTGTTCTTCTATGTGAAGGTTCTGAGGTATCTCACTGCTGTCGAACGCATAGCGGATCACGTTCACCTTGTTGCCGCTCTGCTCCTCTCTCGGATAATTGACGAGCGGAGAATCCATGGTGAACTGCATCACCTTTTCGTCTATCTCAAATTTATCTATAGTATTTGCCTTAGCGCTGTCGCTCAGCAGAGCCTTAACGATATCCTTTATGCCGTCCGGGGACTGGGTGTATTCCGCCGGGTACGGAGCGAATATCAGAAGACTCTCGGTCTTCATGCCGAAATTCTCGGTATATAGAGACGGGATAAGACCGTCAGCGGCACCTGCGCCATCTATTATTATAAGATCCCACAGAAGGTTGCTTTTCTTTATCGGATCAAACGCAGATCCTTCTCCCTCTGCGAGAACTTTTTCGTCCAGCAGCATAAGATTTGATGTTTCGGGAGTAAAGTATGTCACCGAATCCTTTGCGGCATTCACGAATTTGAAATCAAGACCCACGCCCTTCAGCAAAGAGAGATACCAGCTCTCCTTTCTGCCGTCGGGACAGATTATAAGGATATTCGGTTCTTCCTTCTTATTTGCGGTATCGAGTATGCAAAGCTGCGCCTTATCGGCTTTTCCCTCGCCGTATCCGCTCATATCGATACAGTACCCGAATTTATCAAGCTTTTCGGGAATACTGAAATAAAACGGGTTATGCTCCAGATTTCCCGATGTTATCCATTTTATGTCGTTTGCGTTCATGAGACCACCCTTTCAAGCTCTGCCTGTTCCTGTTCTCGGATAAATAAGAACAGCACTGTGCAGATATGATACCTCAAACTACATTATACCGCTTTTTATCATTTATTGCAACTGTTTTTTTTGACCTCGTAACAAAATTCACGTTTTGAACAAATTTGTAACATAAATTTTGTTCAAACCGTTAAATTCTGCGATAATACAGGTTACTGTTTTAAGCGAATTGCATAATACAAGCGTATAAATAACGTTTCCACAATATGTTGTTTTTTTCGTATAAAACCGGCACAACATAATGCGTCCGATTCGTTTATTTCTTAGCATCAGACTGAGATTTTCACATTCAGATGTGAATATATTGTGAAAAATATTGACTTTTATGATAATTTTTGCTAAACTTATTATTATGTTATTAAAAAGTATATATAATACAGGAAGGAAATAAAGGAGCTGATATTACCCAATGATTAAAAAGCTCGCGAAAAGTATCCGGGAATTCAAAACCGTTTCAATACTTACACCGGTCTTCATGATCGGAGAGGTAATTATGGAAGTAGTGATCCCGCTGCTTATGGCAAAGCTCGTCGATGACGGCATAAACGGAAACAGCGGCGAAGGCGATATGAACGTTATACTGGTAATGGGTGCCGCACTCGTGGTATGCTGCATATTGTCGCTGTTTTCGGGTTTTGCCGGTGCAAGGACGGGCGCAAAGGCAGCTATGGGCTTTGCACGAAATCTCAGAAAGGATATGTTCTACAAAATACAAGGATATTCGTTCTCTAACATTGACAAGTTCTCCACTGCAAGCCTCGTTACACGTCTCACCACAGACGTTACCCGTGTGCAGGACGCTTACCAGATGATACTGCGTATTGCAGTAAGAGCGCCGATAATGCTGATATTCTCGCTTATAATGGCATTTCTCGTGAATGTTGAGCTTTCGCTCGTGTTCGTTGCGGTCATTCCGATACTGGCGATCGGTCTTATACTCATCATAAAGTTCGCGCACCCCGTCTTCGAGCGTGTTTTCAAGCGCTATGACGATCTCAACAACGTAGTGCAGGAAAACGTCAGCGGAATGAGAGTAGTAAAATCATTCGTCCGTGAAGACTATGAGATCAGGAAGTTCAAAACTATCTCCGGCGAGATATACAAGGATTTCTCATTTGCTGAAAAAGTCCTCGCTTTCAACAACCCTCTGATGCTGCTGTGCGCTTATGGCGGTATGCTCGTGATCTCATGGCTCGGAGCCGATCTCATCGTAAATCAGGGTACGCTCACCACCGGTCAGCTCATGAGCATGACCACTTATGCAATGCAGATACTTATGAACCTTATGATGCTGTCTATGATATTCGTAATGGTAACAATGTCAAGAGCATCTGCGGAGCGTATCTGCGAAGTGCTCGACGAGGAGAGCGATATAAAATCACCTGCCGGTGCGCCTTTAACCGAAGTTGCCGACGGCTCGATCGAATTCAGGAATGTTTCCTTTGAATATAAAAAAGGCAGCGGAAACTACGCTCTTTCCGATATCAACATCAGGATCAATTCCGGTGAGACTATCGGTATCATCGGCGGTACCGGCTCGTCAAAATCCACGCTGGTGCAGCTTATACCGAGATTATATGATGTTGCGGACGGAAGTGTTCTTGTCGGCGGAAAAGATGTCAGGGAATACGATCTTGAAACTCTCAGAGACGCGGTGGCTATGGTGCTCCAGAAAAACACGCTGTTCTCCGGCACCATAAAAGACAATCTCCAATGGGGAAAGCTCGATGCAACCGATGAAGAAATGACCGAAGCGTGCAGACTCGCACAGGCTGACCCGTTCATTCAGGAATTTCCGGACAAGTACGACACATACATAGAGCAGGACGGAACAAACGTTTCCGGCGGTCAGAAGCAGAGACTATGTATCGCGCGCGCACTTATGAAGAAGCCGAAGATACTTATTCTCGATGACTCGACCAGTGCCGTTGATACCGCCACCGACTCGAAGATACGCAAGGCTTTCCGCGAAGAGATACCGGACACTACAAAACTCATCATCGCACAGCGTATCTCGTCTGTCATGGACGCAGACAAGATACTTGTTCTCGACGGCGGCAAGGTAGTGAACTTTGGCACGCATGATGAACTGATGAAGTCGAGCCCTATCTACCGCGAGGTTTATGAATCCCAGCAGAAGGGCAGCGAAAGCGATGAAGCAGTTTCTGCGCCTGTCGGCAAGGGAGGTGAAGCGTAATGCCTGCAAGAAGAAGAAAGCCCGAAGCCGGACAGACGGTGATGATAAAGCGCGGAGGTCCCGGAGGACCGAGAGCTGTCGGCAAGGGTGCAAAGCTTGATCCGAAGACCCTCAAGAGGCTCCTCGGCTATATTTTCAAGAATTATAAGCTGCGCTTCTTTTTCGTGTTCGTATGCATCATAGTGAACGCGCTTGCGGGAGTTGCCGCATCACTGTTTCTACAGGAACTTATAGACGGAAACATAACCCCGCTGCTCGAAAAGAAGATGCAGGGACAGACGATAGTCAGCGATGATTTCATTCCGCTTCTGTGGACTATCGGAAGAATGGCTCTTATATATGCGGCGGGAATAATATGCGCTTTCCTCCAGCAGAGGCTTATGGTAACTATCTCACAAGGTGTGCAGAAGTCGATAAGAGACGAAATGTTCGAGAAGATGCAGCGGCTCCCGATAAGCTATTTCGACCGCAACACTCACGGTGATATAATGAGCCACTATACGAACGATATAGACACTCTGCGCCAGATGCTCTCACAGAGCATACCTCAGGCGTTTTCATCGCTGATAACGATAGTTTCGGTATTTATTGCTATGTGTTCACTGAGCCTGCCGCTAACCGGATTCGTTATACTTTCACTGTTCGTAATGATGCTGATAACCGGCAAGATAACCGGCAAGAGCGGAAAATACTTTATTGCTCAGCAGTCCTCGATCGCAGAAGTGAACGGCTATATCGAAGAAATGATAAACGGTCAGAAGGTAGTCAAGGTATTCAATCACGAAGAACCTTCAAAAGAAGCCTTCGATGAGCTGAACGAGGAGCTGTATGTAAATGCACGCGAAGCAAACGGCTTTGCGAACACCCTCGGTCCGATAAACAACAACCTCGGTCATTTGCAGTATGCTCTTATTGCGGTACTCGGCGGCGCACTTGCCATATTCAGGATCGATCTGCTCGGGCAGACGCTGAAGATAGGCGGAATAGCATCTTTCCTCCAGCTTTCGAGAAGCTTTACGATGCCGATAAATCAGATAGTACAGCAATTCAACTTTATTATAATGGCGCTTGCGGGTGCAAAGAGAATATTTGCGCTTATCGACGAAGAACCAGAGACTGATGAGGGATATGTCACACTCGTGAACGCAAAGAAAAATGCGAACGGCGAGATCACAGAATCAGAAGAAAGGACCGGAATGTGGGCATGGAAGCACCCTCACGGTACAGGAGAAGTGTCCTATACCCCGCTTAAAGGCGAAGTCACTATGAATGATGTGGATTTCGGCTATGTTCCCGAAAAGATAGTTCTGCATAATGTCACACTTTACGCCGAACCCGGTCAGAAAATAGCATTTGTGGGCTCAACAGGTGCCGGAAAGACTACTATAACCAATCTGATAAACCGGTTCTATGATATCGCAGACGGAAAGATCCGCTATGACGGCATAAACATCAACAAAATAAAGAAGGACGCCCTCCGCCACTCGCTCGGAATGGTCCTCCAGAGCACTAACCTGTTCACCGGAACAGTTATGGAGAATATCCGCTACGGAAAGCTCGATGCTACGGACGAAGAGGTCTATGCGGCTGCAAGGCTTGCGAATGCCGATGACTTTATCAGGAGGCTCCCCAAGGGTTATGACACGATGCTTACCGAAAACGGCGCACAGCTTTCACAAGGTCAGCGCCAGCTTATTGCGATAGCAAGAGCCGCAATTGCCGACCCGCCCGTAATGATACTCGATGAAGCAACTTCAAGCATAGATACCCGTACCGAAGAAATAGTGCAGAAGGGAATGGACGGTCTGATGAAGGGCAGAACGGTCTTTGTCATAGCCCACAGACTGTCAACCGTCAAGAACTCCGATGTTATCATGGTACTCGAAAAGGGCCGCATCATCGAACGCGGCAACCACCAGAAGCTTATCTCCGAAAAGGGCAGATATTATAAGCTCTATACCGGAGCCTTCGAGCTCGACTGAGATCTGCCGCTCCCCGGCAGGGCTCTGCCCTGCACCCGCTGGGGCTCCGCCCCCGTCCCCGCTTCTTTCGGAACGCCGAAAGAAGCAAAGGCGAATACCGCTAAAGCGGAACCTGAAAAGAATCTTAAAGCAATAAAGCACAGTGCATATCAATTGCTCTGTGCTTTTGCATTTTATATAATTGTGAACTGATCCTTTTCGTTCAGGTATTCGCCTTTCAGGAAGGCGGAGAGACGGAGGGGTCTGGGGAGGAGGGGAGGAGGAAACCTCATTTCCGCGTTCGGAAATGGGGTTCCCTTCTCCTCTTCTCCCCAGTCTCAACCAGTCTGCTCACTCGCTCTCGGCACTGTCAGCGAACTGGCTTTCGTGACGGGTGAAGAAATCGACACGCGGCTCTAAGAATTTAAGCTTATGATCTTCGCCGCCGGTAAAGGCAGAGATGCTGTCAAATATTCTGTCCCAACTCCAGAAGCTTTCATCGAACTGTAAATATTCGAGTATCATTTCGGTGCCCTTCGGAGCCATAGGGTGGAGCAGAACCGCTGCTGTGCGTATCATGTGGAACACATTTATCAGCGTTTCGCGGCGGAGGGCTGGATCTTCATTCTTGTCAGCATCGCCGAGATTCTTCGCCATATACTTGCTCGCTTTTCTTATATAGCTGTCAAGAACATAGGTCGCCTGGTGGAACTCGAATCTGTACATGAAACGCTCATAGTCAAGCACCGCTTTCTTTGCATCAGCAAGCACCTGCTCGCTGACTTCGCCTACGGGCATCATGCCGTCATAATATTTCTGAGTTGTGTAGATGCAGGTCCTGATTATTCTGTTGAACACGTTAGACAGCAGGAAACCGTCCTTAACTACAGGATCGGGCTGATCCGCTTCTGCACTGCCCGGAACTATCGTCGGGTCAAGCGGCTTCGGGTTGAAGCTGACGCTGCGCTGACCGAGCCCAAGGCCGAGGAAATGCATACGAAGCTGTTCGGGAGTGTAATAATCAAGCAGTTCATCAGCCATGGGAGGACGTATCTTGCCTGAGCTTGATGCTTTTGCGTTAAGAAACAGTATGTGATGATTTGCACAGAGTATCGGGAGCTGCATCTGTCCTTCAGGCGGATCGGAAACATTTCCGTCCTTGCCCTGGAGCGCCATGAACATTCCCATTTCGGCAACTCCGTAGAAATAGATGTTGTCTGCGCCTATGAACTGATAGACCTGCGCGTCCCTGCTGCACCAGAAATCACGCCAGTGCTCCATATCTTCACCCCTGCGCTCAAGAGCAGCCATTGTGAATGAGATCGGTGCCCAGAGAGATTCCGGCCATACCCATACTGTCAAAGGGTCTTCACCTTCAAGCACGGGTGCGGGAACTCCCCACTCTATGTTTCCGGTAAGTCTGAACGGAACAAGAGTCTTTCCGGTGCGGAAGCGTATGCCGTTTGCAGAAAGCACTTCACAAGCCTTGTTCATTTCGTCAAGTTCCTTGAACGCGATCGTGAACGAGGGCTTTTTCTTTTCCTCAATAAATTCATGCTCCGGCATCTGTGATCTTACTTCGTTGTATTTGTCGAGCAGCTCGTTCTTGATGTGTATAACAGGGTCTGCAAGGAATTCGGATATCGTCTTATGGACGAGCGGACGCACATTCTTCTGCTTCTGTATGCGTGCAACATATTCCTTCAGCAGATCTTTGTAAGCCGGAAGATCGAAATACCAGTTGTAAACGTCCTTCATTACCGGAGTCTCACCTGTGATCGTGCTTTTCGGGTCGATCAGGTTTTCGGGCATATACTGATGTCCGAGATCACATTCGTCCGCGTAACCCTTTTCAGACTGGCAGCCGTCAACAGGACATTTTCCTATTACCTGTCTGCCGTTTAAGAAGCAGCCTGCCTTTTCATCGTAGAACTGCTTTGTGCTGATGCGGCGGAGATGTCCGTTTTCGTAGAGTTTACGGATAAACTTTTCGGAAACGTCATTGTGTATCTCCGAAGTCCTGTCAAGTCCGGACGCTCCGAAAACATCAAGGCTTATCATGTAATCGTCAAGCGTTTTTTTCTGTGAATTGTGATTCCTGCGCACGAAATCCTGTATCGTTCCATTGAACTCACCCGCTTCACAGAGCTTTCTGTAGCTCTCCGCGATAGGAGAACCGTAGCAGTCGGTACCGGAAACGAATATCACATTGTCCTTACCGATACGGTCACGCAGAAATCTCGCATAAACGTCCGCAAATACGAATACTCCGCCGATGTGTCCGAAATGCAGCGTTTTGTTGCCATAAGGCATACCGCCCGTGATTATCGCACGCTTCGGAAATTCCGGACGCGGTATCTCATGCGGAACGAAGTTGTTGTTGTCTTTACCCATTATATTTGTTCCTCCGTAGGTTTATTTTTCTTTTGAATAATATATTTTCTGATGACAATGATATCATAAAATATTATAAGAGCAGTCAGCACTAAAGAGATAATACCGATAACGATACCGCCGGCGGTGCCCCTGATAAAGCCCGTTAACCCGAAGACCGGGATCGCGATAAAAAGCAATATTGTGCCGATAACAGCCGTTACAGGCACGGCAGGTCTGACCGGCTTGAGTGAAAAATACAGTGTAAGGGATACAGATATAACTATAAAGCCGGAGATACCCGCAACCAGTCCGTTTATAAACCAATGTAAACCGTTTACAAATGCCGATACCCCGTCCATATCAACACCTCACATTCTGTTTTATAGCTCCTTTGTTTTATAAACCGAATATCCTTCGTAGAAATAGCTGTTGTCTATACCTTTCATATACAGTTCGCGGTCGTCTGTATTTTCTGTCAGAGCATTTCCGATCACAGTTTTAATTTCGGTGTCTTTGACAGGGCTGCGCTCCATAGCAATAAGATATTCGTCCTTATCCACGCGGCTCCAATCGACCGCTTTTTTCAATTCGCTTTTCAGCATACAGTCGAGCCATATCCGCATCGCTCTGCCGTTTCCTTCGCGGAACGGATGAGCAGCGTTCATCTCGACATATTTTTCAACTATATCATCGAATGTTGACTGAGGCATTTTTTCGATATTTTCAACTGCAGCTTCAAGGTATATCACCGATGCGAACCGGAAATTTCCTTTTGCAATATTCAGTGTGCGCAGCTTTCCGGCAAAATCGTATATCTCACCGAACAGCCTTTTGTGTATAGCCGCAAGAGACTCGAACGAGCCTGCCGGCAGGCTGTCAAGAAAACCACTGTCATACATTTGTACAGCCGCCTGTTTGCTTATGCGTTCTTCCTGACGAGCAAGCTCCGCGCTGTCTTTTATACCGAGTTTGTTTTCGATCATCACTTTATCCTCGTAAGACTCGTTTCAAGACGCTTGATGCTCTCGTCCTTTCCGAGTATCTCCATAAGCTCGGTCGCACCGCCGGGGGTGACTGCAAGCCCCGATACTCCTATGCGTATCGCCCACATTACAGCACCTGCCTTTATTCCCTTTTCTTCGGCAATGGATTTGAGCAGCTCAAATAACGAATCGTTGCTCCAGTCGGTGACGTCTTTCAGCTTCGGCAGTGAATATTCTATTATTTCCGCGCACTGCTCAACTGTCGTCTTGTTCTTCTTGTTTACAAAGAGCTCCTTGTCATAGTCCGGCAGCCCTTTTACAAACTCTGCTTTCTCATTTACTTCGGGGAATACAGAGATTCTGGTCTGAATGAGTTTTGCGAGTTTTTCATTATCCGCAAATGCAGAAAGTTCTTCGTTATAATAAGGCTTTGCCTTTGCCATGAACTCATCGAGGGGCATTTCCTTTATATAATGGCTGTTGAACCAGAGCAGCTTGTCATAATCGAATACTGCGGGGGATTTGCTGATGCCGTCGATCGAGAAGATCTTTTCGAGTTCTTCCATAGTGAAGAATTCCTCATTCGTATCCTTCGGACACCAGCCTGTGAATGCCATATAATTGATTATAGCGTGAGGCAGATATCCGTTTGCGACAAGCTCCTGAAAGCTTACCGAACCGTGGCGCTTTGAAAGCTTGCTGATATTGCCGTCCGCGTCCTTGCCCATAAGAAGCGGCAAGTGGCAGTAAACAGGTCTTTCCCACCCGAAAGCGTCATACAGCAGGACATACTTCGGGGTCGAAGTGAGATACTCGCTTCCTCTTACCACATGAGTGACGCCCATAAGATGATCGTCGATGACATGGCAGAAATTATAAGTCGGAAATCCGTCAGCTTTTATGAGTATCTGATCCTGAAGCTCTGAATTGTCCATTTCAACGTGTCCGAACACGCTGTCATCATAACCTGTCCTGCCCTCAAGCGGCATTTTCTGACGGATAACGAAAGGCTTTCCCTCAGCGAGATTCTTCTCTGTCTCCTCTTTCGGAAGATCGCGGCAATGGCGGTCATAACCTGTACCGATATCTCCCTCTTCATGAAGCTTTTCAAGGCGTTCCTTGGTGCAGAAGCAGTAGTATGCACCGCCCTTTTCGATAAGCTCCTTTGCGTATTTCATATAGATATCCTTGCGCTGGCTCTGGATATACGGACCGTTCGGACCGCCGACATCGGGGCCTTCATCATGCGTGATGCCGGTCATTTCAAGTGTCTTGTAGATAACATCTACCGCGCCTTCGACAAGACGTTCCTGATCTGTGTCCTCAATGCGGAGAATGAATTTACCGTTGTTTGCTCTGGCAAGCAGAAAAGCATACAGGGCAGTACGGAGATTACCTATGTGCATAAAGCCCGTCGGACTGGGCGCAAAACGAGTTACAAAATTTACTGACATATTTAAAATTCCTTTCAGAGCATAATTTCATATCATACATTATATTCCAATTAATCGGATTTGTCAAGTATCGCGCCGGCGAGATGATGATTTGAATGTAGTGTTACAATAGATGTGAGACCAAAAGTCAAAAAAACAATAGAAAAAGTGATCGAAATCTGTTAAAATAGAGTTGTCACACCATACTCAACAGAAAGGAAACGAT
>ODAI012302714.1_pt1 | contig 18778 bp, 24 predicted proteins | sample 1539321 | NCBI WGS metagenome assembly ODAI01 (sample SAMN02144231, study PRJEB22623) | gut metagenome | biome: sheep rumen | host: Ovis aries | place: New Zealand
GTGTATTCTCACTGCTTCTTCTGGAATCGTTACCATAATCCCCATCAAAGGCAATGGCCGCCCCGTATTCTGCCTTTTCCTTCCCCAACCTTGAAGTCTCGCTTTCCTTGACCTCTGCCTTAGGGGCTTCTGCTGGGGCACTTGTCAGCATGGGTAGCGGATAGGGATTGCTGTAGTTTCCCTGATTCCTTCTCGGGATAGCTGGATACTGTGACGGCTCCTGCCCAGCCGGGTGGGGCTGCATCTGACTGTTGTTCTGAGCTGTGTTGTTATTGGCCTTGCCCCCTTCCATAGGCGGTGCCCCATTAGGGCTTACGCCGTTTGGATTCTTTGCCTTGTTGTTCATGGCTTGCAGCTGCCTGTCAGTGTTCATCATGTTATGAGCATCCGCAGCCTCTTCTGTCTCCTTCTTTACCTTGGCCTTGTCCTCATCATCCCCCATGCTCATATAGGAAAAGCCCAGAAAGGCGCATACCACAAAGAGCACGATGCCGTAGACCACGCTTCGCTTGATGCCATAAGCCTTGTCATTGATGCCCTCTGCCATGGAGGGATTTTCAAAGTCTTTGTCCTTGCCCTTGATAGAAGACATCTTTTGAGACAGCCCATCCTTCAGATCCTGAAAACTCATGCTGCTGCCTCCCTCACTTGCGTGTCCTCACAATCTTCACAGTATCACCTTCCAGCCTCAGCTCTGCCGTGCCAAAGGTGCGCTCTACGATGAAGGTGTCCTGACGCACATGATAGTTCACCAAAATGGCCTCCTTATGGCCCTTCTCGCGCACAAAGAGCACCGGCAACTTCTTGGGCACCCTGCCGAATTTGATGAAAGTTTTCCTGCCATCATCGAAGACGTGTTCCGGCTTCCAATCCGCGCTGCCCCTGATGGCATAGTCAAAGGTCAGCTCTGCCGGTGACTCCACCACAGCCTTGACAGTCCTGTCATAGGCCGCCTGTCTGGCCAGGCTTCCCATGATATTCTCACTGCCATATGACCATTTAATTATGGGGTTGTACCAGTCACCTTCGTTACACAGCACCTGATAAGTATGGTGGGTAGTGTTGATGATGATATTAGTCCTGGCACCTCTGGCAATGGGCTTTAGGTAGATGTGAGGGGTACCTTCCACGGTAGCCGAATCCATCATCCATTTGCCCGTATCGCCCCCACCAACAAAGGTGATCTGCTCTCCCTCTTTTAGCTGGATGTCAGTCAGGTAATTCAGCTTGCAGTAGATTTTATAGAGCTGGCTGGGACTGTAGCTAAAGACCATAGTGCTGTCCCCTTGGGCATTGATGGCATCCTGGGTGTAGCTAACGTCCCCGCCATCCCCCGGCTCCACCAGGAAGCTGTCTGTAGTAGGATACCCGTGGGAAATGCTGTCCCCTTTTTCAATGGCCCGCTGGCGGGCGCTTAAGCTGTCCACTTCCTCCATAAGTGCAAGATGCTCCCGGGCCTGTTCCTCCAGCTGTCCCTCCAGTTCCTGCACACGCTTCTTAAGCTCCCGCACCTTATGGCTTTCACTCTCATCCCTGGACGTATCCGTGACTTCAACAGCAGTTTCTTTACCATCCGTCTCCTGGGCCAAAGCTGCCGCTGGCATGGCCAGCACAGAGAGCATACCTACTATCAAAGCCTTATTCCTGAATCGCTTCATTGCCATTATTTATCCCTCGCCTTATCCTTTATATCCTTGGCCACGTTTTCCTCAGACCAGCTGAAATCTTTCACATAGATTCCCAGCGGGTTTTCCATCAGAGATTTTTTGTCCTTGTTCTGAATGATGGTGGTGGTGAAAATCCCTGTCATGGGCACCCTCTTCTGCTCCCCGGTGGTAAGGTCGGTCACATCCTCTACCCAGTTTGCCTGATAGGAATTACTATCCGTATTAACCGGCAGTATTGAGTTGATAGTCACCTTGATACGCTTTTTGCCAAAGTCCTCTGCCTTGTTCTGCTTTTCCATTTCGGCGCTCATGGCAGCCGCCGCATCCTTGGTCATATAGCCATAGGCTTCGTACCAGCTCTGCTTGTACACCTCCCCGTCCACCGGGAGGCTCCGTGTGTCCTGAATAAACCGCCCCAGGAAATACTCAATCTCCAGCTTTTCGGGAGTGTAGTTCATTTCCGAAATAACTCCCGCTTTCCTGATAGCTCCCGTGGTGCTGTCCACCTCGATGATATACGGCTCCACAGTACTCTGGGTGGCCTGATAGACGTTGCCAATGGTGGACACGGCCAAAGCCGCCAGGAGGCCCATGCACATAATCCTTAAATTCTTGTTCTGCCTCAGGGCGTTGCCATTCATATCATCCCAAATCCTGCGGCCATAATCGCAGGGGTTCTCCGGCTCCTTCTCTGTAAATTCCTGCTTCCCCAGGAAAAGCTTGCTCACATCCAATCCTCATTCCCCCTGTTTCCCAAAACCTATGCTCCCTCCGCCCGTGAAGGCGATCTTGGAGCTGTAGCTTTCCTTCTCGTTTTCCTCCCTGGCCTTGCCCTCAACAGTCTGCTTTTCAAGGGGCAACACCGCCTCTTCGGCTTTTCTCTCAGGCCTCTTGGGCACCGGTAGACGCAGACCTCCAGGTATAGTTCCCATCTGTCTTACAGGCAGGGGCGTTACGGCTTTGGCAGAGGAAGCTGCTTCCTGCTTGCTGGCAATTGCGCCTTCTTCCGGGAAGGGCTTCAAGTCTGCCAGTGTACATCCTCGGGCAGTTCCCTGCCCGGCACTTAAGTTTGCCATCTGGGCATTGGCTTGGCTCCACAGGAGGTTTTCCCTGCTCCCTGCCTCGTTCCCTGATTCTCCCGTGCCCCAGATAAGGGCACCTGCCAGCAGTCCCAGGGTCAGACCGGCTGTGATTCCTGCTGCAGTTCTTCCTTGCCAGCCCATGCCTCTGCCTCCTTTCTCATAATGACTCTCGTCTCCCGCAGGAAATCCATCTGCAAGTTCCCTGCCCTTTCCAGGATTTCAGCCATCTTCCTGGCCCGCCGTACCGCCAGAATCAGCAAGATGGTCAACGCCACATTTGCAACTGTCCAAACTATGAGAAACATCATTTCACCTGCTTTGTATAGATTTTTACCTGCATGACTGTATCCACCTTGGCTTCCGTACCATTCATCTGCACCATCCTGAGACCCAGCAGCGCATCCTTGGGTTGCAGATGCTCAAGGAAACCTGCCGTTCTCTGCCAGCTGCCCCTAAGGCGCATTTCATAGACCTCCCCCGTACCGTCCCTGTACAAAGGCTCGCTTCCTGCCTCAACCTTGAGTCCATAATCCTGAGCCTTGTTGGCAAGATCCTGCCTGACATCAGGAACTTGCTTTGTCTCCACAGCCCTGCCGGTAGCATCGTTTACTGCCCTTGCCTGGATGCTGTATGTGCTGACAGCATTTTCCATCTGCGCCTTGTAGGCTCTGGCACCTTTAGCTCCCTGCAGGAGGCCTATGCACAGCACTCCCAATACCAATATCAAAGTGCCCAAAGCCGCGCTGCGGAAATACTCTCCATACATTCTCCACTTTTTCAGTCGTTTCCAAATCAGTTCCAATCTCTCTCTCAACGCCATTTGAATCCCTCCGGCATGGGCACCGTGATCTTTACCCCGACATTGGTATCTTCAATCCTCATCTCTTCAAAGCCGGGATTCTGACGGAGATTGCTGATATAGCTTTCCAAGGCTGCATTGTCCGCTGAAACAGCTTCTGTCACAAGCCAGTCCCCGTTATGGAAGTTGCCAATGGTAATTTCCTTGAGCTTTACCTGCTCCGGCAGGGCAATCATAAGCATTGTCATGGCCTCCCGTATATGCAAATCCTCTTCTTTGGCGACTGCCAGCCTATCAAGCTCTACCCTGACCTGTTCCTGGTGCTCTTTCATTGCTCCATAATCTGATGCCAGAACTGCCTCCGGCTCATACGCTTCCATTAGCCACCAGCCCACAGCAAACCCTACCAATTCCAGCACCAGTATCACGGCTACAAGGTCAATCCCGCTGCCCAGGCGGTGTATCGTCCTCTTCCACCTGTTCCGGGCCAAAACTTCTGCAAATGAACTCATATAGCATCATCTCCACTTCTTCATTCCCAAGACCTGAGCCAGCCAGTGGGCAGCACCAGCACAGCCTTGTGTTCTATGCGCTCAAGGGGTATCGTGCCATAATACCTGCCGTCAAAGGACTTTGGGTTATCTCCCACTGGCAGGAAAGCCCCCGCTTCCACCACATGTCCGCCTTTGGCCTTGTCCGGCATGTTCCGGCCAAGCCCATCCACAGTGGTGGCCTGTCCCAGATATTTCTCCTTGACGTAGAACTGATGGCTTTCGTTCACTCCATAGACAGCCCCCTCCATAGCACCAACCCTTTTGAGTAGCTTCGTGCCCTGTGGTAGCCAGTCTCTGCTCTCCGCCAGCTGCTGCATATCCTCAGGCAGTGAGAAGATAACCATATCTCCCTCAGCAACCTCCTCCGGCGGCAATAGCAGATACCATCCAACCTCAACACTGGCAGTGCCGTTATACACCAGTATCTGAGGCAGCTTTCCTTCAAGGCCTATCAGACACAGGAGTAGGAAAACCAGCCCCAAACACCCCCCTGGCACCATCCGATTCCTATTTCTAAGCATAAAAAAATCCTCCCAATCAATTATCTCTGTTGATGGAGAGGAAAAATAACACAAAGGTGCAAGTAGCTATGTAATTGGAAAAAATTTGCATAGCAAACGACTAACTTATCTTTTCAAAGCGAATGCTCCTGACTGTCTCTCATATACCAGACCTTTTCCCCATCGTAAACCAACCCTAAATTAACAGTGACAGAATATATATCAGTACTCGTCTTGTTCACACCAGAGGATTGTACCAAGTCGATAAAATAATAAGCAGGCATCCCATCTACAAAGGGTAATTCAATGAATTTACTTTTCTTTTTTGCCAGGATTGTCTGTCCTGTCCAATTATCACGGTAATAATACTGCAAAGGAAAAGGCATATGGCATATTGGGAAATATGGACTCTCCACGAGCGAGGTTCTTATCCCCTCTGGTATCGCATTCGGGATGCTATTCAAGTTTACAATTTCAACACCTGCATCAAGTACTACTTTCTTCAGTAATTTAGACATCCCCCCGTTATACTTCGTAGTCAGTGCAATACAAACCTTTTTGCCTAGCGTCTTAGCAAAATATATGACTGGCCAATAGTCTCTGTCATTGGAAAGCAGGATTATACGTTCTAAATCCTCCTCTTCACATATAGCCTTCATCATAAGAGAAGCCAACCATAAATCTGCGCTATTCTTACCTTGCATGCTATTCCAAATACGAAAACACGGCTTTTCCATGCATAGCATAATTTTTGGCATCTGGTTGATATTGCCTACAACATCACACATATTCACATCATACTTCTCACAGGCAAGATAGTAAAATACCACACTCTGCTTTGCAGGAACATTCTCTGCATCAATAAAAATGTGCGTGTACATTATATTACCATTTTCTTCTCATGTCATAAGTCTTTATAAGGTCATTTTTTGAATCAGCTTGTTTTTTATATTCCGTCAGCAAATTGTAGAATGTTCCTTTTTTCAACCCAGATTGATTTAAGAACTCTTTGGAAGAGATTTCCTTCTTCTCCCACTTCTCATATAATTCATCCCAATTATCCGGGAAGGCGATTCTGCTACGTCCTGAATTGCTTCTCCTATAATTGGGTAATTCGACAACATTATTGTTACTGCTTATTATCATTTGCTTCAATACAGAAAGAGCAGCCATGTTTGTAGGTTGTGACATCCCAAATTCGTACGTAGGAACACAGCTGCCCACAGCAAGCATTCTCTGCCGTTGAATAAACCATTCCAATTGACTAGCAATTTCTGCTTCATTCATGCCTAAAGATGACAAGCTTTCTATTACAACAGCATCCTCTTTCTTCATACTCTTTTTTACTTTTTCCAATTCGTAAAAACTTCTTCTGTTTTCCATACTAACATATATGCTGCAACAATCTCTCCTTATATAATCCACCACCTTCTTTACTTTTTCTTCATCGTCTGTATACTTCATATAAATGTATATTTCCATGTAATATTTAACCTCATTCCTATCTAAACAATCGACTTAAAAAATTTCCAGATTCAAAGCTGAACCCCAGCCGGTCTTCTAATGGTTTTCTTTCAATAATCAACGTAATATGATCTCTTCCAGAAACAATACTTACCCTCATCTCTGGAGGCAATATATTTTTCCATGATTGGAATTTTTGTCTACTTTCCTTATCTCCATCCAATTCTATTTCCACCTTATCTTCAGTCACCTTGAATAGCTTTTTATTTTTTCTATACAGTTCTTTCAACCCATCAAGTGCAACTTGCGATATGAATGCTGCATTGGCCGAATAATCATCACGCCATGTCAACTCCTTCATATAGGACGGAAGTTCATATCCATAATCTCTAAAAATGGAAATAATTATTCTAGACGAAAGTCCTAGGAGGTCTGGATACCAAGATACAGGTCTGTCCTTATCATCAAGATATTCCAAGAGCTCGACAACTCCATCCAACGTTCTGCGAGCATACTCGCGATAGAATGCTGTATCAATCCTTCTTAGAAGGCTCTCACTTAGGCTTGCATATTCACCTTGGTCAACCCCGCTTGGCAAACCATTATCATAAAATAGGAAAATCATTCTTTTACGCAGTGTATCTTCCGGTTGTAGCACTGTATTACTTGCAAATACCAGCATCGGCATTGTTTCCAACTGCATCATTTCACATTTCTCTGGATTCTTGATAAGTGCTTCAATATTGGATATGAATGGATTGTCCACCTCGTCAATGAAGATTGGTGTCCCTTGATTACTAGCCTGATACCCACCGATAAGCTCAACATTTGTTTTTTGCTTGCTTTTCTCCTTGCCATCACTTTTGAACTCTTTTTTTTGCTCTTTTAAATCATCCTTCTTCATAATCGTGATATTCTTGCCTGTCATCATTTTCAAAAGTGCCCTTACCATAAATGTTTTACCGCAATTAGAGCCTTCTGATGCAGAAAGCATATACATAGGCAAAGTGATTGTGGGTAAATTATGAGCGTATGCAGCACATCTCAACTTTGCATTAAATGGTGATGAAAAGAAAGCATTAAGGAGCCTAAAATGATTCTCTTTGAGGCGCTGTGTATCACCTACAAAATCATCAAAGTTATTAAACACTTCCAATAAAACATCAATATCCTTTTTTACGTCATCAGTAGAAGGAGTCATATCCGCAGCAACACCGTTATAATACATCTGTTTTGCATCATAATCAAATGTTATACTCGGATAATTTTCTACCGTATTGCGTATATTGACCTGCTGTTTATCCTTTTGTTCCTTTTCTTTCGCCTTCTTTTCAACCCTCTCTACCATCTTTGGATTTATTTTAAATAGACCGTCTTTCATATTCGGTTTTATGCCCTTGAATATTTCTTTGTACGATTCTAAAGTCTTATCGCAAGCAAGAGCATAGGTTATATTATCAATGGTCATTTGAAGTGGTAAGGACTTCGCCTCTATTACAATAGCCTTAGCTGTATCCTTCACTTTCTTTATTATGACGTTATCTTCAACAAAATCATTTGTTTCTTTCCCTTGTACTGCTTCAGGCGTAATCTCTACGGCAGTTCCCCATGCTGATTCAAAGTCTTTTACCCACTCATCGTAACATATCAAATCTTCATCATTACAATAAAATGTCTCATTTTGAATATTTGAAAAAGCTGTACCACCCATGTTGCCAGATCCTGTTATAACCCTTTTGATCCCGTTATCTTTTTTTAATATATATACCTTTCTGTGATCAACTATGAGCGTAGCTACACGAAATTCAAGATTTCCATCCATCATCATTTTTACAAGACTTTGATGCTTGCGTATAGCATCAGGTGCTTCTTTACCATTTGCTATTACGCGAAGCATCATATCCTGCAAACTTTTATCTCTCCTTGCCAAAAATGCTGCTCCTATCAAAATCTCTCCGTACTTGAAACGCTTCATTACCTTTTCTATAAAATCCAGTTCATATGAAAAAGTGATTGCTCGTATGGTATCATAGCCAGAAAACATTTCTGATGGAGTCATAAATTCTACTCTATCCACCTTAGACATATAGCACTTCAGTGGTTCTTCTTTGTATTCTCCTCCACCTTTTATAACAGTAAAATTCTTGGGCATCTCTGATTTAGTACCAGCGGCAAACAAGTCCAACTCTTTGTCCATAATGCACCTCCGACTTTAACTGTCCAAAAATAATTACATCTATTTGGAATGAATTATATCACACGTTCAAATAAAGTACAATATTTTTAGACATTGTTTTATATGCTGGAAAAATGCATTATATTGACTTTGACAACATTCAATCTGCTCAACATTTTTTAACCACTTCATCCCTAATTCTAAGCATAAAAATCCTCCCCATCAATCATCTCTGGTGATGGAGAGGCACACTAACCCATAAGCTTCAACATACAAATAACTACAGTAGTTGCAATCCAGTATTCAATTTTGCCCGAAAGAGACCATGCTGATTGCAATAATAGTACAACCACCGAATGTTGCTATATTTGAATCGTGCCTCAGCGTCCCCTTCTGGATATAATTTCTTAAGCCCGCATCCGTCCTCCCTGACTGCCGCAATAAAAGATATGTAGTGCTCTTTGTTCATTGGATGCTCCAGCCTGACATAACACTCATCCTCTACTTTTTCTATCCCCAGCTCATGCTCTGCATCAGCATCCTCAGCTTCCAGGCTCGGTAGCATGATGCCACAACAGCTGATGACAGCTTCACCTGTAGCTGTGATTACATTGCCGCATAGGGGACACACATAGAATTTCAGTCGTTTCATGTTGAAGCAACGATTGGTATTGCTTACACTCTCACCAGCCAAAAGCTCAGCTATTGAAAGCCCCAGCGCCTCTGCCAATGGCTCCAGCAATACTATGTCCGGGTAACCCCGTCCAGTCTCCCATTTGGAAATTGCCTTATCGCTGACGTTCAGGCGTTGAGCCAGCTGTGCCTGTGTCATCCCTCTTTTCTCACGAAACTGTTTTATTATGGCCCCGGTTACATATTGATTCATTTTGCCCTCCAAATTTGATACATCCTTCCTATGTCAATATCATAACCTTAAAAAGCCATTATTCCTACCTACGCATGGTAGAGCTATTTACAGTAAGTGCTGTAAACTTTGGTGATTTAGTTACATCCATGCTTTAGCCCCTCTTTATACTCAAAAGCCCCCAAGAATTCCTTGGGGGCCATATCATTTAGTCCTTAATAAGAGCTAGGACTTCTTCTGCGGTTATATCATTTGCTCTAATATAGTCGGCAAGTTCCTTGAAAGCATTGTCAGCCTTTTGTTTCTCCAAGACTACAATCTGAGCTTTTAGTTGCTTAATCTGTTCCTTCTTCTTCTCAATCTTCGTCTTGATGCTAGAAATCATTTCTTCGTAATTTGCTTGTCTTGCCATGAGAAAACCTCCAAAAACAGTGATTTTCCCATTATACACTCAATGCAGTGCACTGGCAAGCTCAGTATAACTCATGACCTCTATCACGCCTTACACGGCTTCCTAAACGTTCTTTTTTTGCCATAACATTCAGGAACTCAGCCAGTCTCTCCTTTGTTCCATTAGGCATCGCTGCTATTTGTCGATAAAGTACCTCGTCTATTCCCTGCGGTTCAACTCCCATCAATTCATTGAGAGTGACATCGAAAGCCTTTGCTATGCTTGGAAGAACAGTAAGTGGCGGCATTGTCCGTCCCTGCTCCCAATTTGAATATCTGGCCATTGTTACCCCTATGTACTCTGCGGCCGCACTCTGGGATAGCCTTCGCTTAATCCTCAGAGCCCTTAATCTATGGGTAAACTCTGTTTTTTCTTCTGTGTTCAATTAAAAAAACCTCCTTGCAGCACCTCCTTATTATACCCCATAAAAAGCCCTGTGACACGTCCCAGGGCTGTGATTTCATTATACCCCGAGGTATACCTATCAACAAACAACCAAGGCCCCTGACATGAGGCAGAGGCCAGAAGTTATTATTAAAAAAACACCCTCACATCTCTATCCATGCGTTCGGAGAAATAAGCCGTAGCTTCAATGGGTGGAAACTTCTTCACAGCTTACCCGCTGATATTTTCATTCCCTACAATTCCATAGAAATTCCAATTTCAGCTTTCATCGGTTTCCTACGCTATTTTCAACGAGGATAAATCATAATCCTCCACTTACCTGAATGGATATGTCCCATAGCCCCTGAGGTTTTCACTCTTGCCCCCGTCCACAGGATGATCTCCGGACATCTTCAGGATAGCCTCTGCTGCGCTTTCCTCACAAAGTTGCTCCGATCCAAAATCACCACTGGCGCTAAACAACCTGTTTCCCTTTCTGGTATCCGTTACAAAGAAGTCCTTTACGCGAACGCCATATACTCCTTGCGCCGCAATAACAAACTTGCAGTTGATAGTCCCAGCATAGAGGCCCGTGCCCATGTCCTTGTTGTAGATATTGAGGGGCGCAATCTTCACCGCAAACTCGAAACGCTGATTGGCATACTCCAAACCATAATCTCCTCGATCCGTGGCGTGGTCATGCAGGTAGTAAACATCGTAGGGCATATAGCCCTCTGGTGCCTCACCCTTATGAGAAATAAGGTGGTTCACCAGGAACATGTCCGCATTATGTGCTATTGGCGGCACACGTCTCAGATAAAACCTGCCAGCATAGGTGTAATCTTGGGCAGAGACAATTCCTGGCAACAGGCACACAACCATAATCATCAGAACCATCATCAGCTTCTTCACCGCAACCACCCTCCTGATGTATAATGTTTTCAAGACCAGAAAAAGGAGCACCATCTATGACCGACTACGAGCAGGAGTGGGACAACCTGCTGGGCATCAAGACCACAGGTCGTGATGACAGCATATCCGATTTGACCCGCTATCCCTACGAACCCACTGATTACCGTGTTCTGGAGCAGGTTGCCAGCACCGGCCTGATAGGAAAGCAAAACATCCTGCTGGACTATGGCTGCGGCAAGGGACGGGTGAGTTTCTTCCTCTCCAGCCAGACCAAATGCCATTCCATTGGCATAGAGTACAATCCCCGGCTGCTTGAGAGAGCCAAACTCAATCAGGAGAACGCTCCCCGGGGCCACCTTGTGACCTTCGTCCAGGCAGATGCCGCAGATTTCATCGTACCGCCAAAAGCAGACCGTGCGTTCTTCTTCAACCCCTTCTCGGTGGATATTCTGCGCAGGGTAATGGCAAACCTGCTTATTTCCTGCTCAGAACACCCCAGAAAAATCCTGCTCTTTTTCTATTACCCATCAGAGTTCTATCTGGAGTACCTTGCCGCTCTTCCCCGTATTACCTTGGTGGACACCATTGACTGCTGTTCTGGCAGCGAAGCTGACCCCAGGGAGAAGCTTTTGATTTACCAAACAACAGGATATTGATATGAAAAAAGAGCTTCCTCACTTCAATGTTGGCCCAGCTTATGGCGGTGCCCAGGACTGGTGCCCAACCTACTGGATGAACATAGGCGGCTGCGGTGCCATCACAGCCTGCGACTGCAGCATCTATTTTGAACTGTTCAAAGGAAGAGCAGGCCTCTATCCACATGACAAGGCAGACATATCCAAAGAAGACTATGTAGACTTTGCCTACCGCATGGAGCCATACCTGCGTCCCCGCGAAGGTGGCATAGACACTTTGGATATCTACATTGACGGTTTCACCAAGTACCTACATGACCACGGCGTTACAGACATTGACCTACCCCCCTGGAGTGGCGACAGCAGCTTGGAGGACACAAAAGCCGTCATCAGACAGCAGATTGATATGGACTGGCCCATCCCCTGCCTTACCCTCAAACATGAGCACCCTGCCATGGATGATTATGTCTGGCACTGGTACATCCTCAATGGTTATGAGGATTTCAATGACACCCTTATGGTCAAAGCTGTCACTTATGGAACATGGCGCTGGCTAGACCTTGACATGCTATGGTCTACTGGCTATGACCGCAAAGGCGGCCTTATTCTCTTCAAATAATCCAGCAAGGAGTCTTCATCATGAAATTCTTCTTTATGCACCAACCACCAGAACGCTCCCGCAGACGCTGGTACAACTGCTATACGATAATACCAGAGTGCGGTGATTACTTCACCTATGACTACAACCTTCCTCAGGCTATTTTCACGGCACATGACCTACAGGCCATTATCACCAGAACTTCTGATTCTCCAATGTCTAAGCCGGATGAACAAGACTTAGTAGCTGAATTTAGGGAGCAATTTCCTGGCCATCCCGTTATCTGCACCATGGATATAGATGTAGACCTCACACAATATGGCTGGGTGCGCAAGGGAGACCTGCCTTCTGCCCCCCGACAGCACTTCCGCACCAAGCAGTACCGCAAGGCCTTTGCCATGGCCTACAGGAACGTAACATTTGAGGAAAACTGAATATCTCACATGCCCCATAACCTGCCCTCAGTGATTATGGGGCATGTGTTATCTATTACTTCGCCATCAACCTGGGGATACAGCCTGTCGCTAAGCATCTTGATACGAAAATCTATCTGTCGCCTATCCTCGGGCATATCAATAGTGAAATTCCTCTTATGCATATCTATGCTGTAATGGTAGTTGTAGAACATGGAGCCGCTAATGAGCATCCAAAAGTTCAGAACACGGTGTTCCGGCACAAAAACATCAAGGGGAGCAAACACTATGCCGCCAATGTCAAATTCCGGCAGCCTGTATATATCCCCTCGATGTCCGCCGTAGATGTCAAAGCAGAATACCTTCTCCATGACTTTCTCGCCCGAAAATGCAGTCTCCACCTCTGCCCCGGATAGGGTTATCATAGGTATCATGGCACCTGTATCAATAAGTGCCGTTAATGAATGTGTGCCAGTTTCTATAACCGGCCGCTCGTAATCCTTCAGCAAGGGCAAAACCACTTCCATTGCCTCTTCCCCCTCAGAGGATTGGTATTATCCTTCTATAACCATAAGCTCTTCCTTCACAGTAGTTCCATCCATAGCGTAAATCTTGGCTTCACCCATCAGATAGAAGACAGCAAACTGATCCATCTTACCCGCATACAAATCCTTCAGCATGGGCAATGCCTCCATCATAGCATCCTTTGCCCCCTGCTTTTCGTCAGGCACAGCTACCCCCGTGTACCGCACTATCTCCGGCCCATTCTCCCCCATCAGGGTGGCAGCTATCTCAATGCTGCAGTTGTCCATAAGCTGCTGATAGACATTCTTCCACTTCCCTGTGCAAATCCAGGCCTTGCCATCATGGCGCACCGCTGCACCGAAGGGACGCACACGAGGCTTGCCGTCCTTGTTAGCCGTAGCGATATAGAACACCTTAGCATCATGCAGCACATCTACCAGATCTCTTTTCTGTCCCATGTTATTTGCCTCCTTCTTTTTTAGCTTACACAGTTTCTCTTTCTGCACGACAGTTATGATTTCCTGCATCAGCTCCACAGAATAGCTATCCCTGAAAATGTCGCTCTCTTGATGGCTGACATCAGAGAAACGACCTCCCTGCATATCAAAGTTTCCAATATAGTGGTTTCTGAGGAACAGACATGCTGTAAAATAGTAGTCCATGGGCTGGGGATGCTCTTAAGATATACTGCCTATCCAGAGACTTGATATTCTTCAGCATATCTGCTATAACGAACTGGGTAAATTCTCTTTTGGACATCCTCAGCCTGGGAAAAGCAGTGTTAGGATTCTCCGCCTCCATCTGCTCTCTCAAACTCTTCTGCTTCAATTCCTTTTTCTTCATCCGCTGCCCTCCTCGCACTACAGTACTTGCATATTACAAAAGAGCCGCCTCTTGATTTCCATCAACAGGCGGCTCCATTCTGTGCATATATATCCCAGAGCTTAGTTCTGGCCGAATCTCTCCTGGAGAACTGCCAAAACTTCTGCCGGGTTCAGGCCTTTGCCAGCAATGAAGTTTGCTACTTCCTCGTTCTTACTGGCAGCAGCAGCCTTCTCAACTTTTGCCAGCTCGTCCTTCAAAGCTTTGAGCTGTGCAGTCTTGGTCTCGATTTTTGCCTTGATTGCCTCGATTTTCTGATCGTAATTAACCTGACGTGCCATTAAAAATTCCTCCCTACAATGAATGGTTTTTGGTATGCTTTTTCGAAAATACAGCTATTCTAAAATCGTGATTTCCATTTTTAATTTTACACGCACAATCAAGAAAAATCAAGACTGATCAGCAAATAAAATCACATTTTTAATGATAATAAATGACCATCTTTACAAGAAATGCTTTTCAAATATAGCAGCTGCAGTTGCACAAAAATCTGCGCACGGACGTTCAGCATAGTACTCGTTTGTGCGCTTGGATGGGGTTGGCTGGTCGTGCTTCTGTTCCAGGCCCAGCAATTCCCGACAAATTATAGACCCTTTTCTGTCTTGGAACTCCATCACCATATTCTGGACTTTGCTGTACAGAGCCTTTTTCTTTTCGTCATCCGGTGTATCGTATCCATCCGTCAATCCTATCAGCAAACACAAGGCCGATACGGCACCGCATACTTCACGCAGGCGACTGATTCCTCCCCCCATGGGCGAAGCCATACGCAATACTGTTTTAGGATCCAATCCCTTTTCCTTTATGTAGTCCTCATAGGCAAGCAGTACGGACTGTACGCAGTTATAGCCAGCGTTGAAATTCTCTCTGGCCTTACTTCCACGAATGGATTGTTCGATTTCCATACGTTATAACCTCCTCATCATAGAGCCTTTCTCAACGAAGTGGCGATTACAAAAATACTGGGAACACCATCTACTTAAAAGCCTTCTCTTCATTTCCTGAACATATCCAGAATATCCTCTCCCTCCTTCGTCCCAATCTTGTATTTCACTGGACTCATCTCCAGCAGTTCCTCACTTGACCATCTTCTCTGGCATTCCATCACCTTAGCAACGAACTTCGTTTCATCGAACGGCATCAACTTCTGCTCCTCAATCATATCACCAAATGTTTTCGTCCACCTGGTACCAAGCGCACAGAAATGCATCCCCTTCAGTATGTTATCCGTTGCATCCACGGCAAAGATGCCCAGCCCCAGGCCAGTCCCCTTCTCCGGCACAGCCACAACAACCTTTTGAGGCTCCTTGCTCATATGCACCGAATAAGCAAAATCCCCGCATAAGTCCCCAAACTTGAAGGACAGGAATATAACCCCTTGCCACATGAATAGCCCGATAGTTCCGTGTCCGGCAGATAGCATATCCACATCCTCCGGCAGGATATGGGGAAAAGTCGCTGTCAAAGTAGCTACCCCTTCTGCCCCATAATCAAAGAAAAAACCACTGAGTCCCCTGCAGTTGGCCAGAGGGAACTCCTTACCCACGTTGAATTCCATCATCCCTATACCATCCCCTATTCCGTCACCATGTATTTTCTGGATATATCTCCCACAAACCTGCTCATGTGATAGTATTTACGTCTGTAATTCTGGCACCAGCTGAGGAATAGCCTCTTCTTAGCCCGGGTGATGGCCACGTAGAACAGTCTGCTATCTTCCGTACAATCCTCATCTCTCAAGGACATATAGCTGGGGAAAACATTATCCATCAACCCTGCCAGGAACACATAATCAAACTCCATTCCCTTAGCCTGATGCACAGTGATAATCGGCACCTTGGGGTTGCGCTTGAGCATGGAATCCAGTTCGCTATTGGAGAGGGCAGCAAGCTTAAGCATCTGCTGTGTGGCATCCTTTGGACTAAGCTTCGGCTCGTCCCAGTCCTTGAGATAGATATACATCTGCTTTAGATACTGCACCCGCTTAGGTTCATTGCGCTCATCATAGTAGGCTTTGATGCCGAACTCATTGACAATATCCCCCATCAGCTCAAAGGGCCGCCTTGTCCTCACCAATTCCCGTATCTTAGCCAGCTTCTCAGTCATTTCCCCGAACTTCTTCAGGTACTTTGCCTCTTCCTGGCAACGGCTCTCCCTGGTAGGCAGGATGTTGTTTTTGATGGCATACATGAGGATTTCTCCGGTGGCACAGATATCGTCAAAAGCATCATGGCTGGATTTATGACTGACCTTGCACACCTCACCCAGGTACTCCAGCTTATGATTCTTGAGATTTGGATAGAACCTGCGGAATATATCCAGCGTGTCATAATAGGCCCGTATCTTCATAGGTTCCATGCCCAGGCGTCCCATCTCGCTCTGAAGGATGCTGATATCGTAATTCACATTATGACCGACAATCACGCTGTCTCCCACAAACTCCTCAAATTCACGGAAGACCTTCTGCGGTTCCTCCCCTTCTTTTGCCAGCTTCTCATCGCTGATATGGTGTACAAGCTCAGAGCTGCCCACGCTCTTGCCTGCCTTCACATACTTCATGAATTTCTCAGCCGTGGTGCCGTCATGGTTCAGCCGTATAGCTGCAATCTGGATAATCTCATCTGTTGTTGTATCCGTTCCCGTGGCCTCCACGTCAAATACCACCACATTGCCCTGCTCAATTTCCTGTAGCAAGAGGCCATAGTGGTCTCCTGTTTCGTGTGTCACAGGATCTACGAAATCTGTCAGCCTGATGCCCAGCTGCCTGGCTTCCTTGCTCTGGATATAGGCCACAGTCCTCTCGCCGATGCCCTTGCCAAACCGCTTAAGTGTCCTCTCAAGGCTGGTGCTGTCCAGAGGATTTACCGCTACTTTGAGGAATGCCAGCACATCCTTGATTTCCTGCCTGCGGAAGAACTTGAAATCATCCACCAGGAAGAACGGGATCCTCTCCGGGGGTACTTCCCTGTCCATTTGGGCAGTCATTTCTATTTCCCTAATGACTTCGGTAAAAGCATTAGCTAGATCCGTGTTATAGTTGTTGTTTCTTGTAAGTACGCATATACGACTCCAGTCTTTCATTCCCAGCCGCTGGATATGCATATATATCCACCTGGCTTCCTCCCGCAAATCATAGCTGCCATGAAGCAGCACAGGCTCACCAGCTACAGGACTTGCAGCCCTGACCGCCTTAGGGTAGATTTTCTCCACTTCCCCAGGAAACAGTCCTCTAAGATAGTCATAGGATGCATTGAGCAACAATCTCGTAGCCCTGTAGTTCTCATAGAACACAATAACCTTTGGCTTGTAATCCCGGATGAACTGCTGCTGCACAGTCTCCGGCCTTGATCCTCTCCATTCGTAGATGGTCTGGAAATAATCCCCGCACAAGAGCAGCCTGTTATTCCCAAAGAGCTTGGAGATAATCTTATATTCCACCAGGCTGGTGTCCTGCATCTCGTCAACATTGATATAGCGGAAAGTATCCCGCCATCTGACGCTCACTTCCTCATCCCGGAACAGCTCATAAGTACGGCACATCAAATCAGTGAAATCCAGCCCATGAGCCTCCCCCAGGATTTTATCGTAGATCAGCAGCGTTTCAGCTCCCAAATCCTTCAGTTCAGCCAGCATGACCTCATCAGTTTTAAAGTTCACCTGGCACAGAGCCGCCAGTTTACCTGCCTCCCTGCGGCAAAGATAGTCTACTGTTTTCCTGTAGTCTGCAGCCACGTCCCCCGAGAATAAATCCTCCTTAATCCGAGTTTCCTTCACTGCACTGATAAACCTCTGCATGGCATTGGTGTCCCAGTTCTTGCCCAGCTCTTCCTTGACCTGCCTGATGACCTCCTTGCAGTCCTCCTCATCAAAGATGATGAAATCTGCAAAGAGATCGGTTTTCCGCTTGGCTTCCTGCCGGATGACATCGTAGCAGAACCCGTGGAACGTCCTGATTACAATATTCCTGGCTTTTTCCCCAACCACCGCGTCAATCCGCTCCCGCATTTCCTTGCAAGCCTTGTTGGTGAAAGTGAGGCACAGTATCTCTTCAGCTTTTGCTAATTCCTCTCCTACTATGCGAGCGATACGGGCAGCCATGGTGTTTGTCTTCCCAGTCCCCGCCGAAGCCGTCAGCAAAATATTCTCCTGCAGTGTCTCCACTACAGCTTTTTGTTCAACATTGAGTTCCATGTTCAATCTACCTCCACATGAAGGATATTCCTGCTGTCAGTCGAAATTTATAGTAGGGGTACGCTCCCCTGTTAGCTTCAAAATTGCGCCGCTGCCCCACAGGGCAGGTTATCTACATATAAGTATAAGAGGAGGCAGCAACATGGTCAAATTCGAGGAATACGATAAGCCGGAAATGTATGACGGCAAGCAATCCTACACCACGGAAATGCTAGGGGGAGTGAAATTTGACAGGACAGCCTCCACCTTGAGGCATCAGATTGTCAGACAGAACCTCCTGTTTATACTATCTTCCATCATAAAATCCCAGAAAGGTGAAGTTATCCACGGCCTGGGCATTCGCTTTGATGAAAAAAACTTCCTTATTCCCGATATATCCGGATTTTGTGCCAACAGCAAATACAATACAGAAGATGCAGAGTGCGCCCCGGATTTTGTCATCGAGGTCACTTCCCCCACCACCAGACGCAATGACATGACAGTCAAAAAGGACATCTACGCCCGCTTTGGCATCATGGAGTACTGGATTGTGGACCCTAAAGCCCAGACCATTGATCTCTATACCCTTAACCCCGTCACCCTGGCACTTGAGTTCGACAGCTGCTACCACAACATCACTGAGGATGAACTTGACTGGGAGCACCTGAGCGCTCAGGAAAAGGGCGAGGTTAGTACCGCCA
>ODAI013178974.1_pt1 | contig 18778 bp, 14 predicted proteins | sample 1539321 | NCBI WGS metagenome assembly ODAI01 (sample SAMN02144231, study PRJEB22623) | gut metagenome | biome: sheep rumen | host: Ovis aries | place: New Zealand
CACCAGCCATCATAATTGGCTTACGCAGAAATCCACACTTGGGTCCCATTACGAACAAGCTGTCCAAGAGTATCAACAGACGGAGGCACTCTGTAAAGACCCTAATTACATGGCTGAAACCAAGCTACTTGCTGATTACGACCTCTCCCAGCAAGCCATTGCCAGCCTCAGGACTCTCCAAGATAGTAAGTCTAAATCGGCCTTGGCCGACGAAAAAGAAAAGCAGCTGGCTATCCATTTTTCCGAAGCTACAGCCGGACTTGCCTATCAGCACCAACAGCTTAGGATATTAGAAAAGGATTTGGAGTCGGCTGATTCCATGATAGATATGCAGATGCCGCACAAGGATATGTTCGAAAAATCCGCGGCAGTCCTCGCCTACCTCCAACATGCTCGCCAGATGATTGCCAGTGCCAATCAGGAACAGGCAAAACAAAAAGACCGTTCCACCAAGCTTACTGCATGTGAGAAGGCGAAAGAGTCTGCCTTAAAGGACAAAGAAAATGCCCAAAGAGAAGTAGATTACAAAACCCATGAAATCAGTCAGAAACAAAAGGAAATAGATGCGCTTGACGCCCCTGCCATCACCCAGCGTACAAAGGACCTACAACAATTAAACAACGACCTCAACCAGGCAGGTCAGTCTATTCAAGCTCTTTTTGCCCTCATCGAAAAAGTAGAAGAAGCCGAACATAATATCTCCATCCTACAAAAAGATATTTCGGACAGCACCATTCAACTAAACATACTTTTTAAGGAACAGGAGTCTGCTCAAGAGTCATACAATCAGGCCGAAAAAGCCTACCGGAGTGTCGACTTGGCCTCAACGGAATGGGCAATTCAGGCGCGTGCCATTCTTAGCGATGGCGACATTTGTCCCGTCTGTGGCAATGCCTACAGCGCTGCTAAGTTTAACGAAGTCGTTGCCCGTGTCAAGGATGCAGAAGAGTCCAAGCTCATAGAAGCTAGAGCTAATAAAGCAAAAGCCGAGAAAGACTACAATGCGATGAACGCCGCTATAGACCAAAAGAAGAAAGATTTAGTAAAACAGCAGGACAAAGAACTCCCGCAGATGAAAAATCTTCTCCTGTCGGCATTTCAGAAAGCATCCGCTGACTGTGACAGGGTTGGCATCGACCTCCCCGATGCCTCCCGCAATTCCTACCAAAAGGCCCTTCAGCTGGGGCAACAAAAACGGGCCTCCCTAAAAAAACAGCAGGAGGATAATACCCAAGACCTTAACAGACTCAATGACCTAAATGCCGGTCTCAAGACCTTGAACGACCAACTTGTTCCCCTCAATAAGGCACTTTATGTTGCCGTCGAAACTGTTTCCAAGGCCCAAAAAGACTTGGACGATTGCTTTAAGGATATTGAAACAGCCAAACAGAATGTTGTCAACTACTCCAATCAGTCTCCTGCTGATATCGCCGCTGCATCTGCCATTATTACTTGGCCCGATTGGAAGAACGAATGGGAACACGACCCAGACGCTTTCGAGAAGCGTCTTAAGAGCGCTGCCTCGGATTACCGTGAGGCCATGGCTCAGCAGGCTAAACTGAGGCCTCAGATTGCCCAACTCCAATCTCAACTTGATTCTTATGACAGTCAGTGTAGTGCTCTCTCCTTGGCACATCCCCAGTGGACGGCCTCCCCTGCCGACGCTCAGTTTTCCGACCGCCAGGCCGACCGATGGTCCACTCTCACTGTCGAAGCAGCTGCCGTCCGTCAACAAAAAGCGGCTGCGCTCAACGAAATGCAGAAGGCTTCGAGAGACCTTGAGCTGTTCTACGCCAAGCACCCCACGATCGACCAAGAGCAGCTCGCAGTCCTTAAAGATTTTCCCGCTACCGAAATTCGTCAAAAGCATGACCACCAGGACAGCCGTCTCGCGCAGTTGAAGGGTGCCGTCGACTTGAGCAAACAGAATCTAGACAGGCACATCGATGCCAACCCCGCCGACATTGACCTCGACAAGGATGTTGCCGCTCTTGCGGAGGAGATTGCCACTCAGGGGGAAAAGAGGGAATTGCTCTCGCAAGCCATAGGCGGATACAACCAAAAACTCGAAGCCGACAAGCAGAAACAGGAGCTATATGGTAAGAAGCAGATAGAATACGATACCCAAAAAGTAATCCGCGACAAATGGACCCTTTTCAACGATAAGTATGGCGACTCCACGGGCAGTAAGTTTCGCCGTCTGGCACAGCAACTTATCTTCGACCGTCTGTTGCAGTTGGCCAACCAGCATCTCGCGCGCCTCACTGCTCGATACTCACTAAAAACGATCCCTGGCACTCTCACCATCAGCCTCTGCGATGAATACACCCCGGGCTACAGCTCGTCCGTGCACAACCTTTCTGGCGGGGAGTCCTTCATGGTTTCCCTCTCGTTAGCCCTGGCTCTCAGTAGCATGGGACATGTAGGCATCACCATGGACACCCTCTTTATTGATGAGGGGTTCGGCACCCTCTCCACCAACAATCAAATACGCGTCATGGATCTTCTTCAGACCCTTCAACGCACACAAGGCAAGCGCGTTGGCATCATCAGTCATGTCCCCTACCTCCTTGAGCGCATTCCGGTGCAAATCAAGGTCACCCGCAACCCTGCTGACACGACCAAAAGCTCCATCAGCGTCCTCACCGCCACCACTTAGCACAGTGTTCTTCCGCTCCGTGTGCAGTAGGCTAGTATTGCAGCGGATTATTCACCGATACCAGGGTATTGTTTAGTCTCGTACCAGCCCTATCTCTCAGACATTTGCTGAAAGAGCTTATGCCATTCTATGTAGTTCACCACCATCCAGAGGAACGGCGCGTAGTCGGCTGTGGCATTGATGTGGCTGTCGCGCATTTGCAGCAACTTGGCTGAATTGTATTCTGGCAGCAATTGGGCTGTGTCGGCGTTGAGGGTGTCGATGAGGTATTCTTTCAGTCCATCTCGGAACCAGGCGTTTATGGGTACCCCGAAACCGCGCTTGTGGCGCATGAAAAGCTCTTGGGGCACTTCGCGATAAAGAATTTCCCTGAGGATGCTTTTCTGTCCTATTTCGGGTTTGTAGAGAATCTCGGATGGGATAATTCTGGAGTATTCGAGCAGTCGGTAGTCAAGCAGAGGGGCTTGGGTGGCTAAGTTGCCGCGGACGGAAGCACGATCCATCTTCACACACAGCTCATAGGGTAGTACCGTCTTGATGTCAAAGTCGTTGAATGCCCGCATGGCCTCTTTGTTTTGATAGAGGTACTTGCATTGTGGAATAGACTGCTGTATGCTGAGGGCGTCAAAGAGTTCGGCAGGGTTGTATTTGCGGCGGTTGATGTAAAGTGTCTGCACATCGTCGAGTCGCAGCGAGAGGGCCTCACGTTTCTTGCCGCAGAGGTCCAGGAGTCCTGCGGCTGTTTTGCGGAAAATACCAGGTATATTATATACTTTCTGGCGTTTGGCATAACGCAGGTAGCGCGGATAGCCGAAGAAGACTTCGTCGCCGCCGTCGCCACAGAGCGCCCTTGGGGCCTGTCTGCCCACCTGCTCGCATAAGAATGATGTGGGCAGCATGGATGCATCGCCTATTGGCTCGTCGTAATAGTTTTGGAGGTTGGAGAGTATATTGGTGGCATCGCGGAAGGAGAAAAGGAGTCTTTCGCAGGGTATGCCTAGGTGTTTGGCCACTTGTGACGAATAGGAGCTTTCGTCCCAGTTGCTCTCGTTGAAACTAACGGAATAGGCCTTGCAGTCGGCATAGCGGCGTGCATAGGCGGACACCAGCGAGGAGTCTATGCCACCAGAGAGGAAGAGTGCGTATTGCGGCTCGCCTCCCATACGTTTCTGCACAGCGTCGGCAATCAGTTCGTCGCATACTTTTACTGCCTCATCAAAGCTTTTGGGTGCCTGCCGTTGCTGTGTGTTGGCATACAGGTCCCAGTAGCTATGGGTGCTGAAACTCCCGTCAGCTAGATTGTAGATAAAGTACTCTCCGGCCGCCATTTTATGCACCTCTTTGACTATGCTGTTGGGTGCGGGCACATACTGCATGGCAAAGTAGCATTGGCGTGCATAGGGGTCTATGGAGTAGCTGTTGCCAATGCATAGGGGCAGCAGGTGCGAGCAAAATTCGAAACCATTCTCCAGCGAATAATAGAGAGGTTTCGAGCCTACCCGGTCTACGGCACCAAATAGTCGCTGGCCATTGGGGTCGTAAATAACAAAGGCGAAGTCGCCATTGATCTGGTGCAAACAATCCACGCCATAGCGGCTGTAGAGTTCCAATAAGACGTCCGTAGACTGATTGTAAAATGAACCGTCCAACACGGCGGCAGGGGTGTTTGGCTGCATGTCCAAAACCTGCACGGGGCCGCGGTGTTTCAGTTGGGCTATTTTTCTCGAGGCATTCTCATCAGAGTATTGCCGGAGTGTGCCATAAATACCACTCATTGTTTTGTAATTATTAGTGAATATAAAGAATTCAAGTTGGACACATGCGTTTTGATGGAATAGGTGTTACGTACCCTATAGGCATTCTCCGCAGCAGTGGCAAGGGTTACCGTCTGGTGATGCAAGAAATGCTCAAATTTGTCGCTGAGCTGTTGCAAGTCGCCAGTGGCATATAGGGTGGCCAGTTGACCTCCTTGGGTTATTTCCTTAAAGACGGGCAAGTCGTTCACAAAGACAGGCACACCCACGGCAATGGCTTCCACCACGGCCAAACCGAACGTCTCACTATGCGAGCTGTAGACGAAGGCATCCAACTGTCCCAGCAGTTGTGGCACATCGTCGCGCTTACCTAAAAAATGTACCCTATCGTCTAGCCCCTTCTCCTTGCAATATTGCACACATCGGTCGTAGTAGGTTGCAAACTGCGACTTCTTCTCGCCGATAAAAAGGAATTCGAAATCAATACCTTTTGTGTTCAGTTGCTCTAAAAAGTGCAGGACGAACATCTGGTTTTTCTCCGGCACAAAATTTCCCACCATGGCCATCCGTAGGTGGTGGTTAGGCTTATGCTCAGTAAGGGGGAAACGTGAAAAATTGACCCCGTTGTACACCAGTGCTTGTTTTTTCCGTTGCTTGGGGGACAGATGGTGTACGGCAGCAAAATGATCCAACTGCTGTTGGCTGACGAAGACCGATTTGGCGCAAAGGGAGAAAGCAAGGCGTTCCATCGATTTGGAACGAGGATTGGTGGCAAATTCATAGCTATGGAAGGTTTCTACCACCAGTGTGCCTAGTCCCACGGTGGCTAAACGGGCCAGTAGGGCATCGAATGCACTTTGGGCATGGATGAGGTCGATATTGTTTGACCGCACTATTTTGCGCAACTGGTGTAGGAAGCGAATGACTTTACCAGAAGGAAGCAGGATGGTGTTGGGACCTTCTGCAGGCTTCTTGCGGCAGACACACCATGCTTTGTATGGCAGCTCCTTCCCCATCTCCATCACATCGCGCACCAACTGCTCCTTACCCCCATTCCCTAGGCTAGCAATCAAATATAGAATATTCATTTCGGGTGTATTCATCGGATTTCAAGTACGATTAAAAAAGGTGAAACGATAAAGGCTTTGAGAACCCAACTTTCAGCAACTCCTTCGGCAGTGTGGGATTGTTGGTTGTCAGGCTAATAACGTTTTTAAGAATCGTGCTCTCAATACTTGCCATTGTAATACCTTATTATTTTATGTTCACTAAAGCAGCTTTTTATGCTGCAAAAATACAAAAAAAATGGAATATAAAAAGAAAAAAACGCCTAGCTTTCACTTTCGCTTTTATCCTGTCTTTATCCTGTGCTTTTGTGGTCAGCGGTCTGCTCAATATAAAAGAGGATAGAAGTGCATGTTTGTGGCCTGTACTTTGACCCACCGTTACTCCAGTTTTACTCGTGTCTTTATATTACATTTATATTACCATTACTTTAGTCTTGGATTTGATAAATTAAATCTAATATAAATGTAATGTAAATAATAACTGATGTAGATATCCTGCTTTTCCTCAGCTCATGATTGTAGGGTGGTTGGTTTATATGGTCCTGAACCGGATAAAGTTAGCGGATTGGATTATGGCATAAAGAGTGAGGGTGTCTCAAAAACTCATGGACACCCTCGTTTCATTTAGCCACAGTGTGTCATCAAGGTGCCGGTACTTCTGCTGCGGATTGCTTGCGGCAATAGAGGGTGCGTTGTTCGAGGGAGGGGGATAGTACCCAAGGGGCGTCGTCGGGTTCGGGAGAGCCGACGTGGTAGGCATCGAAATCTTCGGGCCATCCCCAAGGCATTTGTCGGAGTTCGTCAGCTAGGACAATGGAGTCCCACGGGCAGAGAAAGATGAAATCGGGTTTGAGCATTTTTTCTTTGTCGAAAAAGTGGAAGTTTTGCACTTGGTGGAAGTTGGAAGAATTGACGGCGTCGAAAGCGTATAGGCAGCAGTAGTCAAAAAGAGCAGTGAAAATCACGGATTTGTTGGGTTGGTAGTTGTATTTTTCAAGGATGTCGTAGACGTTGTCGAAGTATTCTTTTTGTTTTGGAGTGATGTAGAGTTCGGAGAAGTATTTATTGCCCTGCGTGAAGTGGCAGGGTTGGTTGGGGTGGGCGTGGGTTTTGGTCTCATTTGCTATCATTAGGGCGGCCAAGGCGACTACACCGATAAGTACGCGGTTCCATTGTTTGGTTTGTTGGTCTTTTTCACGTTGGAAGTAAAGGAAGAGCCAAGCAATAGTGAAGCATGAGATGCGGCTTCCTAGGGTGGTGGTGGTGCCGACGGCGGCCACGAATGGGAAAATGAGTAGGTAGAGGAAAAGGCAGATGTTGTTTTTGTTGAGGTAATGGCCCCGTTGAGCCTTTTCGGACGACTGCAAAAGAGGGATGAGGATGAGGCTTACGAAGAACATGGGGTGGGCGACGGACGGGTCGCTTTGGTAATGAGTGTAAATGAGTAGGAGTGCAACGTAAAGGATGGTGCCGAAGTATTTGTTTTTTATTGCTTTAGATAGGTAGTAGGCTCCAGTGAAGGCAATGATGACGAAGATGTAGTCGCGGAAGAAGAAGCCGTATTGCTTGACGATGCTGGAACTGTCGTAGTTGTATCCGCTCTTCCCGATATAGCCTGCGGTGAAGAGCATGGCATCGATGATGTCGCCGAGGTTGCAGACGAAGACGTGTACGTATGCCATGGCGAGGAGGATGCCGGCAATTCCTGCGAGGAGGCTGAAGAGCATGGTTTTGATGTCTTTCCAATAGATGAGTATGATGGCCAGAGCTGTGCAGCCAAGGATGGAAAGTCCAGCAGGGATGTATATGAAACAGTCGAGGCAAAGAAAGAACCCGCAGAGGGCGGCGAAGAGGTATTTTGCCCATTTTTTCTGACTATGGAGGAAAAGCATGAAGCAGCAGAGAGCCCAGCAAGCGACAGCGGCATGCATGGGGATGTAACTCATGCTGATAATACTGACGGTATAGTAAAATAGGAAGATGATGGCGAAGTATTTGAGGAAGTTTTTTTTGCCATAGAGGACACAACAAGTGGCTGTCATGACCAGAATGGTAAACCATATAAGTATGCTGGAAGCGAGGTAAGAGTTGACTTTGCTGGTAAGGTCTAGGTATGGGAACCAATGGACTACAATGAGATTCCATTGCGATTTGCCAGTGATGCTGCTAAGGGTGTATCCTTCTTTGAGTTTGAGGAGGAAGTAAGCCTCGTCGTAAGCGGTGAAGAAGCCGTATTTGAGGTTGGCAACGTTGAATATGCTTAGGATAATAAGTCCGATGGCAATGAATGCAAAGGGCCAGTTTTTTAATAGATATTTGCTCATAATTTATATAGTTTGATGGGGTTTGATACTTTATTGGAATGAAGTTTGTAAGGGCTATTGTTTTTTTAGGAGTTTGCGGTAGAGGTCCCTGACGTTGCGGGAAAGGAGGAACATGAGAGGGCGGTTGCGGTAGAAGTTTCGGTCGATGAGTTTACTGAAAAAACTATTTGGATGGTCGCATAGTGGAATATAGCATTGGCCAGCACATTCTCGAACTATGGGATGGTTGAGGATATGTGAGATGGTTTTGAGGCGTTGTGCAAACGACTCGGCACTCTGAGAGTAGTATTCGTATTTAATGATGGGGTAGCTGACGGCAATGAGTAATTGTTTGCGATAGGATTCAAGTACTTTTTTGTTGTCTTTGATCCATTCGTTATATAGTTTTATTCGGTGTTGGAATAAACTGATAGAAGACTCAAAGGCATTGGGTCTGAATGTGGTGGATGAGTTCCCTTTGGAATAAATGATATAGTGGTATAGCGTTTGTGAGAGTGAGCAGGCTCGGGTGATGTGTCTGAATAGTGCGAGATTAAAGATTTCGTCTTCATGCATGGGGATTTTTTCGAATTTGACTCCTTGTTCCAATAGAGTGCGAAGGAATGACATCCGAAAAAATTTGGTGGGTAAATAACCGTATCCATACGGAGAATTCATTAGTACGTTGCAATAGAATTGCTTGAATTCTTCATTTGAGTAGATGATTTGTTCTGAGGGTGCATCAGAATCAATTAAGCCAGTGGCTTTAAATTCGAAAGTGAGTCCGAAGAAAGAGACATCAAGTTCCTTTTCCTCTAAAGCAGCTAAGTTAACCTCAACCAAGTTCGATTCTATATAGTCATCAATATCGCAAAAATATAAATAGGCCCCATTGGCTTCTTCCAGTAGTACATTGCGGGTGGCACCTACTCCTTGGTGGGGCAAGTGTATCACGCGAATGCGGTTGTCTTGTTCAGCCAGGTGGTCTAATAGGGTTGCGGTAGAATCGGACGATCCATCGTCGGCAATAAGGATTTCAAGGTTTTGGTAGGTTTGGTTGCGGACCGTGTCAAGACCCTGGGGAAGAAAACGCTGGGCGTTATAAACTGGTATGGCGATGGTCACTAGCGGAAGTTGGCTCATAATTATTTATTTTTGAAATTGTAAAAAAACGAAAAATAGTTTATTATTTGAAAAGACTGGTTCAATTGTGTGAGAGTCGGGTGCGGCAGGTGTCGATGACTAGGCAGGCGTTGACGCGGTTGTCTTTGTCGGCGAGGTTGGGAAGGCATTGGGTAAGGTCGTCGAGTGCTTGGGGAAGTGCCCCAGTGTGGAAGAAGGCGAGGCCGCGGTAGTAGAGAATTTCGCTGTTGTCGAGTGTGGGGGAAAGATGGAGGACGCGAGTGAAATCGTCGATGGCATCGATGTATAGGCCTTGGCTGAAGTAAGCGAAGGCACGGAATTGGTAGCAGGCGGCATTTGGTGCAAGGTGGATGCAATGGGTGAGGTCGTCGACGGCAAGGGGATATTGGCCCATACGGTAATAGGCAATGGCTCTGTTGAAGCGGGCTGGTTGGTCGTTGGGGTAGAGGCGGAGCAGTGTACTATAGTCGTCGACGGCTTTGGTGTAGAGTTCGAGAGTGCTGTAGGCATAGGCACGGTCGAAGTAGGGCTTTTTCATGCGAGGGTGCTCTTGGATGGTGTCTGTGAGGAGGGCGATAGCGCGGTTGTAGTCGGCAAGGGCTTTGGCTACGGTGCCTTGTCGGAGGTAGAGTTCGCCACGGTCGAGGTAGTGTTGCGGTTCATTGGGATGAAGTCGTATGAGTTGGCTAAAATAGGAATAGAGCTTATCGTTGATATGTTTGCAGAGTTTGCTGATTTCGGGGTTTTTGGGTGCGAGGGCAGCTGCACGATGAATGGCGTGGGCAGCCTGGGGAAGATGCCCGGCATCGAGGAATTGGCGGGCCTGGGAGTAGAGGGTGTTGAGTGCCGAGTCGGCAATGGTTGTTTGCCGGAAATTATTTTTTGGGGTGGAGGATTTTTTCTTTTTCATTTTGCAAAAATACGATTTTTTTTCAAATTTTGATTTTTTGAGTTTCTCCAACATCTCCTCACGATTTTGTTTTGAAGACCCAAAAACCAAAGTTCCATTCAAGGTGGTCTCTATTCATTTGTTTTGAGAGCGCAATATTCTCCGCTTTGCGATTGATTGGGGGTGTCCCAATAGTCAAGGACACCCTTGTTTCATTTAACCGGTAGTTTGAGGTATGGTCCATATAAGCAATTCTCATTAGGCCTAAAATCCGCTGGCAATTTTAAACTATTATGTTGGAATAATTTCATAAGGCATCGAGCCAAGGCAAAGCCAAAATTTCTGGCATGATGCCTATGATTGTATGAAAAAACACACGCCTTCCCCCTCCCCATGCGGGGATGAGGAGTTTCCCAGTAAGAGGTCCGGCCTAAACTTGTAGCGTTGCACCCATAATTGTGTATTGGTTAATGCAATACAAAAGTACACAAAATTATGGAAACAGGCGACAGGTTGCATGAAAAGTTTTCAACAACCTGTCGCTCATTTTATTAACACCGCGTTTGCGGAATTAAGGTATTACAAAAAATGAACTTTCTGCCCCGTGTATTAAGACTTGCTGCGGCTATGCCAGTCATGGGGGGCTCAACTACAATGCACTGACGGACAGGACGAGAAAGAACAGGATGAAGACGAACTACTAACAGCGGAAGGAGGTCTTGGAAGGAGAGGACAAGGCCGTTTCCCTTCTTTTTGTTGTACGTCAGTAAGTTCTGGTTTTTTAGGCGCAATTTTTTTACATAAAAAAAATCTCATAAGTATGTTTTGCACTAACTTATGAGACTTTTGGGAGCGGAAAGGAAGGGATTCGAACCCTTGAAGCGCTTTTAACGCTTACTCGCTTTCCAGGCGGGCCTCTTCAACCACTCGAGCACCTTTCCGTGGGTTGGTATTATTCCGCTTTTTGGGAGATTTCCTTGGGCGAAATCGGGTGCAAAAGTACTATTTTTTCTTGGAATAGCAAAAAAAATGTATATTTGCATGAAAACTTTTTTTTTCGAACATTATTAAATTTATTGTATATGAGAAAATTATCTATTTTTGCTATGGGCTTCGCCATGCTTGCTATGGCGGGGGGTAACGGTAACAAAACTGAGGAAACAATGGAACATAAGTCGGAAATTCAGCTCAAAGTTGAGGAGTATGCTGAGGTGACTTTGACCTCGGATTTAATAAATGGTTTGAGCGAAAAAGAAAAGCAATTGGTCGGAGTTTTTATCGAGATTGCCGATGTGATGGACGACCTGTATTGGGATCAGTATTTCGGTCCGGAGAACCGCAAGGTGCTTGACACGCTCAGCGATCCTGCCGTGAAAGCATTTGCCATGATTCAGTATGGTGCCTGGGACCGTCTAGGCGAGGAGAAGCCCTTTGTGCCAGGTTTTGGCGAACGCCCTGCAGGTTGTAACTTTTACCCACAGGATATGACCCCAGAAGAATATGAGGCTTTGGCCGACCCGGAGAAGGAAAGCCAGTATACAGTGATTCGTCGCGACGAGAACGGCGCCTTGAAGGTGGTTCCCTACCATGTGGAGTATGCAGACAGACTTGCCAAGGTGGACAGCCTGATGGGTGTAGCCATTGAGTTGGCAGAGGATAAGGGCATGAAAAAGTATCTGACAGAGCGCCGCAAGGCTTTGATGACCGACGACTACTACAAGAGTGACTTGGCGTGGATGGATATGAAACAAAGCAAACTAGACTTCGTGGTGGGTCCTATAGAGAACTACGATGACTATCTGTACGGCAACAAGACCAGTTATGAGTCGTTTGTCCTAGTGAAGGATGAGCAGTGGAGCAATGACTTGGCCAAGTTTGTGGGTATGCTGCCCCAGCTGCAACGAGAGTTGCCCTGCGACCCGAAATACAAACCCGCTTTGAAGGGTGCGGCCAGTGACCTAAATGTGTATGATGTTGTTTATTATGCTGGCGACTGCAACGCTGGTTCAAAGACTATTGCCATCAATCTGCCTAACGATGAGCGCATTCATCAGACCAAAGGCGCCCGCCGTCTGCAACTGAAGAACGCCATGAAGGCAAAATTTGATAAGATGGTGGTGCCAATCTCGCAGTTGCTGATTTGCGATGAGCAGGTTGACAATGTAAACTTCAATGCTTTTTTCAGCAATGTGTGTTTCCACGAAGTGGCTCACGGCTTAGGTATCAAGAACACAGTAACCAAGGGTGAGAGCATGCGCAAGGCTTTGGGCAACCAGTATAGCAACTGGGAAGAGGCTAAGGCTGATATTTGTGGTCTGTTCTTAACCACAAACCTGATTGAGAAGGGTGAGATTACCAACTGCACGAAGGAGGATGCTTTCGTAACATTTATAGCTGGAATTTTGCGTAGTGTCCGATTTGGAGCTACAGAGGCTCACGGAATAGCCAATATGATGTGCTTCAATTATCTGCAGGACAACGGAGCTTTCAGCCGCAATGAACAAGGCAAATATGTGGTGAATGTGGAGAAGATGGATGCAGCAATGCGTAGTTGGGCTGCCCAGATTCTGCAGGTGGAAGGAGAGGGCATGTATGACTTTGCCAAGAAGTATGCTGCCGAGAATGGTATTGTCCGCGAAGATTTGCAGAAAGACCTCGACCTGATTGGCTTGAATAATATTCCTAGAGACATCGTTTACAACCAAGGCCTGAAAGCTCTTGGCTTGGCTAAATAATTATTGCTGAAGTCCCACAGTTGTGGCTAAGAAAGGGACCGTCCTATGGGTTGTCAAAACCTTGAGGACGGTTCTTCTTTTTGTAGGCTCGTATTTAGTTACATAGCCTGCGGTGTGAGTTCCTTGAGAGAAGCCTTTATTTAAGTTTGTCTTTTTGTAGCGTATTATGATAAAAAAATACTATTTTTTTTGTTATTTGGGAAAAAATGGCTATCTTTGCAATTTCAAGAAGGTGTATGTTATTTAATATAATATACACTGATTAGGTGGATTACGTCTTAGTCCTTGGATAGGGATGGACGTAGAAATTGGTGAATTAAACCGAAACATCCTCCAGAAACTCCATGCTTTTTGCATGGGGAGTGGGAGAAATGTGCATACGAGTATGCGTTGTGGTGTTTATTTATTATAATGAATTGTTCGTTGGAAGAAGGGGAAGAAAAGAAGAGATGGTATGCGGCGAAAGTGTTTTACAACCGAACGCAGCAGATAAGGGAGCAGCTTGTAGAGGATAGAGTTCAATACTTTATTCCGGATATGATATCTTCGCTGGTTTTCTTTTATGTGGAAGAAGAGTATCTGGCAAAATTCGAACAGGCTAATTTCAGTAGGCTTTGGGTATACAGAGACCCGCTGACACGTAGACCCACACCGATTCAAGAGAGAGAAATGGAGGTGTTTATCTTTGTCTGTTCAGCGGGCAAGCAGGGGCTGACGTATCTTGGAGACGATAAGCCAGAATATCACCAAGGAGACATGGTAAGAGTGACAGAGGGTCCTTTCAAAGGGGCAGTTGGCCATATAAAGAGAATAAAAAAAGACCGCCGTCTAGTAGTAAGCATACGTGGTATTGCAGCCGTGGCAACCACCTATATTCATCCGCAATTTTTGGCAATCGTAAAGCAATGAGAAAACCACTCTTTCCTCTTGATCCTCTGAAAGAGCAGTATTACTTCCCCGGTGGCGAGTTTGTTGAAAACGGGAGCGAGGGTTGTAATGAATTGAAACCAGAAGAGATAGAGGACGATGACGTTAGGAGAGCCTTCTCAGAGGTGGAGGGTCTTCCGCTTAAGCAATTGTATCTGTGGTTCATGGAACACAGAGGAGCATTTGCACCCTCGACGTTAGTTTGGAGTTTGCGACACAACGGTGGTGACCCGATAAGACCGAGAGAAGGAGGTGGGCTGTATCACGCCATCTTCGTGCAGCGGCCACTGAATACGGTGTATGAAGTGGATGTGTTTCTGTCGAATTGCAATCAGAACATGGAAACGGGGGGTTATTTGGTTTGCTGCTGTCGCACTTCGGCAGTGAAGAAAGCGGTGATATATAGGCGGTACCCGAAGCCGTTGAATAAGATTGTCTACGGATTGCATTATTTATGGCACCGCGTGTGTCCGAAACTGAAGTTGACTAAAAGATTATATTTTGCAGTAACTAAAGGCAAAAATAGAACTTTCCATAGGGTAGAGGTTTTGGGGCGGTTGTATCATGCTGGCTTTGAAGTGGTATATGAAAATACAACCCACGGAGAATTCAGAGTGATAGCACGAAAAGCGAAAGAACCCATAACGGTAGGAGTGCCTAGCTCATCACCAATAGCTAAGTTACGTAGAGTTGGGAAAAACGGAAAGATCATAACGGTGTATAAATTTCGCACAATGTATTCGTATAGTGAGTATTTGCAGGAGTATGTGTATGAACACCGTAAGTTGGACAATACCGGGAAATTCTATCACGATTACCGTGTGAATGTTTTGGGAGGCATATTGCGGAAGACATGGCTAGATGAATTGCCAATGGTGGTGAATATGCTGAAGGGGGAAATGAAGTTAGTGGGTGTTCGGCCGTTGTCGAGCCAGTTCTTCGGTCTATATACCCCTGAGATGCAGGAGCTGCGCATTAAGACTAAGCCTGGACTGCTCCCACCACTCTATTATGAAAAAGTGCAGCCAGAGACGTTAGAAGAGATTCAGGAGTCGGAGAGACGTTACTGTGAGGCCTATTTGAAGCATCCATTCAGAACTGACTGGAGGTACTTTTGGGGGATTGTTAATAACATTATTTTTAAGCATAAGCATTCACATTAGAGTGAGTTAGAAGAGGTGAGTTGTGTTTCTTATATTAATGCTGTAAAATCAAATTGAAATACTAAATATGAGTGAGACTCAAGAATGGACAACAGTCATTAAGCCAAAAGACAAATTGTTGGCTGTAGATGTTAAAGAGTTATGGCGGTACCGGGATCTATTTTCTTTATTTGTAAAGCGAAATATCATCACCCAGTATAAACAAACGGTTTTGGGCCCGGCCTGGTTTGTGATACAGCCTATAATGACCGTGTTTATGTACATGGTGGTTTTTGGCGGTATTGCAGGCATTGGAACGGATGGTATACCGCAGCCTTTGTTTTATTTGTCTGGTACCTGCATGTGGCACTATTTTTCAGATTGTTTGGGTAAAACTTCATCTACCTTTGTTTCCAATTCCGGGCTATTTGGTAAAGTGTATTTCCCAAGGCTTGTGACACCTTTGGCAAATGTTACCTCAAATCTGTTGCGTTTTGGAATACAGATGTGCCTCTTTATAGTAGTGTACATTATCTATGCAATAAAAGGGGATTGTCCAGCCTGCCCTAATTGGTATTTGCTGTTATTCCCAATATTAGTGCTCATGATGGCTGGGTTGGCTCTCGGATTTGGATTGTTAATATCGAGTTGGACGACCAAATATCGTGATCTGAGCATTCTTTTCGGGTTCTTGACCAGTTTATGGATGTATGCCACCCCGATTGTGTACCCTTTAAGTATGGTGAAGGGGAAAGTGGTCGCTGGCATGGATTTATATACAATCATGCGTCTGAATCCAGTGACCCCTGTACTGGAAACATTCAAGTATGGTGCCCTGGGAGCCGGTGAGTTTATCGGATGGGGGTGGCTGCTGTATAGTTTGGTCTTTTTGGTAGTATTATTGTTCTTAGGTGTTTTGGTATTTAACAAGACTCAAAAGAGTTTTATGGACACAGTTTAATGAATAGCGAAAAAGACAAGTCATGAATCAAACGAATTTTGTAGCCAAAATATATCATCGATTCCGGAATCTGATTCTGTATGGAATCATCGGAGGATTCTGTTCGGCACTTGATTTTGTAATTTATACCGTTTTATGTCATTTTGACGTATTGCCGTATTTGTGGGCAAATGTCCTCAGTGTGCATATAGGAATATTCACCTCGTTTGTCCTCAACCGACAATTGAACTTCAAAATAAAGGATAAGACGCCACAACGCTTTTTATCTTTTTATCTTGTTGGCTTAATAGGATTAGGAATATCTTCGCTAATGCTGTATCTGATGGTTGATTATGCCCATTGGAATGAGATTATATGTAAATTAATAACCATCGTTGTAGTGGCGTTGGTTCAGTTTTTCCTTAATAAATATATAACATTTAAACCTTCCAAACAATGAAAGATGTTTTATACATAGTAATGCCTGCCTACAATGAAGAGGCCAATATCGAAGATGTCATCAAGCAGTGGCACCCAGTAGCCGAGCGAATCAACGGAGAAGGAAATGAGGCTCGTGTTGTCATAGCAAATGACGGAAGCAAGGACAATACATTCGCAATTATGCAGCAATTGCAGAGCAAGTATCAATATTTGCTGCCATTAGACAAACCTAATTCTGGACATGGAGCGACGGTGTTGTACCTGTATAGATATGCTATTAGTAACGGTGCCAACTATGTGTTCCAAACAGATAGTGATGGTCAAACAATGCCCGATGAGTTTTGGCAGATGTGGAATAACCGTCATGAGTATGATTTCCAGATTGGTACACGTGGGGGGCGACAGGATGGATTCTCACGCATTGTGGTAACGAAGACGCTGCGGTTGGTTGTGTGGTTGATGTTCCATGTTTGGGTGAAGGATGCCAATACACCTTTCCGTCTGATGAAGGCAGAACGTTTGCAGGAAATCATGAAATGTATTCCAGAAGATTTCTTCCTATCCAATGTAGCCATCAGTGCCATAGCGGTCAAGAAAAAGGAGAAGATCGGATGGTATCCAATTACTTTCAGGCCTCGTCAAGGAGGTGTGAATTCAATCAATTTGAAACGCATTTTCAAGATTGGCATGAAGTCGCTGGGAGACTTTAGAAAGATTAATAGGTCTCTGTAGAAGAATTCTATAGGAGTATTTTGAAACAACTATCATTACACAGATTATCCTTGTTACTAGGCATAATTGGTCTAGTGATAGGTGCAATAATGCTTTATTTCAGGCCATGTGAGTCCTGGTATGATGATGCCTTTTGGGCAGATTGGGGATACAGGTTGTCTCAGGGTGAATTTGTATCGAATGTATGGGGAGCTGGGCAGCCATCGTATAGTCCATTATATGCCCTATTTATGTCTTTATGGTATAGGGTATTTGGCTTTTCCTATATTGCTGCTCAGCTGCCCAACCTTATTTTTGCCTTCATAACTTATCTGGTAGTTTGTATACGTTTTGAGAATGGTAGATTATTTCGAACCAGGTGGGGTGTGGTTTGTTTTGCCTTTGGTTTTTGGGTTGCCGATGGCCTATTTGGAATTATTACGTGTGGCAGAGTTGATACCCTATGTTTACTATTAGGAATATTAACATTAGACTCATATTTCCGGTCATATACGACTCATAAAAAGAAGGATATTATTTTTTTCTGCATATGGAGTGCATTGCAGATGGCTACAGGATTTGAGGGAGTATTGTTCACGTCAGTCATACTTTTGTTACATGGATTATTAGTTTTTCACAGAACGTTGCGTAATTGGACTTTGTATCTATGGTATGCATTGAGTTCGGTGGTTTCTTTTAGTGCAGTTTTGTTGTATATGGCACAGCATAATTGTGCAAAAGCCTTTTTAAGAACAACATTTGGTTTTAGTTATACAACACAAAGTATAATACATTTTGCAGAAACTGGAAAATTGACGTTTGAAAACAATGTTCCTATCGAAGAGGGAATGTCTTTCTTGGATAGAATAAATGCGTTAACTATAGATGGTTTGTTTACAAACAAAGAATACATCGTATTGCTTATCGTAGTGGTAATACTCAGTTTGATTGCTATATGTAGGAAAGATGTAAGAAGGCTATCACAAGAGAACCGTACGATGATTCTATCTAGTATACTGCTGCCTTGGATTTTTATTTTGGCCGGGCGTTATCCATGGTATTATACATGGGCTGCCTATATACCCTGCCTCATTTCTTTTTGTGTTTTGATTGAACAATATCATTTGGAAAAGATTTTATCGCCGATACTATGTGTAGGCATGTGTGTATGGTTTTGTTTCAGCCCCGATAACCAAAATCGAAAAAGAATAGACATTCATCGTTTGGTGGATAAACAAAATCTTCAAAATATTGAAGCTGCGAGAATAGACCCCAACGAATCTACTTATATTCCATATGAATGGTATTACTATTTGGCCCCATATAATAATAAGTTGTATTTTGAGGGTTCGGGGCGGTATCCAAAAGATATGTCCAAAATGATTTTATCAACTCCTCAGGAAATCAGTGCATGGAGTAACCTCTTCGAACTAGAATATCAATATGATATTGGCAGTTATAAGGTTTTCCGAGTATTGGGCGATAGAGGACAGAATATATTGAAGTAGTAATTTCATTAAAATGAATTGGCGACTTAATACTTGTGAATAATAATCTTTTGGTAACGTTAGAAATTATATTCATCTAGATTTTTCCATATTTTAAAAATAATAGTCATGGGTGATAAAACATATGATTATCTTGTTGTCGGTTCTGGACTATATGGATCGACATTTGCATATTTTGCCAACAAGGCTGGTAAAAAATGTTTGGTGATAGACAAAAGACCTCATCTAGGTGGTAATGTTTATTGTGATAATATAGAGGGAATAAATGTTCATAAATATGGAGCCCATATTTTCCACACATCAAACAAAGAGGTTTGGGATTTTGTGAACAGCATTGTTCAATTCAACCGGTATACAAATTGCCCAGTGGCTAACTATAAAGGCCGCCTTTACAATCTGCCCTTTAATATGAATACTTTCTATCAGATGTGGGGTGTGACAACACCAGAACAGGCGAAGGCAAAGATTGAAGAGCAGCGTCGTGCAGCTGTAGCTCATTTGAACGGGGGAGATCCTCAAAACTTGGAGGAACAGGCACTAAGTTTGGTGGGTAAAGATA
>ODAI013258765.1_pt1 | contig 18777 bp, 14 predicted proteins | sample 1539321 | NCBI WGS metagenome assembly ODAI01 (sample SAMN02144231, study PRJEB22623) | gut metagenome | biome: sheep rumen | host: Ovis aries | place: New Zealand
AAAACTTAATTGTTCGACTGGAAGGCAACAGAAAAGTATCTCGAAATGTATTGATGTACAATCTGGATGCAATTCTCTCTGTCGGGTACCGAATTAGCTCGAAACAGGCAACGCAATTTCGTATATGGGCGAGCCGAATTCTTAAACAATATTTGCTCAAGGGCTATGTCGTCAATCATACTGCTGTTACCGAACAAAAGTATGAGGACCTCAAGCAGGCAATGGGTCTACTTGAACATGTCTTCAACAAAGAGTTGCTTCTGTCTTCCGACCAGGTGACGGACCTCTTCGATGTCATCCGCGACTATACCTACGCCCTTGACACCCTGGACGCATACGACTATCAGAGCCTCAAGATAGCGGACACTACATCCCCTGAGCGCTTCCATGCCACCTATGAGAATGCGATGGAGGCCATCAAGAGCCTCAAGACTAAATTTGGGGGAAGTGACTTGTTCGGCGTAGAGAAAGATGCCTCCTTCCACAGTAGCATCGGCCAGATTTATCAGACGTGGGACGGAAAAGACCTGTATCCCAGCATTGAGGAGAAGGCTGCCATGCTGCTCTATCTGGTGGTCAAAAACCACTCCTTCGTAGACGGAAACAAACGTATTGCCGCCACGCTGTTCCTGTGGTTCATGCAGAATAACGGCATCCTTTATAGACAGGACGGCACAAAACATATTTCTGACGCTTCCCTTGTAGCGTTGACCTTAATGATAGCTGAAAGCCATACAGATGAAATGGATACGATGGTGAAAGTCGTAGTGAGCCTGATTAACCGAAAGAATTAAGGATTACTTCACAATCGGGTCGCCGCAGTACTCCCTGCGGCTACAATCCTTGCACTGCAGCATCACAGGATTCAAAGAAAAGGAAATCGCCCCGCTTTTCAGCGAGGCGGTCGGTCTTGAGATTGTTTGCCTTCCGGAGAGCTTCGTGAAGGCTCTCAAGTAGGCTTACATCGTTCTGAGATTTAAAACTACGCCAAACCCTCGAAGTAGGATTTCTCTACTGTACTTGCAAGAACGATCGTGCACTTGTTGGCTCTAGCCCATCCTTCAAGGCGGCGTTGTACATCTGCATCTAACTTGCCCGGCAGGCCTTCGATGACAATAGCGCGGACGAACTTACGGTTGACCATTCCTTGCGCCTTGCGAAGGATGAGACTGAGGTCGGGATTCTTCTGATTGACAGTAAAGAGACGGGCAACAGCGGATTTGTTTTCCACGAGTTGTTTCAGACCTTCGCTCCGGCCACTCAGGGAGAAGAAGGCCACGTTGGTATTCCACTGATTCAAGAGCTCAGACACCTCCTGAGCAGCAAGGAAGAGGGTCTGAATCTCGTCGGCTGTGCGGATATGCTCAACCGCGCCGATTTCAAATCCGGGGATTTGATTAAGAATGTATTTTTCTGTCATATCGAAGTTTTTTCGGCAAATCTAACCAAAACTTCGGCAAAAATCTGGCAGAAGCTATTTTGTCACGGAGATGTTTCGGTAAATGGTATTACCAAGCTGGAATTCCTCCCCGGCGGTAGAGTGTATGTGGCCAAACAGGTGATACTTTGGCTGGGATCGCAAGACGAAGGTCAGGATTTCAAGACTGCCCATTTCCTCGTCCAGGACTCCATAAGGAGGGTAATGAGTGACCAGAATGTCCAGATCATAAGGAACGTCATCGTCCGCTACATGGGCTCCTCCCGAGACAGAGCCCACAATGACACCGTCACATTCCTCAACCGCATCCTGAAGGACAGTGATCCCGCAGGCGGCCATTTTCCTTGTGATATCATCAGCCCTCCCTCTCTCGAAGGAAAGCTCGTGGTTTCCCGGGACAAAAAGCTTCCATCTTGCCGGAAGCGACGAGAACCACTCAATGAAGTCATCGTACTCCCCTCCCTTCAAGTCATCTTCCACAGCATCGCCGGCACAGATGATGATATCTGCCCCTTCCGGCACCTTGAGGTCACGATGATGGCCGTGGGTGTCGGAAAAGGCCGCTACAGAACTTCCACCTATAGAGATAATGCTACACATGCGCGGCAAGATACCTTTCCAGATACGCCTTCAGTCCGGGGTTACCTTCAAGGGATTCGGCAATCCCGTTCTTCCACAGGTCTCGGTAGGTCATGATAGGATTCCTGACATCTACGTTATGAGGGAGGAAATCTATCGTGGAAACGAACTCACGGTTCTTTTTCTCATAATCTGTCGACCGCTCCTCTTCATCCTTTGTCACCGGGTGGAAGACGATGCTTCTGAAGATGAAATTCTCGTCTCCTTCCAGGGTGATCCCGAACTGGTCGTGAAGCCAGGAATTCTTGTTAAACCACTGACGTGCCCTTGTATTCTCTATCACGCTGCTGATACCCATCAGATGGCACGCGACCTGTTTCAATCCTTCAAAATAGGCAGCCTCATCCTTGGCCATTCTGTCACGCAAGGACTTGATGACGGGGGCCCATTCTCTCCCGTATGCGAAATACCCCTCAGGATCATCATAAGCCTCTGCGATATCCACTTTGATGTTTTTAGGATTGAGGTGCTCGGTAAACTTAGACTCAAAAAGGAGGAACGTTTTTTCCCCTTTCTGACTCTTGCCGAAAAGGATGACATCCATGTTAGCCTTGTTGTTCCTGCTGGAGAGGACGCGGAACTGCTCCTCAAACACGACATTCGTGTAGCGTACCCCATACAGGATCAACGGATGCTTTTCGTCAATCCAGTGGAAGAAATTGTAGGAAAGCATGGAGGATGAGTGGAGGGCCGCCGCCTTCTCCTTTTCGCCGTCCTTTGGAAAAAGTTCTTTGCCGCCACCCTTACAGAACATTCGGATATGCTGTTCATCCATCTTCCCGGGATAGATATTCTTCTGATAGGAGTCAGCATAGAAACTCTTCTCGTCAACCTTTATGCCTCTTGCCTCAACAAGTATCTTTTTGAATTCTTTACACATAGTTATGATACATTTTATTTAGTCTTTCGATCGTCTCCGCCACTTTTTCTCTAAGAGGCTGCGGCGATACCACCTCCACCTTGTCTCCGAAACTCAGGATATCCTGGATGAAGTCGTAATCCGGTGCAAGGTCATATGAGAATATGCTGTATTCCCTGTGGATCTCCACTTCTTCCTGACTAGAGTGCAAAGGGAGGGAACGGAAATAGCGTACCTGCTTTCCATACGCCTTGATAAGTACCCTCTGAATCTTCATGTCGTCGTACTTACGCACGCCGTAGATAGTTTTGAACCACTCTCTCGCATCGATGTCTTCCGGCATCTTGAACGTCTCGGGAAGGGCCTCCACTGAGAGCATTCTGTCAAGGGCATACATGTGAGGCTTACGGTCCTTATCGTAGTCCTTGTGACCATACAGATACCAGCGTCTTTTGAATTCACGTATGAAGTAGGGTTCAATATCAAAGAACTGGTCCTCTTCCATTCTGTATCCCTTGTAGTGAACCCGAATCATCCTGTTGTCACGGATAGCCTGTATGATGCTTGTCAGAAACCGATGGCTCGAAGGATTATCCTCGAAGATGATTCTGTCCTTGATACTGGCACTCTCATTCAGAAGTGAGTTCATGCTAAGTGCATCCAGCATCCAGGAACGGAGTCCATTACCGTCCAGTTCATCGTCATTCTCGATATAGTAAGTATTGTTCCTGCGGTCGCAAAGGATATCTATGCCGAAGATGTCGGCAATGGATGCGACGTGGTTCGCGAATGTGCGGGTTGCAAGTTCCTTCCCCTCGTCATTGACAGCGCTTCGCATCCATAACTCTTTGATTTGCGCAAGTGTGAGCGGCCCCCTGCTCTGGAGCGTTTCCAGGAGCCAGATGTACGATTTGAAATAATTCTTTGCCATAACTGCGTACAAAGATAGCGATATCTTCGGCAAAATAATGGCAGATGTATAAATTTTTGCTCCTGCCGGAATCTTGCAGGGGACTTCTCCCTGAAGGCAAGCGCCGCGCAAAGGGCTTATGTTCGGAGAACAGCACGCTTGTCACCGCCTTCTGTGCCAACAAGAAGGATATGCTGCTCGTAAAGAGCGAGCTTTCCCAGGAGCAGTACTTCAAGGCTATGGACGTGGACACCCTCGGAATCCACTACCAGATTGGTAAAGGCAACATCATCGTTCGCGAGGTTGGCGCGAGGCTCTCCGGCGTTATCCATATCCCCGGCGATGATGGTACCAGGGTGGCACTGAGGGGCTGCGGTATCTTCATCGAAAAGGACCAGAAGTACACCAAAGGTGCCGTGAAGCTCTCAACCCTCTCGCCGAACTACAGACAGCTCATCGAAGGGCTTACACCAACCGTTGAGTAATTCAAAAAGGGGATGTCGCATCAAAGCAGGCATCCCCTTTTTCATTATTCACACCCAAAAAACTTTAGAGCTCCTCTCTCCCGTAGGAGAAATCCACCTCCTGGATAGAGTCTGCCCTGAATGACCGCCATGCATCCTTTTCCAGGTCAAAGTAAGACACGGCACCGGAGAACGGTCGGCCGCTTCTTTCCTCCCCTTCCGGAACACCGTTATGACGCTCGATAATATCCATATTGAGCGTTCCATAGACGCTCCTGAGAGATCCGTCGGACTTACGGAACCAGAAGTGAGTAACGCCCTCGTGCAAGAGGTCGAATAGGTCATTGAAGCGGAATATCTGGCTCATGGCGAGATCCCCGTCCGTCGTCCTGGAGCGTATCCAATTGGATACCTCTGATTTGTATTCATCCACGTTCATAACTCTCCGTTTTCAATCTTCCTCACATCAGCCTCCCAGTAAAACACCGAAGCTCCCTGGTGGTAGGCTTTCAGATAGCCGCTCTTGTCCCGTCGCCAGAGGGTACTCATGTCCTTACCCAGTCGCACGCTTACCGCTTTCCTCGACAGCTTCGCTCCTTTCACTTCCTGCTATCTTTCAGTCTCCACCCATACAGTAGTCCCGATAATGGATATTGAGCCATCCAAAGGAATTCTTGATTAATCCCATGTGGCGATAGCGAGGAAAAACGGTCATCATGTTATTGAGTTCTTTGATGCACTTGATGCAGTGTCCTGCTGCGATAATAGTCACTGGAAAACTGTTTAAGAAGGGAGTCCTGAAAAGACTTAGCCGGTTGCGGATGGATTTACCGCGGACTGCTTTATCCACCTGACGGCTCTTTAATGCACCAGCACTGCTAAAATCCGTTATGAATGACTGGGAGAAGAGGTCAAGATTTTCACTGGACAACGTATATAGCCTGGTCTAAATATTATGTCAATAAGATTCTGATACTGCATACAGGAATAAGATGTCGGCCTTTTCTCCTCATCTACTGGCTTTCCCTCATGCTCCTTATTATCTTTCGACCACCGAACCTTGGCATATCCTTGCCCCCTGTACAGGCCACATGGTTTCCAAAAGCTAGACATAACTTTCGGGGGCCACATTAGTGACATGCCGGGAGAAAAACCCCGGACTTTTCCTCTCCTGACGCGGCTGAGTGTCTAACCTTCAGTGGTTTTGTGAAGAGAGATTTATTTTGTATTTTTGTTGCAACCACATCGTACGCAATATTACGTTCAGAAACATACTATCATAGACGGTGAGAAAAAACCTTAAATATCTCTTATGCCTTTCCTTCCTTTTCTGTGCAGTCGCCGCCGCTCAAGCTCCGGTTCAGCACGGCATCACCAAGACAAGAGGACGTATGGTGAACGGGGAACTCGTTCCCGGAAAAGGGCTTGAGGGGGTCTCCGTCACCATAGAAGAGAGGCAGCTAGTCAGTGATGAGGACGGGCACTTCTCCTTTCCGGTCACCTCCGGCAACTACACCATCCTTTCGGTCAAGAAGAACGGATACGAACTGATTGATTCGGACATCAGGAATCGGAGTACCAGATATTCACCAAATCCTCTATTCCTAGTGATGGAAACCCCTGAGCAACGCCGGATGGATCTGCTGGACGCCGAAAAGAATATTCGGCGCAACCTAAGACGTCAACTTCAGGAAAGAGAGGATGAAATTGAGACCTTGAAGATTTCTCAGCAGGAGAAAGACAGCCTCTTGAGGATGCTTTATGGGCATCAGGGAGACAATGAGAAGCTCATTTCAGAGATGGCGAAGAGATACGCCTCGCTGGACTATGATGCAATGGATGAATTCTATCGCAAGGTATCGTCTTGGATTGAGGAAGGAAAATTAGTGAGCGCCGATTCGCTGCTTCGTTCTCGAGGTAATCTCAATACGCAGGTAAGTGCCATCCTGAAACAGGGCAGGGAGATTCAAGCTCGGGAACAGATGCTTGAGCAGGCTAAGGCCGTTCACCGTTCCGATATAGAGGATGTGGCCCGGAGATGCTTCAATTTTGCTGAAATTTTTAACATCCGCCATCAAAAGGATTCTGCTGCGCATTACCTCCTTATGCGTGCTAGCCTTGATACTACAAACATCGAATGGCAAAGGGATGCGGGGCTCTATACCTTGGAATATATGGCTGATTATTCCCTCGCCCAGGTCTATCTGAGCAGGTCCTTGCGCCAGGCCTTCCTGCAGAATGGGCCTTCAGATGAGCCCGTCATGCGGGCCCTATTCGATATGGGTACCTTGAACATGGTTAAGGGAGAGTATGACCAGGCCAGGGCATTCTTCAATCAGGCTATCAGCTCCTGCAAGGACTGGGAAGATGGTTATCACCCGGAGGCGGCTTCCTACTATAACAGTTTGGGATATATATTCCAAGGCCAGGGGAAATACAAAGAGGCTCTGGATTATTTCCTAAAGGCGCTAAAGGAATGTAATAGATATCCCGAATTAACAGATGAAAAAAATACATATTATAAGCATGCAGGAGATGCTTATGCTGCCCTTGCGCAATATGACCTCGAGGGAGAACTTTTCATTCGGGCTTTATCGGCTATCAATGACGGAATTACAGTTGATGATTCCGAAATTGCGAGGTGCTATACTAATGTAGGATTGTTATACCGCCGTCTGGGAAAAAGCAATGAGTGCCTAGAGTACCTTGAGAAAGCGTTGTCTATCTATAAACGTATTTATGGTGAAAAACATCCTGACACCGCGAGCTGCTACAACAATATCGGTTTGATTCTTTCTGAAACCGGTAATACTTCCAGAGCATTGGAGTGCTATGAAAAGGCCTTGAATATTGAGCAAGAGGTTTACGGACCAGTTCATGTAGAAATTGCCCGGGCCATGGGGAATATCGGAACAATATATTATAAACAGGGTGATCTCGACAAAGCTCTTGACTATTATGAAAAAGGCCTTCATATTCTGGAGAAATCTCTCGGCACCACGCACGATGGCATGGGGTATTTCTATAATAACATCGGTCTTATTTATTATAACAAAGGCGACTTCGAGAAAGCCCGGGAATATTACGACAAGTTTTTTTCCATTTCAGTGCATTCCCTTGGATACGTAACCCCGGAAACAGCAATCATGTACTACAATTTCGCACTGTCCCTTTATTACCAAGGCGATTACTGGCTGGCACTGGAGTTTTTCTCAAGGGCTCTTTCCATCTATGAGAGAACTGTAGGGAGGTCCCATCCCGATGTAGCACGTGCATTATTATACCAAGGGGACTCGTATTCTCAGTTGAGAAAGTATAAGGAAGCGGTCAACTCCTATCTTACCGCGCAGCCCGTCATTGAGAAAACTAAAGGAGCCACTTCTGTTGAAGCCTTCGACCTTTACAATAAGACCGCTTCTGCCTACTTAGCCCTTGAGGACTATAGCAGAGCTCTTGAATACTACAAAAAGTCCTTATCCGTTAGCGAACAGGTATTTGGAGTGGATCACGCTAATACTTCTGCCATAAAAGATAATATTGATTATATAGAATCCATCAGGAGCAATGAAAGGTCAGGACAAGAAAGATAATAGGGAGAGCTACAGTTTTTTCGCTTTTATAAGCTACAATAAAAAAGACACCAAGTGGGGCAAGCGCCTGCAGCGAAAACTCGAGCATTATCATCTCCCGGCTGCTCTTCGTAAAGAAACGGGCTGGGAGCGGGAGCCTATAAATCCCGTCTTCTTCGCACCGACAGACATTCAGCCAGGGGTTCTACCTGATGAGTTAAAGGCCAAGCTTCTTGAATCCCAGTATCTTGTCATTATTTGCTCCCCGAATTCCGCAAATTCATTCTGGGTTGGACAGGAGATTGATTACTTCTGTAAGCTGGGTCGCCTGGACCGTATTTACTGTTTCATCATCGACGGCGATCCCGAGAGTGAGGAAGAAGGGACAAGATGCTACCACCCAATTCTCAAAAAGAATATTCCCGGTGTTTTCGGCGCTAATGTTCATGAAAAAAACTACCGCCTTCCATGGCTCAACCGGGAACGCGCCTATATTCAGCTCATCTCAAAGTTGCTGGGGCTTCACTTTGACGAGCTCTGGAAACGGAACAAGCGTCACATAATAAGAAACGTCATCATGTGGTGTCTCGGGTTCATCGGCGTACTCGTATCGATGTGGCTTATCTGGATTACAAATCGGCCATTCGACCTAACGATTGAGCTTTCGGAGAGCTCTTACATCAACCCGGACCTACCCCCACTGAAGGATGCTGTAATCACTCTGAACCTGGGGGATGAGATTAGAAAGGACACCATCAAGACGATGGATTCACGTGCAGTTATCAGGAACATCCCTCACCATTATCTGGGCGAAAAGGCAGGGTTGCACCTATCATGCAGGGATTATCTTGACACGGACACCACCGTTATCATTGAGCCCGAATTATCCATCAACGTCCGAAGGAATCCCTCCGTCTATGGGGACGTAAGTTTCCGACTATGGGACCTCGAGCATGAACAGTACCTCAAGGGCATCAATGTTTCAGTGGAAGGCCGGATGCTTGTCTCCGACCGGGACGGGCGCATCCGGATCCATATTCCCCTGGAAGGGCAGAAAAGAGTGTACTCTGTCTCCTCTCCATTCCACCTTCAGAAAGACTCCATTGTTATGCCCTGCAGCGAGAACGAGGTTCTGTTTGTCGGGAGAAATTAACTGTCCAGCTACACTCACTGGCGGTTGAAAGCATTCTTTTTAATATACAAACGTTTTGAATAATGGGCAAGCAAACGCTATCCTTCAAGTGGGGAATTCGGGCAGCTTCCATTATTTTGCGATTATTTATACAGCCTGCCGCACGGCGTTTTTCAGTATAGCTTTCTTAATCATCTTCCCAAGGTCAATTGCCAGCCTGCTCATATCCGTGAGCGTCACATGATGGGTATAAAGATCGGAGGGGTCATAGCTCGGCTCTATGCAGACGGCAACGATGTCCATTCCCTGCCGCACCAGTTCCTTCACTGAGCCCCGAAGGATTTCACAGCGTTCATTCGGCGCTCCATCCGTAATAACGAACATGAGGTTCTTCCGACAGGAGGAAAGCCTCCGCATCCTTGATGCCGCCTCGCGAATGGCGACCGAGTCAAGGTTCCCCGACCTAGCGTCCACGCCTCCGAGGGCCTTACGCGGGGCATAACCCTTCTCCCTGTATACCTGCAGCTCGGCAATCCTGATTCCTTCGCTGTAAGAATCCCGGCACCGGTCCCCGTAGGTGTGTCCGTACACATACAGGTCAATCACGGGGATGGTCGAGACGGATTCATTCAGGAGTACCGCGAGGTCCCTTGCCGCCCGTATCTTCTCCCCGTACATCGAACCGGATTCGTCGATGAGGACGCATACGGCCATCCGGTCGGAGCGGACACGTCCTTCCCGCTGGTAGACCGTCTGGACACCCTGGTAGGCCTCCGCAAGCTTTCCCGTGTCAAGGATTCCACTCCGCATACCACGGTAGGTGACCTGGTATTCTGAGCAGTGACCATGGAGCGTCTTTGCTATGGCGGGGACATACTTCCGAACCCTTCTGAGCGAATCATCGTAGCTCTCACGGCTCTCGGTCGCACGGTAAAGGACGGCCTGACCGCCCTCTCCGATATCCACCATGTTCTCGCAGATCCCCGCAAGCTGACAGCTGTCTTTCTTCACGCACCCGGCCATCTCGTCTTCCTCCATGGGAGCTAAGGACCGGTCCGGAGAGGGGGCGATCTCCGTCATATCACTCAGTTCCTGCTCCAACTGCCGGAGAACCTCTGAGACTTTCCTGTCAAGCTCCGCACGCTCCTCTCCCGTCATGCTGGAGAGCGTATCACCGCCTGCGGCCTTCCCTTGCTCTCCGTCAGCATCCATAGGCTGGCCGTCCTGTCCCTCATTCTCTTTCTGGCCATCCTTCTTTTCAGTGCCTCCCTTCTGGTCCTCACCCTCTTCTTCCTGCGGGGCCATCTGGCGCTCAAAGAACTCCTTGATGATCTCAAAGATGGCATTCGCTGCGGCCGTAACCTCATCCGAGGTCTTCGGATAATCGAGGATGACCTCCCGGACCTTCCAAAGGTAATCGACGAACTCTTCGAGGTCCTTTCCGCAGAGGGACTTCGGGTATCTCACCAGGGCAAGAATCGCGTTGAAAAGACGGACAGGGGCCTCCAGGGTGGCGGTGACGCCCTCCTTCTTCTTACGCTGAAGATAGAGGTCGAACATGTAGTACTTCGTCGCTTTCAGGTAGTTGGCATAGCCGGGCATCTGCTCGCCGAGAAGCCTCTCGATACGCTCGTCCTCGAGGATATTCATCAGGTTGGCGATAATCTGGTTCCGGGCCGAAGGCATCTGCGTGAAGTCCGTCCATTTGAGGTGGCAGCCCTCGTGGATGGCCAGGCCAAGGAAAGTGTCAATCTTCTGGCCTTCGCTGAGCCCTTCGTCATCGAAGACACGGGTAGAGAGGTACACGACCTTCGAGTCCGTGCAGTTCATTTCCGGGGACAGGCGAAGAGTTACCCTGTAGGGCGTGTCCATCGCTACGATATAATCCCTTGCCATGCCGTAGGCCTCCTTTACGATATCGGCCTCCCCGCGGCAATCGCGCAGGATGTCGGAGTAGTTTCCCCCGGCGGGAACAAGGGTCTCCCATCCGAGGCGCCCTGTGCGGCGGATCTTCACATAAGTGTCCTGGTCCCTGTCCAGGAAATCCTCCCTAATAGCATCTATTCTTTGCTGTATAGTCATATCCATTTGTGTTTTAATAAACCACTTGACAATATCGTCTCTTATTCGCAAACAAAATATTACATAAATGTAAGTTACCTCTATGTAACTGTTTTAAGGTTTAGGGAACGTTACATAGATTGGTCGAAGACGCCCTCCCGAAGGGACGCAATCTTTTCTTACTTTAGCACAGTCCTCGCGGCATCTATTCATTGACGCAAGTCGCTATCTGCTGTTTATACTCGTTGGCGCACGCCCGTGCCTTCTCTCCGTCAAACACCCATTTCTTTCCGATATGAGAGACGATGGCCGACTCAAGGGCTCCGTCCCGAAGCAGTTTGTGGACCATACTCTCACTGCGGGAGAGATACTCCGCAAGGGCGCGGGCGCCCGCAATAAGGACCCGGTCATCTGTCTTTCTTGTGCCCGCCTGGGCATCCAGAGCATATCGTAACAGGCGAATGAAGTCCTCCCCGGTCATTTGCCAGAGGGGGGTCTTCAGAAGTTGTTCAACATTGTTTGCCATCTTAGTCTAGTCTTCAAAGGGAAAAACCGTGAGGAAGAGCCATCAGAAGAAGCGCCCCATCCACCTCGGGGAGGAAGGCCGCCTCATCCAGGAAGACCGTCGTGTATCCCCATCCGGTCTCCACCATACGGGAGTCGCCGAAAAGGGCGCTGCATATCATCCGGACATCCGAGACTACAGGAACGCTCTCGCTGTGGATACCAAGCTGCTGTTCTTCACTCCAGAAATGGAGTTCTACGTGGTGCGCATCGGCGCAGGCCTCCAGGGCCTTTTTCAGGAGATCAAGACTGGGTTTTGTCATGGTGTAATCGTTTGTGCCCTGAGCGGGCTGTTTTTACTTTGCTCGCGGTTTTTGACTCTTGACGGAAGGACTGCTTCCGCCAAAGGGCGAAAAGCGCTGCAAAAAGGAAAACAGGCTTCACCCTTCCGGGACCAAGGGTTCCTCAAAAAATACGCTCCGCAGAAGGAGGAAGATTTTTTGAGGGTTCATTGGGAAGGAAGGGCGCAAAAAGGCACCTGACACACTAGTGTTTATAGCGGAATATCTCTTTTCTCTCAACGGCCTGATCAAGCTCATCTGCATCAACGAGCGTTTTCCCTTCGATTTTGAGGATGGTTAACTTTCCCTTCTGTGCGAGCCGATAGAAGGTGGTCGTTCCAATTTTGAGAAGAGAGCATGCCTCATCCCGCGTATAATAGCGTTTCTGTTTTCGTCGGGTTTCCATTTCGAGAAGGATCTCCGTGAGGGATTCACTCAGAAGCTGCCTGAATATAGGTTTCATAAAGTGATGGATAATCTCCGATAACATGCTGATTTCAGGGTTCTCGCTTGTCATTTCCAATTGTTTCTACTCGATTTCTAATTCAAAGCCCACCCGTTTCAGCAGGGAGAGAACGGAAAAATATTGTCAGAACTCTTTCCAAACATGTCTTGCCCATCCAAAGATGAAGCAAGGGGCTTTCTGGCATATTGAACATAAATTGATAGCACATCAGTGCCTGAGGAACGTCTTGTATACAACCCCTCTCTCTCCCTCCGTCTTCGTCCCTTCAAAGAACGGGAGCTAGTTCGGAGGATAGTTCATTCTGACCGACTCGCCTCATTTCAAGAACAAATATAAAAAGAACACCGCAACCCCATATTGGAATCATGGTGCAAATCTAAAAGATGCTTACGAGCGAAGAACCAAGTCGTTTTCTTGTAATACCTTTGCCAACGACGAAGTCAGCATCACACAAATAAGAATATACCTCTGATTGAAACGTCATTGGATATATCGTTTGATTTGTTCCTTAAAGTCACGCGCCTTCTCCAGTTTCTTCTCATAAACAGAAGGGGACTGTTTAGCAAGCTCTTCCAGAAGCCCTATAGCCTCCAAAACCATTTCTTCACTCTCATTATACTTCCCAGAATCATAATAGAAACGACTTATGTTGACTAACAAGCGTGACAAATCTGGAGTAAACTGTCCCGAAGAAAGGTCATTATAACGCCGGATTATAGACAGTGACTCCAACAAAAGGGCTTCGCTTTGATTATACTTTTTCTCCTTAGCATATAGGAGGCCAGCGTTTTCGAGGACTAACGCCAATTCAGGTTCAAAGAGAGTTGCATTCTTTTCAGCCTGAGCCCGGCAAAAAGTGATGGTATTAGAGAAAACCTCCTCTGCTTGTTCAAAAAGTTCCACGTCCATATAAAAGATGCCAAGGTTCATCTGTGTATTAACAATTAATAGGGGATCTGCATTCGAGTAATTCTGTAACCTTTCTATGGCTTCTTTATACATCTTTTCACTTTCAGTTTTACGAGACAAATCAGAGAATATATTGGCAGTGTTGAGTAAAGATGCAATAAGCGACTTCATATATTTCCCCGGATACTTATCTGCCAACTCACGTCGGATATCAAGTGACTCTAGAAGGGGCTCCAGGCCCTCTTTGTTACGGCCTAGCAAGGCCAATACGTTTCCAAGATTATTCAACGAATTTGACAGGTATGGCTTATAGACATCAGGTTTTCTTTTCACCAGTTCACGTCGAATGGATACAACTTCGCGATGAAGCTTTTCGGCCTCTTCCAATCGGGCAGTATCCTCATATAAGATTGCCAGATTATTCATGGACCCCGCAAGACGAGGTTCGAACACACGAGGATTTTTTTTCGCCAAATTTCTAGTCAATTCTATCGCCTCCAAATAATACTTCTCCGCCTCATTATATTGATAAAAATCCGAATACAGATTTCCCAAATTGGATAACACATCCGACAATACCGGTTCATACTTAGATGGATTCTCGCTAGCTAGCTCCCTTCTAATGGAAAGCGATTTTAAATAATAATCCGAGCTCGGTTCAAACTTCTGCTGCTCAGAATAAAGCGTAGCAAGATTATTGTAAGATGATGACAAAGATGCACGATAGACTTGAGGATTATCTTTGGCCAATATCTCATTAATTTCCACCACCTCCAAGAACGTTTTTTCACAGGAATCATAGCGTCCCATATTATAATAAAACGTGCCCAAGCTATTCAGGGATAACGAAAGGTCAGGAAGAAAGGCGTGCCGGTTCAATTCTGTCAATTGTTTTCTAATTTCAATAGATTCGACAAGAGGAGCCTCACATAGTTCATATTTACCAGTTTTCATATAAAACACACCTTGATTATATAGAGCTAGAGCTAAATCAGGATTATATGCCATTGGATTATTCCGGGATATAACCCGATATATCTCACAACTCTCGCTAATTGCATTTTCAGCTTCCTGAAAATCTTGAGTCTGCAATAATAAATTCGAATAATTCATCAGCGCACCTGCGAGTTCCCCCGCCTCATGGTCTGCCCCATTTTCATACAGACGCCTGCGAATCTCAATAGCTTCTCTATAACAAGAACGGCTCTCTTCATAACGCTGGGTACTCGCATAAAGCATACCCAGCTCATTGAGAGAGTTAGATAGGAGGGCATCATAGATTTCAGGGTATTTCAGAGAAGCATTTCTTCTAATTATGAGAGCTTCAAGTTGTAAAGCCTCTCCATCCTTAATTCTATCCTCTGCCAAATAAAGAAGGCTTAGACCATAAAGGGATTCTGATAAATCCATTTCGTAAATTTCTGGAGCCTTGGCTGCCAAATTTCTCCTAATTTCAAGAGCCGCCTTGTGCATCTTTTCTGATTCTTCGAACCGACGAACTTTCTTGAGTGTCATGGCCAATTCATCTATGATTTCACCGAGCCAAGGCTCATAAATCCCGGGGTTTTGATGAGCAAGGGTCTCAAAACTATCGAGAGCCTTTCTATAATATTTTTCAGCTTCGTCCAGCAAATTTTCTTCAAACGCGAAATGTGCATACTCATAAAACAAAGCTGCATCATTCATCTCGTCTGCGAAACTCTTTAACAGTTCCCCAGCTCTATCCCATTGGTTCAGAAGCTTATAGGCCGCAACTTGAGACTTGACGGCTTGAATGTGTTTATTTCGCTCAACTATAGCCGCTTGCCGGACTCTCTCGGCCTCAGAAAGAAGAGATTCAGCCTGATGAATAGCTTTATTATCTTCTTTCAATTTTCGCATGAAGTCCTCCGCTTCAAAAATGCTGATAGATTCCTCAATTTTCCCCTCATTGAACAACTCAATTGCCTTCTGGGCAGTGGCATCCTGCTCACTTTCATCTATACGTGCAAATACTTCAGCATATTGATCAACATAATTTTGATAGCGCTCCAGGGCTTCATAAGCCTCATCTAGAAGACGTTCCTTCTTCTCGAGATCAATTTGCCCGAGACGATAGCGTTCTTCCAGAACCGCCTTCTCTTTTTGATATCTTTTCTCCGCCTCCCTTCTTCCGATATTTTTCAGCTCCTCCTTCTGTTGTTCAAACTCGGCCTTATTTCTTAGCACTAGGACCAGAGGTTCCTTTCTCAAACTCCACTCATCAACCGCAGCCTGGTTGAACACAATCATTTCACGCTTTCTAACCCCTGTGCAAAATATCCTTTCACCCATAGACAAACCTTCAAATTCAAAGGCAAAAGAACCGTCATCTGAACTGAGGACTGTTGGATTGACAGCGTTGGCGCAATTGATAGTTACACCACCCAGGGGAGTTCGGAGGTTCTTCCCATTATACTGATATACAAACCCTACCTGTGATATAGGCTCGGCTTTACTAGGGACGAGGATTGATAGGGATAGGAAAAGAATAGACAGTTCTCGTTTCATAGTATCTCAAATGAAATTAATATATACGAATAACGGTTTTTCCTTTGATATGTGTGGCACTAATCAATGTATCGATAAGCGGAATATCGGCAGAGAGATGGTATTGCTTCCTTTGGTATTCAAGCGGGACATCCACGTTGATTTCTCCCTTTTCAGAAGAAACTAATTTCATATTGTCAATCATTATCGTGACATTTGCTCCGTACTCTTCTCTGTCCGGGCTCCATAGGACATGACGGATGCGTCCGTAGGCTTCCGGATTTCTCATTATAGGCAGCCGCATTTCCTGGGTCAAAACACGACGTTCACGGATGGGGAGAAAATCAGGACAATCAACCTGAATATCTGCTTCTTTACCAAGAAACCGATGTGGGATGTTTCTAAAAGTAACCCTCTTATCAAGCGAAGGAAGGACTTCCTTCTCGCAAGTGCCATCTGCCAAAGTCAGAGAGACAGTGGCGTCCTTAAGGGGAGGTAAGAATTCATTGTGCACTGAACCTTCTTCCAAAGAAAAAGAAATGGATACGGGCTTAGACATCTCACCGACCGTAATAGTAATCAAGAAAACAGCCATGGCACCTGCAAGATAAAAAGCGACTTTCCATCTGAGACGCCTCTTGTGCCTTTGCCATATTTCATCGAACTCAATTCCAAGGAGTTTCGTTATCAGTTGGACATATGCACGCTCACGGTTAAGCCATGGGAAACGATAGATTCTCTCCTGAATATTAGCACCTAAAATTTCGGGGATTCCCAGTGTCGAGACAATCGGATTAAAACACTCCTTTTCCGGATCTTCACTTCCCGGCTCACCATCGACAATGAAAAAATGGATTTTGTCGTCCCTTCCTAGGCTATGAAAGAAGGCGATTTCTTCCCCGACCCAACGCGACCGTGCGGAATTCGGAGAACAGATGACAATCAAATGAATTGAGTCCTCAAGACGCTTTCTTAATTCCTCTGACAATCCCCCAGGTTGGATATCTGTAGGCGCAAAAAATATGGGGCGGAATGGTCTTTTTGACCATCCGCGATTCTTGCAGATTGTGGCAGGAAGACAAAAATTCTCTAGTTTCCTCTGCAGTCTCTTTCCCCAACGGATATCTTTACTATTATAGCTTATAAAAGCGTAATACTTCATATTCTTCCATCTTTATACAATTAACGAAAGGTTTAAATGTTCAAAGCCTCTGCTTCTTTCCTGTATACGGCACTATCTTCATGTCGCTCCATTTTTTCGTATAGGTCTGCAATATTATTCAGCAGTCTCTGCAAAGCTTTGATATTCGTGCTTAAACCATTCTTGGCAAGTTGCCTGCGAATAATGACTGCGCTTTTGTAGTACTGTTCACTCTCTTCAAATCGGCCCATCTCACAATATAGATATGCTATATTCCCTAGAGAGGTCGCGTAATCAGAACTATATGCTTTGGGATTGTTTTCAGCAAGCGCTTTCAAGATTGTCATGGATTCCATCTGAATCTGCTCACTCTCCTCATAGCGTTTCGCCAGCCTATAGAAATAACCAAGGTTCCCGAGTGCAACTGAGAATTGAGGGGCATTTACCATGGGATTCTTCTCCATCATCTTCCTGCGAATGGAGACAACCTCCGAAAAAAGATTAATCGCTTCCTCCAGTTTATTAGTCTTGTAATAAAGCATACCAAGATTTCCGAGAGGTCGAGCCAATTCAAATTCAAAGAGTTCTGGAGTTTCTTTAGTTAGATTTCGGTAAATAGAGATACTTTCCAGATAGTTTTTTTCGCTCTCCTCTGTTTGATTAAGGTTACTGTAGAGGAAAGCAAGGTTATTTAGGGAGAGAGCCAGTTCGGGGAGATAAATCATCGGATTCTCGGCCGCCAGATGCCTCCTAATTTTGATACTCTCGAGTTGTAAGGGCTCGCTTTCCAAATACCTGCCAGTGTTATCATATAGGTTCGCTAAATTCCCCATGAAACTTGCAAGTTGGGATTCAAAAACATCAGGTTGTTTACCCGCGTAGTCCCTTACCGTTTCAATAGCCTCAAGTAATAGAGCCTCGCTCTCCTCATATGCATGATTTCGCATACAGACAACAGCGAGACTGTTTTGAGTCTCTGCCAAACTGATAGCGTATAATTCAGGATGCTGATCCGAAAGCGGTTTTATAAAACTCAATGCCTCTCGATAAAGCTCCTCGCTGCGATCCCAAAGATTGAATGTCTCATACAAATCCGCAAGATTATGAAGGCATATTGCCAGATTAAACGTATACGAGTCCTCGCTTCTCTCAGCAAGATTCCTATACAAGGTGATAGCCTCAATATAACACGCTTCACAATTAGCATATTCTTTTAAATCGTGGTAAAGCAGTGCCGCATTATTCAACTCATTTGCAAGGAGTTGCTCGTAAACCGACGGGGATCTTCCGTAAAGCTTCCTGCATATATCCAGAATCTCTACATACATCTCCTGCGCGTCTTCTAAACGGTGTTCTGCTCTTAACATAGAAGCATATGCTCCCAGGCCCTCAGAATACTCGGATTCATAGACAATGGGATTGCTTGACGCAAGACGTTTGAAGATAGCAATTGATTCCGTATATAAATCTTCTGCCTGGTCAAATCGCTGGAGATTACAGTACACGCCAGCCAAGTATCTCAAACAATTGGCCAGGTCTAGTTCATAGGCCATTGGATTCTCGGAGGCTAATTTTCGAAGGATATCCAATTCCTCTTCATGACATGCTCTACTTTTTTCGTAGCTCTTCAACTTGCTATTGTGCAATCCGTAATTCTCTAGGCTATGTGCCAGAGCTTCTTTTCCTTCAGTCTGATTTCCATTGAAGTTGTCACGGCAAATCGAAATGCTTTCTCCAAGCAGGGCTTCTGCCTCGTTGATGCGATTGGAAAGATCGCAAGTCACCGCCATGTTTATAAGAGAAGTGGAAAGTTTGAAAGCATATCCCTCTGGATTG
>ODAI011843362.1_pt1 | contig 18774 bp, 25 predicted proteins | sample 1539321 | NCBI WGS metagenome assembly ODAI01 (sample SAMN02144231, study PRJEB22623) | gut metagenome | biome: sheep rumen | host: Ovis aries | place: New Zealand
AATCTGCACGTACGGTTCTGTGAGGGATATATGAAGTAATTCATATTTCTACTCGATTTTTTAAAAGAAAAAGGCTAAGATATAGGGAAGATATATTAGATAATATGGGTAGTGAGGAACTTGCTGATAATATTTTCAGAATTGCTCAAACAGATGCCAAATTAAAAAGAGATAATGTAGATAATGAATATACTGCAAATTCTGTTCATTATGAAGTAGGTAGGGAAGTAAGGGAAAGCATTAAAAGATTAGGTGGAACAATGCCGGAGGATTTACCTGCTCCAGATAAGAGTTTAAAGGAATTAGAAAAAGAAAGCGATAGAGAAAAGATACTATGGTAGACAATAATTTTTTTATCGTGTTTTAAATTCTTATTGCTTTAATGTAATTGGTAAAATAAAAGTGTATATTTTATAGTTATCATTAAGTACTTTATTTGAAAAATAATCTTTTATTAATAGGCTAAGGAGGATTAACTTGTTAATCCGGGTAGCGAAGCGGTTAAATATAGTATTATATTATAATAAAATGAATATAAAATAATAGGTTAAAATATGTAAAAAGTTCTTTACTTTATAATTAAAAATTGTTATAATACTTACTGAGCGAAGAGCTCCTTGCCTAGAGATTAGGCCGTTAGACCAAAAGGAGGTGTAAGAATGAGAAACTATGAAATTATGTTTATAGTAAGACCAGATATGGATGAAGAAGCAATTAAAAAAACTGTTAAAAATTTAGAAAAGATTCTTACTGATAGAAAAGCTAAGATTACTTTATCTAAAGAATTAGGTCAAAAAGAATTTGCTTATGAAATTAATAAGTTTAAATCTGGTTATTATTTTCTATATAACATTGAAGCTAAAGATGATAAAGCTGTTAATGAATTTAGCAGAGTAGCAAGATTAGATGAAAATGTTGTTAGATATCTTGTATTAAACTTAGACAAATAAGGAGTTAATTATGAATAAAGCAATTTTAATTGGAAGATTAACAAGAGATCCTGAACTTAGAACTACTCCAACTGGAAGAAATGTTTGTCAATTTGCAGTTGCTGTAAATAGAACATATACTAATGCTAGTGGAGAGAGAGAAGCAGATTTTATTAACTGTGTTGTTTGGGATAAACAAGCTGAGAATTTAGCTAGATACCAAAAGAAGGGTAACCAAATTGCGGTTGAAGGTAGAATTCAAACAAGAAATTATGATGATAAAGATGGTAAGAAAGTTTATGTAACTGAAATACTTGCTAGTAATATTAGCTTTTTAGATGCTAAGGGTACTAATGCAGGAGGTAATTCTTTTAATAATTTACCTGAACCACCAATGAATGAAGAAAGTAATTCAACGAATAATAGTACGGTTGAAACAGTATCTGTGGATACTGATCCATTTGCGGCTTTTGGTGATTCTGTTGAAATCAGTGATAATGATTTACCATTCTAATAAAGGAGGATATTATGGCAGAATTTCGTAAGAAAAGAAAAAAAGTATGTCATATGTGTTTAGGAAAATCAGTTGATTATAAAGATGTTAATGTTATTACTAAATATATAAGTGAAAATGGTAAAATATTACCTAGAAGAGTAACTGGTACTTGTGCTAAACATCAAAGACATGTTGCTGAAGAAGTTAAGAAAGCAAGATTTATGGGATTTGTTCCATTTTGTAAATAATATAGTCGATATGGCTATATTTTTTCTTTTTAATTAATGACAAGATATGAAAAATATTGTATAATATTAGATGTAAAGGTGGGATGTTTTGTGAAGGTTATTTTTCTTAAAGATGTAAAAGGACAGGGTAAGAAAAATGAGGTTAAAGAAGTTAGTGATGGATATGCTACTAACTATTTAATTAAGAATGGTTATGCTGTTAAATATACGAAGTCTAGTAGTGATAGACTTGATAAGACATTAGAAAATGATAGAATTAATGAAGAAAAGAATATTAAAGAAGCAAATACTATTAAAAGTAAATTAGAAAAGGTAAAGATTACTTTTGAAGTTAAGACTGGTAAGAATGGCAAGGTATTTGGTTCTATTTCTAGTAAACAGATACATGAAAAACTAATTAGTATGGGATATGATATTGATAAGAAGCAGATTATTATTAATGATAATTTATCTAATTTGGGTATTAGTTATGTTGATGTTGAATTATTTAAAAAGGTGGTTGCCAAATTAAAAATTGAACTTATTACGAAGTAGGTGGGATTATGAATAGAGAACTTCCTAAAAATATTGAGGCAGAGAAGTGTTTACTTGGTTCAATGTTTTGGTCTAGAGAGTCTCTTCAAAAAGGTTGTGAAGAGGCTTTTAGAGATATGTTTTATTTAGAGAGTCATGCTAAAATATTTGATGCTATACAGGCTTTATATTTAGGAGATACTCCCGTGGATATTACTTCTCTTACAGCTTATTTAATGAATAATGAAAAGATTAATGAAGTAGGTGGGGTTGAATATTTAAATGAAGTTGTTAATAGTGTAGCAACTGGTGCTAGTATTGATTATTATATTTCTTTAGTAAGTGAAAAATATACTTTACGTAAGATGATTGAAGTAGCTACGGGTATTGTAACGAAGGCTAGTAAGGCTGATACTAATGCAGCAGAAACAATTGATGAGGCTGAAAAAGAAATTCTTAATATTTCTAAATATAGAAGGGTTAGTGAATTTAGAAAAGTACAAGATGTTCTTAGTAAAGCGCAAAATGATCTAGAAATACTTGCTAAGAATGGTGGTAAGATTAATGGACTTACAACGGGATTTGGAGAACTTGATAATTTGACGGAAGGTTTTAAACCGACACAGCTTGTTATTTTGGCTGCTAGACCTGCTGTTGGTAAAACGGCTTTTGCACTTAATTTGGCTTTGGCTGCTGCTAAAAGTACAAAGAAGAATATTGCTATTTTTTCATTAGAAATGCCGGCGGAGCAATTAATAATGAGAATGATTAGTTCTTTAGGTCAAATTGATAATAAAAAATTATCGACAGGAAAACTTGAAAATGAGGATTGGAGAAGATTTAATGAAGCTATTAGTATACTAGCGGATACTAATATCTTTTTCCATGATGCAGGTGGTGTTACGCCTTCGGAAATTAAAGCTAAATGTAGAAGACTTGCAACCCAGGGTGAAGGACTTGGACTTGTTGTAATTGATTATTTACAGCTTATTGATTCTTCGGCTAGATATGCGGGTTCTAGACAACAAGAGGTATCGGAAATATCGAGAGCACTTAAGACGATGGCTTTGGAATTAGAAGTACCTGTTATTGCTTTGTCACAGTTATCTAGAAGTGTAGAAAAGAGAGAAGATAAAAAGCCAGTACTTAGTGATTTGAGAGAGTCTGGATCTATTGAGCAGGATGCTGATATAGTAGCGGCTCTTCATGCTCCTGATGTTGAAGTACCAGTAGGTGATAATGTTCCTAATCCAATCCAGCTTATTATACTAAAACATAGAAATGGTCCTACTGCTACAATTGATTTATTATTTAAAAAGAGGACATCAACATTTTTATCAATAAAAAGGGAGAGTGAAAGTAGTGCAAAATAATAATAGTAAATGGGGATTTGGTATTATTGTTTTAACTATTTTAGTTAGTTTATGTATATTTATCTTTTCTTTTATGAGAAATAATAATCGAGAAGCTAGTACTGTTTATACGGTTTATTTAGATGGTAAAACGATTGGTAATTTGTCATCGAAAAAAAGTTTTGAAGAATATATTAATGAAAAAGAAGAGGAACTTAAAAAGAAGTATAATGTTGATACTGTATATACTCCTGATGGGGTAGAAATAAAGAAAAATTTTACATATGACAATTTAATTAGTACTAATGATCAAATATATAATCGTATTATTAGTAATAAAAAGTTTACCGTTAAAGGATATCAAATTAATATTGATAATCCAGAGGTGGAAGACTACGAGAAAAAGACAATATATGTATTATCAAAAGATATTTTTGATGAGGCTGTTGTTAATACAATAAAAGCTTTTGTTGATGAAGATGATTATAATAAGTATATTAATGGTACACAGGATGAAATTAAAGAACTTGGTAGTTTAATTGAAAATATTGATTTACAGGAAAATATTTCATATAAAGAAACTTTAATACCTACTGATAAAAATATATTTACTGATGTTGAAACATTAAGTAAGTATTTACTTTATGGTACTTTGGCTGAGCAAGAGACTTATACAGTTACTTCTGATGATACAATTGAGTCTATTGCTAATAATCATAAGCTTAATGTGCAAGAATTTTTAGTTGCCAATCCACAGTTTACTAGTGAAAATAATTTGCTTTATGAATCACAGGTTGTTTATGTTGGACTTATTAAACCTATTATTTCGGTAGTAGTGGATGTACATAGTGTAAGTGATGAAGAAAGAGCCTTTGATACAGAAACAGAATATGATTCTACGCAGTATATTGGTTATACTGAAGTGGTTCGTGAAGGAGAAAATGGTTTAGACAGAGTTACAAGAAAGAGTCAGTATGTTAATGGACAACTTGTATCCGGTGTTGTTGATTCGACGACTAATTTAAAACCTGCTGTTAATAGAATTATTGTTAAAGGTGATAAATATGCTCCTAATGTTGCTGATTTAAGTTATTGGCAATGGCCTACTGATAGACCTTATACGATTACTTCTTACTTTGAGTATCGTTGGGGATCTTTCCACCAAGGCATAGATATTTATGTTGGATATGGAGCTCCTGTTTATGCTGCTAATAATGGTGTTGTTTATGCTGTTGGTACAGGATGTACTCCGGGATATTTAGGATGTAATGGTAGACAAGGTAATTATATTTTGATTAATCATAATGCTGGTGGATATTATACTGTATATATGCATTTAAAAGATATTTATGTTAGTCAAGGACAGACAGTAGCTCGAGGTCAAAAAATAGCCGCTATGGGTAATACTGGTGAAGTATATCCAGTTCCTAGTTCATATAATCCTTATGGTGGTACGCACTTACATTTTGGTGTAAGAGTAGGAGCTCCATATGGTAGTCATATTAACCCTCTTAACTTGTTCTGATGAAAGTTAGTGTTTTATCATCAGGTAGTAAAGGAAATACTACTTATATTGAGACAGATAATGCTAAAATATTAATTGATATTGGGAATACTTCAAAATATGTAAAGGAGAAACTAGAGGGTTATGGAGTAGAACCAAATAGTCTTGATGCAATATTAATTACTCATACACATGTTGATCATATTAAAGGACTTAAGGTATTTGAAAACAAATATCATGTACCTGTATATATTACTAAGATTATGCATAAGTCATTGGATTTTATTGATGATTATGTATGTATTGATAAAGATGAATTTGATATTAAGGATATTCATGTAACGCCTATTAAGACGTCACATGATGCTCCTGATTCAAGAGGATATATTATATCAAATAATGGCAAATCTATTGTTTATGTTACGGATACCGGTTATATTAATGAGAAATATTTTAATATATTAAAAAATAGAAATATCTATATTATGGAATCTAATCATGATGTAGAAATGCTTACTAATGGAAGGTATCCTTTTAACTTGAGACAAAGAATTTTATCTGATAAAGGACATTTGTCAAATGTTGATTCATCAAAGTATTTAAGTACTTTTATAGGAGACAATACTAAGTATATAATGCTTGCTCACTTATCTGAAGAAAATAATACGGAAACTCTTGCCTACGAGACACTTACTAATAGACTTATTGAAGATAAAAAGAAAGTTGATAATATAATTATTGCTAAACAAGATAAAGAAACGGAATTGATTGTTATATGATAAAGATTATATGTCCAGGTAAAATTAAGGAAGTATATTTAAGAGAGGCAATTGAGGATTATAAAAAAAGAATATCTAAATATCATAAAATAGAAATTATTGAAGTAGAAGATTCTACGATGGAAGAGGAAGAAAAGAGAATTTTAAAACATATTGATAATAAGGATTATGTTATTACATTAGAAATTAAAGGTAATAGCTTAACATCAGAAGAGTTTGCAGATAAAATAGATAAAACTTTTATTGCTAATTCTTGTATTTGTTTTGTAATAGGAGGTTCTCTAGGACTTTCTGATGAGGTTAAGAAAAGAAGTAATTTTAGATTATCTTTTTCTAGTTTTACTTTTCCTCACCAATTATTTAGAGTTATTCTTTTAGAACAAATATATAGAGCATTTAAAATATTAAATAATGAGACTTATCATAAGTAGTTAAGGAGGATTTATGTTTTGTCATAATTGTGGTAATAAATTAGAAGAAAATATGATAGTATGCCCTAATTGTGGATACTTAGTAGGAAGAAATCAATATAAGAAGAATATAAAGAAAAAAAGTAGTAATGCAAATGGAATAATTAGTTTGGTATTTGGTATTATATCATTGTTAATGTGCTTTAACTTTATGTTAAGTGATATAAGTAATGTTGGTATGTATACTAAGTTGACTGAAAAAATATATTATGCTTTAGATTTAGTACTTGCTCCTTTATTTATGGCCTTTATTACTTTAATAATTTCATGTGTTGGTAAAAATAGAGATAAAACATTAAATAATTGTGCACTATTTTTATCTATTATTTCTTTTTTCTTTGTTATTACTGAGATTGTGATAGTGATTATATATTAGTATGAGAGATTTTGATTATAAGAAAAGTTTAGGACAAAATTTTTTAAAGGATAAGAATGTTATTGATAAAATAGTAGGTGCTCCGGATATTAAAGAAAATAGTCTTGTTATTGAAATAGGACCAGGAGCAGGTGCATTATCAATAGAATTAGTAAAGAAATTTGATAAAGTACTTTTGTATGAAATTGATACAAGATTAAAAGATATATTAGATGATAAGTTAAAAGAATATAACAATTATGAAATTCTTTTTGATGATTTTTTAAATAGAGATGTACTTAAAGATATTGAAAAATATGATTATAATAATCTTTATATAGTAGCTAATCTTCCTTATTATGTTACTACTCCTATTATAATGAAAGTTATTAAGGAAAAACTTCCTATTAATGAAATGGTTATTATGATTCAAAAAGAAGTAGCAGATAGATTTAATGCTACTCCTGGTAATAAAGAATATGGCCAAATTACAGTATTACTTCAGTATTTCTTTGAAATATCAAAGGTATGTAATGTTAGCAAAAACTGTTTTATACCTAAACCTAAAGTAGATTCTTCCGTTATTAGAATGAAGAGAAGAGATAATTTATTATATTTAAAGGCTTTTAATTATTTTGAAAAGTTAGTTAGAGATAGCTTTAGATTTAAAAGAAAAAATATTAAAAACAATTTAAGTGATTATGATTTAGAAATTATTAATAGGGTATTATTAAAATATGGATTTGATATAAACTCTAGAAGTGAAGAACTATCTTACGAGATATTTGTAGATATTTCTAATGAACTAAGTGATAAAAAAATGTGAAAGGATGGTGATTTAAATGTCAATGAATGGTAATTATTTACTTACCATTGTAAGGGAGAAAGTGATTAATGCATTATATCCAAAGACTAATGCACTTCAAATAAAAATCCGTGAATACCTTGTAGAAAAGAATAAGGAAGAAATTGCGATTTTAACTGAGTATATTGCCCGTAGATATATGCCTATATATAAAGGTAATTCTAGTATGAAATTTTCAGAGTTATTGGATAAGGCCTTTTTAGAATTAGGAATTGATAAGAAGAGTATGCTTAGTATTAATCAAGAGGAGTTTGAAAGATGGTCTGCAGATAGGGCTATTGAAAAGTCAAGAAAAGGTAAAAGATAATTGTATATATGGTTAAATAGATACTTTGTATAGTATCTTTTTTTCATATTCTTTTTTTTATGGCATATTATTTTATGGGTGATTATATGTTTGAGGTTGGTGACTTAGTTACTAGGAAATCTTATGATAATGATGTAGTATTTAAGATTATTAGAATTGATAAAGATAATTATATTTTAATGGGTACCACGATTAGATTAATGGCAGATGCTCCAGCAGATGATTTAAATAAATATAATAGTGATAAGGTAGATGATTTTTCTCCAGAGATAGAAGAGTATCGTAAATTAGAAAGAGATTCTTATTTTTATTTGCCTGGTAAAATAGTTCATATTGATATGGATGATTTGTTTTTAGAAAGATGTATGAAGTTTTATAAAAAGAATAAACTTAAGGCGTATGGTATTTTATCAGAAGGAGATAATCTGACTAATGATACTCTTGAGGCAATAAAGAATTATAATCCAGATATTATAGTTATTACTGGTCATGATTCCTTTTATCGAAAACATAAAGGTGATGATAAATATATGAATACTAGTAAATTTGTAGAAGCTGTTAAAGCTGCTAGAAAGTGTGAGAGTAGTCATGAAAAGCTTATTATAATAGCAGGAGCTTGTCAATCTAACTATGAGGAACTTATTAGAGCAGGGGCTAATTTTGCTTCTAGTCCGAAAAGAATTAATATACATGCTTTAGATCCAGCAATTATTGCTACTTGTATTGCTTTTTCAGATAAAAATAATAATATTGATTTAATTAAAATACTTGATAAGACAAAGTATGGTAGTGATGGGATAGGAGGGATTATTACTAAGGGTACGATGTATATTGGGTATCCTAGATAATTATGACAATAGATAAAATTAAAAATGATATTGATAGTAAACTTGGGGATAGTGTTAAAATTGTATATAATGGTAGTAGAAATAAAAAGGAAGAATATTCTGGAGTAATTACTGAGACATATAATTTTATTTTTATTATTAAAACGGAAGGAGAAAAGAAAAGTTTTAGTTATAGAGATGTTCTTACAAATACGGTAGAGGTGTTTTTTGATTAAAAAGTGTCAAATTTAATAAAAAAATGTAAAAATATAGGAATATGCTTGCTTTTATTTGATAAATAATATACAATGATTTTAGGAAGATAATTTCTAGAAGGAGTTGATACACATGAAGATTACGTCAGTTACAGTTCGTAAAATTGACAAAGAAAATTCAAGAATGAAAGGAATTGCATCAGTACTTATCGATGATTGTTTTGCAGTACATGATATTAGAATTATCGAAGGTGACAATGGTTTATTTATAGCTATGCCTAGTAAACCAACCGCTACTGGTGGTCACAGAGATACTGCTCATCCTATTGACAAAGATACAAGAAAGATGTTTGAGGATGCTATCTTTGAAGAATATAATAAGACTGAATAACTATTAGAAAACTAATAGTTTTTTTCATATTTGTTTACTTATATGCATATCTTTACTAGGAGGCAATTATGGATAAAGTAAAAGATATGGAAAGTGGTTTTAATCATGGACTTAGTATTTCGGAAAGAAAGAGTATTGTACTAACGGGAGTAAAAAAAATAGAGAGTTTTGATAATGAAGAATTTTTAATGGAGACTACTCTTGGGTTTTTAGTAATTAAGGGTAGTGATTTAGAAATTATTAAATTAGATACTTATCAAGGTAATGTTTCGATAAAAGGGAAAGTGGATAGTTTGATGTATTTGGATAATGCTAGTGGTAAAAAGAATAAAGAAGATTCTTTATTAAATAAGCTATTTAAATGATACTTAAAACGCAAATTCTATCTCTTTTGTTTTCCTTTGGATATGGTAATTTAGTCTTTTGGTTGTTGGAACTTAATTATAAATTATTATATGAAGGAAAAATTGTTTATCGAATTATTACTTCTTTTTTGTTTGTTATTTTTATTTCTTTATTATATTTTATATGTTTGTTAAAGATTAATAATGGGATAATTCATATTTATTTTTTTATTGTTCTCTTGACAGGTTATATGTTATCTTTTGTCATATATAAGAAAATTAATTGTAAAAAAAAATAGCCTATGCTATAATGTTATTGTAGGAAGGTGAAAACATGGCTAAGAAGAAGAGTAAAAAAGTTAGAACTAGAATGTTTTTTCTTATTGTATTGTTTACTTTTATTATAGGTTATCTTAGCTATAGTTTTTTTTCTAATGTTAGTAAGATAATGGAAATTAGGAGAGAAAAAAGTGAACTTAATGATAAACTTGCTAATTTAAAAGATGAAGAGGATACTCTTAATTCGGATATTAAAAAATTAAAAGATCCTGATTATGTTGCTCGATATGCTAGAGAGAAATATATGTATTCTAAAGAGGGGGAACTTATTATTAGAATACCTGATGATGAATAAAAGAAGATACTTACTTGGTATCTTCTTTTTTAGTCTTTCTTGTTTTTTTAGGTTTATCTTCTTTTATTTCTTCTTCGATGATTTGACCTTTTTTATCTTCTTTAGGAAGATGTTTATGTTCTACTAGATAATCAATTTCTTCTTTAGTTATTATTTCGTCTTCTAATAGAGCATTTGCTATTAATGATAATAATTCTTTGTTTTCTGTTATTATCTTTTTAGTCTTTTCATAGCAGTCATTAATAATAGAACGCATTTCTTCATCTATTTCATGAGCTACGGTATCAGATATATTTCTATTCTTTGTATAGTCTCTTCCTAAGAAAGTATTTTCAGATGGTTCTTCAAGCATCATTGGCCCTAGGGAACTCATACCATATTCGGTTACCATACTTCTGGCTATTTTAGTCGCTTTCTTGAAGTCATCGTGAGCTCCAGTGGTTATTTCTCCAAAGGTTACTTCTTCTGCTACACGTCCTCCTAGTAAGCCACAGATTGACTCTAATAATTCTTTCTTTGTATAGTTAAATGATTCTTCTTTTGGAGTCATCATGGTATAACCACCAGCATGTCCTCTTGGTATGATAGTTATTTTTTGTACTTCGTTAGCTCCATCTAGTTTTAATCCCATTACTGCATGACCGGCTTCATGGAAAGCTACTAGACGTTTTTCTTTATCTGTATACTTCTTAGTTACTTTAGCTGGTCCCATTAATACTCTATCTGTTGCTTCATCAATATCTTCCATTGTGATTTCTTTTTTGTTTCTACGTACTGCTAGTAAAGCTGCTTCATTAAGAAGGTTTTCTAGATCAGCTCCGGAGAATCCTGGAGTTCTTTTAGCTAAGTTTTCTAGTGTTACTTCTTTAGCTAATGTTTTATTTTTAGCATGTACTTTTAATATTTCAATTCTAGCATTTTTATCTGGTAAACTTACTGTTACTTGTCTATCAAATCTACCAGGTCTTAATAAGGCTGGGTCTAATACATCCGGTCTATTAGTAGCGGCTATTATGATGATTCCTTCGTTAGCTCCAAAACCATCCATTTCAGTAAGTAATTGGTTAAGGGTTTGCTCTCTTTCGTCATGTCCTCCGCCAAGACCTGTTCCTCTTTGACGACCTACAGCATCTATTTCATCAATAAATATTAGACATGGGGCATTCATCTTTGCTTGTTTGAACATATCTCTTACTCTTGATGCTCCAATACCTACGAATAGTTCGACAAAGTCGGAACCACTTATATAATAGAATGGTACTTTGGCTTCACCAGCAACCGCCCTTGCAAGCAATGTTTTACCTGTTCCCGGAGGACCTACTAATAAGACTCCTTTAGGAATTCTTGCACCCATACTTGTAAATTTTTTTGGATTTTTTAAGAAATCTATTAATTCTTGAACTTCTTCTTTTTCTTCGGTAAGTCCTGCTACATCTTTAAATGTTGCTCTACTTTCTTCAACTAATTTAGCTCTTGATTTACCAAAATCCATTGATTTGGCCCCGCCACCTATTTGTCTTGTGAAAATCCATAGGGTTGCTCCTGCTAGGATAAGAATTGGGACGACATCTACTATTACCGCAAGCCAAGATGATGCTTCTGGATCGTTTTTAATTACTAATTCAAAATTACTTGTATTTTCTTTGGCATTAGTTATTTTTGATATAAATTCATCAGAAAATGGTAGGTATAAGATAAATGTTTCATTATCATTGTAATCATCTAATTTTCCTTCTAATTTATATGTTTCTGTTCTTACTTTTGGTGTAACTACTAACTCGGTTATTTTTCCTCCATTTAAATTTTTAATAAAGTCATCATATGATAATTCATGTATAGTATTATTAAATAGGTTAAATGCTATTAAACATCCTATTACAAATACTAATAGAAAAACATATGGCATTATACTTTTTTTAATCTCTTTTCTATTCATAATAATCCTTCCTTTCTTCACACTTTATTATTATATCATAATTTTGATTGTTTTCACCTTTTTTTATACAAAAATTACTTTTTTTAATATTTGGTATCCAAAGAATATTATCATTGGAATCTACAAGTAATGGATAATTATTTCTTTCTTTTATTGGAAGTTTTTTTTCGATAAAGATTTCTTTAATTTTCTTTTTATTGCTACTTCCTTTTAATAGAATATAATCTCCATCTTTTCTATTTCGAAAATACAATGGTAATTTTATATTTTTAGAGTTTAATCTACAGATACTATTGTTATCTAATTTTTCTTTATCTGTTTTAGTAAAAATGTAACTATCTATTTTTATTGAATCTTCAAATTTTAATTTATATTTCTTTTTATCTTCGATGTTTTCTTTGATATATAATTTATTATATTCTTTTACTAATATTTTATTTTTAGGAATATTTAGTGTTTGATTTGGTTTAGAATTATTGATGATATTTAATATATTATCTATTAGTTTATCAGATATGGTATTACTCTTATTATCATAAATATTGTTCATTATGTAATACATTGTGTTTCTTCTTAAAAAGTCATCTAATTTATTTAGTTCATCTAGATATATGATATTATTCTTATAAATATTATTTATATTCTTTTTTATTAATGATTTGATATATTTATCATATTCGTCTAATATATTAGAATACTTTAAGAATTTTAAATGAACATTTTTATCTTCTTCTTTTAATAAGGGAAGTATTTTTTTACGATATCTATTTCTTGTATAGTGTATATCTTTATTTGAACTATCAGTAAAATATTTGATATTATTCTTTTTGTTGTATTCTATAATATCTTTTTTAGTATAGGGTAGTAATGGTCTTATTATTTGATAATCTTTTACATTACTTTTTTTCTTAATACCTGAGTATCCTTCAATATTAGAGCCTCTTATTATTTTCATTAAAACTGTTTCTATTAAGTCATCGCCATGATGGGCTAAAAATAGCATATGGGAGTTATATTTTTTTAGCGTTTTTTCATAAAAATTATATCTTTTTTTTCGGGCTTCATTTTCAAAATTGTTTTCTTCATATTTTTCTATTTTCATAGATTCAAATATTATATTATTTTTCTCACAATAATTTCTTAAATATTCTTCTTCTTTTTTACTTTGCTTTCGAACGTTGTGATTAATGTGACATACTACTATTTTGTCTGTTTTTTGTTTTAATAAATGTAATAGACACATTGAATCTGGACCTGCAGAAATACCGGCGATGATGTAGTTATCAAAAATAATGTCGTCTAATAAATGGTTCATACTTCCTCCTTTTTTCATATATTATAGCAGATAATTATATTTTTTAAAATACTATTTGCATTTTATAATTTTTTATTATATAATTGATTCTGCGGAGGTGCTTTATATAGTATGGATGCTGATGGTGAAATTTTGTTTTCATCGTTTCTAGCGGGTGCTTTATTAAAAAATAAGAGTATAAAATATATTGATCTTGCTAATCAAATGACTTTATTTGAAAATACTACTAATTATAATATTGTTGATGATGGCTATGATAAATTATCTGATATTGTGATTGATACTGGTGATGAAATTAGACTTAATAGAGATTTTGATAATATATATAATAATATTTGCACTATAAAAGAATATTTATATAGTATGACTAATATTGGTATTAGAAGTTTTTTTGAAATAGAAGATATTGGCATTGAAAAGAATAATGATTTATGTAAAAAGAAGTATGGAATATTTAAAAAAAGAAAGACTAGAGTTCTTAGGTAAACTCTAGTTCATTTTTATTAAATAGTATTTTTTCTTTCCTCTTCTTATGATATGATATTTTCTATCATTTTTTATTATATAGTTTTCATCATTAATAATGTCTCCATCTAATGATAAAGCATTATTAGATAAGAATTCTCTTGCTTCTCTTCTTGATGTAGTAATATTATTATTAACTAATATATTTAGTATAGTATCTTCATCTGTATTATAAGTTGGAACTCCTTTAAAGGCTAATTCTATCTCATTATCTGCTAAATCTTTGATATTACCATTAAACAAGGATTCTGATATTTTAATAGCAGTTTCAGCATCTTCTTTACTGTGGATGTCTTTGACGACTTCATATGCTAGTGTTTTTTGAGCTATTCTTTTTTCTGGCTCTTTTATATGTTCATCATATATTTTTTCTATTTCGTCTCTGGATAGAAAAGTAAATACTTTTAAGTATTCTAATACTTTGGAATCATCACTATTAATTAGATATTGATATAATTCATAAGGAGATGTTTTTTCTTTATTTAGCCAAAGGGCATTACCTTCGGATTTTCCAAATTTATTACCATTGGCATCTAGTATTAAAGGCATTGTAAAGGCATATGCTTCTTTACCTAATTTCTTTTTTATTAAATCGACACCAGTAGTAATGTTACCCCATTGATCTGAACCTTCTACTTGCATGATACAGTTCTTTGTTTCATATAGATGTAGGAAATCATATCCTTGTAATAGGGTATAAGAAAATTCGGCAAAGGTTATACCTGTTTCTAATCTTCTTGATATAATATCTTTATTTATCATATAATTAACATTGATATACTTTCCAATATCTCTTAGAAATTCTAATATTTTATAATCTTTCGTCCATTCGTAATTGTCTACTAATTCGGCTTTACCATCAAATAGTCTATCTATTTGATCTTTAATACATTTTATATTATGGTCTACTACTTCATAAGATAATATTTCTCTTTCAGCAGTAGGTCTTGGATCTCCAATTCTACCTGTTGCTCCTCCACATAATAGAATAGGGTGGTGTCCTGCTTTAGCTAATCTTTTGGCCGTTACTAATGATGAATAGTGTCCAATATGCAAACTATCTGCAGTTGGATCTGTTCCCCAGTAGAAAGTAATTGGTTCTCCATTTAGTATTTCTTCAAGATTTTCTCCTGCTACATCTTTGATTAGTCCTCTCCAGACTAAGTCTTCATATAATTTCATTTTTTCCTCCTTTATAATAAAAAGGTAGTACCTAAAAGGACGAATCATTCGTGGTACCACCTTTATTTACAATATATTATTGCCTTATTTATGATAACGGTATATACCGATTAAACTCAAAATAGTGTAATTTCATTATTTAACTATTATTATCTTCCACCTAACGATAACTCTCTATAAAATTGTTAAATAACTACTTAATATTTCTCCTTGTTTAATTACAAATAGATTATAGTATATTTTGTTTATGTTGTCAATTTGTTTTGCTCTTTTTTGTTAAGTTGTTGCTCTTTTTTGTTAAGTTATTATTAATTTATAATAATGTTAGTGCTTGATATATTAAAATGGTATTACGAAAATGTTAGATTTGACAAGAACAAACATTTGTGTTATCATATTTCTCGTTTCAGGGAGGAGAAAAAATTTATGAATATGAATTATTTAACTTTTTGGATAGCAACAATAATTGGTAGTTTTGGGGCTGAAATAGTAAATGAACTTAGAATGTTTAAGGATATTGCTGATGTTGGATACAAGGTTGATTTGGAAAAAATGTCAGAATTTCTGGATAGATTGATGCCTGATACAAATAAATCATATCTATTATCATTTTTAATACCATTATATAACATTATGGATGTTTGCAAAAATATAATAACTTATAATAATATTAGACCAATGTTATTAGATCAATTAAATGCAATGGGAGTACTAGAAGAAATGTCTGTATATGAAAAAAATGAATATGCTAAGAATCCTACTGCTTTAAATGCTTTTATAATTCCATTAAAGACAGAGAAAAAACTTGCTAATGCTATTAAAGTAACAACAACTGATGATAATGTAAAAAACATATATTATATTGATTACAATAAAAAGAAAGGTTTTACTTTGCTGAAGGTTGATGGCCCAGACTCTATGCTACCTTTTGAGGAACAGGAAAAAAGAGCTAAGGAAAAGATGTATAATCTTGGCAAATATTTAAATGATAATTATGGAACTGCTGAAAATTATGTAAAATCTCTTCATAATAATTTAAAGGAGTTCCAAGAAGAGCAAAACATAGATATACCTACTCAAAGGCAGTTGAATAATAATGAAGTAAAGGAAGAAATAAAACAAACTCAAATAGTGCTAGAACAAAAAGAAGAAGTTCAAACATATGAGTTAAAAGAAATGAATATTGATGATAAACCATTAACAAGAACTAGAAAAATTAAAAGGTAATATTCAAATCCAGAAATATAGAAAAACTATATTTCTTTTTTATCATTTTTTGCCAAAGGATTGTTATTAAATTTTTAGTATAAGATGACTTCTTGACAATTATAGAAAAATATTATATTATATAACGCACAAGGAGGTTTTGGTGTGAAATATAACATTTTAAAAGAAGGACAGTCTATTGAAGTTGTAACTGGATTTAATACTTATACTATTCCTGATTTTTGGACTAATGAGCCTGAAACAACAAAATCTGATGTTTTAAAGACAAAAATATTTACTGATGGTGTAATTGCTGAAGAAAGTTCTCCAGTTGTAGAAGAGGTAAATGATTTTTATGTTCAAAAGAAATATTGTCTTCCAAATAATGCATGTAGTGTAAGTAATATTAGTGTTAAAGATGTTACTTTAAAAAATGCTTCTTATGCAGTATTATTTTTAATAGCAGAAGAGTTCTTTAGACTTAACCATGGTGGGGCATATGAGAATGTTCTTGAAAATGTTTCTGTTTATATAAAAAATCCAAAAGACAAAGAAACATGGAGGAAGATTAAAGAAACAATAAAATATAATCCTTTAAGTTATAAATTGGATAATTCTCCTATTGGTGTTAAACTTGGAACTATGTTTTATACGAGTAGTTTTGATGATATGTATTATGAAAAACATTCAGATAATGTTTATACTTTAAAACGAATAAAATAAAGATAGTATTATTTTTAATCTAAATTTATATAGAAACTTAGATACTAAAATAAATTTAAGTATTAAAACTTTAAAAGAAGATATTGATGAAAAAATATCTTCTTTTAATGTTAATGCATATAAAAATAAGAAAGATAATTTACTTTTTGATATAAATTTGGTAAAATACTTATGAGAAAGGACGATTATTATGATAGATAGATTAAATACTATAGAAGAAAGATATAACGAAATAGAAAAAGAACTTAGTAGTCCAGAAGTTATAAGTGATATTAAGAAGATGACAATGTTATCTAAAGAAAGAACATCTCTTGAAAAGACTGTTGATGTTTATAAGAAATATAAACAAGTACTTGATGATTTAGAAGAAGCTAAAGAACTATTACATGATAAAGATATGGCTGAGTTTGCTAAAGAAGAAATTAGTAATTGTGAAAGTAAAAAGAATGAGTTAGAAAGTGAACTTGAAATATTATTAATACCACATGATCCTAATGATGATAAGAATGTTATTGTCGAGATAAGAGGAGCTGCTGGTGGAGATGAAGGTAATATTTTTGCTGGTGATCTTTTTGATATGTATTCGAGATATGCTAATCAGGTTGGATGGAAAATTGAAGTACTTAATGCGGTAGAAGGTACTGCGGGGGGATATTCACAAATTGAATTTATGGTTAAGGGAGATAGTGTATATTCTAAATTAAAGTATGAAAGTGGAGCACATAGGGTACAGAGAGTTCCTGCGACAGAAAGTCAGGGTAGAGTACATACTAGTACTGCTACTGTACTTGTTATGCCAGAGGCTGAAGAATTTGATTTTGAACTTGATGAATCAGAAGTTAGGGTTGATATCACGAGAAGTAGTGGTTCTGGTGGTCAAGGAGTAAATACTACTGATAGTGCTGTTAGACTTACACATATTCCTACAGGTATTATTGTTTATTCTCAGACAGAAAGAAGTCAAATTAAAAATAAAGAACTTGCTTTTAAAATATTAAAAACAAGATTATATGATATGAAACTTAGAGAACAAGAAGAAAAGGAAGCTGCAGAAAGAAAAGTTAAGATAGGTACTGGAGATAGAAGTGAAAAGATTAGAACTTATAACTATCCACAAAATAGAATTACCGATCATCGAATTGGATATACTTCAATGAATTTAGATAGAGTTATGGATGGTGATATGGATGATTTACTAAATGCTCTTATTAATGAAGATATGAGAATGAAACTTGCTGGAGAGGGTAATGTATAATTCGGATATTAAAAGTATTTTAGAAAAAAAAGGATTAGATAGTAATTCATATGATTATTTATATAAATATTTAAAAGATAATGATTTACTTGATAGGTTAGATGAGGATACTGATAGATTATTAAATGGAGAACCTGTACAATATATTATTGGTAATGTAGATTTTTATGGTAATAAGATAATTGTTAATAAAGATGTATTAATACCTAGATTTGAAACAGAGTCATTAGTAGAAAAGACAATTAAGTATATTAAGAATAGTTATAATGATAAAATAGATATACTTGATATTGGTACTGGTAGTGGAGCTATTGCTATTACTTTAGATAAAGAAGTTAATTGTAATGTTGATGCTATTGATATATCTAGTAAGGCATTAGAAGTTGCTAAAGAGAATAATAAA
>ODAI012171166.1_pt1 | contig 18770 bp, 18 predicted proteins | sample 1539321 | NCBI WGS metagenome assembly ODAI01 (sample SAMN02144231, study PRJEB22623) | gut metagenome | biome: sheep rumen | host: Ovis aries | place: New Zealand
ACGGGGAATGAAGAACTGACGCTTGTTCTCGTCGCTCAACTCGACCATCTCATACTGGCCAAACGTAGGACTGGACTTGCGGATATCTACAGCCACATCGAGCACCTTACCCTTGATGACACGCACCAACTTAGCCTGCGAGAACTCACCTTTCTGATAGTGAAGACCACGCAGCACTCCAAAGCTCGACTTCGACTCGTTGTCCTGAACAAACTCTACAGGGCCGATGTTTGCTTCGAATTCTGACTTCTTCCAAGTCTCAAAAAAATAACCGCGAGCATCATTAAATACACGAGGCTCAATGACATACACGCCATCGATAGAGGTTTTCTTAAACTCCATTTCTAATCTTTTGTTATATTACTTGGGTACAAAGGTACAAAAAAATTTTGGTCTAACGCTTGTCTGTTTCCTAAAAAAATTGTAATTTTGCACTCGATGATTGAATTAAATCGACATATTGAGATTCTGCTTTTATCGAACGAATGCGTGATAGTTCCTGATTTTGGCGGATTTATGGCGCATCAGGTCAGTGCAAGATACGATGCTGACGACCATTCGTTCCTGCCTCCATTCCGGACGCTGGGATTCAATCCGCAGTTGCGGATGAACGACTCCGTCTTGGTGCAGTCGTATGTCGAAGCTTATGACATCAGCTATCCCGAAGCCCTGCGTCGCGTCAACGAGGAGGTTGAAGAGCTGAAGCAGAGACTGAACGAGGATGGCACCTACACCATGAGCAATCTGGGTACGCTGACCGTCAATCAGGAAGGCAACTACGAGTTTGCCCCATTTGAGGCAGGCATTCTGTCGCCCGATTACTATGGATTAAGCTCTTTCTACTTCAAACGCCTTCGTGACGATAAGTCTCTGGAGGAACCAAAGAAGGAAAAGGCCACCCTACTGTCCATCGCCAAGAACATGGTGGAGGACGAGCGGACGGAGGAGGTCGAAATCCAAGAACAGGAGGAAGACAACGACACCCTGCACATCAAGATGTCATGGGTGCGCAACGCTGTTGCTGCCGCTGCTGCCATCATCGCCTTCTTCCTGCTGAGCACACCTGTGGTAAACAGTGATCTGGGCACTCGTACCATGAGCCAGTTGCAGAACAACATCATCTACAAGCTGATGCCCAAGGATTCAAACGTCATTCCTGCAGAGCCTATCGAGGACACGCTGAAAGCTGCTCCCGTCAAGACGGAGATTGTCCAGAAGTCCGCTGAAATCAAGGAAACTCCTAAGGTTTCGCCCATAAAGACCACTTACTACGTTATCGTAGCCAGCCAGGTAAAGAAGTCGAATGCCGAGCTGTTTGTAGAAAGTCTTCAGAAGAAGGGTTTCTCGCAGGCTGAGGTGTTTGTGCATAATAAAATAGTACGTGTCGCTGTAGGCCAGTATGAGACGGAGGCCGAGGCATACAGCTTCGCCAACAAGCTTCACCAAAAGGAGGGATTCGAGGAAGCCTGGGTGTACAAGCAGAAGGTGGACACCACCAAAGTTCAAGCTGAGATATAAGCCATGAAACGTGTAAGATGCCCTAAATGTGACAACTACATCACGTTCGACGAGACTAGATATGAGGCTGGTCAGTCGTTGGTATTCAAGTGTGACGTGTGTGGCAAGGAGTTTGGCATACGCATTGGCGCGAGTGCCAAAAAGGAGGAAGAGAAAGAGCTTGCCGCCTGTGGCTCTATCATCGTCATCGAGAATGTTTTCCACTACAAACAAGAGATTCCCCTCAGAATGGGCAATAACGTGCTAGGACGTTACCAGAAAGGCAATCCTGCCAACTGTACGTTTGAGACGGTAGATCCTAGCGTAGACCTGAACCACTGCACCATCAACGTCAGTCGCGACAAGAAGGGGGCGCTGGTCTATACGCTATATGACAACAACAGCAATACGGGTACGTTTGTAGGCGACTTAGAGCTTCAGCCCCGCGAACGTCGCAGAATAGAAGACGGAACACTGTTCACGCTCGGTGCTACCAGCATTATCTTACGCACTGCCGATAGCGAGGAAAATCATTCCAAGTAACACCAATGCCAAGTCGACGGCCTTCGCACGCAAATTCTTCTCGTGGAAGAAAGCCGCACCAAACAGGAAGCTGACGACTACGCTGCCTCGACGAATCATCGAGACAATAGATATCATTGCATCTGGTAACGACAGGGAGTAGAAATACATGAAGTCAGCAGTAGACAGGAACAGGCTGACAAAGATGATACTCCAATGCCAACGGAAAGGCGTGGTCTCCTTGTGTTTAGGCCACCAGAGCAGCAATAGCATGGCCAGCATCATAAAACACTGGTAGATGTTGTACCACGACTGTACCAGCATACGGTTCAGTCCGACACCTCCGCTTTCAACGGGAGCCATCAGGTATTTGTCATAGAGTCCGCTGATAGCACCCAGGGCCGCAGCACCAACAATCATCCAAATCCAATGGTCGTGCTTGAAGTCGATGCCTTCCTTCTTGCCACTACGGCTCAACATCAAGAACGACAGGATAGCCAATGCAACACCAGCCCATTGCCATCCGTTCAGCCGTTCGCCAAAGACCAACAAAGCGCCTACGAGTACCATTACAGGACGCGTGGCATTGATGGGACCAACGATGGTCAGAGGCAGGTGTTTCATGCCAAAATAGCCCAACACCCAACTAGAGAGCACGATAAGTGCCTTGAGCAGCACGTACTTATGTTCGTCCCATCCGCCCGAAGCGACGAAGAAAACGGTATCGTCGAGCGTCTGAGTGGTAGCACTCAAGATGATAAAAGGCAGGAAGATAAGCGATGAAAACAGGGTATTCAGGAAAAGAACGGGCAGTACGGCATTCTCGCGCAACGCCTCTTTTTTGAAAGAATCATAGCAGCCCAACAGCGCTGCAGACATAAATGCTAATATCAGCCACATAGATCGGAATCAATACTTTACATCTTCTAAAAACAAGGCGTGAGCGGGCATCGACTCGCCAGCCTGAGTGCGCTTCTTGCCTTCAATCACCAGACGGAACTCGTCGAGCGACATTCGGTGACGACCAACCTCAACAAGGGTTCCCACCACCGCACGAACCATATTTCGCAGGAAACGGTTTGCTTCGATCTCGAAATACCACTCAGTAGGTGAAGTTTGGTGCCATTGAGCCTTCGTCACATGACAGATGGTCGTCTTCACATCGGAGCCTGCCTTGCAAAAAGCTCCGAAATCATCGTAGTCAAAGAGGAGCTGTGCAGCCTGGTTCATCAGTTGATAATCAAGCACATAGTGAAGTTCCAAGGAATACTGTCGGTGAAATGGCGACTTTTGCGTATGCACATAATAATGGTAGAGACGCGACGTAGCAGAGAAGCGCGCATGAAGGTCGACATCTACCTGTTCGACGAGATATACGGCAATGTCAACGGGCAAAAGACCATTGAGCTTCTTCACGAGCATGGTCGGATCGAAAGCTGCATCGGTGTCAAAATGGGCCGCCATCCGACGGGCGTGAACACCAGCATCGGTGCGTCCAGCTCCCGTCACGCTGATTTTCTCGCGTAAAAGGAGCGACAGACAGCGCTCCAATTCGCTCTGCACCGTAATACCATTGGGTTGTATCTGCCAACCATGATAGTTGGTACCGTCGTATCCAAACCAGACAAAATATCTCATAATCGGGTGCAAAATTACAAAAATTTCTCTAAACTCTAAACGCTAACCGCTAAACTTTTACTATCTTTGCAGCATGATATTCTATTTTTCAGGTACAGGCAATACGAAATGGGTAGCTCAGCAGTTGGCTGCAGCTACGGGCGAACAGCTGTCATATATCCCCGACGAGCTGAAAAAGGGCTCCATGGACTATACGCTACAGGACGGTGAGCGACTGGGGTTCTGTTTTCCGACACACGGATGGCAACCACCACGTATTGTGCGCGATTTCATCAGGAAAGCGACGTTTCATCACACCAGTTACGTCTATGCAGTGACTACCTGTGGCGATAACATGGGCCACGCCATGCGCATTCTGAATAAAGAACTGGCTGTCAAGGGGTTGCAGGCTGAGAGCACGTTTGCTGTGCTGATGCCTGAATCGAACGTCTGTTTCTCGTTCCTCCATCTGGACACGCCAGAACGCGAACAGCAGAAGAAAGAACAGGCCAAGGGAACGGTAGCTCACATCTGCGAAGTGGTCAAGGAGCGCCAAAAGGGCGTGGAAGAGCTCATCAAAGGGGCTATTCCCTATACTTATACTTATGTGATAGGCGGATATTACAACAAACACCTGATCACCGACGAGAAATTCTGGGTTGACCAGGAGGCTTGCACGCAGTGCGGATTATGTGCCAAGCTCTGTCCTGTCGACGATATAGAAGGACTGCCACCACGCTGGAAGCATGATGGCAGTTGTACAAATTGTCTGGCGTGCTATCACCACTGTCCGCAACATGCGATACATTGGGGAAAGATGAAGCGTGGCCAGTATTACTTCAATAGACGCGAGGACCGAAAATAGTCGTTCCTATCCTCACCATCGTAGAACCTTCCTCTACGGCAATGGGGTAATCGTGGCTCATACCCCACGAACGCTCGCAGAACCAGGGCGCATCAGCAAAATACTGTGCTTTCAGTTCGTCGAACAGTTGACGGGCGATGCGGAACTCTGAGCGTATCTGCTCTTCATCATCCACATTTGACGCCATCATCATCAGACCGCAGATACGGACGTGCTCAAGCTGTCGCCATTCGCCATCAGCCAGCAATGCACGACAGGCGTCAGGGGTGAGTCCGTACTTCGTTTCCTCAGCAGCGATATGGAGCTCTAAAAGAACGTCGATAACACGCTCATTCTTAGCCGCTTGCTTGTCAATCTCTCTAAGTAACTTTAAGGAATCGACCGCTTCTATCATCGTGATATAAGGTGCGATGTATTTCACCTTATTGGTCTGCAAATGGCCGATAAAATGCCACAAAATGTCATGAGGCAGCGTCTCAACCTTCTGGCGCAGCTCCTGTTCGTGACTCTCACCAAAGATGCGCTGTCCCTCAGCATAGGCCTCCTCAATATATTCATTGGGATGGTATTTGCTGATGGCAACCAGACGAACTCCTTCAGGTAAACTGGAGAGTACCTCGTTCAAATGGCCCTTAACATCGTAATCGACCATAACACTACCCTTCTACCTCAGGCTTTTCGTCAGCCTGTCTCTTGGCATATTCGAAGACGTCCATCAGTGTCGTCTCAGCAACAGAGGAGATGACATAGTCGATCATCGTACCACCCATCACTTCATCGATATTCTTCACCGCTCCGTTCAGTGTACCTGCCTGTACCAGGTAGTTTACGCTGTTGCGCTTCTCCTTCTCCGTTTTCTCGTCGATGGTGATAAACTGGAGCTTGGCCTTATACCAACGGTCGGCCATTTCATCGTCACTAAAGAAAATCTCGCCATAGGGGGCAATCTTGATATCCTTTATCTTAAACTCACCGCTGATGTAGCTGGACATTTCTTCCATGATGCGCTTCTCTGCCTCAGTGAAGCTTAAAGCGTCTACGGCATAGTTTTCAATTACTTTCTTCTGCAAGCCATCTTCCATGACCTTCTCATAGCTGATCTTGCATTCAAACCATGTAGCTGTTCTTGATCTCATTGTTTATTGATTCGTTATGATATGATAATAATTATTTCTTTTCGGGCTGTTGGGGCAGTTGGATTCCGCGACTGTTGGTTCCGCCAAGGGCTTTTTTCTTCTCGTTGGAGATGCGCTCGATAATCTCGCTGGCAATGAGCTGGGCGCGCTCAGCTGTCAAGCTAGCCTCCTCGCCCATCTTCTGCTGTAGCTCCATGAGTTCACGGATAGTCTCTTGATTTTCAGCAAGAAAGAGTTTTTCGTTATTGCTAAGGTACGACTTGTCGTAAATCTTCGAGAGGATACGGTCAGCCTCCTTGGCGAAGTTCTTGCGGAATATCTGCTCAGCCTTAGCTTGATAATCGGGCGTGGGCTGTGCTGCATAGGCAGAATCATCGGGCAGCGTAGTCTCCGGATTCACACTGTCGGAACTGACCACACCCAATTCCTCAGGCGAAAAGCCATCGTCGAGCAGATCGTCAGTCGCCTGTCGTGGAGCAGGCTTCACATATTCTATCTCTGCGGTAGCCTCAGGGAATGTCTCGAAATAGATGCCAATGCACAGTAGTGCGATTCCCGCTGCAACTGCGAAAGCGATGGCAGATTTGATGGTTCCGCGACGCTTTTCCACTGATTTCAACAGCTCCGCAGGCGTATTGAAACGATCTTCGGGCGACTCGCTGCATGCTTTCTTAATGGCGAGTTTGTATTCTAAGGGCATCGATGCCTTTTCAAAGAGCGATTCCATAAAGCGACCAAGCGAATAGACATCACAACGATCGTCGATGGAACCCTGATGGAGCACTTCAGGAGCCACATAAGCAGCATCAGCGCCATAAAAGGCCTCTTGGTCGGACAGTCCCAGATAATAGGAGCCATGCGAGAGCAACATCACGGCATGATCGCCTTTGCGAACGAAGACGGTACGCGGTGAGAAACAGATCTGACGGATACCCTTTTCGTGCAGGTAGGTCGTTGTCTCAACCAGCGTCTTCAGCGTATTGTCGATGAATCCTTTCTCTGCCACAACGGCAGGTGATTCGCTCAACAATTGCTCGAAAGACATAAAAGTGCCGGTTTCAACGACCAGCTGGCTGATTTCCTCCTTCGCCTCTGCTGGTTCGAAGTGCAGCTGGTGGTTGCTGGCCAACGTCTTATTCTCTTCACACTCCTTCAGAAGAGCCTTCGTAAAGACGAGATTCCGATGCAAGTCCATACGGATATCAACCAGTCCGCGATACTTCCCATCAACCTGAGTGCGATAGTATTCACCTATCGGCAACAGGGTCAGATTCAGCTTTCCGTCATTCTTGGCAGCTAACAATTCTTCGTAGTTCATAGCCTTTTTATTGCTTTTGTTGCGCAAAAGTAAGCATAATTTCCGAAAACGCAAAAAATAATGAAAATTATTCTTAACTCTTAACTCTTAATTCTTAATTTATTCGTACCTTTGCACACAATTAAACTCAATACAACACAAACAATGCCAGAAATATCTGTACGCGGACTGGAAATGCCCGAGTCGCCCATTCGAAAACTTGCTCCGTTAGCTGCTGCTGCCAAAAAGCGCGGCACTAAGGTCTATCACCTGAACATCGGACAGCCTGACCTGCCTACGCCACAAGTCGGACTGGAAGCGCTGAAGCGCATAGATCGTGAGATTCTTGAATATTCACCATCGCAGGGCTATCTGAGTTACCGCGAGAAGCTGGTCAGCTACTACGCGAAATATAATATTAATGTGACAGCTGATGATATCATCATCACTTCTGGTGGTTCGGAAGCTGTACTGTTCGCCTTCATGTCGTGTCTGAATCCTGGCGATGAAATCATTGTTCCGGAGCCTGCCTATGCCAACTACATGGCGTTCGCGATCTCTGCAGGAGCTAAGATTCGCACCATTGCAACGACAATTGACGAGGGTTTCTCGCTGCCTAAGGTGGAGAAATTTGAAGAGCTGATCAACGATCGTACGCGTGCCATCATGATATGCAACCCCAACAACCCGACGGGTTATCTGTATACGCGTCGTGAGATGAACCAGATACGCGACCTGGTGAAGAAATACGACCTGTATCTCTTCTCCGACGAGGTATATCGTGAATATATCTACACGGGTTCTCCCTATATCTCAGCATGCCATCTGGAGGGCATCGAGCAGAACGTCATCCTGATTGACTCCGTGTCGAAGCGTTATTCAGAGTGTGGTATCCGCATCGGAGCACTCATCACGAAGAATGCTGAAGTGCGCAAAGCCGTGATGAAGTTCTGCCAGGCACGCCTCTCCCCGCCCCTTATCGGACAGATTGTTGCCGAAGCTTCGCTTGACGCTCCAGAGGAGTACTATCGCGATGTATACGACGAATATGTGGAGCGCCGTAAGTGTCTGATTGACGGACTGAACCGTATTCCTGGCGTCTATTCTCCTATTCCCATGGGCGCTTTCTACACCGTTGCCAAGCTGCCCGTTGACGATGCGGAGAAGTTCTGCCGTTGGTGTCTGGCCGACTTTAACTATGAGGGCGAAACGGTGATGATGGCTCCTGCAGCAGGTTTCTACACCACTCCTGGCGCTGGTGTCAATCAGGTTCGTATCGCCTATGTGCTGAAGAAAGAAGACCTGGAGCGCGCCCTCTTTGTGCTGCGCAAAGCATTGGAAGCCTACCCTGGACGAGTTGAGGAATGAATCTCCCCCTTTTCATAGCTCACCGTATCTATTCCTCCGACGGTCAGCGTCGTGAGGTGAGTCGTCCTGCTATCCGTATTGCTACGCTTGGCGTGGCCATCGGTCTAGCTGTGATGATTATCACGGTGAGTGTAGTCTTAGGGTTCAAGCACACCATTCGCGACAAGGTGGTAGGCTTTGGCAGCCATATCCGCATAGAAAACATACTGACGGAGCAGACAGCGAGTCCGACACCTATCTGCATTAGCGACACGCTGAAGCGCAACATCAAAGCCATTCCCGGAGTGCGCTACATCGCCCCTTATGCCATGACACAGGGCATTCTCAAGACTGACAGCGACTTTCTGGGTGTCATCTTCAAGGGTGTTGGCAAGGACTACGACCTCAGTTTCCTGAAACAACATCTCGTATCGGGAAAAATGCCCGAATTCAACGATGAGGAATCATCCTACCAGTTGCTTATCTCGCAACAGACAGCGGATAAACTCGTGTTGAAGGCTGGCGACCGCGTGTTTTCCTATTTCATTGGAAATGACGATGTTCGCGTGCGTAAGTTTACCGTTGCAGGCATCTACCAGACCAATATGAATCAGTTTGACCAGCTGCTCTGCTTTACCGACTATCAAGTACCAATCCGACTGAACGGATGGGAGAAAGACCAGTGTAGCGGTGCAGAACTCATGGTCAACGACTTCGAACGTCTGGAAGAGACAGCCAGACAGGTACAACACCTCATCACCCGCAATGTCGACCGATATGGTGAAACATTCACGTCGCAGACCATCTACGAGTCGTATCCCCAGATTTTCACCTGGCTTGACCTGCTCGACATCAACGTCTGGATTATCTTGGCGCTTATGGTTTGTGTAGCAGGTTTTACCATGATTAGCGGACTGCTGATCATCATCTTGGAGCGCACGCAGATGATTGGTCTACTGAAGGCGTTAGGAGCCCGAAACAGCACGGTGCGCCATACCTTCCTTTGGTTTGCTGCTTTCATCATCAGCCAAGGATTGCTTTTGGGCGATCTCATCGGTATCGGAATCGTTGTGCTGCAACAGCAGACAGGCTTCGTGAAGCTTGACCCTGCCAGCTATTATGTCGACACGGCTCCGATGGAACTGAACATTCCCATCGTCGTAGCGCTCAATGTGGCCACACTGCTCATCAGTATCTTCGTGCTGATAGCTCCGAGCTTCCTCGTATCGCATATCCATCCCGCGAAGGCCATGCATTTCGAATAATTACACATTATTAATATATAATAGAAAAATAACTATGAACAAACTATTCAACATCAAAGACAATGTGGTTGTCATCACTGGCGGAACGGGTGTTCTCGGACGTGCAATCGCCAAGTATCTGGCACTGGAAGGTGCAAAAGTCATCATTCTCGGACGTAAGGAAGAGGTGGGTCAGGCCATCGCCTCGGAAATCCAGCAGGCAGGTGGTGTTTGCGAGTTTATGAAAACGGACGTCATGAACCAGGCTGTCGTTCAACAGAACTGCGACGACATCATGGCCAAATACGGACATATCGACACACTGCTCAATGCTGCAGGAGGAAATATGCCTGGCGCAACCATCGCTCCCGATAAGACATTCTTCGACCTCGACCCTGCACAGTTCCAGACTGTTCTGAATCTGAATCTGACGGGAACCGTCATTCCCACACAGGTATTCCTGAAGCCCATGGTCAAGCAGGGCAAGGGTTCTGTCATTAATTTCTCGTCGATGGCAGCCTTCCGTCCAATGACACGTGTATGTGGCTATGCAGCAGCTAAAGCAGGTATCTCTAACTTTACTGCCTATATGGCCACCGAATGTGCCAAGAAGTTTGGAGAGGGAATCCGCGTGAACGCTATAGCCCCAGGCTTCTTTATCACTGAGCAGAACCGTGCACTGCTGACCAATCCCGACGGCACTTACACACAACGTGGCCAGGATGTAATTCGCCAGACACCATTCGGACGTATGGGCGATCCCGATGAGCTGTGCGGTACCATCCACTATTTGATGTCGGAAGCCTCGAAATTCGTCACAGGAACCGTTGCAGTAGTCGATGGAGGCTTCAATGCCTTTGCGATGTAAATACTTAGTTTAAAATACGTAATTAAAAACTGGCAAAATCGTTAATTTTGTCAGTTTTTTAAGTTTCTAACCGTTAATTTCTAATAGTCGTTAACTCTTCGGGGTTAATTGTTAAATTGCGACAAAAAGATACGACAAATTGACAGATTACTGATTTTTGCCTTAAATTTGCAGTCGATTTCATGAACATTGAATTTATAAACATTAAACAGTAATTGAATATGAAAAAGATTGTAAAGAATGTGATGCCAGCTGTCTACATGTTGTTTATTGCTTTCTCAGCCGCATCATGCAACCAAACACAAGCAGCTCCTGCTGCAGCATCTGCCTCTGCACCCGCAGGACAACCAGTTGACCTGACTTACGCAGCCGAAAAGTCGCTGCCCTCAGTCGTTTATATCAAGTCGGTCATCAATGCAAAGACGCAGACCGTTGAGTATTCTGACCCCTTCGACGATTTCTTCTCTGATCCCTTCGGAGGTTTCTTCGGACGCGGACAGGGTAACAACAATGGCAAGCGCCAGCGCCAGGTACAGACTCCGAAGCGTGCAGCTGCCGGTTCAGGTGTCATCATCTCAGCTGATGGTTATATCGTGACCAACAATCACGTCGTTGACGGAGCTGACGAGTTGACAGTCACACTGAACGAGAACTCGAAGGAGTATTCAGCTCGCATCATCGGAGCTGACAAGACCACCGACCTCGCTCTGATCAAGATTGATGCCAAGGATCTGCCAGCTATCGTCATTGCCAACTCTGATGACGTGAAGGTTGGCGAATGGGTGCTGGCAGTCGGTAATCCGCTCGGACTGAACAATACCGTCACCGCAGGTATCGTCAGCGCTAAGGCTCGTTCGATGAACACCGGTGGTATCACCTCCATGATTCAGACCGATGCTGCCATCAACCAGGGTAACTCAGGCGGTGCACTGGTTAACACCCGTGGCGAACTGATTGGTATCAACGCCATGCTCTACTCGCAAACCGGTTCTAATATCGGATATGGTTTTGCCATTCCTACCACGATTGTCAATAAGGCTGTTGAGGACTTCAAGAAATATGGTAGCTACCAGCGTGCTATGATTGGTATTCAGGGTATGGATGTCAAGAATTATGTCGATGCCATGAAGGATCAGGACAAGGAGGTCCAGGACTTCGGAACCATGGAAGGTATCTATGTTGACAAGGTAGTTGAAGACGGTGCTGCTGCAGAGGCAGGTATCCAGAAGGGTGACGTGCTGACAAGCGTTGATGGTCAGAAGGTGAAAGACTTCGGTGCTCTGCAGGGTATCATCGCTCAGAAGCGTCCTGGCGATAAGGTGAAGGTGACCTATCTGCGCAATAAGAAGGAGCGCACGGCAATTTTGACGCTGAAGAACGAGCAGGGAACCACCAAGGTTGTGAAGAATGCTGATGTAGACGTGCTGGGCATCGATGTTCGTCCGATTACCGATTCGCAGAAGAAGCAGCTCGAAATCAATTACGGTCTCGAAGTGCTGAAGGTCAGCGGTGGTAAGATGAAGGAAGCTGGTGTTCCTAAGGGCTTCATCATCCAGACGGTCAACGATCAGCCCATGCACTCGTTCGACGATTTGCAGGAGGCTGTCAAGGATGCCAAGGACCAGATGCTGGTCATCAAGGGTATCTTCCCAACCGGAAAGCGTGGCGGATTCGTAGTCTACCTGCAGAACGAATAAGCAATAACAGCATAAATGTGTAAAAAAGTAAGGTATTTTTTGGTTATTCCGAAAAAATACCTTACTTTTGCATCCGGCTATATTAAACTACGACTAAATGAGACAACTAAAAATCACGAAATCTATAACCAACCGTGAGAGCGAGGCCCTTGAAAAATATCTACAGGAGATAGGCAAAGAGGAACTGCTCACCACGGATGAAGAAGTTGAATTGGCACAGCTTATCCGCAAGGGCGACCGTCATGCGCTCGACAAGCTGACTAAGGCTAATCTGCGTTTTGTGGTCTCTGTGGCCAAGCAATACCAGAACCAAGGCCTCTCTCTGCCCGACCTCATCAACGAGGGTAATCTCGGACTGATTAAGGCTGCTGAGAAATTCGACGAGACTCGTGGTTTCAAGTTTATCTCATATGCCGTATGGTGGATTCGCCAGAGCATTCTCCAGGCTATCGCTGAGCAGAGTCGCATCGTTCGCGTGCCGCTCAATCAGGTGGGTTCGGTCAACAAGATCAACAAGATACTCACCAAGTTTGAACAGGAGAACGAGCGCCGCCCCTCAGTAGATGAGATTTCCGAGCAGATAGACCTGCCGGAAGACAAGGTCGGTGAAGCTCTGATGGCCAATGCGCGTCACGTGTCAGTCGATGCTCCGTTTGTCGATGGCGAGGACAACAGTCTGCTCGACGTGCTGGTCAACGACGACGCCCCGATGGCTGATCGCCAGCTGGTTGTAGAGTCGCTGCGCGCTGAGATATCTGCCGTGCTGAAGACGTTGAACGAGCGTGAGCGTAGCGTCGTCACCGCTTTCTACGGCATCGGTCAGCCCGAGATGACGCTTGAGGAGATAGGCCACAAATACGGACTGACGCGCGAGCGTGTACGCCAGATCAAGGAGAAGGCCATCCGCCACCTGCGCAACAATACGAAGAATAAGTTATTAAAAACATATTTAGGACAATGAAGATTGTAAAGTATATTATCCTTGCGCTGTTGGTTTCGCTGACCACCAGTGTGCAAGCTAAGCCTGTGAAGCCCGACCATGTCTACATGTTCGGTTTCTCAGCATCATTTCAGGATTCTACCATCTACGTCACTGACATTCAGGATGTTCAGGGTGCATGGATTGATAGCAAGACCAAGTTTCTCTTGGGACGCGATAACTATTCATACCAGCTGAAGGAGCACTTCGAAAATAATCTGCAGGATCCCGACCGCATCTGCATGGTTTTCTATGCCACCAGCAAGTCGAAGGCCGAGAAAATCAAGAAGAAGCTGCTGAAGAAGTATGTGCCCAACAGCAAGAAAAAGAGCAATAAAAAGTGGAAGCCCTACGATGTGCGTTACATCACTACGGCATTCTTCAATTTCAAGCCTATCGACATGAGCGCTGATGCGCAATAGTGTGTAGAGGCCACAGACACTTTCCGTATAACTGATAATTGTCAAGCAGCGTCAATCGACGACGCGGCTTGATATTTTTTTGTGGCTGCCCGTGCACCACGAAGTCATACTGCGACTGGTTGCCTTGATAATCGCGCAAGATATAAGTCAGGTGGTAAGGACGCTCTTCGTCGAAGGTGACGATGCCACGATCGAATCCAGTATGTAGGATAGGCAGTCGCAGGTCGGGCTCACGATATGACTTCATATACCAGACGTGGTTGCGACGCCAGTGCAGATAGTCGCCCCAGACGTTCACCTCAGGCTGACAGCTGACGGGAATGCTATCGACATCCGAACGGAACACCTCACGCCCATCGACCAGCAGCTGCGTATGGCGAACGCCGTAGTGATTATACGTAGCCTCGCAATAGTCGTCAGCCCACAGCGCGAAGCCTACCCTGCCCCATGCGGTAAATTTGCGACTCAGCGTCCAAGTGGTATGCGACCGCTTCACTTCGGGTTGTCCGAATCCGAAAGTCTGCTTGGAGAATGTGCCGTTGAATACCCCCTCGCCCTTCATAGGCACGGCCATAAACGAATGAGCCTGCGGTGCTACGGTGTCGGCTATCAGATAAGCCAGCTTCGACATTGGGTCGCGCATGGCCCACGTCTCTGTATCGTGCAGCTCCAGGTGCAGATGGGGTCCCGTGGAATTTCCCGTATTGCCACTGATGGCTATCAAGTCGCCCGCCTTGACGGGAAACTGGTTGGGCTCGAAGCGCACTTCCAACGTGTCGCGCCATCCCTTGCGCTGCAGTTGCTGTTCGTACTTGTCGACAAAGCGCTTCAAGTGGCAGTAGATGCTGGTATTGCCGTCAGGATGGTTCACATAGATCGCATTGCCAAAGCCATGCTTATTCACCGTCAGTTTGCTGACATAGCCATCGGCAATGGAAAAGATCTGCTTGCCCTGCACATTACCCGTCTTCACGTCTATTCCGCCATGAAAATGGTATGGGCGCGGTTCACCGAAATTGCCTGCCAGCACAATCTCGTAGTCTACTGGCGAACGATACTCAACAGCAGCAGTGCTGACAGGTTCGGTATCTTGACCGCAACCTGTCAGCATCAATATTGTAAAGAATGCAAAGAGTATTCTTAGCATGCTTTAAATGACATATCTAATCCTTTTACCGAGTGGGTCAGTGCACCCACACTGATGAAGTCGACACCCTGTTCTGCATAATCGCGAATGGTGTCGAAGGTGATACCACCCGACGACTCCGTCTCGTAGCGTCCAGCAATGATGTCAACGGCTTTCTTCGTATCAGGCACGCTGAAGTTGTCGAGCATGATACGGTCTACGCCACCGTGATTGAGCACCTGCTGTAACTCATCGAACGAGCGCACCTCAATCTCAATCTTAAGATCGAGACCTTTCTCCTTCAGATAGGCATGACAACGGTCAATAGCATTGACGATACCACCGGCAAAATCGACGTGGTTGTCCTTCAGCAGAATCATATCGAACAATCCTATGCGGTGGTTGCAACCGCCACCAATCTTCACGGCCTGCTTCTCCAACATGCGCATACCGGGCGTGGTCTTGCGGGTGTCCAGCACACGCGTTTTCGTGCCCTTCAGGTGCTGCACGTATTTATCAGTCATCGTGGCAATACCACTCATGCGCTGCATGATATTCAACATCAGGCGCTCCGTCTGCAACAGCGAGCGTGTCTTACCCGTCACAATCATGGCGATATCGCCCTTCTTCACACGTGCGCCATCCTGCATCAGCACTTCCACCTGCATCTCGGGGTCGAAACGATGGAACACCTCCTTAGCCACTTCCACGCCTGCCAGAATACCGTCCTCCTTGATGAGCAGATGCGACTTTCCCATCGCGTCTTCAGGAATACAGCACAAGGTGGTGTGGTCGCCATCGCCAATATCCTCAGCAAACGAGAGGTCTATCAGCCTGTCTACCAGCTCTTTGACATCCATGTCGTAGTTGGGCCTGTAGAAATCAATACTTAACATAAGCTCTTTTTATTTTTGTGATTGTTGATATTTACGATACCAGAGACAGAACCAGATAATCGATACGACACACGTCACAGCAGCGATGATCAGCGCATACTGCAGGTCGAGGCTGAATATCTGCTCGCTCAGCAGGAACGTGCTGCAGACGATGGTCATGAAGATAGCCGGTACGAGTGTGATGACGAATTGCTTCTTCTGGCGAACCAGATAGACGGTGACAGCCCACAGCATGAATACCGAAAGTGTCTGGTTGCTCCAGCCGAACCAGCTCCAGATCTTGCCAAAGCCCTCCTTGTCAGACATCTGCCAGATGAGCAGGGCGATAACAGCGGCAAACAGCGGGATACAGATATACAGGCGCTTACGGATAGTCTTCTGCTCCAGTTTTAAGAAGTCGGCAATGATCAGTCGACATGAGCGCAAAGCGGTATCGCCACTGGTAATAGGGGCAGCGACAACGCCAAGCAGAGCCAGAATGCCACCGAACACACCCAGCCAGTCGTTACAGATGACGTTGACGATAGATGGTGCATCCTTCACGACTGCCTCTCCGCCTGCTACCAGCTGATAGCCCGGCGTAGGGTCGTTATAGAAGAAGTACATCGCAACGGTAGCCCAGATGAGCGCAACGATACCCTCAGTTATCATTGCTCCGTAGAAGATTGGACGTCCCATCTTCTCGCTCTTCAGACAGCGGGCCATCAGCGGGCTCTGCGTGGCGTGGAAACCACTGATAGCACCACAGGCGATGGTGATAAACAGACATGGGAAGATATTCTTCGGAGTCATGGCCTCTGTGCTCAGTCCCTCCCAAATCTCAGGGATCGCAGGCCACTTCACGAAAAGTACCACCGTCAGTGCGGCAGCCATGAAGAGCAGCGAGAAGGCGAACAAGGGATATATCTTACCGATAATCTTATCGATGGGCAACATCGTAGCAATGATGTAGTAGATGAAGATAACGACAATCCAGAAGGTGTATTGTCCTGCACTCTCCACAACAGCAGCGGGTTCCCACATATCACCCAGAATCTTGGCTGGACTGAATACAAACACCGCACCAACCATCATCAGCAGGAAGACGGTGAACACGAGCATCACTTGCTTCGTCGTATTGCCCAGATAGCTACCGATAATCTCAGGCTGGTTTGCACCATCATGGCGCATGGACAGCATGCCAGAGAAATAATCGTGAATAGAACCGGCAAAGATACAGCCTAGCACAATCCAGAGATAGGCCGCAGGACCGAACATCGCACCCATGATGGCACCAAAGATAGGACCGGTACCGGCAATGTTCAGAAACTGAATCATGAAAATCTTCCAATAAGGAAGCACCATGAAGTCAACACCGTCTGCCTTAGCTACAGCAGGCGTCACACGCTCATCGGGACCGAATACGCGTTCTACGAAACGGCCATAAATGAAATAACCCAAGACAAGAGCCACCAGGCTCACTAAAAATGAAATCATTTTGCGTTGAATTTTTAAAATCCAGGTGCAAAATTAATAAAATTTCTCTAAACTCTAAACGTTAAACGCTAAACTTTTACTATCTTTGCACGAAAAATGAAACGATTAGCACTTTTTATACTTCTTTTCCTGCCTCTTTTGGCTTGCGCACAGCCCAAAACGGAGATACGTGCCGTCTGGCTGACAACCATCGGAGGCATCGACTGGCCTTCGACCTATGCGCATAACGGCATGGGCATCGAACAGCAGAAGCGGCAACTCTGCAACATACTGGACCGGCTGAAGGCCATCAACGTCAATACCGTATTGCTGCAGACGCGCGTTCGTGCAACGACTATCTACCCTTCCGACATTGAGCCATGGGATGGCTGTCTGTCGGGACATCCCGGTCAGAGTCCAGGCTACGATGCGTTGCAGTTTGCCATCGACGAGTGCCATCGTCGCGGCATGGAGCTGCATGCCTGGGTAGTCACTATCCCTGTGGGCAAATGGAACACCTACGGCTGCCAGCAGTTGCGCCGTCGCTATGGCCGACTAATCAAACGAATAGGCGAAGAGGGTTATATGGACCCTGAGTCGTCGTTCACCGCCAGCTATATTGCCGACATCTGCGAAGAAATCACCCGACGCTACGACATCGATGGCATTCACCTCGACTACATCCGCTATCCCGAGACGTGGCGCGGACACATGAATCCGCAGCACATCACCAACGTCGTGAGCGCCATCCGTCAGAAGGTGAAGCTTCACAAGCCGTGGGTAAAGCTAAGCTGTTCACCCATAGGCAAATACGATGATTTGAGTCGTTATCGTTCCAATGGTTGGAATGCGCGTAGCCGTGTGGCACAGGATGCCCAGCAGTGGTTGCGCCAGGGACTGATGGACCAGCTCTACCCCATGATGTATTTCGCTGGCAACAACTTCTATCCCTTTGCCATCGACTGGCAGGAGCAGTCCGCTGGACGCCACATCGTCTCCGGACTGGGTATCTACATGCTTCATCCGCGCGAGCGCAACTGGGCTATCGACGAGGTGCAGCGCCAGATGAGCGTTACCAGGCAGATAGGCATTGGCCACTGCTATTTCCGCGCCAAATTCCTGCTCGACAATGTGAAAGGAGTCTACGACTATGCCACTCTGCACGACCGCTACCCTGCCCTCGTTTCTCCGATGTCGTGGATGCAACATCCTGCACCTACGGCGCCCACCCACCTTACCGTGAAGCGCACATCGCAGTACGACCGTATCAGCTGGAGCGGTGCTACCGACCGCAGCGACGGCCCTTACCTCTTATATAATATATACGCATCGTCGACCTATCCCGTTGATGTCACGCGTGCCGAAAACCTACTGGCCACGCGCCATCTCTGGAGCCACATCGACATTCCGCATCTCGCGCGCACCACAGGTCTTCACTATGCCGTCACCGCCCAAGACCGCTATGGATTCGAGAGTGCACCTATCCAGGAAACCGTAGCTCACCAGGTCGTTTCAGCCCCGACGGAAGGCGAAGTGCTCTACCACTTTGGTTCCCTCTACGTCATCAGGTGTTCCGACGGCAGTATCCGAAAAATCAAAAACCTCGCAAGGCGATAACATGGCTCACTTTGTCTCGGCCTGAAATAGGTTGTGACATGGTGACTTCTTGGCTTTTTCAGTTTTTCACTTTTTCACTTTTTCACTTTTGACATTTAACTTTGTCGACATTGTGAAAAACTGAAGACTTGCCAGGTTAGGGTGATGGATGTGGATGGATAGAGAGGGAGGTGGTAATTATTCAA
>ODAI010423962.1_pt1 | contig 18769 bp, 16 predicted proteins | sample 1539321 | NCBI WGS metagenome assembly ODAI01 (sample SAMN02144231, study PRJEB22623) | gut metagenome | biome: sheep rumen | host: Ovis aries | place: New Zealand
CCGTCAACCGCCTTGGCCTTTCCCTCCGTCCGTTTAAAGAAGCTTGATTTGATCGGGACCCATTTCACGAGGTTCTTTACGTCAAGGATGACATTCTCCGGACCTCTTCCCGTCGCTGCGGATCCGTCCGCGCCCGGATTCGTGACGCCCGGGATCACACCATCCGCCGCTGTTTTATTCAAAACGTCAGTCATAACAGATCCTCCACATTGACAGATCTCGGATAGCCTTCGATCTCGCCCTCGTTAAGATAACGATAGCAGGATACGCTGTGTGTCGGTGAAATGCGGATCTCCGGCGGATATTTTCCTTCACACTCACTGCACCGCATGTCGCACCGGTCACGGAAATAGCAGTAATCCGGCATCGCGACCGGGTTCGGCACCGAGCCCGGGATATTGTAGAGCTTGTCGACCTTTTTGCCGACGACCGGCTTTGATTTCATAAGGCCGATCGTATAGGGGTGTCTGGGATCGTGGAAGATCTCAGCCGCCGTTCCCTTCTCGATGACACGGCAGGCGTACATAACGAACACATAGGCCGCCATGCCGGCGACCACGCCGAGATCGTGCGTGATCAGCATGATCGAGGAGTTCAGCTTTCCCTTCAGATTCTGCAGAAGATCAAGGATCTGCGCCTGGATCGTAACGTCAAGCGCCGTTGTCGGCTCATCCGCGATCAGAATATCCGGTTCGCAGGCAAGGGCCATGGCGATCATGACACGCTGGCGCATGCCTCCCGACAGCTCATAGGGATACTGATGAATCCGCTTTTCAGGTTCATTTACCCCGACGAGTTCAAGCATCTCGACTGCCCGGGCCCGCGCTTCTCTTCCGCGCCTGTCCGTATGCAGTTTAATCGCCTCCTCCAGCTGGAAACCGACCGTGAAGACCGGATTCAGACTGGTCATCGGGTCCTGGAAGATGATGGAGCAGCATTTGCCGCGGAAATCTCTCATCTTCGCTTCGGGCCACTTTGTAATATCCTCTCCCTTGTAGAGGATCTTTCCGGATTTGATGGAGCCGTTTTTCTCCAGGATCTGCATGATTGAATAAGCGGTTACCGACTTGCCGGAACCGGATTCGCCGACAATCCCCAGGATCTTTCCGGCTTCAAGATTAAAATTCACTCCGTTGACCGCCATAACTTCCCCGTTGTCCGTATGAAACGAGGTGTGGAGGTCCTGTACAGATAAAATGTTTTCCGCCATATCGCTTACCTCCTCAGTTTCGGGTCAAATGCGTCGCGAAGGCCGTCGCCCAGCAGGTTGAAGGCCAGTGTGATCAGGCCGATCATAACGGCCGGGAAGATCAGTTTATAGGTATAAGTCGTCACGCCCGAACGCGCCGCGTTGGCAAGGGAGCCAAGGGAAGGCATGGGAGCCTTCACGCCCAGACTGATAAAACTCAGGAAGGATTCCGTGAAAATGGCGGACGGAATCTGCAGAGCCGCCGAGATGATGATGACGCTGATGCAGTTGGGCAGAATATGTCTGCGGATGATCCGGCCGCTGCCGGCTCCGGACACCCTCGCCGCCAGCACATACTCATTCTGCTTGATGGTCAGGATCTGGCCGCGGACAAGCCTCGCCATACCGACCCAGTACAGAAGACCGAAGACCAGGAAGAGGGAAATCATGTTCGTCCCAAGCCTGCCCAGCAGGCTGTTCCCGGACACGTTGATGACCTCGTTCAGAACAACAGAAAGAAGGATGATCATCAGCAGGTCCGGCAGGGAATAAATCACATCGACGATCCGCATCATAATCAGGTCGACCCTCCCGCCAAAATACCCCGCGATCGAGCCGTACAGAACACCTATGACAAGAACGATCATGGAGGCGAATACGCCGACGACCAGAGAAATCCTGGTTCCGTAGATGACTCTGACAAAGTAGTCTCTGCCCAGCTCATCCGTTCCCATGATATGGGGGAAGACCTTCCCGCCCTCATCGATGTACTGCTGCTCCAGCTTCGAGTAGGTAAACGGCTTCATATTGGTCGCGGTCTTGTCGCGCCTGCCGTTGACGGTGATGATGTCGGAATAGCTGTAAGGTACCACGGAGGGCACTACAATGATCATGGCGATAATGATAACCAGAACCACTATGCTCATCATCGCCAAGGGATTTCTGCGAAGACGCTTCATCCCGTCCCGGAAGAAGGAAGTGGACTCGCTCATGATATCAGCCTGCTTCTTCTCATCTTCCGTTGCTTTCTCGAATTTCTGCAGGTCGATCTGGAGGGAAAGCGGATTTTTTTCCGGCATTTTATTCACATCATATGCTTCCTTTGCCATCTTTTCCTCCTTCTCAGTCCAGATTGATCCTGGGATCAATCAGTTTATAGACAATATCCGTGATCAGATTCATGGTTACCATAAACACTGCCAGGAAGATCGTAACGCCCATAATCATCGGATAATCACGGTTGGTAATGCTGGTGACAAATTCCGCCCCGAGTCCGCCGATCGTGAAAATGTTTTCAACGACAAGCGATCCTGTCAGGACAGAGGCGATCATCGGACCCACATAGGTAACAACCGGGATCAGGGAATTCCGAAGGGTATGGACAAAAAGCACCTTGACCTGCGCGACGCCCTTCGCCCGGGCTGTCCGCACATAATCCTGTCCCAGGACGTCCAGCATGCTGGTCTTGGTCAGACGGGTAATATAGGCGGCCGGATAGGCCGCAAGGGACAGAACCGGCAGTACCAGGCTCTGATGGGTCGGGCTCCATGCCTTCACCCAGCCGAGCCTGACGGAGAAGACAACCAGAAGAAAGGTTGCCAGAACGAAGCTGGGCAGGGAGGTAAAGAGAGTCGACATGAAGATAATCAGGCGGTCAGGCCACCTGTTCCTCATCAGGGCCGCTATGCTTCCGAAAAACACACCCAGAATCAGGGCGACTATGACCGCGAAAATACCGAGCTTGGCGGAAACCGCGAACTTGGATGAGATCGTCACCCCGATATCACGCCCGGTCTTCGCGGAGATGCCGAAATCTCCGTGCAGAAGATTCCTCATATAAATCACGAACTGCTCCCCGACCGGTTTATCCAGATTAAAGCGCTTCTCCAGCGTTTCTCTCACCTGCGGGGAAGTTGCCTTCTCACCATTGAATGGTCCGCCGGGGATCGCGTTCATCGTAAAAAAGGTAATCGCGCATACGATGAAAATCGTGACAATGGCCAGGACCACCCGCTTGAATACATACTTCGCCATATTCTGTGCTTCTCCTTCTCATTTTTTCTCCGGAAACAGCTGCTCTTGCAGGCAGTCTTTATAAACATCCGCCACTATGCCCTTTTTTGGTCAGAACAGAAAATTTCCGGCAGAACAACATAAAAGGTATTATATCTTTACCAAATAAACAAGTCAACGTAATAAAGTGATAAAAAGTTACTATTCGCGGCCATTTTGAAATCAGAACCTGGTTCGTCGTGCCTGCAGGAGAACCAGGTTCTGATTTCAAAATAATGCCTGCGAAGCAGGAACTCCACACACAGCCTCCGACAGAAGCATCGAAGATGCGGCATACGTGCGAAGCACGGATGGTCTACTCTGTACGCTATTCTACTAAGGCAGCAAAGCTGCCAAGTAGAATATGCGGGTGGCCTGATGTGTGGAGGGCCGTGAATAGATAGAACAAAAAAAGCAGAACCCGCGAACAGGTTCTGCCATATTCTTTCACCATCTCAGCCGGTTCCGAATCCGGCTGTCATCAGGGGCGTCCCGGGCTGCGGAGCATCCGCCAGGTAAGCTGCCCTGGCTTCAAGCGCCTCTTCCGGCACAACAATCGATACATCTTTTCCGTAGTCGAAAAGGACTTCCAGTTTAAGGGCCGGGATCCCCTTCGCAATCAGAGAGATCAGGCCGCTGCCGGAGCCTTCTTCCGTCCCGGTATCCGGACCGGGCTGTCCGCCGGGCAGAAGCTTTTCCAGATACCCGGCCAGAATACCGAAGTCCGTGCCGGCGGTGTCCAGAGACATCCGTACCGGCAGATAGCTGCCGGAGTCAATATCAATCACACATGACAGCTTCAGAACGCTGCAGATGTCCTGAACCAGCTTTTTCTGGAAATTGTTCAGCGCCTGGTACGGAAACAGTTTTTCCTGAACCGTGCCCACGATCTCTTCAAGCTGGTCCGCTCCCGGAATGACTGAAATCTCATAGCAGGACTTTCCGTCTGCCGCTGCCATCTCCTCAGACAGGGTCGCTGCTCCCTCAGGCAGCTTCGAAAGCGCGGAAAGCAGAGTTCCCTCTCCGGCCTGTATCTGACCGGCCGCCGCGCGGAGAACATCCATCTGCTCCGCAGGAATCTGTACATAAGTCCAGTTCTTTTCCGCTTCCGCAGAGCTTTCGCCCTCAGTCCCGGCTTCCGGGCTGTCTGTCCCGGAAGCTTCCGCCGAAGGATCTGTCAGGCCGAAGCAAAGATAGACGCCTCCGCTTCCATCCTCATTCTCCGACAGATAAAGATGGAGATCCGTATCGAACCGGGCGCCCGGGATACCGGCTTTCCCTGTACCGGAAAGCTCAAGCATCAGCGGATCCAGTGTACAGGCAGCCCGGATCGCCATGCCCGCGCCTGCTCCGTCAGGGCTCTGCTCTTCCCCCGCCGAGAATCCGGCGGAAAGCTCCCCGCTCAGCTGAAAACTCCCTCCTGCCAGCTCCGAGAGAGCTTTCTCCGACGCTGCCGTTATATCCTGAAGCGAAGCCGCGCGCACAGTTCCCGCCGTCAGTATGCAGGCGGAAAAAAGCGCCGCTGGCAATCCTGCCTGAAACAGATTTCTATTTCTGAACTTCATCCGTTATTCTCCTCCTCCAAAACAAAGTTTTCTGCCATGGCTCAATGCCCCGGATGACTGTTCTGCAGCCGCGTCCGCAAAAAGTGCAGCCGTGGGCAGAACATGTCTCCTTCTATAAACAGATACCGGCAGTCTATCACAACAGGCCGGTCTCTTTCTGCAAAGAAATATTAAGAATAACGGAAGAGATTCTGCAGAACGTCCGCTTTCTGCAGAAAAAAACAAGATCATGCAGTATGCCCCGGCGCAGCTGCGCCGGGGCAAAAAGGATCCCTTATCTCATGGAAACAACTTTGTCAAAATCATCGGTCACAGCCTTTGCCGGAGGCGGCGTAATCAGGGAGATCAGCACAATCGCAGCGCTCGCCAGGATGAAGGCCGGAAGCAGTTCATAGATATCCAGGACTCCGCCCATCGGACGGACGATGAATTTCCAGATGAAAACCATCGCTCCGCCGGTGATCATACCGGCCAGAGCACCCTGCCAGTTGGTTCTTCTCCAGAAAAGCGCAAAGAGCATGGTCGGACCGAAAGCCCCGCCGAAACCGGCCCAGGCAAAGGAGACAATACGGAATACGGAGCTGTTCGGATTCCAGGCAAGAATCACACCGATGACCGCAATCACAAAGAGCGATGCCCTGGCGACACGCATCAGCTTTTTCTCCGGAAGATCGACATGGAAGAAGCTGGTCATAATGTCCTTTGAAACCGACGAGGATGCCGCGAGCAGCTGTGAATCCGCGGTGGACATGGTGGAAGCCATGATACCGGACAGGATCAGGCCGGCAAGCAGAGCCGGGAAGAAGCCGAAGCTGCTCAGGCGGTGCGCGATCTCAACGATAATGGTTTCGGAAGAGCTGGCATTTTCAAGAATGCCTACCGTACCGGTACGGCTCATGCCAAGGCCGACCATACCGATCAGAATCGCTGCGCCCATGGCGATCACAACCCAGATGCTGGCGATTCTTCTGGAAAGTGTCAGTTTTTTCTCGTCCTCGATCGCCATGAAGCGAAGCAGGATATGGGGCATGCCGAAATAACCGAGGCCCCAGGCCAGAGTCGAGACAACTGTCAGAAATCCGTAAGGCGCAGTGCTGCCTGCTGCCCAGAAATCAGCGGAATCCGGTATATGGCTCAGGGACAGGGACAGATGTCCGGCAAGCGACTGCGCGTTGCTGACCACGGCTGCCCAGCCGCCGGCCTGGTTGATTCCGAAGAAGAGAACAATCACAAGGGCAATGCTCATGATGATGCTCTGAATCAGGTCCGTCATACTGACCGCGAGGAAACCTCCGGTCAGGGTATATCCGATGACAACCACCGCGCCTACGATCATGGCCATATGATACGGCACATTGAACAGGCTGGAGAACAGTTTCCCGATCGCTGAAAACCCGGAAGCCGTATAGGGGATGAAAAAGATTACAATCACAAGAGCGGCGATCAGGGTAAGAATATTGCCCGGATCATGGAAACGGTTCGAGAAAAACTCGGGAACTGTAAACGCATTGTCTGCTACAACCGAATATCTTCTGAGACGCTTTGCGACGATCAGCCAGTTGACATATGTCCCCACGGCGAGTCCGATCGCTGTCCAGGCCGGTTCCGCAAGGCCGGACAGGTAAGCCAGTCCGGGCAGGCCCATCAGAAGCCAGCTGCTCATGTCGGATGCCTCCGCGCTCATCGCGGTTACAAAGGGGCCGAGATGGCGTCCGCCCAGATAAAAATCTCCGACTGTCTCATTCTTCTTTGCTGACTTGAAGCCAATGGCCAGCATTGCCAGAAGATAGGCAACCATAGCAACTATCATGCCAAATTCTGAAACACCCATAAATACCTTCTTTCCTGTGAATACCTTCTGTTCCGGATGATTCAGCGCATCCCTTTAAAACGGAGGCCCGGTTTTCAGGTCCGTGAATTTATCCATTTAAAGCGTTGTTGCGATAATGCGCTAAATCATACGCAGAATTATAACACGCTCCATCCGATTCGACAATACAAAATTCCTGTCAGCGGCTGCCGGCAGGCGGCGTCTGTTACGATTCCCGGCCCCTCCGCAGATCAGGCCAGCTTTGTTACGATTCCCGGCCCTTCCGCACATCAGGCCAGCTTTGTTACGATTCCCGGCCCTCCGCAGATCAGGCCAGCGTTTCATTCATGCTCCCGGTCCGGTAACCCGCAAGATCCAGCGAAACATAGGTAAATCCTGCATCCTTCAGCCCCTTCACGATCGCCTCCCGCGTTCCGTCCTTCAGTGCATCTGCCATGTCTGCCTGAGGCAGTTCGACCCTTGCAAGATTCCCGTGGATGCGGACCCGCATCTGCCGGAAGCCGAGCCGGATCAGCAGTTCCTCACCTTCCTCCACCATCTTCAGGCCCTCCCGCGTGATCCTGTCCCCGTAGGGAAATCTGGAAGCAAGACAGGCGTATGAGGGCTTTGAAGCCGTCTCAAGACCGAGATGCGCACTCAGAAGGCGGATCTCTTCCTTATACAGTCCGGCCTCCCTGAGAGGGGATCTCACATTCAGTTCGGCGATCGCTCTCAGGCCCGGCCTGTAATCGCCCAGATCATCCATATTGGAGCCCTCGGCAAGAACAGCGCAGCCTTCCTGCTCTGATGCTTCCCTGAGCCTTGTAAACAATGTCTTTTTACAGATATAGCAGCGATCTGCGGGATTCTCCGCAAATCCGGGAATATCCTGAATCGTAAGCGCAAGCGTTTTCCGGCGGATCCCTCTTTTCAGGCAGAACTCCTCCGCCTCAGCACTCTCCCGCACCGGGAACCAGGGACCTGTCGCGGTAAGGGCGAGCAGCCTGTCCCCCAGTACCCTGCGGGCTGTCTCAAGAAGAAAAGCGGAATCCACGCCGCTGGAGAAAGCCACCGCCAGAGAGCCGCAGCTCTCCAGAATCCTGCAGAGCTTCTGATATTTTTCCTCAAGTTCTTTTCCTTCAACCATAAAACCCCTCTCCGCAGATTCAGAAAGGCTGCCGCATAATATGCGGCAGCCTGACTTTTTCTTCTTTGTGTTTTAATTAAGCTGATTCAGATTACTTCGCATAGTCCACAACTCTTGACTCGCGAATGAGACTGACTTTCACCTGACCCGGATATTCCAGTTCAGACTCGATCTGCTTTGCGATATCCCTTGCCAGGAATGTCATATCCGCATCGCTGATCTGCTCAGGAATTACCATGACACGAATCTCCCGTCCTGCCTGAATGGCAAATGACTTTTCAACTCCCTTGAAGGAGTTTGTAATATCTTCTAACTGTTTCAGTCTGTTGGTGTATGTCTCCAGGGTCTCTCTGCGCGCGCCCGGACGGGCAGCCGAAATTGTATCGGCAGCCTGTACGATGCAGGCGATCAGTGACTCTGGTTCTACGTCGCCGTGGTGAGACTCCACAGCGTTAATCACGATATTGGACTCTTTATACTTCCGGCACAGATCCGCTCCGATCTGGACATGGGTTCCTTCCACCTCATGGTCAATCGACTTGCCGATGTCATGAAGCAGTCCGGCTCGCTTGGCGACACGCACATCCACGCCCACTTCTGAAGCCAGCAGGCCTGACAGATGCGCTACCTCAATAGAATGCTTCAGCGCATTCTGACCGTAACTGGTACGGAACTTCATGCGGCCCAGAAGCCTGACAAGCTCCGGATGGATGCCATGCACGCCGACCTCCAGACAGGCTTCCTCACCTGCTTCGCGGATCTCGTTCTCGACTTCCTTCTTCGCCTTCTCAACCGTCTCCTCAATCCTCGCGGGATGGATCCGGCCGTCAACCACAAGCTTCTCCAGGGCAACCCTGGCCACTTCTCTTCGAATCGGATCAAAGCTGGATAAAACCACAGCTTCCGGGGTATCATCAATAATAAGGTCCACACCGGTCATGGTCTCAATAGCCCGGATATTGCGTCCCTCACGGCCGATAATACGGCCTTTCATCTCATCACTGGGCAGCTGAACAACTGAAATCGCTGCCTCCGCGACATGATCCGCCGCGCAGCGCTGAATCGCCGTGACCACATATTCTTTGGCTTTTTTCGCCGCATCTTCTCTGGCCTGGCTATCCAGCTCTTTGTAGAGCTTCGCAGCATCTGTCTTTACTTCGTCTTCAACAGATTTTAAAAGATATTCCTTTGCCTGTTCGGAGGTCAATCCGGAGATTCGTTCCAATTCCTGCTGCCGCTGTCCAAGCAGTTTGTCTGCCGCGGACTGTCTCTTTCTCAGCTCTTCTTCTTTTGCTGCAATACTGGCTTCCCTGCGTTCCAGAGACTCAGCCTTCTTGTCGGCGGCTTCTTCCTTCGACAAGACTCTTTTTTCAAGGCGCTGAACTTCTGCCCGGCGATCTCTGGCTTCCTTCTCAGATTCATTCTTGATCTTCAGGGATTCTTCCTTCGCCTCCAGAAGTGCTTCTCGCTTCTTGGTCTCTGACAACTTCAGTGCATCGTCTATGATCTGTCTGGCCTTTTCTTCTGCGCTGCCGATCTTGGCTTTATCTTCCTGAACCTTACGATTGACAGAAATACGGGCTGTAACAGGGATCGCGACTGCCAGCGTGATTGCAACAGTGATAAGAATAATCACTGGAATCGACACAGGAGCACCTCCTAAATATGTAATTCTTTGCTGCAAAAAATCTGCAACAAAAACATTCTACTGATTTTTCCCGCTCCTGTCAATGAAGAATCGTAACTGCGACGGGACAGAAAAACGCATCCGGAATCGTACAGACATCTGCGGTCTTTTTTTCTGAAGCGTACAGACATCTGTGGTCTTTTTTTCTGAAGCGTACAGACATCTGCGGTCTTTTTTTCTGAAGCGTTCGGGCAGCGTCCCTGCACTGAAAAGCCGGCAGAAGGAACGATCGCTCCTCTCTGCCGGCGCCAGTTATTCGATATTGTCACGGCCAAGAGCCTTCCGGATATCCGTCAGGGAAAAGCCTTTTCTCATCAGATACTGTATAAAGCGGCGGGACTGATCAAAGTCCGCTTCTCCGGGGTCAAAATGCCTCTTTCTCATGAGCAGGCGGATCGCGGAAATGTCCGGGCTTTCTTCCGCCGGATCCCGGCCCTGTTCCCCGTACAGTTCCTGTGATAAAAGCGGATCATCCCCCGCAGAAGAGGGCAGCTGCTCAAGGAGCTCTGAGGCAAGCCCGGCTTCAATCCCCTTGCCCAGCAGATCATAACGAATCTGCTTCAGGCTCCTTTTTCCGGCACGCAGGCGGATATAGTTCTCCGCGTAACGCCTGTCGTCCGTGTAATGACATGCGGCCATGTACTCCAGGGCGCCCTGTATGATGCGGTCCGGATATCCGTCCCTTTTCAGCACGGCCGTAAGCTGGGATACCGTGCGGTCCATGGACTTGAGCAGGTTCATGCATCGAAGCTTCGCCCGCTTCAGCAGGATCCCGTCCATGATCTCCTTAAGGGCTTCCTCAGCGATCAGACCGCCTTCCTCAATATGAAATCTCCGCAGTTCTCCGGCATAAAGGACGAAAGAACTTCCGTCTTCCAGCAGGACCCTGTACTTCCGGTCCGTAATCTTTCTCAGTTCTTCTACTCTCACATCTGTCTCCGGCCTGCCCCGGCCGCTTCTCTGTCAAAGCCGGGCTCCCGGCTGCGTTCAGATCCTCTTTCGTCCCGCTTCCCTGCGGTGTTCTCAGATCTCTCCGCCTGCCGGATCCTCTGTCTCGAAGTTATCGCCGGCCGCGGAAAAACCGCTCTCCGGCACTTCCGGGCTCTTATCCTTTTCCTCTGATGCGGAATCATCCGGGTCCAGCCCGTACTGAACCCTGACCTTATGGATCACTTCATCCATGACGTCCGGATTCTCCGCGAGATAAAGCTTGGCGTTCTCACGTCCCTGTCCGATCTTGCTGCCCTCATAGGCGTACCAGGCGCCGCTCTTGACGATAACGCCCAGATTGGCGGCCAGATCCAGAACGTCCCCTTCTCTGGAGATGCCCTTTCCGAACATGATGTCAAACTCGGCTTCCTTGAACGGCGGAGCGATCTTGTTCTTAACCACTTTAATTCTGGTACGGTTCCCGATCACTTCGCCCTGCTGGCGGATCGACTCAATCCTTCTGACATCAAGGCGGACCGAGGAATAGAACTTCAGCGCGCGGCCGCCCGTCGTTGTCTCCGGATTCCCGAACATCACGCCGACCTTCTCACGGAGCTGGTTGATGAAAATAACGGTACAGTTGGTCTTGCTGATCACGCCGGTCAGTTTTCTGAGGGCCTGGCTCATAAGTCTGGCCTGGAGACCCACATGGGAATCTCCCATATCGCCGTCGATCTCCGCCTTCGGTACCAGTGCCGCCACGGAATCCACGATGATGATATCCACAGCACCCGAACGGACCATGGTCTCGCAGATCTCCAGGGCCTGCTCCCCGTTGTCCGGCTGGGAGATGTAAAGATTGTCAATATCCACCCCGATATTCTTCGCGTAGACCGGATCCAGGGCATGTTCCGCATCGATAAAACCGGCAATGCCTCCTCTCTTCTGAACCTCGGCCACCATATGGAGGGCCACCGTCGTCTTGCCGGAAGACTCCGGCCCGTAAATCTCCACTATGCGTCCTTTTGGAATACCGCCCTGTCCGAGAGCGATGTCGAGGCTGAGGGAGCCGGTGGGAACCGTCTCCACGTTCATGTTCGTGCTGTTCTCGCCAAGGCGCATGACCGCGCCCTTCCCATACTGTTTCTCGATCTGGCTCAGCGCCGCGTCCAGCGCGCGCAGCTTGTCCGAATTCTGCTTTTCCGACGTCTGTACTGCTTCAGCAGCCGTTTTTCTTGCCATACTGTCTACCTCCTCCGGGAAGCCGGCCCGGCCCCCTGCAATCCGGCATGCCCGTGCATGCCTCTTTTATCTGTCCTGTAGTCCGGAAAGGAAAAAATCCCTTCCTCCCGGTCTGTCTTTCTGTATGTCCCTTCGCTGTATGCGAACGAATGTTCGGCTTTTATAGTAAGCGAAAGATGTCCTGCTGTCAAGTATAAAAACAGAAAATAAAGAAGGCCGTGAATCGTAACAGGCCGTAAAAACAGCAGGCAGCAGAATAACGGAAAAGGGAAACGCGGAGGGAATACGTAAAAAATGAAAAAGAAAGAAATGCCGGAAGAAAAGATGCTGATTCCATTATAGAATTCTGCAGCGAAATGTCAATACATATATTGCAAGTGCACATTTGCAATAAGTGATATTTCCTGCCCCGAAGAAAAAAGGAGGCGGGCCTGCGCCCGCCTTTCTGTTACCGGATTGATACCGGATCCCATCCGTAATCCTTAAATGCCGTCACTGCCAGATTGTTTGCCCGGACATAGTTCCGGACCCAGTTTCTGCGGACGCGTGCCTCTTTCTTCTCATTGGAGACAGACATCTTTTTCCGGATCTTCTTATATCCCTTTGTCATGCGGTCAATGCTTTCATTATAGCCTGCGCCGTCCGCCGCTCTCTCAAGCTCTCTGACTTTATAGCTGTCCCCGTCTTTTACCAGATGGAAGCAGGCCGGCATATTACCTCCGCAGACGCACTCCAGAGTATCGCCGGAAAGGTTATAGCCGAAGATCATGAAATTGCCGAACACAAGGGTCTCACTGCCCTTTGTACGAATTCCGCAGATGACCGGAGCGGGGATGAAGACGTCAGCTTCACTGTACATGGGCGCAATCTCTTTCAGCAGATAATCGCAGATCACCCCAAGCTCTTTCTTGTTCCCCGTGTACTGGAAGGCAGGAAGCGCCGATTCTTTCATGTAGACTTCAGACAGCTCCTGTCCGGCAGTTCCGGCCAGGCAGAAAGCTGGCGAAGCCGCCGTCAGGCAGACTGCGCAGAGCGCCGCCGCGGCAGCTTTTCTGATAACTGTCTTCTTTGAGAATGAAACAATACCTGTTCTTTTCATAGTCGTATTCTCCTCGCAAAACAAAGATTTGTACCATGACGCAATGCTCCGGATGACCATCCTGCAGCTTCATCCGCTCCGCCTCTAAGGCCTGACTGTCTGCGCTTCCTCCCAGCGTATCCTTCCGCCGATGCGGCCGCAGAGCATCTCCAGACCCTCCTGGTCTTTCTCTGTAAAACGGGCTTCTGAAGGACTGTCGATATCCAGAACCCCCCGGATCTTCCCGCCCGCGTCTCTGATCGGAACCACAATCTCGGAAGCGGAAGCCGCGTCACAGGCGATATGTCCCTGGAAGGCGTGGACATCCTTCACCAGAATGCTGCGCATTTCCTTAACGGCAGTGCCGCACACTCCCCTGCCGACCTCGATGTGAACGCAGGCCGGATGGCCCTGGAAGGGTCCGACTGTGAGGATGTCTCCCCTGAGCAGATAAAAGCCCGCCCAGTTTATATCCTCCATGGAATCCTTTATCAGGGCGGAAAGGTTGGAGAGAAAGGGGACAAAGGCAGAATCGCTTTCCAGCAGCGCCTCCGCCTGGGCGGTCAGCAGTTCATAATCCGTCATACAGCTCTCCTTTCAGCCGGGAACCGGCAGATCACTGTTTGTCCACGGCGCGCTTCGGCTGCCGCACACATTCCCGCACGGCTGCCCTGCTGTCTTAAGGAAACACTGATATGATCAGTGTTTTCCCCGGATCCGGTTACAGGATCTTCCGCGTGTCGTTGATCAGGATCAGGACCATCAGGACCATCAGCACAGCAAAGCCGGCCAGGTTGATATATCCCTCAATATTTTCCCCAAGCTTCCTGCCCCGGACCGCTTCAAGCAGCAGCAGGACGATTCTTCCCCCGTCAAGGGCCGGGAAGGGAAGCAGGTTCATGACTCCCAGGTTGGCGGAGAGCAGAATCACCAGATTGATCATATTCAGGAAAAGATAAAAGAATCCCTCGCTCTTCGTCTCCTCATAGGTGTCGCCGATCATCTGCACCACCCCTACAGGGCCTGATACATTCTGAACGGAGATCCGTCCCGTAAGCAGGAGCCTGAGGCTGTTCACCGTGGTACTGATCCAGTACTTTACCTCATACAGACTGTATTTCAGAACCTCCGCCGGGTTTTTTGCCGCTGTCCGTGACCCGCCGCTTATGCCCAGGATATATCTCCCGTTCTCATTCTGCCGGGCAGTCAGTTCAGCGCTCCTTGCCTCCCCGTCATGGATCCAGCGGACCGTCATGGATTTTCCGTCGGCAAAGTCCTTCTGGTGGAGGGATACAAAGCCTGAAAAATCCCTGTAGACCGTAATCTTCTCCCCGCCTATGGACGTGATCAGGTCCCCCTGCTGTATCCCTGCTTCCTGCGCCGGATAGCCTTCCGAGAGGTACTCCGCATACGGGGCGTCATAGCCTGCTCCTGTCACTATAATCACCGCGCCCAGAAAGGCGAGGATGAAATTGAAGAAGGGACCCGCCGCCACGATCAGCAGCCGCTGCCAGACCTTCGCCCTGCCGAAGGCCCCCTCCGACATATCCCCGTCATCCTCCCCCCGCATGGCGCAGGAGCCTCCGAAGGGCAGAAGCTTTACGGAATACCTGGTCCCGCTCTTCCTGCTCACATGGCTCAGAAGCCTCGGACCCATGCCCAGGGAGAACTCCAGCACAAAGACGCCGTTCAGCCTCGCCAGCAGAAAATGCCCGAATTCATGAAAGAGGATGATTCCGCTGAATATAAGAAGTGCAATTATAATTTTCAAATCCGATTCTGTCCTCCCGATAATCCTGTCCCGCAGCCTTCACAGAAAGCCGCACTTTTATCATCATCCATGTCCGGCACGGCAAAGCCGTCAGCCTTCCAGGGAAGCGATCTTTTCAGAAGCTTCTTTTTCCGCGTCCAGGATCTCATCCACGCCGGGATCCGCGATGACCCGGTGGCTGTCCATGCATTCTTCGATCAGGCGGTAGATGTCCAGGAAGCCGATCCTGTGTGCCAGGAAATGCGCCACAGCGATCTCATTGGCCGCGTTGAAGATCGTCGGCATCGTGCCGCCCTCCGCCATGGCCCGCCTTGCGAGCGTCAGTCCGCGGAAGGTATCCGTATCCGGCTTTTCAAATGTTATGCTGCCCAGTCTGAACAGATCCAGCCGCTCCGTATCCATCTGCCTGCGCCGGGGATAAAAGAGAGCATACTGGATCGGCAGACGCATGTCCGGCGTTCCCATCTGCGCGATCACAGCCCCGTCCGTAAACTGTACGGCGGAGTGGATAATGCTCTGGGGCTGGACGACCACCTCAATCTGCTCACCCGGTACGCCGAAGAGCCATCCGGCTTCCATCACTTCAAGGCCCTTATTCACAAGAGAAGCGGAATCCACCGTGATCTTGCGGCCCATATTCCAGTTGGGATGCCGCAGCGCGTCCTCAACCGTCACGCCGGCCAGCTGCTCCTTCGTATATCCGCGGAAGGGTCCTCCGGAACAGGTAAGCAGGATCTTCTCGATCCGGCTGCCCTCCTCCCCGTTCAGGGACTGGAAGATCGCCGAATGCTCCGAATCCACGGGCAGGATCTTTACGCCGCATTTTCTTGCAAGGGGCATAATAATGTGCCCCGCTGTAACCAGGGTTTCCTTGTTGGCCAGGGCAATATCCTTCCCGGCTTTAATCGCCTCGATGGTCGGGCGGATTCCGATCATGCCGACGATGGCTGTCACCGTAATCTGCGCGTCCTTATAGGCGGCCGCCTCGATCAGGCCGTCCATGCCGAAGCCGACACGGATCCCCGAATCCTTCACCATCTCCCTGAGGCTGAGGGCGTCTTTCTCATCCCAGACGGCAACATAGTCCGGGCAGAACTCCCTGATCTGCTCCTCCAGCCGGCGGATATTGCGCCCGGCGGCCAGAGCGCTCACCTTCAGATCCGGATTGCGCCTGACAACCTCCAGGGTCTGTGTACCGATGGAACCGGTACTGCCCAGAATTGCAATTTTTTTCATAATCTCCTCATCCAGTGTTGCTGTTCACGGCCTGTTTGAAATCGGGTCCTGATTCGTCATGCCCGCAGGAGAACCAGGTTCTGATTTCAGACAAAGCCTGCGAAGCAGGAACTCCGCACACAGTGCCCGGCAGGCCCTGCCCCATGAAATCCGAAAAGTATCTTCAATCAGCCGAATATCAGTGCAAGAAGCAGTATGCCGGGAGCCGCAGCGATCACAGAATCAAAGCGGTCCAGAATCCCGCCGTGTCCCGGAATCAGACGGCCGTAATCCTTGATGTCATGATTCCGCTTGATCGCGGAGGCCGCCAGGTCCCCGACCATGGAAATCAGGGCGCCGCAGACGCAGATCAGGCCGTAGACCGGGGTCCGGACATTTTCCGCATGCATAAAACGAATCATGCACGCCGCATAGATCATACCGGCGACCGCAGACCCCAGCACGCCTCCGACCGCGCCTTCCACCGTCTTCTTCGGGCTCAGCTCCGGAGCCATCTTATGCCTGCCGAAGAGTCTTCCGGCGCAGTAGGCAAAGGTGTCGCTTCCCCAGGAGCAGAGAAAAACCAGCCATACGGTGAATTCTCCGCCGGGAAGGTTGCGGATCTGGTAGATCGAGCTTAAGCAGACCGCCACATAGGCAATTCCGAAAAATGCCGTCATCACCTCGTCCGCATGGTAACGGGGATAGGTGAATACATAGACAAACAGGTCTGCGATCAGTCCTGCGATCAGCACAGGCAGATACAGGTCCTTCAGCCCCAGGAACACGATAATGTAAAAAGCAGCCGCGTCCGCGAAAGAGACCGCCGTCAGAAGATTGACGCCGTTTTTCTGAATCCCCGTCGCCCGGTAGAGTTCAAACATCCCGACCAGGGAGATAAAAAGCAGAACGGCAAAAAGCAGGGGGCCGTTCAGGATAATAGTTACAATAGCGATTGCCAGCAGAACGATTCCGCTGACCAGACGGGTCACAAACATCCGACTGTCTCCTTCCGCAGGGTTTTCCCCCGCTTTTTATGCCTTCCCCGCAAGATCCTCCTCGCCGGGCTTCAGGCCTCCGAAGCGGCGCGTCCTGCCATTATAGACCTCTATGGCTTTTTCCAGTTCCTTTTTGGAAAAAGCGGGCCAGGGAACATCCGTAAAATACAGTTCCGCGTAAGCCAGCTGCCACATCAGGTAATTGCTCAGGCGCATCTCCCCGCTGGTACGGATCAGAAGATCCGGATCGGGGATATCCGCCGTATCCAGGTAGGAGGCCAGCTTCTCCTCGGTAATCTCCTCCCGGCTCCCGATCGCGCCGTCTTTGTAATCCTCCGCCAGACGGCGGACCGCGCGCACGATCTCATCGCGGCTTCCGTAATTGATGGCCAGCTGGAAATTCAGTCCCGTATTCTCCTTTGAGCTCTCCACCAGCTCGGACAGATTCTTCTGAAGGGTCTCATCCAGGGCGGAAGGGTCTCCCAGCACGCGGCAGCGCATATTGTTCTCCCGTGCCTGCCGGATCGCCGTCCGCGTATAGCTGTGAAATAGAGTCATCAGTGCTTTTACTTCATCCTGGCTGCGTCTCCAGTTTTCTGTCGAAAACAGATAGACCGTCAGGTAGCGGATGCCGAGTTCATCCGCCGCGCGGCAGATATTCTCTACATTGGCCGCCCCGCGGACGTGCCCGTAGTTGCGGGGCATGCCTCTGGACCTGGCCCACCGTCCGTTTCCATCCAGAATAATCGCTACATGGCGCGGAATCTCCATAAATCTTCCTCCCCGTACAGAAAGAGGCTGTCACCCCGAATCCTTCCTCGATCTGACAGCCCCATCATATCCCTGTTTTCGTTCCAATTCACGGCGCTGCGCACAGCAGACCGCCCTTTCCTGCTGTATGCCGACAGAATCAGGCTTCAGACAGTAAGAATCTCCTTCGTCTTCTCCTCGACAGCCTTGTCGATCTCCTTGATCTTCTTGTCTGTCTCCTTCTGCAGATCATCCTGAAGATCCGCCACGACGTCCTCGGAGACCTCATCCTTCAGCTTCTTGAACTGTTTGTCGGCGTCACGGCGGATATTGCGGATCGCGACCTTCGCCTCCTCACCCTTCTTGCGGACGTCCTTGCTCAGATCTTTTCTGCGCTCTTCCGTAAGCTCCGGGAATACCAGACGGATCACCTTGCCGTCCGTGCTCGGATTGATGCCGATATCGGACATGTTGATGGCCTTGATCACAGCCTTCACCATATTCGGTTCCCAGGGGGCAATCTGAAGAACGCGCGCTTCCGGAACTGTGATGTTCCCCACCTGTGAGACCGGAACCTGAGATCCGTAATATTCCACGCGTACCTTATTCAGTACCGCGGGATTCGCCCTGCCCGCCCGGATCGTCTTGAAATCCTCGGAAAGGCTGACAAGCGTCTTCCCCATCTTCTCCACAAAAGGTGTCAGTCTAGCATCCATAATTCTTCTCCTCCCAAAACAAGGTTTTGATTCCTCAGACAGTGACCTTTGTCCCGTCGATCGTTCCTTCCGCAGCCCTCAGAATGCTGTTCTCCTCGTTCAGGCCGAAGACGAACATGGGCATCCGGTTTTCTCTGGCCAGTATGGAGGCGGTCATATCCACAACCTTCAGATTGTTCGCGATCACTTCATCGATCGTGATCGTATCAAACTTTCTGGCGTCCGGGTTGTCCTTCGGGTCGTCGTCATATACGCCGTCGATGGACTTCGCGAGCAGGATCTCGTCCGCCTCGATCTCGATCGCTCTCAGGAGCGTGGCGGTGTCCGTTGAAAAATACGGATGGCCCGTCCCTCCCGCAAAGAAAACGATCTCGCCCTTCTCCAGAGCCGACACAGCGGCGTCCTTTGAGAAAAGCTCCGTAAAGCTTCCGCACTGGAAGGGGGTCATGACATGGGTGCGGATTCCCTGTGAACGGAAAATCTCCGACACATAGATGCAGTTCATGACTGTCGCAAGCATCCCGATCTGGTCCGCTTTGGTGCGGTCCATATTCTCGCTGGACCTTCCCCGCCAGAAATTGCCGCCGCCGGTAACCACTCCGATCTGGATCCCCTTCTC
>ODAI010838276.1_pt1 | contig 18769 bp, 18 predicted proteins | sample 1539321 | NCBI WGS metagenome assembly ODAI01 (sample SAMN02144231, study PRJEB22623) | gut metagenome | biome: sheep rumen | host: Ovis aries | place: New Zealand
AACACCGATGCCGCTGAATTCGGCGGTTCAGGTATTACAGAAAAATCTTTCAAGTCAGACAGTATTGGTATGCACGGCTTCGATGACAGCATATCAATGACTCTCGCTCCCCTCTCGGTTATCTATCTGAAATACTCTCCCGTCAAGAAGAGAGCGCCCAGGACTGATGACAAACCAGCGGCAGAGAAGCCAAAAAGAACAAGACGCTCTGCAGGATCTGACAAATAATCATTTTTTCACTATAGGAGGAATAGTATGTACACTAAAAAAAGAGTAGTTGCAATGCTTCTCGCAGGCGGTCAGGGCAGCCGTCTTTATGCCCTCACAAAAAATGTGGCGAAACCAGCAGTCCCCTATGGCGGCAAATACCGCCTCATAGACTTCCCTCTCTCTAACTGCACTAACTCAGGTATCGACACAGTCGGAGTTCTCACTCAGTATCAGCCTCTGGTACTCAATGAGTATATCGGCAACGGTCAGCCCTGGGACCTGGACAAACTCAACGGAGGCGTTCATGTCCTCCCGCCTTATGAGACCCAGGCCGGCGCTTCATGGTATGAGGGAACTGCTAATGCTATCTACCAGAATATGCGCTTCATCGAAAGATATGACCCCGAATACGTTGTTGTCCTCGGAGGCGACCATATATATAAAATGGATTACTCCAAAATGGTGGACTTCCATATCGCCAACAATGCGGACTGTACTATATCGGTAATAGATGTTCCAAAGTCGGAGGCCTCTCGTTTCGGTATCATGATATGCGACGACCAGAATAAGGTCATCGACTTCGTCGAAAAGCCAAAGGAGCCTAAGTCTACACTTGCTTCTATGGGTATCTACGTTTTCAGCTGGGATAAGCTCAAGAAATACCTCATCGAAAACGAAGAGGATGCCAACGCCAAGCGTGACCGTGGTGAGCAGTGGTCCAAGGACTTCGGCAAGGATATCATCACCTCCATGCTCCGTGACCAGCAGAGACTTTTCGCATATGAGTTTGAAGGCTACTGGAAGGATGTTGGAACCCTGGATTCCCTCTGGGAGGCTAATATGGACCTCCTCAGCCCAAGTGTTCCTCTCGATCTCTATGACCCGAGCTGGAAGATATACTCAAGGAACAGCAATATGCCTCCTCAGTATGTGGGGGACAATGCCAATATCGAAAACTCCATGATATCCGAAGGAAGCACTATCGACGGTACTGTTGACTTCTCTATACTCTTCTCCGGTGTCACTATCGAGGAAGGGGCTACTGTAAATTACAGCATAGTTATGCCCGGTACTGTTATTAAATCCGGAGCTGTCGTAGAGTACGCTATCATCGGCAGCGACAGCGTTATCGAAAGCGGTGCAAAAGTCGGTACAAGTCCTGAAAACGTTGAAAACCGTGACGACTGGGGCATTGCCGTTGTAGGCCATAACGTTACCGTCTCCGCCGGAAAAAGCGTTGAGCCGAAACAGATAATCGGCGAAAATATCTGACAGGAGGAGTTTTGGTATGAGTGTTAATTACAATGTTTTAGGCCTTATTTTCGCAAGTATGCACGATTCTTACATCAGCGAGCTGACTAAGCAGAGAACTATGGGTTCTATCCCCTTCGGCGGACGTTACAGACTTATAGATTTCCCGCTTTCAAATATGGTCAATTCCAGCGTTTCTGAGGTAGGTGTTATCACCAAGTCAAACTACGGCTCACTTCTGGACCACCTCGGTTCAGGCCGTGACTGGGATCTGGCCCGTAAAAAAGGCGGTCTCCACCTCCTCCCTCCATACAGCCAGACCGGCGGTATCTACAAGGGAAGACTTGATGCCCTCAATAACGTGTGGAGCTTCGTTGAACATTCCAACGCAAAGTATGTCATCATGGCTAACTGCGATGTCGTTACTACTATCGACTTCAACCCTGTACTCGCTCAGCATATGAGCACAGGCGCTGATATTACTCTCGTTTACAGCAAGGGTATCCACGACAGCGATATAAACGACTGCTCAACTATCCTTCAGTTCGACGAGAACAACCGCCTCAAGGATGCTCTCGTAAATCCCCAGATCTCAGGCGAATGCAATATCTGGCTGGAAATGTTCATCATCAGCAAGGACTTCCTCAAGAAGATAGTCTTCGATGCTGCAAGCAGGAACCAGTTCAGCTTTACCCGTGAGATCCTCCAGGGCAAAAAGGATGAGTACAATATCATGGGCTATGAGCACAAGGAGTTCTTCACAAGGATCGACAGTATCCAGAACTACTACAGCGCTAACCAGATACTGCTCAACACAGAAAAGCGCAATGCTCTCTTCCGCAAGAATATGCCTGTTTATACCAAGATCGGTGATAACGGTCCGGTAAAATACGGCCTTGAATCAAATGTAAAGAATTCCCTCATCGCAGACGGCTGTATCATCGAGGGAACTGTTGAGAACTCTATCCTCTTCCGTGGAGTTAAGGTCGGAAAGGGTACTGTTGTCAGAAATTCTGTGCTCCTCCAGAGTACAAAGATAGGCAAGAACTGCACGATCGGTTCTATTATAACAGATAAAAATGTTGAGATAAGCGATGATAAGGTGCTTACCGGCTCTGATACTTATCCCCTCTATATAGGAAAAGACGGAAAACTTTAACGGCGGTGATCCTTAATGAAAATATTGTTTGCAGCAAGTGAGGCTGTCCCCTTTGCAGCCTCAGGCGGCCTTGCCGATGTTACAGGCTCTCTCCCGAAAGCTCTTGCAGCCAAGGGACACGACTGCCGTGTAGTTATACCGCTATACAGCTCGATCAGACCTGAACTTCGTGCCGAAATGGAGTTTATCAAGAACATCACTGTTGATGTCTCATGGCGCAAGCAGTACTGCGGTATCTTCAAGGCTGTTCTGAACGGAATTACCTATTACTTCATCGATAACGAATACTATTACTCCCGTGAGGGTATGTACGGTTTCTATGACGACTGCGAAAGATTCGTTTTCTTCGACCGTGCAGTGCTGGAAATGCTGAAATATGTGGGTTTCACTCCTGAGATAATCCACTGCAATGACTGGCAGACTGCCCTTATCCCTGTATACTATAGCGTGTACTATAAGTACCAGCAGGGATATGACGGGATAAAGAATGTGTTTACCATCCACAATATCGAATATCAGGGCAAATACGGAAAGGAAGTCCTCAGCGAGCTGATGAGCATCCCTATGTATAATGCCGGCCTACTCGATTACGACGGCTATGTGAATATGCTCAAGGGCGCTATTGAGACTGCCGATAAGATAACTACTGTCAGCCCAAGCTATGCCTGGGAGATTCTCGACCCATGGTATGGCCACGGCCTTGACAGGATACTTGTCACAAAGCAGTATAAGCTGAGAGGCATACTCAATGGTATCGATACTGAATTATACGATCCCTCAAAGGATCCGGAAATAACCAAGAACTACAGCGCAAAAAATATCTCAGGCAAGGCTGAATGTAAGCGTACCCTGCTGGAGGAGCTGAACCTGGATCCCGGAAATGAACCCGTTATCGGCATCGTTACACGCTTCGTCCGCCATAAGGGCATTGACCTGATACGCTGTGTTTTTGAAGAGATGATACATATGGGATTCAAGTTCGCTGTCCTCGGCAGCGGCGAAAAGATCTACGAGGATTTCTTCAGCGAAATGGCTGCAAGATATCCCGGAAAGGTTTCTGTATCTCTTGGCTTCATCCCAGAGCTTTCACACAGGATATATGCAGGCTCGGATATGTTCCTGATGCCTTCTCTCAGCGAACCCTGCGGTCTCGCTCAGATGATATCCATGCGCTATGGCACGATCCCGATAGTCCGTGAGACCGGAGGTCTCCGTGATACTGTCCGTGACAACGGCGGCATTGACGGAAACGGCTTCACCTTTAAGACTATAAATGCTAATGATATGCTGGACGCTGTTAAGCGAGCCTTCCGTGATTATAATGATAAGAAGGTCTGGGAAGCTCTCATCAAGCGTGCTATGAAGTGCGATTTCAGCTGGTCTTCCTCAGCTGATGACTATATCGAGCTCTATAAAGAGCTTATCAGTGAATAATAACTCGCCTTAGCTAAAAAATCATCCCCGCTGACGCAATCTGCATCGGCGGGGATATCTTTTGCTGTTAATCTTGTCCGGACTATTCTGCAAGAGTCTTCAGACGCTGCGAAAACGCTATCAGCTGTTCAAGGTCCAGCTGTTCAAGTCTGGCACTCTGCGGCAGTCCCAGCTCTTCAAGTGCTGTATACACATTCTCCTTCGGTATTCCAGCCAGCGATGAAAGTGCGTTTGCGGCAGTTTTTCTGCGCTGGGAAAATCCGCTTTTCACTATTCTGAAGAAGAACTTCTCGCTCTCCTCATCCAGCCTCGGCTCCGGATTCGGGTCTATCCTTATGACTGCGGAATCTACATTCGGAGAAGGAATAAAGCTTCCACGGGATACTCCGAAGACCTGACGCACTGTGCCGTAGTAATTTACGGCAACTGTTATAGCTCCGGATTCACGGGATCCTACCTTGGCGCAGAGACGCTGTGCTGCTTCCTTCTGTACCATTACGGTTATCGAATCTACAGGCAGACGGCTCTCTAACAGCAGCATTATTACCGGCGAGGTGATGTAGTAGGGCAGATTAGCACATACCGCAGCACGAAGCCCCTGAAACTCCTCACGGATCAGCTTGTGAAGGTCACATTTCATTACATCCTCATTGAATATCTTTATATTGTCATACTCCGCCAGAGTCTCATCAAGAATGGGCAGCAGACGGCTGTCTATCTCAACAGCACATACCTTATCCGCACGCTTTGCCAATTCAGCAGTAAGCACTCCTATACCCGTACCTATCTCAATGATGCCATAGCCTTCCTGTGCATTGCCGTTTTCAGCTATCTTTGGGCATATATCAGGATTGATTATAAAATTCTGACCCAGCCCTTTGGAAAAACTGAACCCGTGTCGTGCCAGTATCTCCTTGACTGTTCCGATGTTTGTTAATATCATTCTATTCCTCCGTCTTATGACGCTGTTTCTGGGAGAATTCGCTCTGCTTTGCGTCATTGAGCTTTTCCATGCTGTTAACAAGATAATCTGCCGAACGGAAGGCTCGCTGGAAATCCATATCGCTGAAATGTACCTTCAGGTCGATAAATTCGCCGTCTATCACAATATCCAGCTGTCTTATCTGACGGCCGGTGTACTTCTCCGACACATATTTCAGATATGCATCTATCTCACTTCGTTCAAGTTGTCCGCCAATAACATTGATCTTCATAATTCTCCCTCCTGTTTTATGCAGCCGCAGACTGCGCTTTTCAAGTTTTCAACTGTAAGCCTGTTAACCTGTTCATAAAGCGAACTCTGTTTTCGCTTACAGTATTTATCATAACATATGTTATCCGGAGATGACTGCTCATTCTCCGTTTTAAAGTCTCAATTATAAAATACTAAGGAATATATCCAGTAGTGTACAACAAAACAAGCTTCAATAACGGACGGCAGATAGGCTGCTGACCTTATTGCTTTTTTCCTGGTATCCCTGAATACTGCAAAGAAGCACAGGCTATTTGCGATCACCATTGGGATAAGTCCCAATGTCATCAACATTCCTGCCCCGTCCCAGCCCTCCATAGGAAGCATTGAGTCGGGATTCGCTGCACTTGTGTCGTGTTTTATGTATGGAACAGCACAATATATCAGACAGCAGATACCGATGATATTCAGAATAATTATCAGCAGCTTCCGCTTTTTCATTGCTTTGTTATTACAGCTATTGCACAGGGAATATGTCCGTCAACCACCCTGTAGCTGACATTCTCATATCCTGCGTCAGCAAAGAACTGCTTATAGGTATCGATATTGAATTCGCTCTTGAACTCAACTCCCACTTTTTCAAGGAATTTTGCAGAAGTCCTGATCTTGTTGCCATCGTCATTGATATAAGTCGGAATTATGATCTTTCCTCCCTTTTTGCACACCCTTACAAGTGCCTTGACTGCTCGCTGAGGGTCGTCCAGAAGATGTATCACGTTTCCTGCCACTACCTTATCAAAGGTCTCAGCCCTGAATCTGAGGTGCATTATATCAGCGCAGCCAACCTTTACATTGCTGAATTTCCTGCACTTTTTCCTTGTCTGCTTTCTCATTCCCGCTGACATATCAGTGGCAATGAGTTTCCGGCAGACCGGAGCAATAAACTTGCTTATAGCTCCGGTGCCACAGGCGCATTCCAGCACAAGATCACCATATTCTATCTCCTCTGCAACAGCCTTTCCGGTACCATTATATACCTTACCGTTTATCAGCGTTTCAAAACCGTCATATAACGACGATACCCTATCCCAGAACATCAGGATCATCCTTTCCATTAAGCCTGAGGCAGACTGCCTCAGCACATTTCATTCCATCGACAGCCGCCGAAACTATGCCGCCTGCATAGCCTGCACCCTCTCCGCAGGGAAATAGTCCCCTTAGGGAGACAGACTGCATATCGCTGTCTCTGTCTATCCTTACCGGAGAGCTGCTCCTGCTCTCTATACCGGTGAGCAGAGCATCCGGTGAATCAAAACCTTTTATTTTCTTTCCCATTTCCGGGATCCCCAGTCTGAGCGTCTGCACTGCAAAATCCGGCAGATACTCCTCGGGACTGACATATCTCACTCCCGGCCTGTATGACGGCTCAACGCTTCCATTCCCGGATGGAGCACTTCCGCTGAGAAGATCTCCAACTGTCACCGCAGGCGCACTGTAGTCTCCGCCGCCGGCAATAAATGCCTTTTCCTCCAGCTTTCTCTGAAACCACATTCCCGCCAGAGGATGATCGCTGCCGTAGTCAGATGTATTGATATTCACAAGCAGGGCACTGTTTGAGTTCTCAGCATCACGGGCAAAACAGCTCATACCATTTACTGCCAGCCGTCCGGCCTCAGAGGAAGCCGCAACCACTTCGCCGCCCGGACACATACAAAATGTATAAAGCGTCCGTCCGTTCGGAAGATGCACCGCCAGCTTATAATCAGCGGCCTTAAGTGCAGGATGTCCGGCAAAATCCCCGTACATAGCCCTGTCTATATCCTTGCGGCGGTGCTCTATACGAACTCCCACCGCAAAATTCTTCTGCGAAAGACTTATTTTCTCGCTGTACATCAGCTCGAAAACGTCCCTTGCACTATGACCTGTTGCAAGGATAACATTATCAGTCGAGATTGTGTAGCTCTCTCCTGACTGCTCGTAAACTGCGGAGATGAGCCTGCCATTTTCTGTGCCGAATCCGCAGAATCTCGCACCAAATCTTACTTCTCCGCCCAGGGAGATGACCCGCTCACGAAGCCTTTTCACCACATTTCTCAGCATATCCGTTCCGATATGAGGCTTCGCCAGGAACAGTATCTCCTCAGGCGCACCGAACTCCACAAGGCGCTCCAGCACCCAGCCTATACGCTTGTCCTTTATTCCGGTAGTAAGCTTGCCGTCAGAAAAAGTTCCGGCGCCGCCCTCTCCGAACTGTATATTGCACTCGGTATCCAGCCGGCCTGTACTGCGGAACTCCTCAACTGCCAGGCAGCGTGAGTCCACATCCCCGCCTCTTTCAAGGACCAAAGGTGCTGCACCAGCCATTGCCAGTACCAATGCCGCAAACATCCCCGCAGGACCGAATCCCACTATTACAGGGCGTTTTTCCGGATTTTCCGCCTTCGGTACGGAATACTCATAGTACTCCGCCTTTACCGCATTTTTCAGGCTCTTCAGCAGCTTATTCTCACCCTCGGCCTCAATATCCAGAGAGATTATAAAGTGAACATCGGATTTTTTCCTTGCGTCCACTGACTTTTTCGCCAGCTTGACGCTTCTGAGCTTTTCCGGCCTGATACGGAGTTTCCCGGTGCAAAGTCCCCTCAGGTCTGAGAAGTCCTGATCCAGCGGCACGCTGATATTGTTTACTCTTATCATCTGTCCGCTCCTTTCAGCGATGCACCGCAATTTCTTCCGGCAGTAAATCCAGATGCCCATGCCCATTGAAGATTAAATCCGCCGCAGTCGCCGTCCATATCAAGTATCTCGCCGCAGAGGTATACTCCCTTTTCAAGAAGCGAGGAAAGGTCATCTCCTACACAGCTTTTGTGAACACCGCCGGCTGTGACCTGTGCGTTCTTCCATGGGGAGCTTCCGGTCACCGCAAATCTGAGTTCCTTGATGCTCCGGCAAAGCTTTTCTGCCTCTTTGTCAGTTACAGTCTCTATCCTGTCCGTCATGGGACGGCCTACCGTATTTTTAACAAAATACACCGCAAGATTCTTTGCAAATGCTCCTGTAAGCAGATCATTCAGTTCATAACCAGCACGTTTTGTGCGTTGATCACGGACATATTCTTTCAGTTCATCATATGTCATATCAGGAGCAAGATCAAGTCTTATCTCAAGGCCGCCCTCATACTCCTGAAAGTATCTTGCCATATTGAAAACACAGATCCCGGAAAGAGAATTCTCGGTAAACTGTATCTCGCCCTCCTCGGCAGAGAGCAGCTTACCACCTGAATATGCCTGAACAAGTCCCTTTGCACGCACTCCTTTCAGGCCCTTCACACTCTCGGATGTTACCCTCAGCGGAGCAACTGCCGGACAGATCTTTTCTATCTTATAGCCTTTTTCACGGAGCAGCCTCACGATCGAGCCATCCGTTCCGTACTGAGGAGCAGCGTAGCCTCCGGCAGCAATTATAAGCTTCCGGCAGCTGATTTTTTGTCCATCAGCAGAAGACAGCTCGTATTTATCTCCTTTTCGCAAATAAGTACATAATTCAAAGCCGCAGATCTCTTTTACCCCGACCTCAGCAAGCTTCATGCGCAGTGCGCTGAGAACTGTTGCCGCAGCATTGCTTCGTGGGTACATCCGCCCCTGCTCATCAGCAGCACAAAGCACACCTAATGAACGAAAAATATCTCCGGCCGGGTGCTCTGAAATAATTCTGCTCATTTTCCGGAACGAACCATGATAGTGTGCCGGAGAAACATCCAGATTCCCCAGATTGCATCGACCGTTGCCTGTGGCAAGGATCTTTTTTCCAACTCTGTCAAGGCGCTCCGCAATGACAACCTCCGCTCCGGGAGCTGCCTCCTTTGCGCCGATCGCAGCTGCCATGCCGGATGCACCTCCGCCGACCACAACTATATCAGCAAACATTTCTCCGCCTCCTTTCATGGTTCAATATCGATCACTGCTATCTCGGGACGATTGTTGAATCTTACCGGTGCCGGCGAGTCACCTATTCCGGAAGTTATAAACATATTGCCGCCATCATATCCAAATAGTCCCTTATCGTATACCGTCTCACCCTCCATGGTGAACTGCGGAAACCAGCCGTAATCCGAGGAATAAACCGGCCCCTTATCAAATGGGAGCTGCATCATTCCTCCGTGAGTATCGGCACATAGCGTCAGATCTGCTCCAAAATCCGCAAACTTATCATAATTCGGTATATGAGCAAGAAGTATATTAAAGCAGTCAGGCCTTAAGCTGAATTCATTTCTGAGATCAAAGGTCTCACTGTAATACACATTATCAATGCCCATGATTTGTATTTTATTGCCATTGATCTCAGTCACCTCGTGCTCGTAGTTCATAACATGGGCACCGGTCTTTGCAATGGCATCGATGTAATCCTCATCGTGATCGTGTTCGCCGCTGACAAAGTAAACAGGATAGCCCTTATCCACCATGTCATTCACAAGATCAACAGCTATCTGCTTTCTGTCCCAGGGACTTTCGCTGGTGTACATATCTCCCAGCACCATGACCATATCCGGATCTGCTTTCCGGATCTTCTTCTCGATCCGGCGATTGCTTATTCCGTGATGAGTTGCATGAAGGTCACTTATGACTGCGATCCGGACAGATGAGCTTATCTTATCCGAATGAATGGTGACCCTCGTCACTTTGAGAGTGTAGTTGTTGAACCACCACACGAAAACTATCATCAGCAGCACAAAGCATATCCTGCGCCGCCTGAATTTATTGCTTTTCTTCTTTTTCCCTTTGCTTTCAGCAGAGGGTGAAGCGTTGTTTTCCTCTGTCATTCAGACCCTTTCCTTAATGTGGACGTCAAGCTGATTGAATGGTATCTCGATACCATTCTTGTCAAAGCTCTCCTTGACGGCCTCTATGATATTGTATCTCTCGTCCCTGTAGTCTTCGTTCTTAACGAAAACAAGGACATCTATAGACACTGAGCTCTCATTGTGAGCACTCATCCTCACCACCGGCTCCGGAGTTTTAAGGACAAGCTTCTCATTTTCGATGATCTCAAGGATCAGCTCCCTTGCCCTGCGGAAATCCGCATTGTAGCTTATAGCGAATTTCAGATCAATACGCCGCTCCGGGCTCTCGGTATAGTTTATCAGCTTTGCATCGGAGACCTTTCCGTTGGGTATGAATACCGTTTTTTTGTCATAGGTCTCTATCTTGGTGTAAAGTATGTTTATGGACATTACTGTGCCCACTGTACCATCAAACTCCACAGTGTCCCCAGCCACAAACGGCTTTGAGAAGAGGATTATAAATCCGCCGCAGAGATTTGAAAGACAGTTCTGAAGTGCAAGGCTGACTGCCAGTCCGGCAGCACCAAGTATAGTGATAATGGACGACATCGGCACCTTCAGTACAGAAAGCACCATTATCAGCAGCACCATGTATAGGATTATTCTTACAAATGAGACCAGAAAGCTTCTTGCGGCTCCGTCTATCTTAGCACGATTCAATGTCCTTTTGAACATCCGGCAGATGAGTTTTACTACCATCACACCGATCACCAGTATAGCAAGAGCCATTATCAGCGTAGGAACAGCTGCCCCCAGATGAGAGAGAAGCTTTTCAAAAAATGAAGCAGTTTTAGTGACCTGCTCATGTATAGAATCGTGGCTCGTAGATGCAGTACCGGAGGAAGTCTCCTCAGCAGTTGTGACTGTAGTCACGATCTCCTTGTAATTATCAACAACAGCAGAAACGATCCCTGCTTCCATTAAATATCAACTCCATAATAAATCGAAAATGCCGGGGCGGAGCGGCTCCCTGCTTCACAGGGAGATGTCCGTCAAAACAGAGGCCAGATGCTCCAGTCCTGAGTGCTCCTCCATTCTCATTTTCTAATGCCTTCAGCGTTATTTCAGCTCTGCAATTGTTACTCCGTCTTCTCCCTCGCCAAAGAGTCCCAATCTGAACGTCTTTACTGAGGGGTGAGACTTCAGTCTCCTGTGTACAGCCTGTCTGAGCAGTCCTGTACCCTTACCGTGAATGATGGTGATAGTGGATATATTTGACATTACAGCCTGATCGATAAATGCGTCAAGCTGGTATATACCGTCATCGCAGGCACAGCCTCTTATGTCAAGCTCCATCTTTCCACGGCGCTCCGCCTTAACTCCTATCTTGTTCATGCGGCGGCCTGTCTTGGCAGTTTTGCCGCCCACAGTGACCTTAGCCGGCTCCTCCAGACGCAGACGGGAGATGTTCATCTTGGTCTTCATTACTCCCATCTGTACGAATACAAAATCACTTCCGTCCGGTTCTCCGGAGATTATTCCCTTTCTCTGAAGGTCGACTACATATACTGTATCGCCTCTCCTGAGCTTTCTCGGCAGAACGTATCCCTCGTTGGGGTCACGCTTCTCCACCGGATTAGCAGTGTCGTACATCTTGTTGAAGCTCTGCTTAGTCCTGGACTTCATTCCTGATACATTAGAACTGAAATCCTTCTTGTCCTTCTCCCTGCGGAGTTTTTCCAGCTCATCAAGCAGCTCATTGGATTCAGCCTTTGTCTGCTCGATTATGGTCATCGCACGAAGTCTTGCCTTTTCAAGCTCATCAGCCTTGGCAGTTTCCAGCTCCTCACGCTCCCTGCGGAGGGCCTCCTCATGCTCAGCGGCCTGGGCCTTCAGCCTTGTGATCTCCTCACGCTGCTTTTCAAGCTCCATTCTTGAAGCTTCCAGCTTTCCGATAACCTCTTCAAGTCTTGTATTGGCTTCGCTGACACGGGTCTTTGCGTCCTCGATTATATCGGCAGGCATTCCAAGGCTTTCGGAAATCGCAAATGCATTGGATTTTCCGGGAGAGCCGACAATAAGCCTGTATGTAGGTCTGAGTGTCTCTATATCGAACTCACAGGAGGCATTTTCCACATTCTCGCTGTCTATAGCAAAAACCTTAAGCTCCTGATAGTGAGTGGTGACCATTATCTTTGCACCGTTTTCCATGAGGCGGCGGATTATGGATACAGCCAGCGCAGCACCCTCTACAGGGTCTGTTCCTGAGCCCAGCTCATCAAGGAGCACAAGTGACTTTTCATCGGCTGTATCGAGTATCTCAATTACCTTGTTTGTATGCGAGGAAAAGGTAGAAAGGTTCTGCTCGATGCTCTGACTGTCTCCGATATCCGCAAGAATATGGTCATATATAGAGATACGGCTTCCGTCAGCAACAGGTATCAGCAGTCCGCACATTGTCATGGCGCTGAGCAGTCCCGCAGTTTTCAGTGCAACAGTCTTACCGCCGGTGTTAGGGCCGGTGATAATAAGAGTCTGATACTCCTCACCAAGAGAAAGGTCTATAGGTACTGCTTTGCTGCGGTCTATAAGAGGATGTCTTGCTTTTTTCAGCAACATCCTTCCGTCGTCGGTTATCTCCGGCAGTGAACAGCGCAGTCTGGCTGCAAGATTGGCCTTTGCGAAGTACAGATTCAGCTCTGTACAGACCTTATAATTCTCGCTGAGTATATCCGCATAGTCTCCGCACTCACGGCAGAGCTCACGGATTATCCTCTCTATCTCCTCCTGCTCCTTGCCTTCAAGGATACGGATATCATTATTGGCCTCTACTATCGCCATAGGCTCGATAAATATAGTCTGTCCTGTGGCTGAGGTATCATGTATAAGTCCGCTGACCTGTCCACGATACTCCGACTTTACAGGCAGCACAAAGCGGCCGTCACGGATAGTAACAGAGCTCTCCTGCAAATACTGCTGGGTGGTCTTGTTTTTTACCATTTTGTCCAGAGTCTCACGGAGCTGCATTCCCGCACGGTTTATCTTTCGCCTGATAGCCGCAAGCTCGGGACTTGCAGCATCGGCTATCTCATTTTCTGATATTATTGAGCGCTCCAGCTTTTCCAGAAGCCAGTCATTAGGCTGTAATCTGGAGAAGAGGTAGCTCAGCTCAGTCTCGATATTCTCGCAGTGGGCATACCAGTCTGCAAGACCTTTTATCTGCCTGAGCATAGCTGCGATATCCATAAGGTCACGCAGCGAGATCACCGCCCCGGACTTTGCCCGTGCAGCGGTAGATGTAACGTCCTTGAAATTGCTGAACGGCGGTGTGCCGAACTGAACTGAGAGCTCCAGCGCCTGAGAGGTCTTGAGACACTCATAGCGAACTCTTTCCAGGTCTGCATCCGGCCTGACAGACAGTGCCATGCGCCTTGTCTCCTCATTTGAGGTATGCTCAGCCAGCATATCAAGGATCTTATCAAGTTCAAGTGTTTTCAAATATTTATCCATAGTTCTTTCCTGTGGGGACTCTCCCCTGTCATATCAAAGATTTGTAGAAATCAAGTGTCCGGAAATTCCGCTCCAGGTGGGCGATGAGGTAGTTTTCCGCAGTATATGCCAGTTTCTGCATAGTATCATCGGACACTCTGAAATTGTACAGCCTGTCGTAGCCGGCCAGTACGATGTGCCGGACAGCCCTGAGAACAGGCAGTTTCATTTTAATAAAGTTATCGCCTTCGTCACCGGAATAACACTCCGCACAACGGAAACTGCCGTCGCTTACAGAGAAAAAAAGCTCCTCCGGCTCAAAGGTACCGCAGTTTCTACAAGCCAGGATATCGGGCATAAATCCGATATCTGCCATAAGTCTCAGCTCAAATATAGACTTCAGCAGCAGCTCTTCACGCTTGCCGTTTTCAAGGTAGTGCATAGTATTCAGCAGCAGCCGCATTATGTCGTCATTCTGACGCTCCGGCTTTATACAGCAGCGCACGACCTCGGAAAAATACGAGGAGAGAGAGACCTTTGTCAGCGAATCACGCAGGCCGTAAAAAATATGTATCGGCTCTGCACTGTTGAGATAAAGGCGCTCGCCTCTCTTGTCAATGCAGAACCGTGAATAGGCAAAAAGCTGAGTGGAGCTGCCGGATCTGCCGGTCATTTTTCTTGCGCCCTTGACGCAGAGCTCAAGAACTCCTCTCGTTTTTGTAAGAATATCGATGAATTTATCCTGTTCGCCGACAGTGCGCTCTTTAAGAACGATTCCCTCTTCCGTTATCATTTTTCTTATCCCTGAGAGCCGAATACCGGAGGTAGTCCTCTACGCTGCCGGTGACGGCGAAAATATTCCATAGTGTATCTTCGTTCATATCAGTCTCCGCAATATAATACAAAAAATCAAGATAATACGCCGAAGGCGGCAAAAAGCGGGAGTCCAGAGGGTTGTTAATCCTCTGGCAGGAGGGTGTTCGAGGGAGGGCAGAGCCCTTCCTAAAAAGCAGTCCGGACAGCAAAGCGCTTCCGGACGGACGCCCTTCATTACTTGCCTCGGCTTGACCGACAAAAGCGACAGCCGCACTTCAGCTAAAAGTATTATAAGCAGAACAAACAGATTAATTTCTGGTAATTATTTCTCGGAAAGTCCGAAACTGCGGATAAGTCCTTCACGGTTCCGCCAGTCCTCCTTGACCTTAACCCAGCACTTCAGGTTAACCTTTATCTGGAAGAACTCCTCCAGCTCCATTCGTGCCGCAGTAGAGGCCTTTTTGAGCATAGCTCCGCCTTTTCCGATGACTATTCCCTTATGGGATTCCTTCTCGCAGTAGATGACTGCTGATATATCGAGAATATCCTTATCCTCACGCTCACTCATCTCTTCAACTCCCACTGCGATGCCGTGGGGAACTTCGTCATTAAGGAGCATGAGCAGCTTCTCTCTTATCATCTCAGCAGCAAGGACCTTCTCCGGCTGATCGGTTATCATGTCATCGGGGAAGTAGTGTACCGACTCCTCTGAGAGCTTGATTATCTCATCGATAACAATGTCTATGCCGTTATTCTCAGTAACGCTCACCGGTATGACTGCCTCAAAGCTGACCTTTGAAGTAAGGTCTGCGATAACCGGAGCAAGATCGTCCATATTTTTCAATAGGTCTATCTTATTCAGCACCAGTATAACCGGCATTTTCGACTGATTCATAGACTTCAGAAGGTCAAGCTCCTGGGGAGTGATCTTCTTGGTGCAGTCCATCATAAATACGACTGCATCGATATCACTGACCGATTCCTTCACCGTGTTCAGCATATGCTCGCTGAGCTTGTTTACCGGCTTGTGAAGTCCGGGAGTATCAAAGAATACCAGCTGAACATCATCGATATTCCGGATACCTGTTATACGGGTACGGGTAGTCTGGGGCTTATTGCTGACGGAAGCTATCTTCTCGCCTACTATCGCATTAAGGAGCGAGGATTTCCCGGCATTTGTTCTGCCGGCGATCGTTACAAAAGCTGTTCTTGGCATCAGTTGTTATCCTCATTTACTATAAATGTAGCATCTCTGGATATTCCCAGCTTTTCGAGGACTGACTCCTCCTTCTCACGCATTATGCGCTGATCGAGAAGACTTGTCTCGTGATCGTAGCCCAGAAGGTGGAGCATTGAATGTACAGTGAGGAATCCGACCTCACGCTCCAGTGAGTGACCATAGTTCTGAGCCTGCTTAACGGCTGTCTCAAGAGAAATGACCACATCTCCCAGCATTACAGCACCGGTATCAGGATTAAGTTCAACTGAGCCGTCATCGCCTGTCAGCGGGAATGAGAGGACATCTGTAACGCTGTCCTTATTTCTGTAGATCTTGTTAAGGTTCTTTATCTCGTTGTTGCTTACAAATGAAACGCTTACCTCAGCATCCTTGCCGAAATTCTCTGTAGCGAGGACTGCCTGGCAGCATCTTCTGATGAGGAGTCTTATACCTACCGGAACTTTCACCTCTGTCTGATTATTCTTCACATAAACTTTTAATTTAGCCATGATTTCTCATTCTCCCTTCGTTATACTTTTCGTACGCTCTGATTATATCCTGTACAAGTCTGTGGCGCACGACATCTTTTTCAGTAAATCTGTGTATTGCGATATCCTCTATCCCTTTCAGCACCTTGATAGCTTCCACAAGGCCTGAGCGCTTTGTATCGGGCAGGTCTATCTGTGTGATATCGCCTGTTATGACCATCCTGCTCTCATTTCCCAGTCTGGTCAGGAACATTTTTATCTGCTCCGAAGTTGTATTCTGAGCCTCATCGAGGATGATGAAGGCCTCATCAAGTGTACGTCCGCGCATATAGGCCAGCGGAGCCACTTCGATTATACCCTTTTCCATATACTTTCCGAATGCCTCTGCACCGAACATATCGAAAAGTGCGTCATATAGCGGACGCAGGTAGGGATCAACTTTATCCTGAAGATCGCCGGGAAGGAATCCCAGCTTCTCGCCGGCCTCCACAGCCGGACGAGTGAGTATGATCTTTCTGATCTTATGTTCACGGAAGGCCTTGACCGCCATCGCAACTGCCAGGTACGTTTTGCCTGTACCCGCCGGACCAATGCCCAGTACAATGGTATTATCCTTTATAGCATCAACATAGCGTTTCTGTCCCACCGTTCTGGCTCTGAGTATCTTGCCTGAAGCTGTGGCGCAGATACCGTCACCGCCCAGTTCTGCAAGCTCAGACTCCACACCCTCAGTCACCATGGAAGTGACGTAGCGCACAGTCTGTTCGCTGAGGTTCTGGCCTTTATCGCTTATATCGAGGAGGGAACGGAGAGCACGGGAAGCGTCCTCCACATTCTTTTCCTCGCCTATCACTTTTATACCGCCGTCACGGCTGACCACATTAACATTGAAGTCCTTCTGTATACGGCTCGCATTTCCGTCCAGCTGACCGAAGAGCTCAGCAAGCTGACCGGGATCATCTACTTGTATGAATTTTTCTGCCATCAGCACTTCTCCCTACTGGCTGCTGCCGGAAAAGCACCTGCCGAAGCAAGCGAAGCATTTGAATATCGCTTATCGTCTGAAACATCGCCGAGAACATGGACGTTATCCGGAAAATCTATCTTCTGATCCGGAGAGCGCAGTTCAAGCTCCATGATAGCCAGCTTATCCGAGAAGGGATATGTATCCAGTTCAAAGAGCTGGTCATGGTAGTTAAAGCAGTACCTGACTTTTTCAACAGGGCTGATGCTTTTATCTGACTGCCCCAGAAGTCTGTCGTACTCCTCACGGCTTATTTCGTATTCATTTTCCTCACGGGTTATAGCGGATATGAACACCTTCTCCGTATAGGTGTAGGTGACCGCACCGTTTTCGGCTATTCTGCGCACTCTGCGCTGAGACTTATCCTTCCCGTGGTTCAGATAAGTCTGAGTTATGCCGATCTTTCTTTTGACATCAAGTCTTTTGACATCCGGAAGCTCCACCAGGAACTTTCGCTCAATTTCAAGTCCTTTTGCCATAAAACATCTCCGAAAAATAAAATTAAAAACAGTGGATTATCCCACATTTATATTATATATCCTTTTTTGATTATTGTCAACAAAAGATTTTGTTTTTTCTGTGAAACTTGCTTAAAAAGTTTGTGTATGTTGAAAACGCAGTTTTCAGTCCGCATCCAACTCAGTATCATCGAGCATTATGCGATAATAGGAGAAATCACCGGGATCACCATAAACGAACGGCATCCTCATCTCCGCCGGATCAGCCTTTGCCTCGGGCATAGTTATCACAAAGCCCTCTTTGCCGGCATCGATAGTGATGTCCAGCCGGTCCGAGACAGCCTTGCAAATGTCCCTGTAATTCCTGTCAAAAAAGCTTTCAGGCCTGTAATAAGACTGTTCCGGAGCCGGAGCATCTTTGATCTGCCTCATGCTCAAGCGAACGCAGCCATCCTCGCACGATGTTCCCATTTCTATGCTTATACGGCCGCCCTCGGAAGCCGTAATGATCCTTCTGACAGTGCCAAGGATAAAAAACCTGAGCACATCCGGGTCAGTCATGACCATTGCCCCGGAGTTTTCATTTATAACTATTTTGAGCTTGTCGCCAAGGACGTGCTTGCACCCGGCAGCCACGCTCTCCGCAAATCTGTCGATGCGCAGCAAAGTCACCCTGTCCCCGTCAGCAGCCATAGCGCTGTTGACTGCACTGTTTCTGAGTATGCTCCTGCACATTGCCCGAATGGTTTCAATATATTTTTTGCTTCTTCTGGATATATTTTTGCCGGCAGCGTCCTCAAGCAGTTCACAGGACGAGATTATCCTCATTACTGCAAGCCCGTTTTCCTCACTGGCTGACCTGAGCATATCCAGAGTGTAGGGATTGTTCATAAGTTCGATAAGTTTATCCGGTTCCTTCATTTTTCAGCACCTTCCGGTAGTATTACCCCATTGCCCCAGACTATTTCTTATATATTATACTACATTTTCAATAAAAATGGAAGAGTCAGAAAGCAATTTTTTGACGATATGATGTATAAAATCTCGGTTGATTTCTAAATACTTTTAGTCATAATATACATTTCCTGAATTTTCCGTTATTTTTTTATCGAACCTCTTGAAATAATTTCCTTTTTGGAGTATAATAAACCTATACAAATTATTAGGAGGTATATCCAATGTCAGTTAAAGTTGCTATTAATGGTTTCGGCCGTATCGGCCGTCTTGCATTCAGACAGATGTTTGATGC
>ODAI011309634.1_pt1 | contig 18769 bp, 30 predicted proteins | sample 1539321 | NCBI WGS metagenome assembly ODAI01 (sample SAMN02144231, study PRJEB22623) | gut metagenome | biome: sheep rumen | host: Ovis aries | place: New Zealand
ATAAGATGTGAAAGCACTTTTGCTTATCAAGTTCATCAACAATACTCGTGTAACTTTCTAATGCTGAAACAGATTTTATATTTGGCATAGACTTACCTTCTTTCAATTAACTATGTAAGTACCATAACATTTTATTCTTTCTTTTTCAATTAATTCACAAAAAATTTCCTAAAATCTACCCACATTAAAAATATAATCCTACGACCGTTCCTTTCCTGTAACTCATTCTAAAATGTGTTAATCTATTTCACTCTTATCTTCTAGCAGCACTGTGAAAATTTCCAGAAATACGTGGTTCTTAAATCTATCATTTTAACAAGTATCTAGTCCACTATGATCAGACATATGTTTCATACAAAATCAACAACACTAAATAAAACAAATCCTCAGCTGTATCAATTTCATTAATATTTGGCGCATCATATACAAAGACATCATCACGTGGAATTGAATAACAAGTTCCTATAATAAATAATGCGATATAAACACATATATCAAATTCAGGGCAATTTCCAAAATTCAAACAATTCCACATATAATTCATAGGTGGTTCTAAAATATCACGATACTTATCCGCTTTACCATAATATAAATACTCATCAATTAGACCTCGTACATCATGCTTGAAATCAGGAGCCATTTTACTAACAGTAGTTTTCACCTTAACAGGAAAAATATGACCTGTATATTTTGTAATTGACTTATCAGCATACTCAAACAATTTATAAAAATATTGTCCAAATATATATTTAATATCTTCTGTTCCTAGTTGATATTTTGAATAATCGTCTTCAAATCTTCCTAAATATTTACTCCACCAATATTCATCCTTTACATTTATAAAAGTAATGTCTTTCTTTTCAAGAATTCTACTCTGAACACTCTTTGTACTAGCACAATATTCATTATACATAATTCTTACATGTTTATGAGTTGGATTTGTAATCTTAGCCATTTGACATAATGGAATCAAACTATTTTCTTCATCATGATTTATACAAAACTCAGTTGCTTGCTGCTCAATTTTTTCATCTAATATTTCAATCTCACGAGTCCTATAATCATGTGAACTCTTTGTACCAACAACAGATGTTAAATCATCCATTGTTTCTATACAATTCATTTCTTCATTAGCAACTTTATCCCAACATTCCTTTGAATACTTCTTTATAATCCCACCCTGATTATTTTTCGTATTTTTTAATGCATAAATATATACTCCAGCAAGGAATGAAGCTAATTCAACATTTTCCACCCTTATCTCACTTTTCTTTGTTCCATTAATAACATCAACAATAGTATCCTGTCCTATACTTTTGTCCGCATTTATCATATATACAATGTTTTTAATCACATAATTCCTATCATTTTCTTTTATTAAACTGACAATATTATCCTCAAAAAATCGTACTATTTCCTCATAATCTTCTTCTATAAGATTACTTAATTCATCCATAACATAAACTGACGGATTTTTCTTTCCTATAACAATATTAGAGGCAGTCTCATCACTTAATTCCTCTTGATCTTTATAAATACTTTTATAAAACCAATATACTATTTCTCTTTGTTTCTTTCCATATACTCGTCCAAAATAAACTGAACTAAGAATACATCCCAAGCAAAACTTCATTTTCCACCTCCGGGCAACTCTCAGGCAACTAATTGGCAACTCTCAGCCATGCCATTTCATTTACTTTTGTGCAATAATCAATTTATCAAATTCAAATTGGCTGATCACCAATTTCTTCGGTGATTTGATAAACAGTATAATACGTGATTCTACTACCGAAGAGTAGTATCACCTCATGTGAAAAGGAGGATGAATCACATGTATACAAATAAAAATTTAAGCGATATCCGTTCAGGATGTCAAGATATGTGGAATTCTTTTATGGTAGAAAATGCTTTATTTACCATAGGCTCAGATATGCCTCTATGTAAGAGTTCATCTGAAGTTATTCCAACTAATTTAATATCTTATGACGATGCAAAACATATACATAAAACTCGAATCAAAGAAAATTCAGAGTACCATGTAGACGCATTCATTCACTTTTATATTGATGATCAAAAATTCGACGGTAAGCGAAGCAGTATATGGTTGTACCCTGAAAAAGCACTTGATATCATTCAACATTTTGCAGGAATAATAACTCCAGACTTTTCTACATATTTAGATTTTCCTGCTCCGATAAAAAACTACAATATATATCGTATGCTATCATTTGGCCGTTGGATAAGTCAATTTGGGATTCCCGTAATAAATAACGTTCGTTGGGGAACAGAAGAAACATGGGAATACTGCTTTGATGGAATACCATATAATAGCATAGTAGCAATAGGAACTGTAGCTAGTGGAATCAATAAAATCAAAAACCGAACGGTTTTTGAAAATGGTCTTTTCCAAATGGTTAAGCTACTAAAGCCACACACAATTATAGTATATGGTTCTTCCAATTATACCTGCTTCGAAAAACTACAAGAAATCGGAATAACCCTAATCACGTTTCCAAGTAAAACTAGTTTGGCATTTGCTTCCCAAAAAGGAGGTGATGTCAATGAGTAAACCTAATAGTGGTCATTTCAAAGGAACAACAGGTGAAAAAATTGCCTCTTATAAATACTCTCTGTCTCAAAATCATGCTATAATAAACGAAAGTAAAGATGATTTAAGAGAGCACCCTTGTAAATACAAACAACCTGGCCAAAAGAAATTAAAAATGCTTCAAGAAAAACTAAAAGCACGAACTATAACTAAAGAAGAATATAAACTTCTTTCATGGTCTAGACGTCTTGCAAACCGTAGGAAGCGTGGGATTGATGAATTTTGGAAAGAAGAACGTCGTCGAATAAAAAAAGGATTGCCAACTACAAGAAATTGGTCTGCGCAGCAACGAGCAGATATTCTAAATAAAAAGCGTCCTAAATTCAAAGGTAAGACTATCCAAAGTCATCATACATATAGCGTTGCAAAATACCCACATCTTGCAAATAAAGGCAAATACATTCAGCCTGTAACACCTTACGAGCACCTTTATGGTTACCATGGTGGCAACTATAAAAACTCACTTCCAGGCAAACCAATAAATGATATAAAACAATTTTAAGGAGGATTACTCTATGGATACAATAGGTATTAAAATTAAATCATATGATTCAATCGCTAAAATAATAAGTATAATGCGCATATATAACAAGGCATCTATTAGTGAAATTAAAAACGCTATTGAACAAAATAAACCTGTTTTCGAACAGGATTGTTTAAGTCACTCAGGCGCAAGAAAAGTTCGAAAGTGTTATGACGAACTCACAAAGGCAGGCGCAATATGCGAAATCTTCGACGAAGATGAAGATATTATTTCGCGAGAAATACTATCTAACCTAATCGATTCCAATGATATTACAGAAAAAGAAGTTCTATCGCAAATGGATGATGAAGCCGAATATGACAACTAATCTTTATCTGTTTAAATATTCTAAAAATGCACGGAGTCATTTTCTCCGTGCATTTTTTGCACAATATTGGCTGTAATAATCCATTAATCCCCAATCTTCAATCCCTTTAGCAGATCACCAAGTGATGTTCCAATTGCTTCAGTCTCTGGAAGCTCATAATCTTCTTCCTCAACCTCTTCTTCAGGATTCTCTATAAGTGCCTTAATTGAAAGTGAAATCTTGCCATCCTTAATTTCGATAACCTTAACATCAACTTCCTGTCCTTCTTTAAGCACAACACTTGGATGTTTGATTCTATCGTGTGAAATCTGAGAAATGTGCACCAATCCTGACATGCCATCCCCGATATCAACAAATGCTCCGTAATCCTTTATCGTAGCAACCACACCGTGAAATACCTGTCCTTCGGTAATCTCAGACATCTTTTTCTTTTTGCTCATTTCCTGTTTTTCTTTAAGAATTTCTTTTGCAGATAATATAAGTTTATCTTCATCCATATTTGCTTCAAATACTCTAACCTCAAGTTCCTTTTCCAAGAACGAATTACAGTCTTCCACTCTTTCAAGTGATAATTTTGATATTGGAATAAATGCTCTTATGCCTTCAAAATCAGCAACCACTCCGCCTTTTACAATTCCACTTACAGTAACTGTGAAGTTCTCCTGAGATTCCTTCATCTCTTCTGCTTTTCTCCAGGCTAACAGCTCATCCGTATCATGTACGCCATCGCCCATTAAGCTGTATGATTCTTCTAACATTTCCTCGTAATCCTTCATTGTTTCTTCCATGTTCAAATTCTCCTTTTATAATTCTTCAAAATCAAGATTTGTATAATCGATAAAAATAATACTAGCATTTAAATCATTTATTATTACATGATTAATAAATGCTTCCATCAATTTTGATTTACCACTACGACGAATACCCGTTTTAACTTTTATATCAGGAACTCCCATTACGGAAATTAATTTATCCATATACATAGGTCTTTCTATCAATTTCATATTTGATTCCTCATTATCATTAAGTTATCATTTTATTTCGAGAAATTCAATATTTTTTATTTTTTCGAAATAGAAAATATTGATTTCATATTCATACAAAAAAGAGCCGGATATATAACCCGGCTATATATATTATTTATCTTTTTCTTCATATGGTTTATTCCATGAACCAATCTCAATAAGATTTCCTTCAGGATCTGCAATATAGCATGTTCTCTGTCCCCATGGTTCTAACTCTGGTTCAAGTACTGGTGTGGCACCATTTTCAACTGCTTTCTTAAATGCTTCATCAACCTCTTCAAAAGTATCAACATATAAAGCAATCTCATAATGACCATTTAATCCCTTAACATAGTCATACTTACGACTTGTCATCTTTTCAAAATCTCCACGTCCATAAAACAAGAATAATGTTCCATCCTTTACAAGATATACATTAGATGCATCTTCCGCCTCCTTAATTTCGAATTCCAATACATCCCTATAAAAACGAATCATCTTTGCCATATCCTCAACGAATATTCCAAATCCATCTAATCTCATAAAATACCTATCCTTTCATATTTTCTATTGCTAACGCTTCATTCAATATATTCATTTGATAGTTAGCTATTTCTTTCAAAATTTCAAAACGTTCAGATTTATTCTTCCCTTCACGAATCATTGTTGCATTATGACTCTCAAGATTTGAAAGGACAGTTAATTCATTTATTGTAGCATAATCTCGTACATTACTAGTTTTAGCTAGTTCAGGATTAGCTTCTCTCCATGCCTTAGCAGTAAATCCAAATAAAGCAACATTTAGAATATCCGCCTCTTCAGCATATACCAACCACTCTTTATCTTCCTTATAGTTTTTCTGTGGTATCAAATAATTTTTCACTATATCAGTTTGTATTAAATAGTTGTTTTTACTCAAAAATCTTTTTGCATTCCACTCGATTTTATTAGGATTTTCCTCTTCTTCCTTAAGTCGCTGAAATTCTTTTATTAAGTATAACTTAAAAACAGGACTAATCGCCGAAGCAAATTCAAATGCAATATCCTTATGTGCAAACGTCCCGCCATAGCGTCCTTTTTTCACAAATAAACCAACCGCATTTGTCTTATCAACCCATTCGCTAACACTCAAAGTGAAAGTATGCAATCCCGCCTCCAATTTAAAGTGGTCGAATTCGACCACTTTAAACTCAGGATTATAAATCTGTTCCCAAGTACCAAGAAACTCCAATGTAACACGATTACGTAACCAATTTTTAATAACATCAGCCGCGCGTGATTCACCACTTTTCGCTTTAGCCATATCAGAAATACATATATAATCATTTAAATCATCGTACGAAACTGTAACCTGTATATCCTGTACCATGATAATTTTATTTTTCAAATCACATCACCTCCGCATTATTATAAATCTATCAAATTCTTCTTTTATTTTGTCCAATCCATAATTTATAATACTGTCAAAAGGATTATCTTTCATCATAAAACGCACAAATCTAGTACCAAGATAATATCCAACATCACTATGGTTTTCAAAACTAACCCAATCACCAAAGTATCTTTGATTATCACGAGTCATTGTATTTAAATCATCACAAAATGATCTTATTATTAATTCAATATTACTTTCACACCAATTTCTCCAATTATACAAAAGTCACTTCCAAATTCTTACCTTGAATAAACACCTTTTAATATTTCATTCTTATATGCTTCTCTATCAGGCACATCATACTCATCTGCGATTTTCGCAGCAAGTTCATTATCATATGGAATGCTTAGGATATTCATACTCATTGGCGTTAATTTAGACTCTCCAAGATCCCCTTCAATTAACAGAGCATGACATCTTGGAATACCAAGTGAATTACCAACACTTCCTGTGTTGATTGCATAACCCATATTATGAGAACGTATATATGGCATATGACAATCTGCACTTATAAAACCTTGATGAACAGTACCCTTTGTATCTGTAAATCCTGTATTCAATTCATCCATCGAAAGATATGGATGATAATTTTCATCTATTGGTCTTCCATGAAATAATCTAAAATTCACTCCACTTATAAGTACTTTATCCTCCATAGGCAAAGATCTAAGCCACTCTATTCGTTCATCACCCAACTGATTTACATAGAAAGCATTAGATTTAAGCCATCCCATAAATTCATCATCTATCTGTTCTTTTAAATCGTGTTTATTATTAATCACATCAGAACTCTTAATAACAACCTCATCCCAGTTCCCCGCTATAAAATGATGGCAGTGATTTCTAACCCAGTCCAGTGTTTTATCATTCTCAGGTCCTTTACCCACTGCATCTCCTAAAAACCAAATATCATCTGGCTGTATCTTTTCAATTTCTTTTTCTAGTGCAAGTGTAGCGGTCATATTTCCATGTAAGTCCGCTAAAAATAAGATCTTTGACATTGTTATTCTCCTTCGTGACTCTATATACAGTATTTCTAATATTCACTTTATTATTTTATCATTTTTTTATCCCATCAAAAAGAAAAATCACTATTATTATTTATATAACTAAAATATTAGCTTTTCATACTCCCTAGTTTTCGAATTAATCACTAAGAAAGCAGATTCGCCAATTTGTCTTCCATCTCTATAAGTCGAAAACACATCAGTTGATATAAAACCATTCTTTTCATATATCTCCTCAACAGGAGTATGTCCCACCACTTGCATATACTTATCTTTCCTATATGCTTCTATATCACCATGTTGTGGTCTTAACCACAATGGAGAAATACTTTTCCATAAATTATCCTGTATAGTATTATTTATAATCATAATTATTTCATCTATGTTTTTTTCAAAATAATTAGTTTGTAAATTTTCTTCATAATTTAATTGTGAATCTAACCATTTTACGTATTCTTCACATAATCCTCCATGTGAAAACAATACATTATCAATTCTATGAATAATTGCAATCTTTGATGAATCTTGAATGGTTTCTTCAAGTTCTTCTAATTTAGATATGACAATACTTTCTGCACACGGTGAATATCCTGTTTCCAAACGTCCCCAAGGATAACTCACATCATGATTTCCATAACACCATAAAGTATCTGGATAAGTTTTAGCAAATTCAATAGCTCTATCAAACACATCCCCATATAACTCTGTATTAAAATCCATATACCAATCATCTGGTATATCCATCAAGCATACTGCCCTATCTGCTTTTCCTTCATTTAACATACTTTCAGCTTTATCAAAAATCCACTTTTTTAAATGTATATCTGGTATAACTAAAACTTTCATATTTCATTCTCCTCTTTACCTTTTATCTTAAAACCAAAGGCGAATTAGCTAACATTTGATCAATAAGAATATGCATTTGTTTTTTCATATCACTACTTGTTATTTCTATGATAGCAGTTGTTAATCTCACCGCAGCCTCCTTTGATGAAGCATCACAATAAAAGCTCTTGGTGGTTTTCTTCTTCCTCCCCAACTTGATGTCGATTTTTTCGACATCAAGTTTTTATATTCATCTTGAGTTAGATAAAAACAAAAATACAGAACCAGAGATTTTTCAAATACTTAACCAAAGAAATAATTGGAACAAAAAACAACTTAAACAATTACTCGCTTATGCCCAAAAATTAAATGAATTATCTTCTGATAAATAACTATAAATCCAAATACCATATTAACTGAATTTCATCTCTTAATTCCGGTTCAGAATAGTATGCATACATATCAACTTTAGATAATAACGCACCCTGCTTTTTATAAAAATTACAGGCTGTAACATTGTTATTCTGACATTCTATTATCATCTGCTTATATCCAACTTTAACTGCGCCTTCTCTACACATATCAAACAGTTTTTGTCCTATTCCTTGATGCTTATAACCATCCTGAACCCTTATATCCCACAGAACACAAGCATCTGTTCTTCCAGATAACATATTTAAATTCTCTGTTGGTCCAGCCACAGTTGCAGCACCAATAGGCTTGTCCTCAGCAAATGCCATATAAAATTTCCAAGTTGATATATCAAAAGTTTTCTCATATTCCTTAGCAAGTTCATACTCACTTAAATCTTTTATACATTTCTCCACATGAACTTCTTCAAAAAGAAATCCTCCAAGTCCACTATCAATTCTTTTCAATTTATATTCCGAATCTACTTCCACATTCATTGATACTTGATCATATAAATCAAAATATGTTTTGTCTACTTCTTTATACGTAATCATCATTCTACCTCTATTCTATCCAAATATTTATAATCAACAAAATCAATCGTCTTATTATATGATTCAATAAGTCCAGTCACTTCCGCATCGCGATCCTCTACAGGAATCTTACTCACTTTCTTATAAAGCATCGCCATCATCACTTTATGAACCTTACTAAGTTTCGAATAATCAATTTCACCTCTAAGATGACATATCTTAGCCACATCAAAAACCTCCTTTGGAACCTGCGTTTTTATATTCTCCTTTATGTGATTTGCATTCTTCTCATCATCAGGATTTGCTAGTCCAACCGATGCAATTGTGATTTTCTTACCACTTACATTAGTCGCTTTAGCAAATGACTTCTTAAGTCCAGTCACACCACCTGCATAAAGTGAACCTATATAAATAATCTCTTCATAGTCATTAATATCCTTAACATTCTCAAAAGAAACAACTTCAATTCCTGTTCTTCTTCCAAGTTCATTCGCATATCTTTTAGCATTACCATGCTTAGATCCATAAATAATAATCTTCATAACATCCTCCAATTTACAATCTCTCTTCAATTACTTAAGGCCTTTTCGCAAAGCCTTTCTCACTGCATCCTTAATCACATCACTTGAAACCGTAGCACCAGATACAGCATCAACCTCGGCTGAATTCTTCGATACCATATCTTCAACAATATCATTTGCTGGTTTGCCCTTACCACACTCATGTTTTAAAATCTCAATGTCATCAATTTTTCCATCAACCACAGTAACCTTAACTTTCACCTTAACGAGCGTTGTATTACTCTCACCTTCATACACTCCGTCCTTGACATCCGCCATCTCAACCGGCGTCTTATCAAAGGAATCCAACGTCTTTTTCATGTTAAATACAGTCACGCCAAGACATGCAGCAAATGCAACTAGCATCACCACCAAACCTACTAATAATCTCTTCCTCATCTTTATCATCTCCTCATTTAATTTAATGATTCCATCCTCTGTCTCATGTTACTTTCAATACTAAGAAGGGTCTTAATTGTAGTTTGAATGTCCTTCTCAGGAATTTCTTCAAACATCTGTCCCATAGCGCTCATACTCAAATCATTGTTCTTATTGCAAAAATCCATACACGCCTTAGTTAGAAAAATCCTTTGTTTTCTTTTATCATTCTCATCCACCTTAAATTCAACGAACCCCTTACTCTCAAGTTTTAATAAAATCTGCTTAACATTTTGATGAGAACTTCCAAGAACCTCAGATAGTTCCTTAATTGTGGGACTTTCTTTACACATATTTATACAGATTATTGCAAAAAACTGCTTCCAACTTATCTCCTTCATTTCCCTATCAGCCATTGACTGAAAACGATTTTCAAATGCACTAATAACCCCAATCAAAAAATAACTTGAAGGTATGCCATTCACATTCACTTTTTCGTTCTTAATCATATCCTGCATATTCATAATTTAACCCTCCATCAAAATGGGTAATATATTACTCTTTTAATAAAGGTAACATATTACCCATTTATTGTCAAGCCATATTTTTAATCTCATATAAAAAAGGTTTAATGATTAGCTTAACAGCCAATCACTAAACCTTTATAAACCTAATGGATTTGTTAGTGAAAATCTGTCAGGTTATTTTCAAAACTATTTCAATAGTTTAAATCCAAATATCTGTTACAACCCATTCATTTTCTTCAAGCGGATAGATGCTATCACAGAACGGACAATTTTTAAGTTTTTCCGCATCGAAACTTGCACCACATGATGGACAAGATACAGCCATAGCAGAAAATCCAAGATTGGTTGGTTTTTTTATAACTTTACGCAAACTCATACGAATCTTATCGGACTTACGAAGGATTTCTCCATTATGGTAATGTAAGCTATCTGTATAAAACGTAAGTGAAACATTGCAAATACCATCCTTGAAACTGTATTTGTCAACGCCAGAATTAAAATACGTCATATCCACAATCTCACGAATCTTTTCCGGAATTGGCTTATCGCACTTACAGATAGTCAATTCTTGCGGATTCTTACTATATATCATAAGTTTCAATAAAGACATAGATTTATCGCGGAAATATTCCGTTGAAAAAGTTGGATCAATTAAGCGCATCTTATGACAAAACGACAGAGAATTCATAGTTTTAGTGGCCCCACGTGCAGACTTTCTCATAAGCTTAACTGTACCCACACTACCTGCTATAAACCATGCTATACCACCAAATATTGCACCAGCAAATAAACTTCCAGCAAGCCTTGAAACGACCTCAAAAACAATGTTAATTCTTGTACCTCCAGTTAATAAATCAATTATCATTTCCCCTATTGTTAGTACTGAGAAAAAAATAAAACCACCTAATATATATTTTTTGATTTGATTCTCTTCAAAATAGTTTTCATTATCTTCTTTAATAAAGAAATGCATCACCTTAGGATATAATTCATCCATTAAGAATTTTGAATCACAGAATTCGCATCCATCCTCAAGTTTTCCAAGTGTAGAAGGTGCACCACAATGTGGGCAACACACTGGAGTTTTAGGGGACGGAAGATTACCCTCCTTAGGATTTTGTATAATAATACTTAGCGTTCCTTCACCAGTATATCTAAAAATCTCATTCTGAGATTTGCGAACACTTATTGTAATATGTTTATTCCCTCCAATGATGGAATTCACAAAAACATTATCACCATATGAAATGGATGAAACTCTCTCCGTATCCACTTCTGGTTCATCAGTTTTCATCTCTAACTCAAGACCAAGCGCCTTTAATTTTTCTTTTTGCAGTTCTAACATAAAACGTGTATCCTGACTAGCAAGTTCAGATACTTTTCCATCACTATACCAATCAGAAACCTGTTTTGCAAAACTTTGATAATAATTATAGTTCTTATCAGTAGGTGAAATGTTTATATTCATTTCAAAATTATCCATAATATCATTCTCCCCATTTTCATAATAATTTACTATAGTTTGACTAAATATTCTTTTCTAATTATAGCATACTTTTATAGATTGCACTTCCACTAGCATCATAACATCTTTAATCAAAGTTCACCGTTTTTTTCATTTTCTCTTATACCAAATTCATTCATCACTTTGTCCTGATGACCTTCTATGGTTAGCAAAATCAGTAGAACTACAAAAATAATCCCTGATAAAATCCATGCACAAAAAGCTACCATTCTAAAACGAAAGACATATAACACTAAACCAATAAGAATCAAGATACCAATCCATTTAAGCATTATGCTCCCTGGCTCTAGCATATTCAATTTATGTTTATAACGTTTTTCTTCGCTCATTTTTCATACCTCCTCCTAGTACATCATCCCGAAATATACATTTACTTTGCCTTACATGATAGCTTCTCAACTTCTAATCGAAAAACCGCAACTGCATCAACCATTTCTTTAGAATACTTCCACTCAGATTTTCCAGAAATATGGTTCATTAAAATATTTAATCCTCTTATTTTTTCTTCATTATCTTCAACTATTGATAATATACCAGTACCAATAACACTTTGAAACTTAGCTGAATAATCACATGCAACATCAGCCTCTAATAATTCATATTCACCATCAATTTCAAATCCAACCTTTGGTGAGGTTTTACTAAGTTCATATTTTCGTCCAGCTTTAACTCCATGAAAATAAAAAATATCTTTTCCATTCTCATTTATATAACCATAATTAAGTGGAACAATATACAAATCTCCATTATCATAGAATGCAATTCTAATAATCTGCTCTTTTGCAATAAACTGTTCAATTTGTAATTTATCTGTTATTTCTCTATCACTTCTTCTCATTTATTACTCCTTCCACTTATACCATTCTGGTGTATCTCCAAATCTTTCTGAAAGATAATCACCACCTTAACCTTATTCAAATCTAATCAATACATAATCAAGTATTAAGATCTATATTAAACCAATCATTTTCATCACTAATTAACCACTCTAGAGCTCTACGTCTCTCAACAACCACTTCGAAGTTTACATTACCAATAGGTGTTTCTGGATGAATTTGTTTTTCAACGCAACTTGAATTGCAGTAAATGCTGCAATTATTCTATTCATTATTTCATCATCACTTTTAAATTTTACTTCCTCAGATGAAGGTAAAAGAGGCAAATTTTCATTTATCTTTACTCCCTCTTTTCTTAACCTTTCTAATGATTTACTTCTTCTTTCTGCAGGTGTAATTTTTTTACCACCAAAAATATTAAATAATCCCATATTGTGCCTCGCTTTATTTATTATTGATTAGTTTGTCTGATTTTCCTCATTAACACGTTCCGGATAGATGAGAGATAAAAAGTTTTTATGATAATATGTTTCTTCTAACACCGTTACTTCATCATTCTCATCATATATAACAGCAACACCATCTTCCCCTTCACGTACCCAAGGAAAATCCAAATGATAAACTCTTTTTCCACTTCTATAAATGGAAATAAATTCAATCTTCAATTCCTCCATGAACTCTTCCTTAGACATCGTGTCACCGCAATCCGTAACTATTGAATCCTTGCCTCCAAGATAATGCTCAGTTACTGCTAGCTTAACTCTATAATCTATCCTCTCTCGATCTTCATAACGTCTAGTAAAACGTTCAAACCCAACAGATGCATCTTTTGTACCAGGTGTATCTACTTCTATAAAAACTCCCACCGGTTGATAATATAAATCTGAAGTTTTTTCATACCAATCTATATCAGCCTCATAACCGGTTTCAATTGGATCATCACCAGCAAATAAAAATGACCCACAAGGTAACTCAACAACATTCGGATTTACATTCTTCTCCGTTTCTTTCTTTTTATCATCTTTATGAAATAATTTGCTAAATAAAAACATAATTTACGCTCCTACCAAATATAAAAACTTTACTGTTCTAATATACCATACCAATCAATTATTTTATAGTCAGAAACTATGCAGATAATTCAAAAAAAATAGAAGTATACCATTTATTAAATACACCTCTATTTTTCAATTAATATACTAGTAGGACCTATAGTCCCCTTATAATACTTAAATAATCCTGCCTTTGATCTACAACTGCATATACAATAACCTGTTTCTTGTTATCATCAACCTTATAAAAAACTAAATCTTTTTCTAAAATAAGAACCAAATATCCTTGACGCCTTAACACATTATATTTTGGTTCTACTCCAATGTATGGATTATCCTCTAGATTCATAATTGATTTTTCAAGATAGTCCAGTTTTTCCAATGCTACATCATTACCAAAGTTTTCGGCAACATAAAGAATGATTTTACGAATCAACGAATCCGCAGTATCTGTTCTTATAACTTCATACTTCAATCCTTGTCCTCCTTAAGAATGCTTCTTAAATCATTAAAAGTATCCTTCATAGGTGCAACTCTTCCGTACTTTACATCCTCGTCTGCTTCTGCAAGAATTTCCAAAAGTTCAATTCTTGCCTTCATTCTTTTATATTCCTCATACCCAAGAGAAACTGTATCCCCTCTTCCATTTACTGTAATAATAACTGCTTCATTGTTCTCACGACATTGTCTAGAAATCTCATTGTAATGATTACGTAAATCCGCTGATGGTCTGATAACTTCCTGTTGTGCTAACATAATTATCACCTCCATTTCATATAGACATATTATATCATTTTTTGTCTATATTTACAAATACTATTACTAATTATTTCTATTTTACCTTAGCTTTCTTTGCTTTCTTTTCAGGCAGTTCTTCATACATACCTTCCAATAATTCTTCAATCAAATCTGTATCATCAAATCTATCAAATACATACATCAATGTTTTTGAACCTTCGTAAGGGTAACGCAATTCTAATCCCTCAAGAAGTCTATCCGATGTTGGTGTTCTCTTTAAAAACAGTTCATTACCACAGATATCGCCTATCAATTTACCATTAAAGTACACAAGGTATCCACCCATCATAGCTCTTATAACAATATCACCAAATGCAGAAAAACACTCACGTACATATTCATTAAATTCATTCACTATAATTACCTCCATAAACTAAAAGTCAAGTTTAAATATTATCTCTTCATCTATTTTCTCCCTATATATTTAGCCTACTATTCATTCAATACCGAAATCAATTGATTCACTGAAAAATGTTTTGGATTCAAGTACACAATTCCACTTTCTATGATTTCAAATGCTTCATAATCAAATTCGATACTATCATCGTTTAGAAAACCGTCATCAATCCATTTTATATCCTTAAGAATATCAAGATATTCATCTATCAATTTCTTATTCAAAACTTCTGCCTCAAAACTTTTAACAGGGATGTATTTTATATTATATTCTTCCGTATCAGCTTTTAGTTTCGTCAGCAAATCCATTCGCACAAATGCAATACTTTCGTTTTCCAGAAAATATGCAACAATCTTATCTTTCGATAATGGTATAGAATCATCTATTTCCATATCAGAATCATAGTACAATGTTTCAATATCATCTAATCCCGCTCCAGCTAAATAGTAATTTCCTATTATAGCCTCCAACTTATAACATAAGGAGACTCTTTTTATTGACTTGTCTTTTTTTTCATTCAAATTAGTTATCTTCATTATTTCAATAGAATCTCCTTTTCAATTTTTTCTGATATTTTTATGATATCATACAACCACGTTTTGATTTAACCAAAAGAAAATCTGGTTTATGGAAAAGGTCATCCTGATCAGGGAACCTCTTTAATATCTCATCTGTAGGAATAGGTTCTATCATCTTTTCTATAATAAAACCATTTTCGCTCAGAGTATTTACAATGGTTGAGAACATTCGATGATATTTCTTTATACCTTCGATAAACCACTCAGATTCTCGCTCTCCTTCCTTCGCATAATTAGCGAGATTAACATAGAGCTTTTTGCCATTTTCATCCTTTGTCCAACGAGGGATTTCTCCACTATAAGTAGTATTGATAGGATTTTCCTGTGAAAAAATAAAGTACCCATCCCCATTTAGCTTGTCATGGATTTTTTTAACCACACCCTCAAAATCCTCCACATAATGAAGTGCAAGAGAACTTATTACTACATCAAACTTACCTTCCACCTTCTCAATATCCTCAATTGGAAGAAGCATATAGCTAATCGCCGAATGGGGGTTTTCCTTTCTAGCAACTCCAAGCATTTTCTCCGATATATCAATTCCAACAACCCTAGAAGCACCTTTATTTATAAACTCTACACAGTGCTCACCAAAGCCACATCCAAGATCTAATACACTTTTGCCCTTAAGATCAGGAAGCAATGAAAAAAGAGCTGGTATCTCAAAAAGATCATTTGCATTACCTTCCTTATCCCTTATAGTCTTATACCCCTCAAAAAAAATCTCGTTATCAAAAATATTCTGTTTAGCCATTTTTTGCAACCTCCTTTGTAGTATTAAGCATATAACTTTTCACCGTCAAATAACAGGACACAAAGTGGGCAAATGCCCTGTTTTAGCCATGGTACACGTATGCCCCATAGTTTTATACATTCGATTCTTTCAATATAGCCAAGTCAGATTTCTCATATCTATCCTCCCTAACGAATATCAATTTATCGTGCAAAATCAATCATTAATCGCAGGCAACACTTTTTGCTCAATAAATTCAACCCTGTCAAAAATCCTCGGTTTGAAAGTACCTGTAATTCCCACAGATACATTTTCCTCTTTGTTTACATAGACGATATTTCCGCTATCACCAATTGCAGCAAATACCTCTTTATCATCATATGGCTTATACCATAAGTAGCCATAGTTCATAAAGCCAAAACGTTCACCAAGCTTAATATGAGCTGTCAACATGTCTTTTATGTATTCTTCGGAAATAATCCTCTTTCCGCCATAAAGCCCGCGACCCAAAACAAGTTCACCGATTACAGCCATATCTTTCGCCGACATGCATAATCCCCATCCGGCCGTAATTGTGCCCTGAGGATCAGAGTACCACTCATATTTTCTAGGATTCTTATTCATGAAGAAATCAAACTGATCTTCTTTTGAGCTGACACCATGTGGAATTCGCTCCGGAAGTCCCAGTAGCTCAAAAAGATTTTTGTTGGCGAAATCTATGCATTTCTCTCCTGTTGCTCTCTCTATTATCCCAGCTAAAATCTGGATCCCCAACGTAGCATATCTAAACTCGCCAGTAATCCCTTTACGACCACCAAGAAAATCAAGTGTTGCAATAGTAAAGTCATTTGAGGTGCATACTTTTTTCCAAGGCTCTGAATTTCCCTTATACGGAGCTGTCATTGTGAGTAGATGTCTGATTGTGACATCATATATAGTCTTCTCTCCACGTTTTACAGTATAGTCAGAAAAAAAATCCATCACCTTCTGATCTACACTCTTAATACAGCCTTTATCCAAAGCAATTCCTGCAAGCAATGACATTACACCTTTAGTCACTGAATTAACATTCATAGCATCTTCAGACTTAAATCCATGCCAGCAATCATCATATATAGTTTCACCATCTTTAATCGCAAAAATCTGGCAAATATTACTCTCATTTCCTGTGCTACCTGAAATAAATCTGTGAAATTCTTCTTTGTTCATTATTTTCCACCTCTTTGTTAAGATTTGGACGTCCTAAAAAGATGTTAAGTTAATTTAAAATTATTTTCAAGTATTTTCTTATATTTCATTAATCAATGATTTCTGATAAACCTACAAAAAAAGAAGCATACATTCATGAACTGCACGCTTCTACAATAAGATTATTTATTTTCATACTCTATTATTTTCTGATTTTATATCCTACTGGTTACTCCAGTATCGATTAATATCTTCCGGCAAATTTTCAATGCTATTTCCAATAACGGTAAGATATTCCTCTTCAACGATATCTGGAACAATAAAGTACTTTCCGTCTCCATTTATTCCAAATAGTTCTCCCCCGCCATTGGAACCGATGATAAAACCATCCTTAAGGTATTCCTGATAATCTTCGTTTATCTCAACCAATTCTTCAAAAGGATAAAGCAACAACCAAGATTTGCCTGTATCTCCTTCGCCGCCATTATGCTTTTTCATAAAGTCAATATACTCAACAGGAATCGGTATATTGTTTATACTTTCAATAATTTCTCCTTCATACGGATCATTAAAATCAAATTTTGCCCACATTTTTCTTTCTCCCTTCCAAGACATTATCTTTCCGATACAATTATTTTAACTATTAACAAGCTTTCCTGTTAATATATTGATTTTCATCTCTTTCCATCCTCCAGGTGGATCCATCTCGCAAGAAATATCCATCTACAGAAACTCTATTAAAAGTGAAATCCTTAAGATTAATTTCTTTTTCTATCAACTCTTCTAATTTTCCGATATTATTCATCAGAACCAAAAACAACCATAACTATATAATTTGAATATTGAATGAAGAATATATCAAAAACAACGTAAGTATAGAAATGTGAAAAACACCTTTCACACTCGTCACTTAATGGCTCTTTTAATCTATAAATCGCCTTGATGTCACCAATTTGAAGGCGAGAACCACCTAAAAAATATTTAATGCACTCACTTTCTTTATCAGAATGATTACACTTGTATGAATCAAAAAGTGAATGAGTCATTTGCTCAAAATCAACCATACTCTCCACAATTTCAAACTGCAAATTATCAATTAATCCGGAGACTTCACTATCATATTTCCTCATTCGTTCTTTTATCGAAGATACCAAATTGTCTTTATTCGCTTCAAAAATATCCGCTTCTACAGCCCAATATTTAGGGAGTATTTCACATAATGTTTGATCTGCCAATGTTGATACAAGACCTGCCAGAAACGCTGTTTTTCCATCTATATTCTTAAAATATTCATAAAAGGCTGACATAATTCCCCCTTCATTTGATTACACATAAAGCATCTAAAACTATTCGCTTCATTCCGACAAATTGGAATTTGCCGTTATTTGTTTCCTATGCCCAGATCGCCATCGCCAAAGTGCCGACAACAATCAGAATCAACCCGGCAAGCGCCTTTCTGCTCAACTTTTCTTTGAATACGAAATAGGAAAAAGCGACGGAAACGATAATGCTGAGCTTATCGA
>ODAI013901384.1_pt1 | contig 18768 bp, 12 predicted proteins | sample 1539321 | NCBI WGS metagenome assembly ODAI01 (sample SAMN02144231, study PRJEB22623) | gut metagenome | biome: sheep rumen | host: Ovis aries | place: New Zealand
CGATCGTAGGCATTGCTGTTCCGTGGATCCACTTGTAGATAGCCTGCGGTGTTGTGAATCCGAACACATCCTGCATGTTCCTCACAGTCATACCTGCTTCGATACGCATACGGTTGATGTTCTGTCCAGTAGCGACAGTGTTGATCACAGGGAAGTTCATCATACCGCACCTCCTGTATTCCGGCAGCGCCGGCACACAGGAGGGCCGGTCATACTGCCTTATCTATTCTTTTTTTCTATTGCTTCTATTGCCTTAATTGCCTTATTTGCCTTAATCGCCTTATTTGTCTCATGTAATTCGACAGCCTGATCCGCAGGCATCGTCCCTGACGGGTTCAGGAGCGCTCGATGGATATCGCAATAGAGCTTTCCGAATATCTTTTTCATTGTCTTTTTCCTTTCAAACTAAAAATGCGCATAAAAAAGCCGCCTGTCTTTTCGGACAAGCGGCATTCCCGGCAACATTGATTGCGATCGGTCCGGTCATTCCACGATGCGCATTCCGTGATACTGATTCCATGATACTCATACCATGATACTCACATCATAATACTCATATCATAAAACTCATTTCATGATCCGTATCCTGAGATACGAGTCATGTCATACGCATAGAGGTGGTACCCGGTCCCGGACTTCCACTTGATCCGTACTTATGAAGGCATACACAAATAAGCCATTCCGCTTCTTTGGCTGACGGCATAAATGTGCCCTGGAGATCAAACAGGCGATATGTATCCTTGAATCTGTTCGTATGTATCTGCAGCATTGCCTTTCCTTTCCGGACCTGTGGCCCTATTTTTTCAAAGATGCGCACCTCGCTTCACGCGGCTTCCCAAAGATGCCCGCCTCGTTTCAAGCGGCTTCCAAAGATCCGCGCCTCGTTTCAAGCGGCTTCCAAAGATCCGCGCCTCTTTGCACGCTCCTTTTTTCACACTTTAGCACTTATTCCCGGACTTGTCATTATACCTGTAGTATAAACTCTCTGACCGGATTCGCGAGTATGGACCTGATCTTCGTCCGTTTTGGCCCTCGCCCCGGTAACTCCCGCCAAACTCATGCCCCGGTATTTCTATCTATCACTATATATGATCTTTTTGTCCTGTTTCCTCGCGTTTTTTCACTGTTTTTACAGTGCAATCGTGAACCGCCGTTCAGATTCGTGAACCGGAATCAGTTCATCTCCTTCTGAGTCCGCAGGCGGGACCGGCAAGAGCGTCCGCTTTTTGCTTTTCCAGTTCGGGGTCGGCCAGCACATCCGCGTATTCGGGGTGCTTTGCGAACCACTTGATGGAATAGGAGCAGGACAATTCAGCCTTTAAGCCCTGATCCCGCAGGCTGTCTGCCACGGCCTGTGTGATCTTCCCCGCGATCCCCTGTCCGCCCAGGGAAGGGTCCACTTCCGTATGCGCCAGATTCACCACGCCGGGCCTGACCTCCGGATGATCCAAAAGAGCGATCTGTCTGCCGTTCTCGTCTTCAAGCCAAGTTCTGTTCTTATCAGATTTGAATTCCATATTTCTTATTGCCCCCTTTCAGCCGCCCCGCTCAGGACTGCTGCTTAAAGATCACAAATTTACTCAGTACATAATTGAGGACGATCACGATGATGTTCGCCAGTATTTTGATCGGCAGGTCCGGCAGGTGGAGGCAGCTGACAAGCACGAACATCATCAGCCAGTCGACAACGCCCGTGCCGAGCCTGCAGGAGAAGAAGGACACGATCTCTTTGGTGATCTCTTCCCTTCCGGAGGCGGCGCTGTGAAAGACCCATTTGCGGTTGGTCACATACGCGAAGAGGACAGCGAGCACCCAGGCCGCGATCGTGGCCGGCATCACGCCTGTCCCCATTACATGCGCGAATACCCAGTAGACCACGATGTTCACCACTGTGGTGCACACGCCGAAAAAGAGATACGGGATCACGTCTTTGTATTGTTCGTATAGTTTTTTGATCATATTGTTCATCGTCACATATCTTTCTTCAACTTATGGAAACCCCCCAGCGCGTTCCAGCCGATCTTAACAATACGCGGTATATTGACCGAGTTGACTCCGGCCTGCCGCGGCTTGAAAGAAATGGTCCTGAAAGCGGTCGGCTCCCTGTAGTAAGCAAAATATGTGGTCATCATAATGTTGGGAAGATTATAGTCTTCCGGCATCTTATCGATGTACTTGGCAACTGTCTGTGCCTTCATCAGGCGGAACGGCGCGTTGGCATCCGGTATTTTGACGCCAAAATACAGAAGCACCAGAGCACAGACGACTTTTTCTACAAACGCCCTGTCTTTACCGTCGCCCCTCACTTTCCTGTTCCCAAATATTCCGGCGTACTTTCTCCTGGCCTTCCAGAACGCGCCGAACTCTTCGGGGTCCGTCTGTCCGTCCGAATCGGTCTGAAAAATGTAATCCGCTCCGTTGGCGATCGCATATTTATAGAGCGCGATCACTTTAGGTCCGTGATACTGGTTGTCCGTATGGAGGATCTCCAGCTGAGGGAAGTCTCCGGATCGCAGCTGCTCAAGGATCTCATGCGTCCTGTCCCTGCTGCCGCTGTCCGCGATCACAAGCCTTGATGACTCTGATTTCCCCTTGAGGACCGGGTACCAGGACCTGACTACCGATTCGATGTTCTCCTCTTCATTATATGCAGGCATTACTATGTATAATGTATCCATACGCTGACTCCTCTAAATGCTGAACCTGCGAATATAATAGCATACCAGCGATAAGAATAACATATACATTGCCGTTGGTCACACCGGAGCTTCGTCCGGCGGCGTGGCCCGCTCTCTCTTTTTCCTGAAGGTCCTGTTCGCCGCCTTTACCATCGATCTGTATTTTTCCCGGATCTCTTCGGGCGCCGCGATCTGGATCTTCCCCTCGAACGGGAACACCCAGCCGTAGAAAGTCGGGCTGTCCGCGACACTGACCATCGCGCGGAAAGTGTCCTCCGAGACCTTCCAGGTCTCCACATCCTCCCCGAACTGGTCGATGATGTACTTCATCATGTCGTCACGGCACTCCAGGATCACCTCTTTCTCATCCCCGGCGAACATGTGGAACTGCTGCCTGACATAGTCGTCCATGCTGAAGCCTTCCGGGAGCGGCACCGCTTTCTCCTGTTTCATCTCGGTGTTACACATGCGGTCCACGCGGTAGTTCGCGAGCATCTGCTTGGAATCCGAGTATCCGCACATGTAGTAGTGATTGTCGTCCCAAACGAGCGCATAAGGGCTCACGCTGTACTCCGCGCCGCCGTGGCGGAGGCATCTCTGCTTCTCACCGTTGTAGTCAAAGTACTGGAAGCGTATCTTCTTCCCCTCATTGATGGCGTCCGTGACAGCGTCCACGATGTAATAGATCTGTTTGTTGTCCGACTTTACAGGATCGGCCGCATACAGATGGCGCCGGACCTTGTCCGCCTGCCACCTGCTCAGCATGCCGGTGAGCTTGCCGATGAGAGCCGCGCTCTTTTCGGCATTTATGAATCTGGATGAGGATACGGCGTCGATCAGGAGCCTGATCTCCGGGATCTCGAATTTGCGGCTCGCAAGGAAAAAGGAATTCTGCTTGCTCTTGATCGTGACAATGTCATAGCCTTCTCCCAGAAGGACGTCGATATCGTCCTTGATCGTCTTTCTGTTGGCATGGGCATCCTCTGCCTTGAATATCTTCACCAGTTCCGGGGTGGAGACGGGGTGGTTCTCATCCGTATTTTCGTACAGATACTTAAGGAGACGGAACGGGCGCTGTTTATTACGGATCGATGTCATAGGAAAATCTCCTTGGTCAGGGGTCATTTGACCTCAGAGGTGAAATGACCCGAATGGTACGCGAAAGCCGCTGGTAGAGCCATTTGACCCCAAGGCGCAAAGACCGGTCAGGGGGGGGCAGCCGGGTCATTTGACCCCAGAGGTCAAATGGCCCGATAAATGTATAATAGCACATAGACTGCTTATGGCACATATATTAAACAGGCTGGAAAAATACTTGCCGCTATCGCGGATCGCGAGCGGCGACCGGAAGGCCCGGGCTGTGATCCAAGGCCGCGACCGGCAGGCCCGGGCTGCGGTCGCGCTCACTTAGTGATCTTAACTGACTTCGGCACGCCGAATGTGGTGTAGTAATTGATCCCGTTCACTTTCTTGCGGACGCGGATCGAAAAGTAATAGGTCTTGCCTTTCTTAAGCCCTCCGACCACTTTGGAAGTCGTGCCCGCTCCCGGTATGACGAGCGTTTTGGCGCCTTTCATGTCCTTGTTGTCGGCATACTGAAGCACGTAGCTGTCGCCGGCGGTCGTTTTATCATATGTGACCACCACTTTGCCCGCAGGTACGTTGACCGCGGATCTTATGGCGACCGTCTTGAGGCGGTACGTCACCTTGGAATAAAAGTACGGGCTGTCACCGCTTGGATTCCCTTTTCCTGTCGTTGATGCCACGATCCAGTAGGTATACTCTTTGCCGTTCGTCAGTCCCGGCGCATTGTCCCATCCGACAAGTCCGGAAGTCACGATGACGGGGTCCTTCACGCCCGACCTGTAGACTTTGTAGTATTTTGCCCCGGGCACAGCCTTCCAGGTGACCTTAATATTATTGGCCAGATTGAACATGTCCCCTCTGCTGGTCCGGTCCGGAACAATTGAGTATGGAAGAGACGCTGTTCCGGAATACGCGCCGATGCCGTTTATACATACAGTCGCCGTGCCGGGTCTGTTGTTATCCTTATAAGTAAGCGTGTAATCGGTCCCCTGCACAAGCGTGTTTTTATTATAAGCTACCGTGACCCCCGGCTTGATCTCCTTCCCGGCATAGATAAACGTTGAATTCGATAATGCAAAATATGCCAAAACACTGAAGGAATAGTCGTAGACGACTCCCGCCACGTTCCCGATCTGCCGGCCATTCACCGCGGCATCCCATTGCGCTTTACTCCCCCTGAAATATAGAAACGGGTAGGTGCTATCAAACGCGCCTTCTCCGATATATGTAACGCTTTTGGGGATCAGCACGCCCTTTAAGTATCTGCAGCCGGCAAAAGCGTAATCTCCGATATATGTGACACGATCCGGGATCGTTACATCTGTTAAGCCGGTGCAGTCGCTAAAAGCATTAAAGCCGATTTTAGTTAAACTCTCCGGCATCCGTATGTTCTGCAGTGATGTACAGTCTGCGAATGCGCCTGCACTTATTTCTTCCACTCCTTCCAGCAGTGTCACGTCAGTAATGTAGCAACCGTGAAACCAATTGTCCAAATTGTTAAAGTTCTTGCCGACCGTCACTCTTCGAAGGTTGCTGCAGCGGTCAAATACAGAATAGCCAAGGGCCGGCTTGCTCCCTATCACAGCTTCCTGCAGACTGTAACAATAGGAAAACGCAGAATTGCCCACTGACTCCACACTGTCCGGAATGGTAAGGGAAATCAGACCGCATTCGCTAAAAGCATTCTCTCCAATATTCTTCAGTCCTTTCCCGAATTCGATCTCTGTAAGGGAGCTGCAGCCTTCAAATGCTGCGTATCCGATCTCTGTCACGCTGTCCGGTAGATTGATATCTCTAAGCATTTGGCAGCCCATAAATGCGCCATTCCCTATGACCTCCACATTTTTCCCAAGACTCACCTTCAAAAGGGAGCTGCAGCCTCTAAATGCATCATCCCTGATACATGTCACATTATCCCCGAGCTCGATCCCCGACAGCGACAGGCATCCTGAAAACACCGAATAATCAATGGCTGTCACGCTGTCAGGAATAACAACCGCATTGAGGCTGACACAGTCAAGGAACACCGCATCTTCTATATACTCCACACTTTTCCCGATCTTGACCCTGCTAAGGCTGCTGCACTTCGCGAATGTTTTATTCGCAATTCTCGTCACGCCGTCCGGGATCTCAACAGACAAAAGGCTCTTGCAGTCTTCAAAAGCAGAGTGTCCGATATATGTCACACCGTTCGGAATCGAGATCTCCCTCAGGCTGCCGCAGCCCTCAAATGCGGAACTTTCGATCGATGTTACGCTGCCGGGAATAACAACTTGAGCCAATGCCGCGCAGTTACAGAATGCTTTTTCACCTATTGTTGTTGCTCCGTAAGGGATCTCAATACTCGTGAGACTGCTGCATCCCTCGAATGTGTAATCACTGATACCCGACACGCCGGCCGGAATATTGACGCTTGACAAAGATGTGCAGCCGGTAAACGCATACGCTCCGATATCCGTCACGCCTTTCCCTATTTTGGCAAAAGAGAGCGCGCTGCAATCATAAAACGTCATGTATTCGATAGAAGTAACGCCGTCCGGAATGGTAACTCCTTTCAGGCTGCTGCAGCCATTAAACGCCGACTCTCCGATTTCCGTCACGCCGTTCGGGATCGTAATACTTGCAAGTTTACTGCAGCCCAAAAATGTCCAGGGTTCTATTGACTTCACGTTGTCTGGAATATTAACGCTTGTGAGACTGCTGCATTCACAGAATGCGTAAGATCCTATGCTCTCAACGCTGTCAGGGAGAACGACACCGCTAAGGTCGCTGCAGCCGGAAAAGGTTTCACCATAGATGGCCGTTATACCGTCAGGGATATTGACGCCTTTCAGTTTGCAACAGTCTCGAAACGCGGCGCCTCCAATACTTGTCACACTGTCCGGGATCGTAATGCTCTTCAGCGACCTGCAATAATAAAAGCTGCCATTCCCTATCTGCGTCAGGGTGTCCGGCAGAGAAACGCGGGTCAGGTTCTCGCATCCTTCAAACGCCTGATCACCTATAGAAGTGATCCTGCCTTCCACGATCACGGTCGTGATCTCCAATCTCCTGGAATCCCATCCGTACTCCCAAATATCGCGGGAATCCATATCTCCGGTCCCGTAGATCGTCAGCGTGAGGTCATTCTCGGGTCCGTTCAGCGTCCAGATCGCATTCTCGCCGCAGGAGCCGGTGTCAAAATACTCCGCTTCGACCGCTGCGTTTTCCTCCGCCTCTCCCGCTTCTTCCTCGATTGCCGCAGGAGTTTCGGGGGCTGCCGCAACAGGAGTCTCGGGGACCGCCGCTGCAGGTGCCTCGGTGGTCGCCGCGGCGGAAGTCTCGGGGTCTTCGGCCCCGGGCGCGGCGGGCCCTTCAGCTGCCGCGGCAGAAGTCACGGGATCCGCCGCTGCAGGAGTCTCGGGGTCTTCGGCCCCGGGCGCGGCGGGCCCTTCAGTTGCCGCGGCAGACTCTTCCGGCTCGGCAGGCTCGGCCTCAGAGAGTTCTTCCACCTCTTCGTCGCCGGCAGTTTCTTCTATAGCAGCTTCCTCCGCCACTGCTTCCTCTGCGGTGACTTTTGCCGCCGCTTCTTCCACCGTCGTTTCTTCAGCAGTTGTCTCTTCTGCAGTTGTCTCCGCGGCAAAAGCGGTGGCAGGCCCGATGCTCCCCGCCGCCATTACAAGACTCAGTATTATCGCGGTCACATTCTTCTTCATGAATTCGTCCTCCGCCTAAGCCGCCTGTACTTTCACCATATCACTCTTCCACCCTATCATACTTCGACGCAATTTTCCACAGACGGTGAACTGCCCGCGACCGGCCGAGGCGGTTCAAGCGGGCAGTAACTGATAGTTTATCTATGATCAATTTGATGAGATTGAGACTTTGCATATAAGCAAACAGTTTTCAGCGTAATTATATGCAAATCACTTTACATTTCCTGATTTAGAATCTTCACAGAAAATGTGAGATTCAATCAATTCATACTAAAAACATCTATAAACTCAATTTATCTGTATTGTTTTGTTTCAAGCCAATGATTTCACATGCCGATAGCAATTTACTATGTAGCCGGCATTTTTGATTTGCATATAAAAACAAGCTATTTATCCCACTGATATGAAAAAGTTTTCTCGCAAGATCAGTGAGCCCAGACCGGTCGAATCAGAAAGCAAAATCAATCATACCAATTTGTAAGTTTAATTAAGTTTATATGATCAGGCTCTATCTCACATACCTGTAAAAACAACTGCTGCCGATTTCATGTTTATCCAACATGGTAAGGCCAACTGATAATCTCCCAATAGCCACACTTTTAATGCTTCATAAACAATACTTCTCGATCATCAGTTTAACGATCTCCGGATCCAGAGGCTGCTTCAACGTCTCAGATGTCAGAATAAGCTTATCACCCGGCAGATAACCGTCTTTGATATAAGCTCTTTCTTTTTTGATTGCATAGTCCATGTAATTCTGATCGTCCATGATTCCCTCGTGTTCCCAGTACCGCACTTCTCTAAGCCGTACATTCAGTACAGTAAAATCCGGATGAACAATGCCCATCGAAGACAAATACAACGGCTTTTCATATTTATAGGGAACAGAATAGCTTTCCAAAAGATTCGCAATGATCCATTCTGATTTCGAACGGACATTTTCACCATTACCGGTCGCGAATGGCTTGTCACACGGAAAGGATTGTTTTGTCACATATTCTTCACTGAGCCACCTGGCAATATAAGCTTCATCTGTCTCAACAATTGGATTGACAAGCTTTCTTCTTCCATCAGAAATCTTATAATACACTTCTTCTGCAGCCGGATCCGGGAACAGTTTTAAAAAGGTGCGGATTGCTTTGATTTCATTCTGTACAGCCCTCAGGACACGGTAGTCGTAGTCTTTCTGTCCGAGCCGCTTAACAGTATTGAACTGGTTTTTAGGAAGATAGATCCCATTTGAGTCACCCACTGTTTTAATAATATAGTATTGCGGATTGCTCTTCCCGTTGCTGATCCGAAGCCTTCCTTCAGGTGACCTTTTTAACGCACTTTCTTTATTTTTCTGTATTTTTTCCAATCTTCGTAATCTTTCCTTGAGAATTGTTCTGATCTCGGCAGGATGTTGCCTCATTGCTGCCTCCTTTGACTTGGAATAAGATGTGATCGAAAACGATTCCGGATATGATTATAAAGCGTCATGAAATGAAAGCGGGGAACTAATACAGTCTTTCCCTTTTCTTATGCATCCATTATAGCGCTTCGATGAACTGTCGCAACTTTTTTCGAGAATTTAAAGTATAAGGGGCGATAAAATAGAGGAGATAAATTTCTAAGCACCCGGAGGGTGCTTGGAAGATTCTCATTGAAAGGTATTTGGATTTAGAAAGTGTGACGCAAGATTCTCATACCAAATAATATGTTTGACTAGTTTTATCTGTAGATTACCTGCTATATGTCGGGGCACAAATAATGCAGTAAAACATAAGATAAACGAATTTCATATAAACCAGTGAGATTTAGTTGTATAGTCTGCAAATCTTTTACTGCGTAATACATCTGCGGTTTGAAAAGGTTGCGCAAGCAGGAAACCTTACATATAAAATCGCTCAGATAAATACTTCTTATATGAAAACTGTACTGTGCACGCTTTCAGCCATAACTAAATAAATTGCCTATTTCAAAAATGCTACATATAAAATGCCATTAGAAAGGCAGTTTATATGTAAAATTTAAATCCAGGCTTCTTATTCCGCGTCGGACCAGGGGAATCTGCCGTATACTGCGACCTGTGTGCTGAAATGACACCCCGATCACACCGCGATCAGCAGGCCCGGGCTGTGATCTGCCTGTAAAAAGAAGAGACCTCCTGGTCTTCATAAACCAGGAGGTCTTCCATCTTCACCTCCAGGATCCTGGAGAGAGCCAGGAGGTTATCAACTGTGGGCAGGCATTCGCCATGCTGCCATTTGTAAATGGCCTGCGGGTATTCGAACCCGAAGTAGTCCTGGAGCTCCCGCACGCTCAGGCCGGCTTCCCGGCGGCAGCTTTCTATGTTGCTGCCCGTGCTTTTAAGGTCGATCACAGGGAAAGAAACAGTTTTTGCCATGATCTCCTCCTCAAATGTAATGACATTGTCAGCAGGAACATCGGTAAGGATATTATAGACCTGTCCGTTCGGAAAATCATTAAACTTCAGGTTTAGTTTTACTCAGATTTCCTGCGCGACCGGCAGGCCCGGGCTGTGATCCAGGACCGCGACCGGCAGGCCCGGGCTGTGATCGCCGGCATCACGCGATATCGCACAGCCCTTCGATCCACTCCCTCCGCTTGATCGCGGACAGCCAGTCTGCCGGGATCCTGTCGCAACCGTAATACAGCCCCGCAAGCCCGCCGGTGACCGCGCCGACGGTATCCGTGTCATCCCCGAGATTGACGGCTTTTAAGAGCGCCTGCTCGAAGGAGCCGGTCGTGATCAGGGACCATACCGCCGCCTCCAGCGTATCCACGACATAGCCGCTGCTCTTGATGAGATCCGCGGGGACAGCAGCGAAGGCATCCAGGTCCTGCATCCTGTCATACAGGCGCAGATTATCCTTATCCGCAAGGAAATCCTCGTAGAATTCGAATCCCCTTGTGAGCCCGGCCTGCAGCCTTTCGCGCAGGGAGCCCTCCGCGTTCAGCACCTGATCCGTCATGAAGAAGTATAACCCGCAGGCAATGTTGGAGCGGATGTGGGCATGTGTGAGCCCGCCTATGGCATGCACTGTCAAAACAGCGTCGCGCTCACTGAACTCCCCGCCGCGCAGTTTTTTGCTGCTGTAAATGCATGCGGGCAGGATCCGCATGAGGCTCCCGTTCCCGTTGTTCCATTCCTCTTCTCCGCCGCACTTTTGAGCCTTCCTGTTCCTTTTGTATCGGCCGATCGCCTGCATCGTACCGTGCCCGACGTCATAAGAATAGCCATAAGGCGTGAACCCGCCGTCATAGAGCCACTTCATGAAGTTCTCCATGATATCGTCGAGGTCGATCCTGCTAAGACGGCCAATGCTCTCCAGCAGCGCGAGCGTCAGGCTGCTGTCGTCCGTCCAGGATCCTTCCGGCAGATTAAAAGTGCCGTAGCCGCGCATGCCCGTCACCGGATGGCCGGCGACCTCTCTGCGGCTCTCGAACTGCACAGGGCATCCCAGCGCGTCTCCGACAACAACACCCATAACTCCGTTCAGCCATACATTTGTGTTTCCTGTCATTGTATATCACCCCTTTCCATCGAGCAGTATCATCTTGTTCATGACTGCAGTATAGCATGGGGCTTATTTCACATGGTCGCCCATAAAGCGACCGCATGCCGCGACCGGTAGGCCCGGGCTGTGATCCATGGCTGCGACCGGCAGGCCCGGGCTGCGGTCGCGTGTCACCTTTTCTCTCTTCTCACAAATTCATATGCAGCAAGCAGCACTCCCGCCGCGGATACAGCGATGCCTGTGCGCAGGTACGGAGCCCGGTAGACTCCCTCGATCCGGTTCTCGCCCTCGACGAGCGGGATCACCGTGAGGCAGCGCGCGAACTTTTCGGTCTGTATTTCCGAGCCGTTAAGGGTCGTATGCCATCCCGCTGACTGCGGCAGGATTAGGAACAGTTTCTCGCCTTCATGCGCTGTCACTGTGCAGCTCATCGAGCCGTTCTCCAGGGAGAAATCCGTGACCCGGTCCGCCCCTTTTCCGATCTTGTCCGAGAGCTCCCGGAGACGGTCCAGGTCGAGCGCGTAGAACAGCTCGTAGTCCGGTTCGAAGGCCTTTTCGGAAGTCAGCTTGACTCTTACCGAGCCGGCTCCTTTTTCATACGGAATGGTAAAGATCTCCGGCGCGAGCCATTGCGAATACCCGATCGGCGCTGCCGTTCCCGCCTTAAGCGTCGCGAATGCCATTTCCTTTGTCGGCATGTCGCCGTACAGGCAGACATTGCCCGCCGGGACCTTCAGGTCCCATGTGATCGTGTTCCCTATGACGGTCTTCTCCGCTTCTGCTTCCCTGAAAATATCCGCCCGCTCTCCCGAAAGAGCGGTCCAGATTTCTTCCAGATATTTAAAGGGATCATGATATTTGTGCGCAGGCATATGAGCGCCGCTATAGACGAAGGCGATAGGAAGGGCATACGGGTTCACATATGTCTCTCTGCCGTTGTACACCCCAAGTCCGCTGACCGCGGACAATCCCGGGATCTCCGTATTCGAAAAGACATAGCGGACGCCCAGCACCGAGTCGGCCGGGAGAAAGGAAGTGTCGACGATGTTCATGCTGCGGTACTGCTGCTTATAGCCCAGCCTGTTCAGAAGATTGAGCTGTTCGTTCTCCGGGCTGGAGCTGTAGCCGCCGATCCCCATATAGTTATAAGCGAGCGCGTCGTTATAGCAGGCGGTGAGCCCGGTCTCGGGATACAGCTCTCTCCATCCGATCTGCGAGATCCTGTAGAGACTGCTGTCAAAAGCCTTCAGCTCTTCCACCTGCTTCCGGGCATCGCTCACATACCCTGCGTAACGTTCGACCCCATGGAGGCGCCTGTAGCTGATCACATGGGTACCGCTCGCATACAGCTCTCCGACCGTGATCAGCAGCAGTAACACAGCCGCTGTTCCCGCAGCAAGCCTGCGGGCAGCAAGGCTGCGAGTGGCAAGGCTGCTGCTGGCATGCCCGTGGGTGCTCTTCCACCAGCCGGATCGGACCGCGAGGATCACCGCAGTAGCGGCTCCCGCGCCCAGCATGCAAAGGCAGGTGGCCATCACCCCTTCCGCTCCCAAAGCGGGATGGTCGCCGACGGTGAGCAGGAGCACGCAGAAGAGCGCGCCGCACAATACCGGCAGCAGGCATTCTGCTTTTTTCAACTCTCCGTTCACCGCCCTCTCTTCCTCGGCTGCTTCCCCTGCCGGAACGACATGCTGCAGATACATGGCAGCCAGGAACAGCAGCACAAGGCTTCCTATGTAGCCGTATCTGGAATGGTAGCTGTCGACCTTTTTGAACAGGGAGAAGGCAAAATACAGCGGCTGCCAGTAATAGGTCAGCAGCGTGACGCCAAGAAGCGCGCCGGCAATGATCTTGCGCCTGATCCGGATCCTGCGCGTGAAAAAGAAAGCCAGCGTCCCGATCGCCGCAAGGCTTCCGCAGTAAAGACAGACATATTCCTCCGCGCTCTCGCCCCCGATCCGGTACTGGCTGACCGTGTTCAGGATATTCCCCTTTAACGTATTTGCCATGAAGAGATCCATATTGAAGCCGGATCCTCTCCCCTGCTGCATGACTGCGGCGGCAGGAAGAAAGATCGCCGCGCTGATGAGGATCCCCAGCACCATTGCCGTGCCGTATCGCAGCACCGCTCCCGGTAAGCGCCCAAGGCACCCTGAAGGCCCGCTCCCTAAAGCCCCGCCTCCGGCAGGCCCGCTCCCTGAAGACCCGCCTCCGGCAGGCCCGCTCCCTGAAGACCCGCCTCCGGCAGGCCCGCTCTTCCCCGCTCCCCGGACATTAGAAACGGGGGCAGCCGATCCGGTCTCCGGATCCGATTCACTCATAAAGAACTCGAAAGCGAACCAAATGATACAGAACAGGCAGTTGATGCCGCCCGTATACCAGTTCGCAAGGACGGATAGCGCTGTGGGCACCGCCAGAGGGGCCAGGCTTCTTCTCCTGACCACATGATACGTCCCCAGCAGCATGAAGGGGAGCAGGATCATGCCGTCCAGCCACATCAGGTTGCACCCGTTCGCGAACGAATAGAACGAAACTCCGTACCCGGCCGACAGCAGGATCGTCATGAGCGAGGCAAGGCGGTCATGCAGCCGCGCCTGCAGGAAAAAGGCAAAGGCCCCTGCCGCCAGGCAGAGCTTCGTAATGATCAAAAGATCGATGGCCGTATTCGCCTTCGCCCCGTCAAAAAAGAGCATCACAAGGTTCAGAGGCGACGCGAGATAGTAACTGAACAGCCCGATCGCGTTGCCGCCCAGCCCTTTCGCGAGCGTATATTCAATGCTGTTCTTTCCGTTCAGCAGATCCTTGTAGTAGTTAAAAAAATCAAGATACTGTATTTTGCAGTCTGCCGCTGCCAGCGAACAGTCGCCGAAGGGCTCTACCCCGAACTTCACCATCAGAAGGAGCATCACAAGAAATGTGACCCCCATAGCGCCGAAGCAAATGATCAGACGCTTCGGTATCTTAGATTCAGAGAACTTCATTTTGCCGCTCCTCTATGGTCTTAGGGCTTGCGGCCACGCCCGCTCATCACCTGACCTTCACCGTCTTCGTCGTGCAATACCCCGAATAGTACCGCACGCCGTTCTCCAGCTTATACGTCCTCACCTGGACATAATAGGTCTTTCCGCTGCTCAGACCGCTGAAGGTCCTGGAGGTCGTGTCTGCCCCCTTCACCGTAATGACTTTGGCGTCGCTCATATCGCTCTTAAGACCGAACCGCACGACATATCCGTACGCCTTATCATTCTTGTCGTACGCCACTGTCATCCTGCCCGCTGAAGGGCTCGACAGCGATCCGATCCCGACAGGGATCAGGCGGTATCCCGTCCCCGTCCGCTGCTTCAGGCTATCGCCGTCGGTCTCTTCCTTCGTCAGCGACGCGACGACTTTATAAGTATACTTCGTTCCATTCGCTGACTTCACGCCCTGATCAGTCCCGTAGAGCCGGGAAGTCGTGAACAGGAACTTGTCACCGCGGTACACATGGATGGAAGACGGCCCTTTATCCCTTATGGACCCACTAAGAAACAGTTGAGAACATTCTTGGTGGTGCTCTTGACTTAATCGCTCCACCAGGATCAGGTTGAATGGATTCTTGGTGGTGCTGCCTGACTTAATCACTCCACCAGGATCAGGCTAAACGGATTCTTGGTGGTGCTGCCTGACTTAATTGCTCCACCAGGATCAGGCTGAATGAATTCCTGGTGGAGTTGCCTGGCCGGATCACTCCACCAGGATCAGGCTGAATGAATTCCTGGTGGAGTTGCCTGACTTATTCGCTCCACTAGAATCAGGCTGAATGAATTCTTAGTGAAGCCACCCTGTCAAGAACATCACTAAGAACCGGACAAGACAATTCTCAATGGAACTGCCTGGTCAAAAACAGGGGCGGCCGCAAAAAGAAATATCAATCAACCACCGCCATTGCGCGACAGCCCCGGAAGGGATCAGTTCCCCCCTCATTTTCCGGTCCGGCAGCCCTTTACCATTTATTTTGTCGAGAACAGCTTCTTCAGCCTTCCGAACAGCCCCTTCTTCTGAGGCTGCTCTGCGCTGCCGTCAGGGACAGTCTCCCCGCCGATTCCCGCATCGTTATCACCTGCGCCGTCATCCGGCCATAACTCCGGCCCGTCACCTGACGCCAATCCGGAAGCGGCCGCCGCAGCGTCAGCATCAGAAGCAGAGGCGGTACCGTCGCCTCCGAATGCAGCTGAAGCGCTGTCGCCACCAAATGCAGCGGGATCATCAGAAGCCTCGGAAGCTGCTGCTTCAATCTCTTCCGGCATTTTCTCCAGATCCTTGATCACCATTGAGAAGTCATTGATCTTCCATTTAAAGCATCCCGCGAAGAGTTTCCACATTCCCTGCGGGGGCTTGACCCGACACTGTGGCCCATAATCAAAAAAGCGCTCCGCAGCTTCCTCACCGGTCTCCCACAGTCTTTCTCCCGTGTACATTTGAAGCACCGTCAAGGCCCAGGAATAGATGTCCATCCACGGCTTGACCGGCTGCCCTTCCAGCTGCTCCTTGGCGCAGTACTGCGGAGCAAATCCCGCCGTGCGCCCCACATCCGACTCCTCGTTCGTCTCCTCGCTCGTATCCCCGTTTGTCTCCTCGTTTGTCTCCGCGCTCTTTTCCCTGTTCGGCCCCGCACTCCGCTTCCCGATCCGTTCGGCCAGATCAAAATCACTGACCCTGACCGTTCCATCGCTGTCGAACATGATGCCGGAAGGTCTCACATCGCAGTGCACGATGCCCCGGCCATGCGCAAACCGCAATCCTTCTGCCGCCTGCATAGCGATTGAAATGATACGCAGCTGCACCTGCAGGGGATCTCCCTCGTACAGGGAGCCGTCCCCGATCCTGTCCTGCAGGGATCCGCCTTCCATCCATTCGCAGAACACCGCCGGTTCTCCTGATATCTCTCGCATTTCATAGCAGCGCACGATATTCGCGTGCTGTCCAAGGCTTACCCACAGTCCGGCGCTGTCCGCAAATTCCCGACACATCCTTTCACTGCGAAGAGACGGATCCGGAAGCTGTAAGCGCTTCATCGCAAGATCTTCGCTGTGCCCTTTCTTCCGTACGCGCCACTTACTTACTCTCCCGCCGGGGATCATTTCAGACATCACTTCGTAATCCCCTGTATCATTCGCCTCAATGCCCGGTTCCTTTCCTGAGCCGTGCGTTTCGTCCCCGCAATGGTCTGTCGCTCCATCTCCGTTATGGCCCGGCGTTTCATCCTCGTGACGGCTGTCCGCCTCCTCCAGGCTCGCGCGGGACAGTGAGAGTTCTTCGTTCACACTGCCTTCACTGACACTGATCTCAGCGCTGAAACTGCTTTCCATCTTTACCTCCACTACCCAGAGTATCATACAAAAAGCCCCGCCGGAATAAACCACCCGGTGGAGCTTAAGATCTCAGGTATCATTGCATCTCATTCATCCTCATTTCATCTTATCAGTTGTTCCTCATCATTTATTATATCCTATTTAGCCCACACGCAAAAGACAATTAGATTCCTGTTTCTTAGGCTTCGCCCGCGCCGCGCCGCATGCCGCCGCGCATGCCGCCGCCCCTCACGCCGTGCTCTCCCCGCTTCCGCGGATGAGTCGCGGCGCCTCTTTCCCGAGGACAGCGGCTTCTGTGATAATGCATTTTTCGACATTCTCCTCGTCAGGAATCTCGAACATGACATCTTCCATGACGCCCTCCATGATTGCCCTCAGGCCGCGGGCGCCGGTGTTTTTGCGCATTGCAATATGCGCGATCTCCCTGAGCGCACCGGGTTCGAATTCGAGTCCGACGCCGTCGGCCTCCAGGAGATCCCGGTATTGATTTACCAGTGAGTTCCTGGGCTCTGTCAGGATCCTGACCAGCGCTTCCTCGTCGAGTTCATCCAGAGCAACAATGACGGGAAGCCTTCCGATGAATTCCGGCGTCATGCCGAACTTCATCAGATCCTGCGGCGTGACGTCTCTCATGATCTCTGAAAGAGACCTTTCCTCTCTGTTCCCGAGGGCCGCGCCGAATCCCAGGGAGTTCTTGTTCGCTCCGCTGTTCACTATTTTGTCAATGCCCGCGAAGGCGCCGCCGCAGATGAACAGGATGTTTTTGGTGTTGATCTCCAGCATCGCTTCATTCGGGCGCTTGCGGCCTCCGTTCGGAGGAACTGACGCGACCGTGCCCTCGAGGATCTTGAGCAGCGCATGCTGCACGCCCTCGCCAGATACGTCCCTAGTGATCGAGCGGTTCTCGCCTTTCCTCGCGATCTTGTCGATCTCATCGATGTAGACGATCCCTCTCTCCGCAAGAGATATGTCACCGTCCGCTGCCCTGATCAGCCGAAGCAGCACGTTCTCGACGTCTTCGCCGACATACCCTGCTTCTGTCAGCGCCGTCGCGTCGGAGATCGCGAACGGGACGCCAAGGATCCCGGCCAGTGATTGTACAAGGTAAGTCTTGCCGGATCCGGTCGGCCCGATCATCAAAATATTGCTCTTTTCATAATTCGCGTCCGATCTGCCGTTGATCCTCTTGTAATGGTTGTAGACAGCTACCGCGAGCGTTCTTTTGGCTCTGTCCTGGCCGATCACGTACTGATCTAGGAACTCCGCGATCTCCCGCGGTCTTTTCGTCATCTTTTCTTTCGTGCTTTCTGCATCATCGTCTGTATTCTTATCCTCCTTACTGAGCCTGGTGAGAATGTCGTTCGCCGCCCGCACGCAGTCTTCGCATACGGCCATGCCCGAGATCCCGATCGCGCGCTTGTTCTTCAGCGGTCTGCCGCAGGCCACACAGATCTTTACGGTCGTCTTATCTTTTTCATCAGCCATTTTTCCGCCTCCTCCCTGACCTTCCGATATCCGCGAAGGATCTGTCACTATATGTCAAAAGCCGCCTGTTCTCCGGATAGGCGGCCATGTTACCTGTGTTTACTGTAGCACCGCTGATTTGTGCCTGTCATTACACCTGTAGTATAAAATGCCGCAGGAGGCTGGGCGGCTTATTTCTTGACACGGACATTCGATTTTTCATTAATTTTGACATTTTGTCACATCCGGCATTGATTTTTCATGGCGGTTAGTGGGTATACTATTGGCAGAAGCTTCGACCGCAGGCCCGCGCGACCGGCAGGCCCGGGCTGTGATCTCGCGCGACCGGCAGGCCCGGGCTGTGATCGCGCGGGCTGCAGTCGCGGTTCGCGAGCCTCGATCAAATACAAAAAGGAAACAAAGGTAACAATTCCGTGAACATAAACACCATCATTCTCATCGGCGCAGTTTATTTCATCGCGACCATGATCCAGCGGATCTGCGGCTTCGGCATGGGCATCGTGGCTATCATGATCCTCCCCTATTTCACCGGATCCCACGCCCACACGGCCGCCTACACCAATATACTGTCCGCCGTCAGCGCATCTATACTGACTTTCCGTTTCCGCGACAAGGTCCAATGGCGGATCATTTTTCCGCTCTTCTGCGGAAGCTTTTTGGCCACATTCTGTACGGTCCGTTTTCTGAAAGATGCTTCTTTCACTGTGATGGAAAAAATACTGGGGTTCGTGCTGCTATTGCTCTCCATCTACTTCTTATTCCTGAAGGGGAAGATACGTGTCGAGCCCCGTCCCCGCAACGGACTCCTCTGCGGTGCCTGCGGCGGATTTCTGAACGGCCTGTTCGGCGCAGGCGGCCCGCCGGTCGTCATCTATCTGCTGGGCGCCACTGAAAGCCATGCCGTCTATCTGGCTACCATCCAGGGCTATTTTGCGGTCAACAATGTCTA
>ODAI014407004.1_pt1 | contig 18768 bp, 10 predicted proteins | sample 1539321 | NCBI WGS metagenome assembly ODAI01 (sample SAMN02144231, study PRJEB22623) | gut metagenome | biome: sheep rumen | host: Ovis aries | place: New Zealand
TAAATATCATTCATTTTTCATTTTTTACAAAGCAATTGACAGTCTTTTCTGTGACGATCGTCATCAGATCATTTATCCGAACATAATATTTTACGAAATTTCATTTTCTGATTTTCGTAAATGTTCCACGTAAGCAAAAGATTTCTAAATCTTATATTAATAAATTATCATTTTGATACAATACATCATTTTAATAAATCTAAAACGTTTTCCCAGTGACTTTTCAAACGTTTTCGCCGCAAATAGCGGTGTTTTAGCTTTATCATTTAAGAAACGTCTATTATTATTCACATTTTCATAATGATATTTACTATTGACAAAAAATATAATTAGTGATATAGTTATTGTAGAGAACAAATTAGATCAAATCAAAAGCGATAAGTTATCCGCGCGTTTTCGGAAATTTTTCTTGAAAGCGAAATGTTTTCGTTAGCTTATTAGTGCGGCGCGGCAGATGATATGTGATCAATACAATATAGTAAAAAAACAAGGAGAATTATGATAAGGGTGGTTTTTTATGAGGACAAACGGATACTTTAACAAAAACGGACCGAACAGAAAAGGCTTCACACTGGTAGAGCTTGTAACAGTTTTGGCAATAATTGCAGTTTTGGCTGCAATTATCGTGCCTAACCTGCTCAAGCTGATCGAAAAAGCAAATAATACACGTGATGCTAACGAAGCAAAGGACATAGGAAAACTGATAATGGCTGAAGCTGCTATATGCGATGACCTTAATCTATATAATCCATGGTCAACTAACCTTGATGCTGACGGCACATCATCATGGGGTTATGTTTATGTCGGCAAGGACGATGTAAGAACATCATCCAAACAGATGATGCAGATACTTATTGATAATGGCTATGTAAAACCGAACGCTACAATAAGAAGACGCGGCGGAGATGTGCCCGGTGAAGGTGAACAGCAGGTGTACAAGAAGGATACCAGACTTATGTGTCATTCAAATCATAACTGGCTCGCTTATGAGATACACTTCAGAATAATGCCCGACGGAAATCTGGATATATCTTATTGTGCTACAAAAGCAGGCACCAACCAGCTTGCCGATGCCGATGCTGACGAAAAGGCAACAGCTCTGTTCTGCAAATTTGCAGCAGGTCACACTGATGATTTCGCGATCGAGCACGCTAACCAAAACAAACATTGATCACTGTTTCTCTCTAAAATGGCTTGTACAGGTGTTATATGATCTTCGGCGGGTCTATAAATAACACTTGTCATAATAATACCTCTGAAAGCTGTGTGAGCGTTAATACGCTCCGCAGCTTTTTTCTGATCCAGGTTTGCCGTTAGATAACCTGGATAATACTCCTTATAGGATAACTAATACTATATAAATATTATATTTATTTCTTTCAGCCATAAAGTTCCATTTTTAATCTCAGAATAAACTAATGATGCGAATGGGTAATTGTAAAAATGTCCATTAATAATGGATCGTTATTGTTTGCAGTTAACAAAAATGCTATGAATCGCAATATTTTACTTTACATACGGTTATTGCTATGTTATTATTAGCTATAGGTGAACTAATGTCCTGTTCGCCTGTAAACAGTTCGGACCAACCCAAAGATCATAAGATCAGATCCGATAGCATGGGATCTCTTTTTGATGCTGTTGACCTTATTATAGAAAAGAAAACGATATCTATAGTATCGTACTGACAGACTTAAAAAGAAAGCTCTGCTGAAAAACACTGACAGAAAGGAAGATTAAAATGGGAAAGGGAAAGTTTCTTAAAAGATCACTTGCCGGCTTATCCGCTGCTGCAATGATGTTCACAGGAAACACTGCTGCTACAGTTACCGCCGCTGTGATCGACAAAGAGAATCCCAACAACTACCACAACTACGCAGAAGCTCTGCAGCTTGCACTTTGTTTCTACGATGCTAACAAGTGCGGCGACGAGGTAGCCGATGACGGCTATTACTCCTGGCGTGCAAATTGTCATGTAAAGGACGGTTATATACCGCTCCAGCCCATGAGCCCCATGCCGGAGATAGGCAAAGGCAAAACTGACGATCAGCTGCAGGAGGATCAGGGACTTGGAGCAGGCGATGACGGAAAGACCAAGCCAAACCTCGGTGATACCGACCCCTCTCTGTATGTAGGCGTCAATATGTCCCAGAATTTCATCGACAAGAACAAGAAATACCTCGACCCTGACGGTGACGGCACTCTCGACCTTACAGGCGGCTGGCACGATGCAGGTGACCACGTCAAGTTCGGCCTTCCAGGAAGCTACTCCGCTTCAACAGTGGGCTGGGGCTACTATGAATTCCGTGATTCATACAAAGAGCTGGGACTCGACAAGCACGTTGAGGATGAGCTCCACTGGATCAACGATTATTTCATGAAAGTTACTTTCATGGACGACGATGATAATGTAATTGCTTATTGCTATCAGGTAGGCGAAGGTAATAATGACCATAACTACTGGTGCCCGCCTGAGCTCCAGGTAGAGGATACTATGGTCGCTTCTTCATCCTGTGCAGTTAAGCGTCCTGCTTACTTCGCTACTGAAGAAATGCCTGCATCCGATCAGTGCGCAGGTGCTGCTGCATCTCTTGCTATCAACTACCTCAACTTCAAAGACACTGAGCCCGAGTACGCTAAAAAGTCATTAAAGTACGCAAAGGCACTGTACGATTTCGCTGTAAAGACCCACGTTGAGGAATGGAAGCCCGGCGAAGTTCCCAGCTGTTCAAGCCTTGGCTATGACGGCGGTTTCTATACATCCAGCTATGACTACGATGAACTGGCATGGGCTGCTGTATGGCTTTACTACTGCACCGAGGACTACGATTACATCAACGATATAATCGCAGTTGATGAAACCACTACAAACGCAAAGGGCGCTCATCCTTACACCGGATATATGAAGCGTATCATCACAGATACCGGCAACTGCTGGCAGAACATCTGGGTTCACTGCTGGGATACAGTATGGGGCGGTGTATTCGCAAAGCTTGCTCCTGTTACCAACACAGCACGTGACTGGTACATCTTCCGCTATAACCTTGAATTCTGGTCAGGCTGTGCTGAAAGTGTTGATTCTTCCGACTGGGGCTATGAGCCTGTTCACGGTCATAAGTACTTCGGTATGGACGACTATCTCTGGAACACAAAGATGACCGCAGATCAGATAGCAGACCTTCCTATCAGCGAAACAAGCGGCGACTTTATTGCTAAGTCACCCAAGGGCTGGGCAGTTGTATCGGGCTACGGTTCTGCACGTTACAACACAGCTGCAGGTCTGTGCGCTTGTGTATATGCCAAGACTACAAACGATCAGACATTCCTCCCCTGGGCAAGAGCTCAGATGGAATACATCCTCGGCAAGAACCCCATGGGTTACGCTTATGAGGTAGGCTACGGCAACAACTTCGCAAGCCATCCTCACCACCGTTCATCTCACTGCTCCGCTACACAGAGCATGGATGATCCTATCACACAGGTACACACCCTCTGGGGCGCACTTGTAGGCGGTCCCGATCTGAAAGACAACCATGTTGATGAGACCAAGGACTACATCTACAACGAGGTAACTGACGACTACAATGCAGGCTTCTGCGGTGACCTTGCAGGTCTTTACCACTACTACGGCCGCAAGGGCGGCATAGATGCTAAGGAGAACAGCATCATCAAGAACTTTGATATGTCCTCAAATGCAAAGGGCTTCGATCAGGTCGATGAAAACGGCAATCCTCTGCCTGTTGGATACTTCGTATCAGGCGGTAAGGCACAGGAAAAGAAGGATGGTATCCAGCTCAAAGTCGTTCTTCACAACAGAACTGTTGATCCTCCCAGATTTGAGTGCAATGTAAAGGCAAGATACTTCTTCAATATCAAGGAACTCCTGGATGCAGGCTACGGTATCGACTATATCACTGCACGTATCGACTATGACCAGGTAGCAGGCTATTCCAACAATAAGTCACACGCAGAACTTTCCGATCCCGTCAAGTATGACGACAAGGGAACTTACTACGTTGACATCACCTGGAAGGACTGCAAGTTCTACGGCAGCCGTGTATACCAGTTCGCGCTGACAACAAAGATGGATCCCGAAAAGTTTGTATATCCTGAATGGGATTCTTCAAACGACTACAGCTACTCCGACCTGATAAGCTTTGAAGATGACAACTCTGCAGCAGCTATAACCGATAAGATAGCACTTTACGCTGACGGCAAGCTCATCTGGGGTTCTGAGCCTGACGGAACTACACCCGAAACTTTTGTAAATGATGAACCCACCGAAAATCCTTCCGCAAAGATCTTGTACGGTGATGTTAACTGCGACGGCAAGGTAAATATGGCTGATGTAACAGCTATTTACCAGTACGGCAACAACAAGAGGAAGTATCCTCTCACCGCTCAGGGTATGAGAAATGCAGACTGTGTTGATGCAGGCAAGGGTCTTACCAATGATGATGCTAAAGCCATCAAGGCTGTAGTAATATCAGCTCTCAAGGTATCCGATCTCCCTATATCATCTACTGCACTTAAAAAAGTATCTGTTAAGTAATAACAGTTAAAAGCGTACCACGCCGCACTCGCAAGAGTTACGGCGTGGTTTTGTTTTGGCATAACACCACATACCGAAAATCTGTCAGGTATGATGTTATATAGCATTTTGTGTTGATGTATCAAATGGATCGCCATGTATTATTATAGTAAAGCATATAAACAAACCACCCTCTGTCACGCGACAGGGGGTGGTTTGTCCGATAATTGTACTTATCTATATATGCGGGATGAATCAGGAGATCTTTTTGATGACCAGATCAGTGATCGTGATCGTAGCGTCGGTATTCAAAGCACCGCAGTTGAATACGCAGGCAGTGTTATCATCAGTCGGGTCTGTCATTGTGAATTCTGCAGAATAGTGCTGCTTCTGTGTGGAAGCATATACCGGCTCGTTGGAATACTGACCGTATGGCTCATAATTCTGCTGAAGCTTAACGCCGAACTTTACTGCTTTATCAGCCTGATGATCGAATGATATTTCATAAGTCGCACCTTTTTCAAACTTGATGCCGGGGTATATTCCCTGAACGTACCATTCCTCCGGACCCGAATTCTTTACCGAGATCTGAAGACCGTTGCTAAGGCTCTTGAACGATGCAGATGCACCACCCTCAGTGTTTGCCCAGCTACTGAACTTTGAAGCATCAGCAGCAAGATTTGTACCTGTTGAAGCGGAAGTTCCGGACTGAGTCGAAGAAGATGATGAGGACGAAGATCCTCCGCCGCTAAGCTTGATAAGGGAAAGATTGGTGATAGTAGCCTTGTAAGGAACATTCACACCGCTGCCGCCGAGATTGTAGGTAACGCGGCACATATTGTCAGTCTTGGAAGTAAAATCGAAGGTCGCTTTATAATGCTGAACATTTGTTGTCCAGTTAAGGCTGTCTAAATAGTAAGGCAGATAATCATCGTGACCCTGATTAACTATGAAAGTAGTGGTCTGCGGAGAATCACTTACATAATCGAATGATATCTGATACTTTGCACCCTGTTCAAGTGTTATGGCATCATAGAAGAACTGTGCGTCCCACTCATTCTTGCCGCCTTTATCTACCTGCATGGAAACGCCATTGTCCATAAAGAACATCTCGCCCTGACCGCCGTTTGAAGTATCCGTCCAGCTTGCCCAGTTATCTTCATTTGCACAGAGATTTTTCGGGTCAGATGCAGGATCAGGATTCAGTATAGCCTTATTCATCTGAACGAAATCAGCCATAGTCACTTTTCCGTCCATGTTGATATCAGCTTTGTCACTGATCTTTACAGTCTTTTTAAGAAGATAATTACGGAGCATTTCCAGATCTGTATCATTGAGCTTTCCGTCACCATTGATATCGCCTCTGACAAACTTCTGAGCAGAGGCAGGAACATCAGAACCTGCAGCTTCAAGCATAGCATTGAGAAGTTCGGGCTGAGATACTTTCAGTGTACGGCGGTTATAGATCTTATACTGTGATCCGTTATCCCACCAGATACAACCCATACCATAACCTGTACATTTTTCTACAAGATACTTTGCCCAGGATGTGATCTCATCCATATTATTCTTATTGGCACAGCCGAATTCACCTATAATAACAGGGATACCCTTCTGTGCAAAAGTGCTGTTGAGATTATTGAGTACCATATCCAGCGGTGAGCTTGTCCATGTAGTTATCTCGGGATAGCTCTCGTGAGTAAACTCAAAAGGCTGATAAACATGGGCTTCAACGATCAGCCTGTTGCTAACAGTATCCTTTGGGAGTACGAACTGACTTGTGATCTCATTGTTTGCACCTGCACAATAGGTGTTGCATATAAGGTTTCTCTTTGCGTTGTTTCCGCCTGAGCCTCTGACAACATCAACAAATATCTGATTGAGCTCATTGGAGATAGGGCAAGCTTCCGAGCTTGGGTTCCACCACTGATTTGAGCTTTCATCAAGTATTTCATTGAAGCCCTCGAAAACAAGCTTGTCGCCGTAATCCTCGAAGTTCTCGCTGACCTGTTCCCAGATAGACCTGAACATAGCTTCTTTCTTCTGAAGATCTTTGCTGTTGGCTTTCAGCCAGCCTTTTTCACCTGTATCATGGTGAACATTGAGGATGCAGTACATATCATCTTCGAGTACATAGTTAACTACTTCCTCGACCCTGTTCATCCATACATCGTCGATCTTGTAGGTGTAGGGATCCATATGCTCATACCAGGTCACAGGCACACGGACGGTCTTGACACCCGACTCCTTTACCATATCTATCATGGCTTTGGTGGTCGCAGGATTTCCCCAAGCTGTCTCGGAGGATGTGCTGCCTCTGTTTCCGCCTATGGTCGTACCTGAATAGCTGTCCAGAGAGTTGCCGAGGTTCCAGCCCAGACCCATATCAGCAACAGTCTGCTTAGCATCCTTCTCGAATGCGGCTTCAGCACGTGTAGGCTCCACGAAAGGCATACACGAGAGTACCATCGCACACACCATTGAAAGTGTAAGTGCGCTTTTGCTTTTAGTCTTCATTATACATTCACCTCTAAAAAATGTGGTTCATCGTTCTTCCGTCTGAATACCCCTTCAGACGAAAAACGATCCTCTTCCTATGTTCTCACAGCCTGCCTTTACTGTGAGCGCCGTCTGTTCCAATCAGGGGCAGCTGACAGGACAGACAGCTTGTGCATAATATGTATTTATTTAAAACTTCTCACTAAAAATATTATATACTATTGACATCACTGATTTCAATGATATATAATATAACTTAGATGATCTTTTCTGAAAAATCATCAAATTCAGTCCAGCCGGCAGGTGAACAGAAATGATAATAAACAATGTAGGTTTCAATCACAGACACGATGGAGATTTTTTTATTGAACGTCCGAACGGGTATGGTGACTTTCTTTTGCTGATACTGAAAACAGATGCTGTTTTCACTCTGGAAAACAAAGATATTATCGTCCCAAAGGATTCATTCTTCCTTTATCCTCAGGGTATGCCGCAGTATTACCGATGTGTTCCCAAGCATGAATTTGCAAATGACTGGGTGCATTTTCAGTTTGAGGGTGATGAAGAGGCTGAATTTATGAAAAGAAATATCCCCTATGCCAAAGGAATAACAACACCTCACGCTGAGTTTCTGAGCTGGTGCATCAAGGCAATAGCTGATGAATTCACTTCACCCTCGCCCTATGCTTATGAAAATATGCAGCACTATATGTGGCTGATATTCAACCGTGTAAGTGATGTGATAAATCTTCCTGCCGAAAAGGCACATGGTTCTGAGTACGAATTGCTGATGACAATACGCCATAAGATCTATGCTGAGCCATACGTACCACGTTCCATAACATGGGCAGCCCATGAAGTTCGTATGAGTCCCGCTTCTTTTCAGTACTATTACAAAAAAACATTCGATATAACATTCGTCCAGGATTTTATCAATGCAAAGACAGAGTATGCAAAGATGCTCCTGACATCAACAAATCTCAACGCCCATGAGATCGCTGAAAAATGCGGCTATAGAAATTATGAACATTTTGCCAGACAATTCAGAGAAAGATGCGGTATTACTCCCCTTGATTACCGCAGAAGTAAGCAGTAAGCTTTCGAGTGAATACTCATCGGGATGAAATTTGACGCCTTTCAACTATTAATAATTATCAATTATTTATCGATGTAAAACCAAATCACAAATTTTTTGACCAAATATTGCGAACCAACAATCAAAGATTGCGGTTTTTACAAATACTTGTTTACTTTTACTATGGTGTATAGTATATTTACATTAAAGATATCATATTGCCATGTAAGATATTGGTAATTTTGATAAATTTAGCAGAATATTTAATAATTGTTCTGCGAATCATTCAGATCCGATCTGTACCATATCAAACACAAAAGCTTTAATATTTTAAAGCGAAAGATCTGTCCTGCTTATATAATCTTATCGGGACAACAAATTTGATAAGGAGTGATAAAATTGAAACTATCAAGAACAAAGAAGATCCTTAGTGCAACCGTATCCCTGATGATGGTGGCAGCATCCCTGCCATTCCCTGCTAATGCAGCAGGAAATTTCTGGGGAAACAACGGCGGTCAGGATTGGAGCGGCTTTGCCGGCGGTTTTGACACCACCGGAAATGAGGTAATAGGCTCTGATGCCGGAAACGGCGGTAATGCACAGTCAGGTCTAAATGCCAAGATAAAAAATGATATGCCTACAACTGTTCCAAGTGACGTTGAAACATCAACCCAATGCAAGGTCGAGAACAAAAGCTATTACTGCAAATATACCGGCAAGCAGAAAAAGTGCAACGTTATATTGCCGCCTAACTATAATCCTAGTAAAAAATACCCTGTAATGTTCATACTCCACGGTATCATGGGAAGCGAGAACGACATGGTCAGCGGCAACGGTGTACAGGAACTGATGACAGGTCTTATGTCAAGCGGAAAGGCTGAGGAGTTCATCGTTGTAACTCCCAATATGTTCACAAGTAAGACTATGAACGGTCCAAGCGGCATCAATCAGCAGACTTGTGCTGAGTACGATAATTTCCTGTACGATGTTACAGACAGCCTTTTGCCGTTTATAAAGGAGAACTATCCCATAAAGGAAGGCAGAGAGAATACAGCTATCACAGGTTTCTCCATGGGCGGACGTGAGGCTATTTACTGCGGACTTATGCGCCCTGATGTATTCGGTTATGTAGGCGGCGCTTGCCCTGCTCCCGGTATCACTCCGGGTTCTGACCGCTACATGGATCACCCCGGCTGTATGCAGGAGAGCGAAATGAAGTTCAGGAATGTAGGTCCCGAGCCTGAGGTGTTTATGATAACCGGCGGAACCAACGATGACGTTGTAGGTACTTTCCCGAAACAGTACAGCGATATCCTCACACGCAACGGTGTCGATCACGTATACCAGTCTATACCGGGCGGCGGACATAATGCCAATTCTGTAAAGCCTCATCTATATACATTCATGAGATATGCATTCAAATCTGACGGTTCTTCATCCCAGAGCAGTGGAAGCGGAAAGAAAGCAGCTTCTCTGTACGGTGATGCTAACCTTGACGGCAAGGTTGATATGAAGGATGCTGTACTTATCAGACAGGCTGTAGCAGCTCCCGGCAAGTACAAGCTCACAGCGCAGGGCAGCGTAAACGCAGACGTTTTCAACGTTGGTGATGGCATTACCGCTGATGATGCAAATGCCATAAAAAATTACATATTAGGCCATATCAGCTCCCTTCCCATCAAAGAGGTAACAGATGACCCATCAGGTCAGACCGATACTCCTTCAGGAGTTGTACTGAGTAATGATTTCAATTCTGGTGTCGGCAACTGGGCAGGCAGAGGTGCTGCTTCTGTTGCGGCTACAGATAATGCTTACTACGGTACATCAGGCAAGTCCATGTATGTATCGGGAAGAACTGCAGAATGGAACGGCGCTGCTATAAACCTCGGTTCAGACTTCAAGGCAGGGCAGACATACAGCATAAGTCTGGCAGCACTGCAGACTTCGGGAGGTTCATCTGAAATACAGGTATCACTCCAGCAGAGCGGCGGCTACGGCAGCGCTGTATACACTCATATAGCTTCCGCAGAATGCAAGAGCGGTGTATGGACAAAGATAGAGAACACATCATTCACCATTCCCGATAACGCAGGCGATATAACTTTATACGTTGAAACTGTTCAGGGTTCGGGTGACCTTACTGATTTCTATATCGACAATGTTCAGATCGCAGCCGAAGGTACAAAATCATCGGTCAAAACAGGCGGCACAGGCAAAGTTCCAGGCTCAGCAAGCAGTTCGGGATCAGGTACAGGTACTGAAGTGGATCATTCCAAGTGGGATAACTATAAGGAAACCGCATCCTCTCAGTATATAAATTTCTACAAAAGCTCCATAAAGCACATGGGCAACACATACAGACTATCTCAGAAACTTAGTGCAGCTGAAAACGGTTCTCCCCTGACAGTGGCTTACCTCGGCGGTTCGATCACTGAGGGCAAGAACTACACCACTCCATTCTCCAGCTACCTGAAGAATACTTTCGCCAAGGGCAGCTTCAAGGAAATAAACGCAGGTCTTTCGGGTACTTCATCCGTAGTAGGACTTGTGCGCAGCGAAGCACAGATAGTTTCGCAGAAGCCTGATATCATCTTCCTGGAATTCTCGGTAAATGATCACGAGGATATAATGTACAAGAAATGCTTCGAGAGCTGTATCAAAAAATTCCTTGATATGCCTAACGCACCTGCTGTATGTGTCCTCATCACCCGTGCAAAGGGCGGATTCTCCAGCCAGAATCAGATGTATCCTATCGGAAAGAACTTCGATATACCCGTTATAAGCATGGATGATGCTCTTACCAAAGCCTTCAACAGCGGATTCCTCAATACGGGCGACTACTACACTGACGAGTATCACCCTCATCAGAAGGGCGGACAGCTCATAGCTGACTGTATGGCTTACTATGTACGTCAGGCAATGAAGAGCCAAAACAGTTCAAGCAGTTATACTCAGCCTACCAGCTACGTATACGGTGCCGAATACGCTGACACTGTTAACGTTGACCCCAAGAACCTGACAAACTTCAGTGCAGGCTCATGGACATCAGGCTACGGTTACAACAACTCAGGTCTGAACTACTCATATACTCTCAACGGCAGCAATCCGATGAAGTTCAAGACTCAGGGCAAAGGTCTGATAATCGTGTTCAAAGCCAACAGCTCGGGTATGGGCAGCATAAATGTTACTGTAAACGGCAAGACCACCAAGATAAGCGGCAACAAGCAGTACACATGGGGCGGTCCGGATGCAGAGCTTGGATACTATCAGAGTACCTCAGGTGACCTTGATGTTTCCATCAGCGGAAGCGGTCAGTTCACCATCTGGGGCATCGGTCTTATTAAGTAAAAATCATGCAAAAAGCTCCGACATTTCATCGGAGCTTTTTGAAGTCTGTAATACATAAAATGAGGAGCTGATGCAGCATCGGCTCCTCATTATTATTGTTATATATGTAAGTGTGGTAATACTGACTTTACCTGTTACCTGACAGTGACGATCACAGCATTCCTGATAGGATCGGCTGTATTCCACTTGCCATTTACTTTTGCAGCAACAGCAACCTTGTAGGTCATGCCCGGGGTCAGGTTCTTGGGTGTGATAAAGTAGGTCTGTGAAGCGGGTATAGCTGAAGTCTGTACTCTCCACTTACCTGCAAGATATACAGCGATGCCGTAGTTTGTAGCTCCGCTGACAGGGTTCCATGAGAATCTTAACTGATGGTACTGCTCGCTGCACTCTACCCTGATATTAGTCGGATAGTCTATTGCAGGCTGTGAATACTCCTTTGGTACAGCCATTACGATGTAGTTTACAGAATAGCCTTCTCCTCCGTTTGTTCCAAGGGTCACCTTAGTTCCAGAAGTAACATCACGCTTATAGAGAGCAAGCTCAACATCGTTTGAGGTGTACATAGACGTTCCTACTGCAGTCCACGAGTTCAGCCAGCTGAGCTGACTATTTACTCTGGTATCTACCGCTACATAGAGTGTTGTATCTGCACCTACTGTAAATGTTGCAAGATCTGATGTGAACATCTTGGAATCGCAGGCAGTACGGATAGTTTCTGCATTTATCAGATTGCTTGGTACTCCCTGTACTGTGAAATCACGGTCACCGAAGATCTGTGAACCATTGTTAATATCATAGCGGATAGACCAGTCTGAAGCATTTTCAGTATCATTGATGACAAGATTTCTGATGAGCTTTCCGTTCAGGGGCTCAGGAGCATTCTCTGTCACAAGTACGATATAGTTTACGCAGCCTGTTGAAACGCCGTTGGTTCCGAGAGTGATCTTGCTGCCCGATGTAAAGGTCTTTTTGAACAGCTCCATAGTCAGGTCATTTGATGTGGTTATAACATCACCTGTCTTAGTCCAGCCCGAGAGCCATGACGGCAGACTTCCTGTAATACGGCTGTCAACAGCTGTATATACAGTAATATCAGATGCTGCTGTAAAGTATCCGAGGTCGGATGTGACATTCTTGGAATCACAGGCAGTTCTGATAACTTCTGCATTGTTAAGATAAGACGGTACATTCAGTGCTGTGAAATCACGGTCACCGAACAGCATTGAGCCATATCCGAAACCATAACCAACAGACCAGTCGTAAGCGTTCTCACCGTCATTGACGATCAGATCTTTTACGAGTTTTCCGTTTATAGCCACAGGCTGATAGGATGAACTTGCATTCGTATAATAATACGGGCTCCAGCCGCTTAAATATGTATTTACATCCAGTCCGCTCGCGGAGGACCTTACTGTACCCGAAACACGGCCCGAAGTATTGACAGCACTGCCGTTAACAGTTGTGTTGTATTCCTTGAATCTTGCATTTTCGGGCTGATTTCCGCTCATGCTTGTCCATCCGGCAGAGGTTATCATGCTTTCCGAGGACAGCTTTGTATTTACGAACGCAACATCTGCATCAGCGCCCCATGGTCTGCCGAAGTATCCCGAGCCTACCTTCATGCCGCTTGTGCCATATACGTTACAGTCTGAGAACAGGTACTTTCCGTCACTCTTTGCAGCTGTGATGTAACCGCCGACAGACTTGTCGGTATAGCCTGCCCATACAAGGTCACATTTCTGGAAAATACAGGTGCCCTGACCGAAGATATAATCTGTGTTGCCTTCTATGCGGCACTCGCGGAAGTATTCGTGTGCGCCCCTTGTGAACAGCGTATCCTGGCTTCCCAGGAAATTACACTTGTAAAACTCACTGTAATCGCCCTCGATAGCGATAGCAGCTGCACGCTCGGTAGCGGTCTTGCTCTTAACATCAGCGCCCTTGTAACGCTGGAAAGTTATAGACTCACTGCCGGACACCTGAACACCGTCTGAGATCTCTTCATCGGTAACATAACGGTTGAATGAGTTTTCAAATGTGATATACTCAGCACGGAAGTGAGAAGCATTGGTATGGAGAGCAACTGCACTTCCCCAGCGGGTAGCTTCACCCTTAGATGACTTATTCTTCGCATTGGTAGCATTATAATAACCGTCACTGCCCATGCTGTAGTACTTGTAGCCGATACCGTAATACCAGGTGATCTTTACTTCCTTTGAAGGCTCGTCGTTGATCAGGCTGATATACGGTGTATTTATGCGCACCTGCTCACGGTAAGTACCGGGTGCGATATGTATGCTCACACGGGTCTGCTCGGAAGAAGGATTCTTGGAAGCTGCTGCATTTACAGCCGCCTGTATTGTATTATAGTTGTTAGACTTATTGCTGTAGCCGACATACAAATGTGTACCCTGTGTCTGCTGGGTAGAACCTGAAGGTTCGGGCAGAGTGCCGAGCTTGATATTATTGGCACACCATGTTCCGTACCACGAATATCCTGTTCTGCGCTCCTGACTTATCTGTGTAACATCTGTATACGCCTTGCCGTCACGGTCTGCAAACAAAGGCTTGGAGTAAGTAAGATCATAGAAACGCGCCCATATAGTTGAACCGCTGGATGTGGTCAGTACTTTATCCGACTTATCAGAATTCCAGTCCCACTTTTTATTCTCGATCTTTACTGAATCAAACCACCTGACTGCAGCATTTATACTGCGTATAACATCTGCACTCTTCTTTGAATCGGGAAGTGAACGTAGAAAATCAACTACGCCTGCACTCTCTGAAGTACATACCGACGGCAGCTCATAAGCTCTGGCTGCTGCGGGAGCAAGAGTGTATTCATCATGCTGCTGACCCCATGCCGTAAGAGTTCCGTTTATCTTTATCTGTGTATTGAGGATACAGTTTATACCCTTGTTAACTGCATTTTCTGCCTTGCTCTGATAGCTGCTGTCCACCCACGAGAAAGCACCCGACTTCTGGGATACTTCAAGCATGATCTTCAGCACCTGCACCATAGCACTGTCATTATAGGTAATATGTGCATGATATGTACCTGCATCGTTGAACACCTGAGGCCAACCGCCGTTGGAATACTGTCCGTTTATAAGCAGATCCAGACCCTTCAGACACGCAGTCTTATATTTCTGGGTACCTGTAGCGTTGTATACGCTTGCAAGGAACCTTATCTGTCCCCATGTAGCGTTATTATCTATAGTGGATTTGTTCCACGAACCTGTTGTAGCCGTTTTCATATCCTTGCGCCAGCCGCCGTCCGAAAGCTGATAAGCTATCATCTCATCAGCAAGCGCGGTCGCTTCTGAACTTTTCCACCATGATGAATCCTTTTTTGAATAGGTACTCCAGCTGAAATCATTCTCACCCGCATTTGCCACTATACTCATCTGAATACTCGGCAGAAGCGGTGTCGCTGTTGATGCCAGCATTCCTGCTGCAAGCAGCACACAAGCTGCACCCCTAGTTGATCTTTTCATAACTCGATCCCTCCTTAGATCTAAATACACCACTGGTTCAGACATATTGATTATGTCTAATAATCTAACCAAAAAAATTATATCATTGTTGATTATATTTGTCAATGGATTGCAAGGCTGTTCATTTTATAGATTATAACTTTTAACATTTTTGCAACAGTTTAATATATCAATATTGACATATATTGATATAATGTCGTGACAAAAACACCAATCCCTGCAACATAAATACGTATGGCGAATCACTTTTTTTGCTGATCAAGACCATTCGTTCCCGGATCCCAAAATACTGTCATATATGCCTGCTTACGGAGTTATTCTTACACCGTTCTGTTCACTGTAATACTGTCAAAAATAAATAGTAAAAATATGAGAGTAGCTCTCATTTTGGCAAAGATGTAGAATCTGATATGAAATCATTGACAATTCTATCCTTTCAAATTATAATATTAAATTGAGAGTTATTATCATATTCGCGGAGGTGAGCACAGTGAAAGGTTACATGAAAAGGATCATAACATTACTGATACTTATATTATTAGGTTTTGTAATTATAGGCTCATCCTGTTTTATAATAATGAAGGCAGATCATGACTGTACAGGTGACGGCTGCTCTGTATGTTACGAGCTTGCACAGTGCCATAAGATGATCAATACTCTCGGTACAGCAGTAGCAGGAGCATTAAAGCTTAGTCTTTTACTCTGCATTATCGCTGTGTCCTGCAGGGTCATCATAAGATCACGTCCTTCACACAACACCCTTATATCTCTGAAAGTTGAGCTTCTGGATTGATGACCGACACTCAGACAATGACAGAAAAACACACAGACATCGTAAAAGGGTATTTATGCCCGATCAGTATTATGCGATTATTTATTTCGGAGGATCAATATTTATGTTCAAGAAAAAAACAGCTATTTATGCTCTTGCAATAGCTATGACAATGACCGGTATAACAAGCTGCGGCACTGCTGCAAAAGCTTCAGATAATAATAAAAAGACTACATCCGATACAGAGACTTTCAGTGTAGTATGCACTATATTCCCTGAGTATGACTGGGTAAAGGAGATACTTGGCGATCACGCTGATAATGTCGAGCTCACCTATCTTCTGGATAACGGTGTGGATCTTCACAGCTATCAGCCGACTACTGAAGATATACTGAAAATAACTACCTGTGACCTGTTTATATATGTAGGCGGAGAATCGGATGAGTGGGTAACAGATGTTCTTAAAGATCCGCAGAACAAGGATATGAAGGTCATTGATCTCATGGAAGTTCTCGGTGATTCCGCCAAAGTGGAAGAACTGAAGGAGGGTATGCAGGAGGACGAACATGAGCATGAACACGATCATGAACACAGCAAGGAAGTATCCACCTTTGAGGACGATGAAGTAAAGGACAGAAGTCTTTCTGACTGGGCAGGCGAATGGCAGTCTCCGTATCCGTTCGTACTCGATGGTACACTCGATGAAGCATGGGATGCGATGGCTGAAACAAAGGGAAAAATGACCGCCGAGGAATACAAGGAATACTACAAGACCGGCTATGAAACAGACATAAAGTCAGTAAAGATAGACGGTGACAATATCACATATACCTATGATAACGGAAAAACTGTAAGCTCTGATTATAAGTATACAGGCTACTTCATACAGGATTGGTCAAGCGGAACAAGAGGCGCAATGTACCGCTTTGAAGCTGAGGATAAAGGATCAGGCGCACCTGTTTATATCGAGATCAATGATCACATGATCGAACCTGCCGAGGCTGAGCATTTCCACCTGAGAATGAGCAACGAAAGCTATGATGCTATTGTTGATCCCGAAAAATACTGGCCTACATTCTTCCCCGCTGATATGAGCGGAGAAGAGATCTGCGATCACCTTGCAGGTCATGACAAGTATCATGAAGAAGACGAACACGAGCATGAACACGAAGAGGGCGAGGAAGAATACGACGAGCACGTATGGCTGTCTGTCAAAAACGCAAAGATCCTCTGTGCTGAGATAGAGAAAAATATAGAGGCTATAGACTCAGCTAATGCCGCTGATTACAAGGCTAACCTTGACAGCTATGCCGCAAAGCTGGATGAACTTGATAACAGCTTCAGTACACTGGTCGATAATTCTTCTGTAAATACACTTATTTTCGGTGACAGATTCCCCTTCCGCTACTTCGTTGATGATTACGGTCTTGATTACTATGCAGCATTCATCGGCTGCTCGGCTGAAACCGAAGCAAGCTTTGAAACTATCTCTTTCCTTGCCGATAAGATCAATGAGCTTGACTGCAAGACTATCTTCACACTTGAAAATTCAAGCAAGGATATTGCTGAAACTATCATAAGCACATCAGGTAAAGGTGTAGAGATCGCTGAACTGAATTCACTACAGTCAGTATCACAGGACGATATCGCAGGCGGTGCAAGCTACATATCACTTATGCAGAAAAACTATGATGTTCTTGCAGGCGTTCTGAAATGAGGTGCAGTATGAATAACAACAAAAAGATCCCCGTAATTCTTATAACAGGTTATCTCGGTTCGGGAAAAACCACACTTATGCAGAATCTTCTGAAACAGGAACAGCGCAAGATAGCGCTTATCGTTAACGACATGGGCAGCGTCAATATAGATGCCGCTCTGCTTAACAAGAACCGCGACCGCGTTTCTTCCGTAGAAATGGTAGAACTTCAGAACGGTTGTATATGCTGCACCCTCCGTGATGAATTCATCGCTGAGATAGAACGTATATCTCACCTGCCCGATATTGAAGCAGTATTCGTTGAAGCATCGGGCATAAGCGAACCCTCCAACATAGCAGCATCTTTCGTGATATATACCGAGGATAATCCCGATACCAATGTTTACCTGAGTTCCGTTGTTTCCGTTGTGGATGCTGACCGCATATATAACGAATTCCTGCGTGAGATATCCATGGAGAACGACACCGAAGAGGGAGATATAATCAATCTTATAATAGACCAGATAGAGTTCTGCGACCTGGTCATACTCAACAAGACCGACCTTCTTTGTGAAAGACAGATAGAAGAAGTAACAAAGGCTATCCGTGACATACAGTCCGAAGCGGAGATAATCCCCGCTGTTAACAGCGTAGTGGATACAGACAAGATACTTCACGGCAAGGAATTCGACTACCATTCGGTAATGGCATCATCATCGGTACAGCGTGCACTCAACACCAACGAACCGAATGACAAGGAAGCGTGTATGGACGAATACGGTATAACTTCATTTGTTTATGAGGAAGTACGCCCATTTGACCGTGATAAATTCATGGCGCTGGTGGATGAGTACCCGACAGAACTTATACGCACAAAAGGGTATATGTGGTTCGCGGATGATGATGTACATATACAGCTGTTTGAGCAGGCAGGAAGAAATGCAAGTGTGACAGAGCTGAATGAATGGCTCGCATCCTGCCCACAGGAAGAAGTCGATGCCATGCTTCAGGCTTATCCCGATCTTAAAGACGATTGGGATGATAAATACGGTGACCGCATAAACCAGCTTGTTTTCATAGGAAAAGACTATAAGAAAGCAGACATTCTCTCAAAGCTGAATGCGTGCCTTGTAACCGCATGATATAAATGCCCCCGAAGGGTAAGAAAGATACCCATATAGAAGTTTTGCCCCCAAGCGTTTAAGCGCTTAGGGGCATTCTATTTTATACGTTTGCTAAAACAATTCATAATTTATCTTGCCAATTCTATCGTCAGGGGATAGGCATCCAGCTTAGCCGTGATACCGATAGGCAGAGACAGCATGGGAGCAATAAGGATAATATCAA
>ODAI010430061.1_pt1 | contig 18767 bp, 18 predicted proteins | sample 1539321 | NCBI WGS metagenome assembly ODAI01 (sample SAMN02144231, study PRJEB22623) | gut metagenome | biome: sheep rumen | host: Ovis aries | place: New Zealand
GATGAGCGCCTCCTCGAAGCCCATGAGCGCGGCCAGGCGCTCGAACACACCGTTGCCGAACCCGAAGTCGACGGCCTCGAAGTCGCGGTTGGGCTCGCCGATCATCTGGCACTCCATGGCGTAGGCGGCCTTCCAGTCGAACTTCGATGGGTCGGGGATGGTGATCTGGTCGCGCCATTCGCAGATGTCGTCGAGCGGCGTCACGGTAACGTCGGGCACGCCCGCGCCGCCACCGGTCGCCGGATACTCCCACTTGTTTCCGAAACCGTCCATGCGATCGCCGAACTGCGCACCCTTCTCGATGGCCGGCCCGTTGATGGCGCCGAAGCCCATTACCTTGTTGCCGACGAAGCTGTTGGGAATGAGCGGCGTGGGCTCGTGGTGCAAGAACTTGAAGTAGTTTGCCTTGAAGTCGAATTGCGGCTGATCGCTCATGATGGCACGCTCCTTTTTGTATAGTAAAGACTATGAGGAATTCTTCGATTCGTACAACCTATTTCGCATGCGGTAACACAATACTATCCGTTGATATGTAAGACTTCTACGTCTATCGCATACGATAATGTATAAACTAATTCGTTATGATTTAGCTACTTTAGACAAACGTGAGATAAGAATATGAACCTGAGCATGTCGTTGATACGAAGCTATCTATCCCAGCACAACGCCGAGAGCAACATCCAGGATGACGAGCGCTCCATCCATGGCATGAGATTCCTTTCGAGCGCCCGCGGGCGGTCGTCACGTGAGTACGTCTACATCGGACAGGCAGGCGATTACCTTAAGGACCCCGAGTACGCCGACGCGCTCATCCTGGCAAACGGAAGGAATCATATCGTGTTCAAGGGCTCAGATTACGAGGAGCTGCTCAACGATGTGCTTTCTGCCTTCGATTACTACAACGCGCTCGACCAGAAGCTCATGCAAGCAGCGACGCTCGGACGCAGCCTCGCCGACATGCTCGAGATGATCGGCGAAGTGATTCGCGTACCGTTCCTTGTTTTCGGCATAGACGGCAGCTTTCTGGCAGGACTCCACGTCGACGCATTGCCGAGCGCGGACTTGCGCGAAAGCATCGAAGAGAGCGGGAGCGTGGGCGCCGAGGTGATCGGCGGCTACTTCACCAACGAGAACGGCACCGTGCAGCACGACCTCACCGCCCGTGCGCGGGCAACCTACGGCGCCGACGGGGAGGTTGCTGTAAGCAGGTACCTCATCCAGGAGGACGAAAGGATCGGCTTCGTCATGTGCTTTCCGATCGCCACCAGCGGGGTTGGGCTCGCCGTCAGCATCGAAGAGGCATTCGCCGGCTACCTCGCACAAGCGCGGGAGTTCACCGACGCGCTTTCGCCCCATCAATCCCAGCACCGTGCCCTCACCGAGCTCATCGCGGGCAAGCAGGTCGCAGATGAATCGCTCACGCGGCTCACCAGCACCATTGGAGGCGACCACGGATTCTACCTTGCATGCGTGAAAAGCCTCGCCATACGCAACCGAACACAACGGTTGCTCCTCGCGACCGAAATCGAGAAGACCTCGATTCCCTGCGTTTCATGCGAGGTCGGCGAAACCGTTGCCTTCCTCGTGGCGGAAAGCGACATCGGCGCGCTCATCGCGGAAATCGAACACCGTTTCAACGCCAAAAGCGTCGCTATCGGCATTTCGATGCCAATAGCCAGCGTCCGCTTGGCCCCCACCGCCTGGCGCCAAGCGCTCTTCGCCAGCGAAGCAACCGAAGAGCCCGGCATGCGCTACTGCCAGGACTTGGCGCTACCCTTCCTGTTACGAGTGCTGAGAAACGAACCCGCAACGGCCGACCTGCTGCACCCCGCGCTCTCCGCGCTCGCAACCTACGACGCCGAATCGAAATCGGAGCTCGTAAAGACACTCGACACCTACGTGTCGACCGGCTGCAACCAGGTGGAATGCGCACGTCATCTGCACGTTCACCTGAACACGCTGAAATACCGCCTCAAACGCATCTCCGAAATGACGGGGCTCGATTTCAAGGACCAAGACGAGCTGTTCTACTTGCGCCTGTCGATTGCGCTTCATGAGTAAACCTCTAACTCAGTGATAGATTAGCCTGGATTGCCATGCCCGCATCCACGCTCATTTTGGAAAAGTGAATCCTATCGCCCACTTCATCGACCAGCACGACGCGCAAGGATTCCGCAATTATGGAAATACGCCAGGGCTACATCCAGGTTTTGACTGCCTCTGCCCGTAGGAAATCGAGTATAGGCGCAAGGTCGCCCTCGTCGTCCCATACCTGCATCGCACCGTAGTAAGCGAGCTTGTCCTCGTCGTACACGATGAGGGGAGGATGGTCGTTCGTCACGAGCAAGTAGTTCATCAGCGCCCAGCCCACCCTGCCATTGCCATCTGCGAAGGGGTGAATCCCCTCGAGCGCAAGGTGAAAAAACGCGGCGACCATGAGCGCATTTGAAGGCGTAGCCGCCTCGAGCGTGTCGTTGCTACAAGGCCGCCTCGGCATAATGCACGCCCTTTGCAGCAGACAGCCACTCGAAAAATTCGGCGCTGCTGAGAGCGGGTATGGACAACCGTGCGAAATCCTTCTGGTTCCTCGTGATGATAGCTTCCGCCTTCACGGCACGAGCCGCCTGGTAGACGAGCGCATCTTCCAAATCATCGAACCCGCACGAAAGCGCAGACAGAGCTTCGTCATGGCCAAACGAGCACACGCGGACGAAGGACAAGATGTCCGAAAGCTCCTCGCCGACGGGCCCTGCGAGATGCCTCTTCCCGCCCGCCGTGAGAATGTAGAAGAGGTCGCCGAGCTGCGATGGACTGACCCACAACTCGAATTCGTGCAAGCTGCCGAGCGCGAGGAGGAGACGCGATGCCTCGTAATCGTATGGCCGCTTGCGCAGCACGTCGACGATGATGTTCGTGTCGACGAGGAGGTTCATTCGAAATCAGCCTCCGTGGCGCGCCCCTTCGCGATGAGCCTTTTGCGCTTTGCCTCGTCGAAATCGAAATCGACGTAATCGCCCGCATCGACACGCGCGATTCCATCGACGAACGACAGGGCCTCTGCCAAACGCTGCGAATCGACGGCGCCCATCTCCGTACGCGCGAGCGGCCACGACTGGGTTTCGAGCACGCGGTCGTACAGCTCGTTTATTGCTTGCGAGGCGGTGTAGCCGAGCTTGCGGAGAACCGCGTTGCCGGCTTCTTTCTTGGATTGCGGCATCCGCGCCGTCACCATCGCGTCAGCCATGGTTCCTCCTTTGTACAACGTACAACAATTATAGCATGCGGGAGCTTGCCGCCAACACCAAAAGCTCGAGCTTGCGCCGGCATCATGCTGAAGCATGTCGGGATACGCCGAGCACACCATCACTTGGCACGTCGTGAAGCAACTCGGAGTGATATCGGGAGTTTGACCACGTAAGACCTTCAGCGCTTGTTCCTTCATGCTCATGGGAATCCCTCTCGCCGTAGGCTCTTGCTATGGATCTCCGCCACGATGCAACTATAGGATCGAAAGGAGACGCTCTACCCCCATGAGCTATCTATGCGCATACAGACAGCGCTTATCGCTCGTACGTTTACGGGCTGCCCGCATGCCGGATGCTCGATTATTGGTCCACATACGACGTGATTCCATCGTAGTTCTCGACGATTAGGATCGACTCGAGCAGGCGGTGCCGAACGTTGAAATCGTCCAAGTCGAGCGGGCATATTTCCAAAATGCGCTTCATGCGATACGAAAGCGTATTCCGATGAATGAACAGCTTGTCGGCGGTTTCCTGCACATCGCGGTCGCTCTTCAGAAACGCCGAAAGCGTGGGCAGCAGCTGAACGGCATGCGTGCTGTCGTACGCGCGAAGGGTCATGATAGCCGGATGGCAAAATGCCTCGAGCTCTTCGACGCATGAGAAATTCAAATAGGGCTGATAGGCTGCCGCATCGCCGTAACACACCACGTCGTCGCCGAGGCCCATCGCATCCCGGATGCGCAGAGCCTCGCGCGCCTGGCGATAAGCACGCGGAGTGTCCAGGAAGCTGTCCTGCACGTCGCTTATGACAGCTCGGCATTGCTGGTTACGACAAATCCCCTTCATCTTGCGCAGTACGCCATCCTTCTCTTTATGGCTACCGAGTTGGAACAAGGCGATAACCCGCCCGTCATGCGAAACGGCGCGGCAACCCTGCCGGTCTTCGAGCAGACGGGCCAGATGTTCGCGCCTGAAGTCGCTCGACACCAGCAGCTCGACTACGGCAACGACGACGAGCCTGCGCGCGTCGAACGAAAGGGAGTCCAACTGGTTCGAAATGTAGCTGGCATCGTGCAGCCTTCCCTCGATCCAATCGATGACGAAATGCTCGTAGTACGGTCCCCGCGTCGACCTGTAAGCCGGGTCGGTCTGCATTGCCCGCAAGACAATCGGCGCTGCGCGATCGATGAGCTCCAAATCGCATGGCGTGATATTGCGGTACATCTGCACGACGAACAGATGGCCTTGGACCTTGCCGTCCAAGCGGAGGTTCAGGTTGGCGAACGGCGTATAGAAGTATTCCGACCGCACGATATCGGCGGAATTCGACGATTCGATATCGTGGAGCTCGTTGCTTCGGATGAGGTTGGCGATGACGTCATAGGAAAGGTAACCGCGCTTGGCGGCGTTCATCCAGTTGACGCTCATCTCTTCCATGTCGGGATCGTCGACGATTGCCATGACCTTGAAGCTGGAATCGACGATGTATACGGGATTGCCCAGCAGGCTCGAGAGCAGCTCGACGATAAGTCCCAGACCATCGGAGCGCCAGGCGAGTTCGCCCATCTGGGCAAAAGACTCATCGAGCTCGTCGACGACGTCGATCACCGCATTCAGAAGGCTCGCCGGGCTCGCCACGCCTTCGACGACGATGCTCGGTTTTCGCCAGCCACGATCCGGCATGTTGGGCAACACGAACGAACAGCCCGAATCGGCGGAAGCGGCTTGAGCATCCTGGTAGGTCTTGCATATGTACAGGGTATCGCCCTCGAGCGCCGTGTCGCATTCGGGAAGGATGCGCACCTTCCGCGCGAACGATTCCCTGCCGTTCATCGCCAGCGCACGGTATCCCTTGCCGCAAAGGCGCTCGGCTATGAGCTGTAAGGAATACTCCAAAGCGCACCTCCCGCGTCGGTGTTTATGCATTTCGCACTAATTTTATTTCAAGAAATCTCAATGTGCACCGATTACATGGCTTTACCTCGATTGTACGATTAGGACTGCAAAGTCCATCAGCTGTATTACCAGCACTTACGCGCAAGGAGTTGTCATGGGCCTTTACGACGAACGTCTTCAACGCACATTTGATGCAATCAGCATGAAAACAGTCGATAAGATTCCCTTCTCGTACAGCGGCCCGGCATATATCGCTCGGGCCCAGGGCTTGAGCATCGCCGATGCCCTGACGAAGATCGAAACCGCCACCACGGCCGTCATCGACTTCCTGCACGACCACCCGGGCATCGACACCATGCACAACCCGGTGCAGAACCCCTACGGCCTCTCGATTCTCTGGCTCTCGCAGATCAAGCTCCCCGGCGAGGAACTGGCCGATGACGAGCTGTGGCAGCTCGACGAGAAGGAGCTCATGACCGAGGAGGACTACCAGACCATCATCGACGAGGGCTACGGCCCCTGGGCCGCACGCTTCATGAAGGAGAAGATCGGCGACCCGATAGGCAAGATGGCCCCGCTCGCCCCGGAACGCGCCAAAGTCAACGGGCGCATCAAGGAAGAGGCCGACGTTGCCGTCATCAACGGTGCGCTCGGCGGCACGCCCATCGAGGGCTTTTGCGGCGCGCGCACGCTCATGAACTTCTTCATGGACATCGTGGACGAGCCCGAGCTGGTGAAGGCCGCCATGGACAAGGCGTTCGAGTTCAGCTTCCCCAACTTCTGCAAGACGCTCGAGACCAACAAGCCGATCGGCACCTGGGTGGGCGGTTGGCGAGCTGCGCCGAACCTGATGAGCCACGATATGTTCATGGAGTTCGTGTGGCCCTACGAGGTGCAGTACGTGAACGCCGCCGTCGAACGCGGCGTGCTGCCCATCCTGCATTTCGACTCGCCGTGGGACAGCGAGCTCGAGACGCTGCGCGAGCTGCCGGCCCGCAAGTGCCTGCTCATGCTGGACGGCTCGACCGACATCCGCCTGGCGCGCGAGGTGCTCGGCGACCACATGGCCATCCAGGGCGACGTGCCCGCCACGCTTTTGGCCATGGGGTCTGAGAGCGACACCTACGACTACGTGACGAAGCTCATCGACGACGTGGGAAGCTCGACCGGCCTCATCGTGAGCTCGGGCTGCGACTGCCCGCTGAACGCGAAACGCGAGAACGTCGACGCCATGATCCAGGCTACCGTCGACTACCAGGTAAGGTAACGCGACGCACGCCACGCATTCGATGCGTATTTGAACTTGACTAGTGTCCAAACTTCATAGGAATCCGTTTTCCGCAGCTGCAAAACACCAGGTCGCGGAAACTCGATGCCGAAGTTTGGACACTAACTTATTGAAGCGAGGCGCCAGGAGCACCGCTTCATCAAGCAAGGGATTCGAGCACGATCCCCTCAAGGACGTCCAAGTCGACGAGCAAGGCGATTACGACGAGCTGGCATTGCACGTCAGGGCCAAGAACGAGATTGACGTCGCCCTCACATGCGGGTGCGAGCTGCGCATCGGTAACCGACGCGTGTGCGAACGATTCGCCCGACCGCGCATAAGCTTTGATGTGACCGACTATGCCACCAGCAGATTCCACGCGCTGAGCTATGAGCTTCAGCGCTGCGACGAGCGCTTCGAACGACTTGGCGGCTTCCGCCTGTGCACGAACGGTCGCCGACACGGTCGCGGCTTGGTCGTGCACATGCGACTCGAGGATGGTACTTGCCCAACCGAGATCGACTTCGCGCTCGTGGGCGGCCCCATGGTCATGATGGTGGTGTTCATGCCCGTGCTCGTGGTGGTGCTCATGCCCGTACTCGTGCTCGTGCTCGTGCTCGTAATCATGGCACCCGCACGTGCAATCGGGTCCGTGCTCTTCGCTCATCGCACTCATCTTAGTCCCCCACTATCTCGTCGAGCAGCGCTGGATCAACCGGCTCGCTCGCGTTCAACCTCACAATAGGTACGTCCGGGTTGATCGCATGCACGTCTGCGTCGATTTCCTCGAGCACATCGGGTTCGGCCAGATCGACCTTGTTCACACACACGATATCGGCCGGCTCGATTTGGGCGGTGAGCAGTATCTGAAGCGCCACCTTGATGCGCTGCCAGCGCGATGCGTCCACGAGCGTCACGATGCGCACGGTGTAGCCGCCGTACTTGACCAGGTTGTTCGCCATGCTGTCAGGCGTCGCCACACCCGTCGCCTCCAGGATGACCAGATGAGGTTCGAGCTCTTCCTCGAGCTTCTGCAATGCGGGAATGAGCTGGCCGATGAGCGTGCAGCACACGCAGCCCGAGAGCATCTCGGTTACCGAGTAGCCTGCCTCCTGAATGATGCTCGAGTCGACCGACGCCGAGCCAATCTCGTTCTCGACAATCGCGATGCGGAAATCCGCGCCCTCGCGCTCGCGCAACCGCTCGACCATGCGCACGAGCGCGGTCGTCTTGCCCGAGCCCAGAAACCCGCTCAGGATGATGACGTTCGGCTTGCCTTCCATTCAATCCTCCCACAACACGCCCACAATGGCTCTAACGTGTATGCATTTAGTAATAGCTACATCACATATTATCGGGATGAGATGAGATTCGCATCGCGTTTTCTGAGTTGTGCAATTCGCCGAATCAGTTTTCGCCAAACGCAAGACTCCGAACGCATTGCGACTCTTGTTTCGCCATCACGCGGCAGTTCGCAAACCTGATGCGACAACTGCGAGCAAACGTGTAAGATGTGCGATGCGAAACATCTAGAAACTTGCTGAGAGGAGACAGAGCATGGGCCAGGTTAACCTGAGGAAAGCTGCAATTATTGGATGCGGGTTCGTCGGAGCGTCGTCTGCATTCGCGTTGATGCAGAGCGGCCTGTTCTCCGAGCTCGTGCTGCTCGACGCCGTGCGCGAGAAGGCCGAGGGCGAGGCGCTCGACATCAGCCACGGCTTGCCGTTTGCGCGCCCGATGGACATCTACGCCGGCGATTACGCCGACATCGAGGACGCGGCCGTGATCGTGGTCACGGCGGGCGCCGCCCAAAAGCCGGGCGAGACACGACTCGACCTCGTGAAGAAGAACGTGGCCATCTTCAAGTCGATCATGACCCAGATCGAACCGCTCGACTGCCAGGGCGTAATGGTCGTCGTGGCCAACCCCGTCGACATCCTGACGCAAGTCGCCATCCGCTACTCCGGCATGCCCGAGAGCCGCGTCATCGGGTCGGGCACGGTGCTCGACACGGCCCGCCTGAAATACCTACTCGGCGCGAACCTCGACGTCGACAGCCGCAGCGTGCACGCCTACATCATCGGCGAGCATGGCGACAGCGAGATTCCCGCCTGGTCGTGTGCGACCGTCTCGGGCGTGTCGCTGCTCGACTTCTTCGAGCTGCGCGGGTACCACGAGCCGCGCTACATCATGGACCAGATCGCCGACGACGTTAAGAACAGCGCCTACGAGATCATCGAGAAGAAGCACGCCACCTACTACGGCGTCGCCATGGCGGTCAAGCGCATCTGCGAGGCGATCATCCGCGACGAGAAGTCGATTCTTCCCGTTTCGGTCATGTTGCATGGACAGTTCGGCATAGACGGCGTGGTGCTGAGCATGCCTGCGGTTCTAGGAAAGAACGGCATGGAAGGCCTCGTGCCCCTGCGCCTGAGCAACGAAGAGCAGGAATCCCTGCGCGCTTCGGCCAACACGCTCAAGGAGATCGCCGACGCCGAGATCTAAGCGTGTGACACAGCACTTGGCACCGGCGCTTCACGCATTCCTTCCGTGATTAGTGTCCAAACTTCATGCAAAACCGTGTTTTACCCCAGCAAAACACCAGGTCGCGATAATTCAACGCCATAGTTTGGACACAAATTCGATCAAACAAGCCGATACGCGCCTCGCACGCGTTCAGCGATGCTGCATGCGGCCGATGGCGACGACCGTCACGATGGTGAGCGCCATGAGCACGATGACGCCCACGAACATCGGCATATAGCTGTGCGTGGCATCGATGACGGTGCCCCAGATGAAAGCCGCGGCCGCATTGCTAACCGATGCCACCATCGAAACGCGCGAGTAGATCTGCGCGTAGTCGCGGTCGCCGAAGCTGGCGCGCGTGAAGATGGGCATCATGACGTTGGTGATGCCGTAGTACGCGCCGAAAAAGAGCGCCGCCGCGTAGAAAGCGACGACCGATTCGGACAGGAACGCGAAGATGGCGACGCCGGCGATGCCGAGCGCGAGCGCGACGATGGTGGCCACCTGCGGGCGCCTCTCGCCCACCGCGCCGAGCGCGAGCTTCGAGACGGTCTGGCCCGCCATGGCCACCGACGAGGCGGTCGCACCGAGCAACGGCAACGCCGCACCAATCTGGAGCGTAGTCGCGAAGCTGGGGATCATGAAGTACACGTACATGCCGATGTTGAGGAAGAAGCACATCGCGCAGATGAGGTAGAACACCGGCATGCGGAACGCCTCGCCGGCGGCGATGCCCTGGGCGAGCGCGGGCGCGTCCTCGTCGACGCCGAGCTCGTAGCCGAACGGCGCGAGGCCCTTGTCCTCGGGGCGGCTCGCCACCATGAACAATGTGACGGGAATCGTGAGCGCCGAGAGCACGGCGAACACGAGGTAGGTCGCCGACCATCCGATCTGCTGGATGAGGATGCCGCCGACCGTCGACCACACGACGCCGCCCACGCCCGTGAACGCCATCACGATGCCGAGCAGCGCGCCCGCGCGCTTGGCGAACCAGCGGTTGATGAGCGTCGAGGGTGCCAGGAACAGCAGCATCGCCACGCCCACGCCCATTGCGGCGGCCGCCACGTAGAACATCCAGAGCGCGCGGGTGAACGACAGCCACACGAACGCAGCGACGATGATGAGGACGGCTCCGGTCGTGCACAGGCGGGCATCGCGGTCGTTCAGCAGCTTGCCCAGGAACGGCAGCGTGACGAGCGCCGCTATCCACAGCACCGACGTGTAGTATGACAGCATTCCGCGCTCCACGCCCAGATAATCCGAGAGCGCCGGGTAGAAGATGCCCGCGCAGCTGAGGCCCAACGACAACGGGATGAAACTCGTGAGCACCATCGCGGTCACCACGAAGTAGCCGAAGTGAATCTTCTTGCCAGCGTCGCGTTCAGTCATGTCATGTCCTTTTTTCGGATATTTATTATCCGATATTCTACAACTTATAATGAAGCTTGCAAGAAGACTGAAGGGAATGCCATGGCCAGAAAGACGCGCGAGAAGCTCGACGTCACGTTTATATACCCGAGCTACGACGACCTTCCCGATGAGCTCATGTTTGTCGACGATATGGTGGCTTACGTTAATCAGGTGCATGCGGCGCTTCCCCCGCGCGTACGCAGGGGCAAAGTCTTCACCCGCGCGATGGCCACGAACTACGCCAAAGGCGGGTTGACGCCCCCGGCAGTCGGGCGACGTTACACCCGCGACCATCTGGCGCTCATCCTGTTCGCGGCCACGGCAAAGCTGTGCTTTTCCGCCGAAGAGGTCTACTGGCTTGCGGGCGAGCTCTTCGAAGCGGATAACATCCCGTCATCACATGGCAACCTCAAATGTGCGTTCGATCGCGCGTTCGCGGGAATGCGCGGCAACAGCCGAGCTGACGCAGTTGCCAGCAACCTCGTCGACCGCATCTGCGCACTGTCGGAGGCGTCAGGGGCATAAACGAACCGAGATTCCAGCACCTGCCCTATTTCACAACGTAGTGAATCGCCAAACCCTCGTGGCCTTCGGTTTCGAAGCGCTCGTGCATGGTCACGTCATGGGTGAGCACCAAACGGCTCGCGTCGCCGTTCAGCTGCTCGCGGATCCACTGGTAGGCTTCGCAGACCATGCGGGCCGAACCGGAACGGCCAAGCACGGGAACCAGATAACCAGGCCATTCAGGCGTGCCGAAGATGTTTGCCGGACGACATGCGATGTCGCCGCCGACGATGACCTTGCCCTTGACCGTATCGACGACGATCAGCTGCTCGGCAACGGAGTGGCACTCGCGCACAACGTGCAGGCTGATGCCGGGAAGAACCTCGTCAACGTCGCCCTCGAGCATATGGACCTTGCCCGCGTCGATAAGCGCGCGAATCGCGGGGTAATCGGGCGGGTAGGCCGCCGGCAGCACGAGCTGCTGGTAGTTCGGGTCGGCCGCCATACGCTCCCACGCCTCGAACTCCTCACGCTGCATGTAGATGTCGGCGTGCGTGAAGCGCATGAGCCCGCCGATGTGGTCGAGGTGCGCCTGCGTGATGATGACCACATCGATGTCCTCGGGGGTCAGGTCGACCTGGCGTAGCGCGCTCATCGTGCCGTTGAACTCGGTGATGAGGCTGTCCCACAGCGCCTTCTTGGCGGGGTCGCCCTCGTCGACGCCCGTGTCGACAAGGATCTTCTTGCCGTTCTCGTCCTCGAGCAGCGTGACGGAATGCACGTTGTTCTCGGTCTCGCCCGGCTTCGGGTTGCCGATGCCGCCGTAGAGCATCTCGGTGCCCCACGGACCAGTGCCATACTCGAGATTCGTAATCTTGTAGTTCATGCCATGCCCCTTCTCTCTGGGCGGTTTCCGCCCGCTCCAGCATACTGACCAAAAGGGAGTCTCCCCAATGGCCGTGCGATGTTTTGTCAATCAGATCATGCGGCCCTCGGAGCCTTTCGGTGGAACTTTCGCCAGCTGCCAATCGGAAAAGCGATCACGCCCCTGCTCGAGCTCGCGTACGAGGCGATCCTTGTCGCGCGGCAACATGCCCGCCACGCGCACGGGGTTCGACACATGCAAGCCGAAGAACACGCAATCGTCGACTTCGAGCCGCTTGAGGAATTCGACCTCCTCGTCGATGTAGTCGCCCAGCGTGCATTCCTCGAAGTCGCCGCTGGCCACGAGCCCTTCGAGCGGTGCGCCCGGATCGACGTGCAAGGGCGACACGAAGATCAACGTCGGCTGCGCTTCGTTGACGACGACTGCGTTGGCCTCGGCGTGCTCCAGGCACCGCCCACGACCAGCGGCCGCCGTGATGATGTTCAAGTTGAACGGCATGCCCGCGGCGTTCAGACGCGCTAGCGCCTCGCGGGCTTGCGCCAGCGTGTAGCCTTTGTTCATGTATGAGAGCACGTCGCCGAGCCCCGATTCGAGCCCGATGTTGAAGTCGGCATAACCCATCTGCGCCAGTTGGCGCAACTCATCTTCGCTCTTGGTCAGGATATTGTTGATCGACGCGTAACCGCCGATCGACTCGACGCGCGGCAGGTAACGGTGCACAAGCTCGGCGATTTCGACCAAGCGATTGAAGCTCAGGCAGAACGCGTCGCCGTTCACGAGGAAGACGCGATCGAACAGCGGAGCACGCTTCGCAACGTACGCGAGGTCCTCCTCGACCTCCTCGATGGGCGACACCTCGAACGGCACGTCATGGTACATGCTGCAGAACGTGCACCGGTTGTGCGAACAGCCCGACGTGACCTGCAAGAGCAGAGAATCAGCTTCATATGGCGGGCGAAACGTCGGTCCGGTGTAGTGCATGGCAGCCCCCTCGATTGTGCTTTCTGCGATTGTACCCGCAATCGCGGGCACAAGCCGCCCCTACCCGACGGAATGCGCTGCCAGACGGGCGACGCGCTTAGCAAGCGCCATGGTGGTGAGGATGGGCGGGTTGCCAATCGAGCGCGGCAGCAGGCTCGCGTCGGCGACGTAGAGGTTAACCGGCAACACGTCGTGGTGCAGCGTTTCGGCTTCGGCTTTGGTCAGGGGGAAACAGCCGCCGGGATGCCCGGCGTTCAGCGTGCCGAAGAATGCCTTCTCGCGCGGCACGCCCACCGCCTCGAGCACGTCATAGCACTGGTCGACGGCGCGCGCGATCGTCTCCCAATCGGAGTCGACGAGCGGCTTGTCGAGATGCCGGCCGTCGTACGACCCAATCGATGCGTCAGCCATCTTGATCATGATGCTCATGATGTCGCCGTGCGGCATGCGCCAGCCCTTGTTGAAGTAGAAGCTCAGCCAATCGAAGTACGGCGAGAGGATGTAGTCGGGCCGCTCGGACACGAACGGCATGGGAAGCTGTCGCTCGAGGCGCGCACCTTCCCAACGCGCCGCGACGCAGAGCACTGGGTCGACGAACAGCGTGGGGCTTGCCGGTATGCCCGACGCGTCGAGGATGACGGGCGTGCCCAGCCCTCCCGCCGCAAGCACGACCAAGTCGGCGGGCATGAGCTCGGTTTTGCCGTCTATGCGCGCGACGACGCCGGTTGCCCGGCCGCCCTCGATCACGACCTGCTTTGCAGCCGCGCCCTCAACGACGTGCACGCCCTCGACGCCGGCGATGAGCTCGTCGGCGGTCCACTTGGCACCGACTCACTCGCGCTCTATCCCAGCTCGGCGCGACAGCATTCTGCGCCTTCGGTCAAGCGGCAACTGAAGCGCAGCGCGCCATCGAGGTTCATGAGTCCGCGCAGGAACCCTTCGTCGAACGCCGACATGAACCAGCAATCCGCCGACGTGTAGCGCTCGGCGAAGAAACAAGGGGCGAACTGCAAGCCGCCCTCCTCGTCAGCCGACAGCTCGATGCCGATACCGCGATAGAGGAACTGCGCGAACGCGAACGAGCTCGAAGGCCGCACGTTGAGCGCGGTGCGCAGCTGCGTCCCCAACCTCAGGCCGCCCGCGCCGAGGCGGGTACGGTACCCGGCGGCTACGCGCTCGTCTACAAGCGCCGCCTCCATGCATGCGGCCGTGAATTCGCGGAAGACCGCAAGCGCTTCGTCGGCCGAGAGGTCTTCCGTAGCAGGCGGATCGACGTCGAACGCCTTTGCGAACACGCCCAACATGGTAGCTGCCTCGACCTTTCGCACCCATGCGGGCGGCGGCCAGCCGAGCATCTTCTCGAATGCGGCGAGTATCACGATGCCTCACCCCTATGCAACTCGTCGTTTGCCGAACCAGCGTCATCTTGATCTCAGCCATCGTACAACGTCTCGATCAAATTCGAGCGCATGACGGCCACAATGTTTCGACGCGCTTTCAAACACTTTCAAACGCTTTCAAGCTCGACGCGGGCTCGTCAGCCCCGACCGGAAGCGGACGGGCCGAGCGAAGAATCGCAGCTATCGGCCCCGCTTGATGACGACCGCCGAGACGACGCTCGCCGCCACGGGAAACAGCGCCATTATGAAGTACATAACCATGTACCCCACCACGTCGACGAGCATGCCGCCGACAAGCGAGCCTGCGGCGATTCCCAAGTCGAACGCCGTGAAGTACGTCGAGGTCGCAACTCCGCGCCGCCACGGTTCAACATCGGCGACCGCCATCGCCTGATACGTTCCCATCGCCGTGCCGATGCCGAGCCCCCCGAGCACGCCTGCCCCGGCGAACATGACGACGCTGCTCGACAGCCCGATGAGCACGAGCGTGCCGGCGGTGCAAAGCGTTGAGATCATAGCCGGGATGCGATACCCGTGCCGGTCGATGAGCTTTCCAATGTACGGACGGCTGACCAAGGTGACGACCGCGTAGACGATGAAATAGCTCGTGACGCCGTTCACACCGCGGGAGCTGGCATGCAGTGCGATGAACGTGGTGATGCAACCGAACCCGAAGTTCACGAGCATCATGAGCAACCCCGGCACGAGCGCGCGGCGCTCGAAGAACGTATCGAACCTCGAGTACCGCGGCACTTGCGCGGGATCGGGAGCAGCGGCTCGGTCTGCGGCATCGGGGGCGGCAACCTGGTCCGCGGTGTCAGGGGCAGCAACCCTATTCGCGGAACCGCCCGATCCTTCGGGCTGCGCCGCATCGGCGCGCTTACCGAGGAGCGTCTCGGCCACGGCAAGCATGAGCGCGAGCACGGTCATGCCCAGCGCCGTATAGAGCATGTACACCGCTCCGACTTCCTGGGCAATCGCAATCGACACGGCGGGCGCGACCGCGCTCGAAATGGCCGTCGTCATCGCGAAGTACCCCATGCCCTCCGCGAAACGGTGCTTTGGTATGATGTCGGCCGCGATGGTCGAAGACGACGTGGACCCCAAGCCCCAGCCGATGCCGTGGATCACGCGCAAGCCCAGGATGACGCCCACGATGGGAAAGATGGCAAACGACAATATGGAGCACGCGATGATCGCAAGCCCGCCGATGAGCATGCCCTTGCGCCCGAACTTGTCGAGCAGCGCCCCCGAGAACACGCGCATGACCGTCGCCGCTATCGTCATGACGGTCGTCGCAAGCCCGACCAGCTGGCCGGTCGCGCCCAGCTGGTCCATGTACACGGGAAGGCCGACGTTGAGCATCTGGAAACCGAAGAACATGCACAGGTTGATCGTGGCCAAGATGACGAAGTCGCGTGTGAAGACCTCGCCGAGCGACGAGCGATGCCGACCATTGTCCGCCATGATGCTCCAACCTGTCAGATGCCAACGGGGAAAACGCCAAGTCCACCCTCAAACGGGCGTTTCCATGCTAGACAACATTGCACGCGCTTTCCTCGTGCAAACGAACAAACAACCAATCGCTAGAACACGCACTCCACGCCCTCCCGGAGGTCGAGGAGCCATTCGAGGAGCACGACCCGCTCTCGCCGGAAGCGATTTGCGGAAACGCTCCATGTGAAGTCGAGTTTTCCCATATCGACCGCAGCCTCGTCGACGAACGCGTAGGAGAGCGCATCGCGTCCGCCGAAACGCGGGTTTTCAAGCTCGTTCCTGATCTTGGCAATGGCCGAGTCGACGAGGCAGAGCGCCTCGTCCTTGGTCATGAGCGACATGAACGCTATCCGCAGGTAGAGCGGATTCATGCTGCGGCTGTAATCGACGGGAGAAGCAAGCCACGCCCGCAGCTCGTCCCGCCCCCGCTCGGTAAGCTCGTAGCGTTTCTTGCCTGGACGGTTCCTGATGGGCTCGAGCTCGTACGTGACCAGCTCGTCAAGATAGAGCCGCTTCAACGCGGGGTAAATCTGGCTGAACGAAGCGGAAATCACGTATCCGAACGTCTGCTTTATGACGCTGTGCAGCTCGTACCCGCTCGCGTGCGGACGCAAGGCGAGCAAAGCCAACAGCGCACACTCCAATTCCGAATGCATTATCCCCCCACAAATCGGCATCCAGCTCATACTAGTGCTTGTGGCATGCAATTGCAAAACGCCCTCATGACGAGGACGCCGGGCGGGCGCTTATAATCGTGTTCACGACGTCGACGACAGGAGCGAAGCATGCTAGACAACGCAATGCTCTACGACATACTGTATGCGCTCGCCGCGCGCGGTGGACGCGATAGCTCGCTGTTCGGAACGGGCGCTTCGCTTGCGCACGAGGCTTTGGTGCGCAGCCTCGCCAGCCCGAGCTTCCCGGAAATCTGGTTCGAGGTGCCCTTGGCGGGCGAGCCGTGGTTCGACCTGCACGTGCTCACATCCCGAGAAGCGCTGCGTCCCGACCAGGTCTTCGAGGGCGAGCAAACCGGGGGCTACCCCGAGGCGTTCGCATGGTTCGCGCGACTTGCAGCGCCGCTACGCCGAAAACGCCGCGCTTCTCGAAGCCGACCTGCGCCAAGCGGGTTTCGGCGCATTTGGGGACACGGTGGTCCCCCGTTGTCAGACGCTTGCAAAGACGCCTTTCCATCTCGAGTTCCAATTCAACGTGCTGCCAGATGGCAGCGCGGGGACCACGCTCGGCGCGAGCGTGCGCTTTTCCGCCCCGGCGAGAGACGCCAGCGAGGAGCCGTTCGAGGCGGACGGCGCGGCGGGCGAGCTCATGGCCCAGGTGGAGGCATGGGACCTCGCCGACGGCCGCTGGCGCCTCCTGCCCGAAGCGGCGTTCGCCGTCAACGCCGCACGCGGGGGCGAGGACGTCACGCTCTTCAATTTCCCCGCGTTCCTGAAGCTGCGGTGGCGAGATGGCAGGCCGCTTGACGCGAAAGCCTATTACATGGCAGGCGCTGAATGAGGACCCACCTCACTCGTCCGCACGCTAAGCCGCGCAAGGGCGAATCTCGAGAAGACGGAGAAGCATGAACGTCATCGTCAACCCCCAATGGCAGGGCGGCGCAGACCCCGTAACGTATACCGGGGCTGCGGAAATAAGAAGAATCATTGAACTTTGGTCTGACCCTTTAGCCGGTCAAATCGCTCGTCACGCCTTGTCGCTACCCGAAGATGGTGAACGCGGCACCACGCGGCATGGCGCGCTCGCATCACGCTGCCGCAACAAAGCCCGCCGATAAATCAGAAATCTACTCCTGGAACTGCGAATTATAGAGCTCGGAGTAGAAACCGTCCTGCGCAAGCAGCTCGTCATGCGTTCCCTGCTCCACGATGTCACCCTCGCGGATTACCACGATGAGGTCGGCGTTTCGGATGGTCGAGAGACGGTGCGCGATGACGAACGACGTGCGGCCGGCCATCAGGTCGTCCATGGCCTGCTGGATTCGCTCTTCGGTTCGCGTATCGACCGAGCTCGTGGCCTCGTCGAGCACGAGCATGCGACGGTTGGCGAGGAAAGCGCGCGCGATCGTGAGCAGTTGGCGCTGGCCGGCGCTGATGTTGCTCGCGTCCTCGTTGATCATGCAGTCGTAGCCGCCGGGCAGCGTCTCGATGAAATGGTGCGCGAACGCGCGACGGGCGGCCTCTTCCACTTCCTCGTCAGTGGCGTCGGGCTTGCCGTAGCGGATGTTCTCGCGCACCGTGCCGTGAAACAGCCATGTGTCCTGCAACACCATGCCGAACAGCTCGCGCACGTCCTCGCGCTCGATGTCGCGCACGTCGGCACCGCCAATGCGGATGGCGCCTCCCTGCACGTCGTAGAAGCGCATGAGCAGCTTGACGAGCGTCGTCTTGCCCGCGCCGGTGGGTCCGACGAACGCCACCGTCTGCCCTTCGCGCACGCGCGCGCTGAAATCCTTGATGATGACCTTGTCGGGATCGTAGCCGAAACGCACGTGGTCGAACTCGACGTCGCACGACAGCTCGGCCGTGTCGATTTCGGAATGCTCGACGGGCTCCTCTTCGGCCTCGAGGAATTCGAACACGCGCTCCGAGGCGGCTGCCGTCTGCTGCAACACGTTGGCAACTTGGGCAAGCTGCGTGATGGGCTGCGTGAAGTTCTTCACGTACTGGATGAACGCCTGGATGTCTCCGACCGTGATGACGCCCTGCACGGCGAACACGCTTCCCATGATAGCGACGACGACGTAACCGAGGTTGCCGATGACGTCCATGACGGGGCGCATGAGCCCCGACAGGAACTGCGATTTCCATGCGCTCTCGTAGAGCCGTTCGTTCGTGGCGTTGAACTCCTCGATCGTCGCCTGCTCGCGGCCGAAAGCCTTCACGATGGCATGACCGGAGAACGTCTCCTCGATCAGCCCGTCGATGGCACCTAGGTTCGCCTGCTGCGCATAGAACTGCTTCTGCGAACGCTTCACGATGATGCGGATGCACACGAGCGATGCGGGCACAATGAGCAGCGTGACGAGCGTCATGATGACGTTGATCGAAAACATGACCGCCAGCACGCCCACGATGGTGACGACCGACCGCAGCAGCTCTGATATGCCCTGGTTCAGGCTCTGCCCGAGCGTGTCAACA
>ODAI011194669.1_pt1 | contig 18766 bp, 17 predicted proteins | sample 1539321 | NCBI WGS metagenome assembly ODAI01 (sample SAMN02144231, study PRJEB22623) | gut metagenome | biome: sheep rumen | host: Ovis aries | place: New Zealand
CAAACCGACCAGCGAGAGCTGAATCGATAAAAAAATTGGCGGAGAGGGTGGGATTCGAACCCACGTGACCGTTAAGTCAAACGGTTTTCAAGACCGCCTCGTTATGACCGCTTCGATACCTCTCCATTTTTTATTTTCGCTGTCTCTTGAACCAGCTTTTATATTATATCACGGACCGGCAGTAATGTCAAGAAAAAATGGAAAGAAATGACGTAGAGAATTTATCAACAATTTTGTGCATATCTTACAATTGGACAGAGAGCGTTATTTTTTTACATCAAAAAGCTGCTCTGTTATTGGTAAAAGATAGAAATAAATATGAAATATCTGATTTTTTGAAAAAATATACTTTACAATAAGGTGATTTTAGTGTAAAATAAACGTAGTATATTTTTTGAGAGGTGCTTTATGGAACCAAAATACAAAAGAATATTATTAAAAGTAAGCGGAGAAGCTCTTGCAGGCGATAACAAGACCGGACTTGACTATGAAGTTATGACTGATATCTGCCGCAGCATAAAGAAATGCGTTGATGCAGGCGTTCAGGTAGCTATCGTAGTTGGCGGAGGAAATTACTGGAGAGGCCGTTCCAGCGGTGCTATGGACAGAACTCGTGCTGACCATATCGGAATGCTTGCTACTGCAATGAATGCACTTGCACTTGCAGATTCGCTTGAAGCTCTCGGCTGTGATGTCAGAGTACAGACAGCTATTCTCATGCAGCAGGTAGCTGAACCATATATACGCAACAGGGCTGTTCGTCACCTTGAAAAGGGCAGAATAGTAATATTTGGCTGCGGAACAGGAAATCCGTTTTTCTCGACCGATACAGCAGCTTCACTTCGTGCTGTTGAGATCGGTGCAGACATCTACTTCAAGGCAACACTTGTTGACGGTGTTTATGACAAGGATCCTCATAAGTTTGATGATGCCAAGAAGTACGATACACTTACATTCAGCAAGGTTATCGGAGAAGAGCTGGCCGTTATGGACAGCACAGCAGCAGCAATGTGCCGTGATAATCATATGAAGATGTTGGTTTTTGATCTTTCTCGTCCAGATAATATCTATGATGCTGTTATGGGCAAGAATATCGGAACTATAGTTTCTGAGGAATAAGATATTATCATACAGCGATAAAATAATCAATAATTGAAAGGAAATGAAAATAATGAAAGAGACTATCAATGCAGCTAAAGAAAAAATGACAAAGAGCCTCAATGCTCTTGGAAATGAGTTCGCTTCTATCCGTGCAGGAAGAGCTAACCCCAGCATACTTGACAAGGTCCTCGTTGACTACTACGGAGCTCCCACACCTGTTAACCAGATGGCAGCTGTATCAGTATCAGAGGCAAGAATACTTGTGATCCAGCCCTGGGACAAGTCAACATTAAAGCTTATCGAAAAGGCTATCCAGGCTTCAGATATCGGTATCAATCCTACAAATGACGGCAGTGTTATCAGACTTGCTTTCCCTCAGCTCACTGAGGACAGACGTAAGGAACTCTGCAAAACTGTAAAGAAGTACGGTGAAGAGTGTAAGGTAACAGTTCGTTCTGTACGCCGTGATACTATGGATAAGCTCAAGAAGATGCAGAAGGGCTCAGAGATAACTGAGGACGACCTGAAGGACTGCGAGAAGAAGGTACAGGATATCACTGACAAGTTCTGTGCTGACGTTGATAAGGCAGTTGCAGACAAGGAAAAAGAGATAATGACAGTATAATGGTGATATAATGGCATTATTCGGAAAAAAAGAAAAACAGGAGCTTACACTGCCGGAGGTACTTCCGGCACATGTAGGCTTTATAATGGACGGTAATGGCAGATGGGCAAAAAAACGTGGTCTGCCAAGGTCATTCGGTCATAGAGAGGGAGCTAAGAATTTCAAGAAGATAGTGCGCTACTGCAAGGATATCGGGCTGAAAAATATCTCTTTCTATGCCTTTTCTACTGAGAACTGGCAGCGTCCAAAGGACGAGGTCAATACTATCATGGAACTCTTCCGTGACTATATCGTTGATGTAAGAAATTTCCTCAGCGAAAATACGAGAATGATATTCCTTGGAGATAAATCCGCTTTTGATGAAGATCTCCAGGAAAAAATGATAAAGCTTGAAGAGGATACCGCCAAATACGACGAGATGACTCTTATGATGGCTGTAAATTACGGCGGACGTGACGAGCTTGCTCACGCTGCAAGAATACTGGCTCAGAAGGCTGTTGACGGCGAGTTGCGCCCTGAGGACATAACTGAAGATTCTATCTCAGGAGAGCTCTACACCAAGGGTATCCCTGATGTTGATCTTGTCATCCGTCCCAGCGGAGAGATGCGCCTTTCAAACTACCTTATCTGGCAGTGTGCCTATGCAGAATACTACTTCACTGACATTCTCTGGCCGGACTTCACTCCCGCCGAGCTGGACAAGGCACTCATTGAATTCAGTCGCCGTCAGCGTCGTTTCGGAGGTGTCTGATGCTTACCCGTATTATTTCAGGTGCAGTTGGCGCAGCCTTAATGGTCGTGGTATTAATTTTCCACGATACTGTTATGCTGCCAATTGCAGTTTCGGCAATGATAGCCGTTATGCTCTATGAGCTGCTTCGTGCAGTTAAGCTTGATGACCACAGATTTGCCCCCATATTTTGGGCGGTTGAACTCTGCGGCATAGCCATGCCGCTTTTGTATCAGCTTTTTTATGACAGTGAAAAAGAATACACCAGCAAAGGTGACATCAATATAAAGCTCGTATATCGGGGAGAGGTGTCAGTCATAGCCTTTAGCATTACTCTTGCAGCGGCTTTTGTGGTTTTTGTCACATGGCTGAGAAAGCACAAGGAACTGCGCTATGAGCAGGTATTCTTTGCTCTTGCAAGCATGGTACTGGTACCTCAGGCTATGTCAACAATGGTACGCATAGACCGTATGGACACCGAGAACGGTCTCTTTCTCCTTATAATGGGACTCTGTGGCGCATGGATAGCTGACACAGGTGCTTATTTTACCGGAGTTGCCTTCGGAAAGCATAAGCTTTGCCCTGAGATAAGTCCTAAGAAGACTATCGAAGGATTTGTAGGCGGGATCGTGTCTACAGGCATAGTTTTTGCAATTGCATTTGCAGTTAACTATAAAGATGTCACAATAGGCATTGCAGCCTTTGTTATAGGCATGGTTTGTGCTGTTATCGGTACTGTAGGAGACCTTTCTGCCTCAATGGTCAAGCGTCAGATTGGCTTCAAGGACTACGGAAAGATAATGCCCGGACACGGCGGCCTTATGGATCGTTTTGACAGTGTTCTTTTCGTGCTGCCCACCTTCTATGCAATGATGTCTCTGATGGAGATACTGGATATTTAATAATTCTGAAAGGAGACTAACGTATAACTGCGGATAGTCCCTTTCGCATTTTATAGTGGATTTTATCATATCATAAAATAAAAAATATTTCCGTGAAAAGAGGAAAAAACATGAGTAAAACAGTATCGATACTTGGTTCAACAGGTTCGATAGGAACGCAGGCACTTGAAGTTTGCGAAAAACATGGTCTGGGTATAACAGCCCTTGCTGCTCACAGCAGTATCGACCTTCTGGAGGAACAGTCCAGAAAATTCCGCCCGGAATATGTTGGCATTTATAACGAAGAAAAATACAAGGAGCTGAAACAGCGGCTCAGTGATACAAATATAAAAGTTGTCTGCGGAATGGAAGGCCTTTGCGAGATAGCTGCTCTTTCTCAGACTGATATCGTGCTCAACTCAGTTGTGGGTATGGTGGGACTTCTTCCCACTCTCACAGCTATCGACGCAGGAAAGGATCTGGCTCTTGCCAATAAGGAAACACTGGTGGCAGGCGGTGAGCTGGTAATGGACAGCATTGCCAGAAAGGGAATCAAGCTCTATCCTGTTGACAGTGAGCATTCGGCTATATTCCAGTGCTTACAGGGAAATAAGAGATCTCAGCTCAGCAAGGTCATACTTACTGCTTCCGGCGGACCATTTTTTGGAAAGACCTATGAGGAACTCAGAAGTGTTACAAAAGAACAGGCTCTTCAACATCCGAACTGGGATATGGGAAATAAGATAACTATCGATTCAGCCACCCTTATGAACAAGGGTCTGGAGTTCATTGAAGCAAAATGGCTCTTTGATCTTGAGCCGGATCAGATAGAGATAGTGGTCCATCGTCAGAGTGTGGTACATTCTGCTGTTGAGTATGACGACTATTCTGTTATTGCACAGCTTGGTGTGCCTGATATGAAGATACCGATCCAGTATGCTCTGCTTTATCCTGACAGAGTCAGCTGTCCCACCGGAAGGCTTTCACTTACCGACTATGGCAGGCTGACTTTTGAGAAGCCGGATATTGCTACTTTTAAGTGCCTCGGAGCAGCTATTGAAGCTATAAAACGAGGCGGAGCATACCCCTGTCTTGTCAATTCAGCCAACGAAGAGGCTGTAAGAGCTTTTCTGAATGACGAGATAACCTTTATAGAGATAGGTGAGATCGTATCATCTGTTCTTGATAAATTTTCTCCCTCAGAGATAACCTGCTATGATGATGTAATGAAGGCTGATTCGTCTGCAAGAGATTTCGTAAGGGAACATATCACATCCGGCAGGTAAGCCGAAGCGAAAGGATAAATATACATGGGTATTATAATCGCACTAATAGTATTTGGCATCATAGTCACAGTTCATGAATTCGGTCATTTCATCTGTGCTAAGCTCAGCGGAATAAGGGTCCTTGAATTCTCGATAGGTATGGGACCAAAGATATTACAGAAACAATTCGGTGAAACAAAATACTCTCTGAGAGCACTTCCTGTAGGCGGATACTGTGCAATGGAAGGCGAGGACGCTGATACTGAAGATGCAAGAGGATTCAGAAAGGCAAAGCTCTGGAAGAGAATGATAGTTCTTGCCGCCGGACCGTTTATGAATTTTGTTCTTGGATTTATACTTCTTATAGGCATGATATGTATGATGGACGGTGTTCCTACAACCAAGATAAGCGGTTTCAGCGGTGTAAGGAACGATGATGGAACTGTTACTTATTACGCTTCAAGCTATGACCCGGAAAACGGTCTTAAGCACGGGGATATTATCCGTAAGATAGACGGTACAAGGGTATTCAGCCTTCTGGATATAAACTACATTTTTGAAATGAAGAGCTCCGGTGATGACGGAACAAGAAGCGTTGAGGTAATCCGTGACGGCAAAAAGATAAAATTCGATTCTATTAAATTCTATGACAGCTACCCCGGAAGCGGCGGAGATGAGGTGGATTTCGGACTTGAGCGCAAGTCTAAAAATCCTGTCACTGTTATAAAGGGCTCCGGAGATATTTTCATGTCCATGAGCCATATCGTAGGACTTTCACTTAAGCAGCTCGCTTCAGGAAAGGTAGAGAAGGAAGAGGTTTCCGGACCTGTTGGTGTTGTTACAGAGATAAATGAGGCTACTAAGGAAACTGAGACTAAAAAAGAGACTCTGTTTACCCTTGTGTATCTCGGAGCACTCATCTCAATAAACGTAGGTATCTTCAATCTTCTTCCTATCCCGGGACTTGACGGCGGAAGACTTCTCTTCTGCCTTATAGAGCTTATCCGCAGAAAGCCTGTAAAGCCTGAGCATGAGGGATATGTTCATCTTGCCGGCATGATACTGCTCTTCGGAATTATGATATTTGCGACATACAATGATATCATCAAGATCATAACAAACCATAAATAAAAAATAAGGAAGTGTTTTGCAATGAGAAATGTGAAGCCTGTAAAAGTCGGAAACTGTGTACTTGACGGATCACATATTTATATACAGTCAATGCTGAATGTCCGTTCTGATGACATTGAAGGCAGTGTCAGACAGGCTGTTGAGCTTGAAAAGGCCGGCTGTGAGATAGTGAGAGCTGCGATCCCTAATATGGAAGCAGTACGTCTTATACCTGCTATCAAGGAGGCAGTCAGCATACCGCTTGTTGCTGATATTCATTTTGATTATAAACTTGCACTTGAAGCTGCGGCTGCCGGAGTTGACAAGATCCGTATAAACCCCGGCAATATAGGCGGCATGGACAGAGTTAAGCAGGTCGTGGAGGCCTGCCGTTCAAAGAATATTCCTATAAGAATAGGAGTAAATTCCGGCTCACTTGAAAAGGAAATCCTTGCAAAATACGGTTCTCCTACTCCCGAGGCACTTGTGGAGAGTGCTATGACTCATGCAGCTATGCTTGAGCATTTTGACTTTGATGACATTGTTATTTCCATAAAATCCTCTGATGTCAATAAGATGATAGCATCCTACCGTCTTGCAGCAGAAAAGTGCAGATATCCTCTTCATCTTGGAGTTACTGAAGCCGGTACTGAGAGAATGGGGCTTATCAAGTCTGCTGTAGGAATAGGCTCTCTGCTCTGTGACGGTATCGGAGAGACTATCAGAGTATCCCTGACAGATGATCCTGTGAAAGAGATAGAAGCTGCAAAGGATATACTCAGATGCATAGGGAAAAGGGGAGGAGTGAGACTTGTCTCATGTCCTACCTGCGGAAGAACAAGGATAGATCTTATAGGAACTGCAAAAAAAGTTGAAGCTGCAGTAAAGGATCTTGATAAGGATATAACTGTTGCCGTAATGGGATGTGTTGTCAACGGCCCTGGAGAGGCAAGAGAAGCAGATGTTGGTATAGCCGGAGGAGACGGCTGTGCCATAATCTTCCGAAAGGACGGAACACAGAGAAAAATCAAAGAGGAGGACATTGTCACCGAGCTCCTTGCTGAGGTAGACAAGCTTTGATATGAATATAAATTTAGCTGAATTCCTTAAGGAGTACGGCCCCGAGATACCGGAAACGGTACGCAGCGGAGAGATATACAAGCTTACATATTCAGATAAGCATGATAATATCAATTTCTTTGCGCATTTCAATGCTCTTGTGCCTGCCGAGGATATCTTTGCTTTTGAAAAAGCTGTAGAAGATGCGATAAAGGTTGAAAGAATACGGCTTAACTGCCGCTATCCGCAGGAACTTTTCGGGCTGGACTGCTACAGCGATATGATAAAGCTCCTTAAAAGGGATATCTCTGTCGTCAATGGATTCCTTGATGATGCCGAGGTAAAGCTCAATGGGGAGGAGCTTTCAATAAAGCTCTCTCATGGAGGCATGGATATACTGAAGCGCTTTGATTTCTGCGGCAGGTTCCGTAAGCTGATATATAATCAGTTCGGAGCAGAAGTCCGTGTTGAGCTTTCCGGTGACGAAAAGGTCTCAGAGCATCAATTCGATGAAATGGTGGAGCGGATAACAGCCGATATGCCTGATTACAGTGCTCAGCTTGCACCTGAAAAATCAAAGGATGAACTGCGTGAAGAGGAGATCAGCTCTGTTATGCCTACTATGAAGGTAGATACAGCTGCACTTGATACCGATTTTGATGCTGAGTCAGCGGAGATAATCAAGGGCAAGGCTATCAGACAGAAGCCGGTATCGATCAATGACGCTGTTCAGCAGCTTGGCGAGAAACTTGTTGTTGTTGGAGATATTTTTGACAGCGAAATAAAAGAGCTCCGTAACGAAAAAACGGTTGTCACCTTCGATATAACCGATTACAGCGGTTCTATCAAAGTAAAAGTATTCTTTTCCAATAAGGAAGCTGAGGAGATGAATCTTGCATCTATCAAAAAAGGTACAACTCTTCTTGTACTTGGAAAAGTTGATTATGATTCATTTGCAAGAGATATCACTATATCGCCACAGTCACTTATAAAAGTAAAAAGGATCCCTAAAATGGATAATTATCCGGAGAAACGTGTAGAGCTCCACTGCCATACTAATATGTCAGCAATGGATGCCGTTACTGATCCGGTAACTCTTATAAACCGTGCGGCAATGTGGGGACATCCTGCAATGGCCATAACTGACCACGGCTGCGTACAGGCTTTTCCTGACTGTATGTACAATATGCCAAAGAACTTCAAGGTCATCTACGGCATGGAGGCATATGTAGTCAATGATCTTGACAGGCAGCTCATCCTGAAAAATCCTGACAGCAGAAGTGTCAACGATGAGATAATAATATTTGACGTTGAGACAACAGGTCTCAGCTTCAATTCAGACAGGCTCACTGAAATAGGTGCAGTCAAGCTGAAAAATCTTCAGGTGGTTGACAGCTTCAATACGAAGGTAAATCCAGAAAAGCATATTCCGGAAAAGATCACAGAGCTGACGGGAATAAGCGACGAGGATGTAAAGAATGCTCCCCACGAAAAGGAAGCTATCCGTATGTTCATGGAGTTCTGCGGGGATAAGCCAGTACTTGCGGCACATAATGCCACATTCGATACCAATTTTATCAATGAGGCCTGCAAGAGGCAGGGGATAGAGTTTGATTACAACTGGATCGATACACTGATATTATGTCAGGCAATGCTTCCGGAAATGGGCCGTCATAAGCTGAATCTTGTGGCGAAGCAGCTTAAACTCGGTAAGTTTGATCACCACAGAGCATCTGATGATGCACTTATGCTTGCTAAGATCTACATAGAGCTTGTGGGACGTCTTATCAATGAGAAGCAGCTCCGGACTCTGGATGAGCTCAACAGCAAAGCCGGAGAAATAGATGTCAAGAAGCTGAAATCCTATCACCAGATAATACTCGTCCGCAATCAGGCAGGTCTTAAGAATCTTTATAGACTTGTATCCTACAGCAATCTGGATTATTTCTATAAAAAGCCGCTGATACCAAAATCAGTGCTTCAGGCACACAGAGAAGGACTTATCTTCGGAAGTGCCTGTGAAGCAGGTGAGCTGTTTCAGGCTATGGTAAACAAGGCTCCTGAGAGCGAGCTGGAAAAGCTGGCAAAATTCTATGACTATCTGGAGATACAGCCTATTGCTAATAATGCTTTTATGGTTCGTGAGGGAACAGCTGAGAACGATGAAGAGCTTCGGGATTATAACCGCAGGATAGTTGCTCTGGGAGACAGACTTGGGATCCCTACCTGTGCAACCTGTGACGTGCATTTTATCGATCCGAAGGACGGTATTTTCAGAAAGATAATCCTTGCGACCATGGGCTTTAAGGATGCGGAAAATCAGGCTCCGCTCTATTTCAGGACAACTGAAGAGATGCTGGCTGAGTTTGAATTCCTCGGTCCTGACAAGGCTAAGGAAGTTGTAATAACCAACACTAACATGATAGCCGACATGATAGAGGTAGTTCGTCCGATACCGAAGGGAACGTTTACACCTACTATCGACGGAGCTGAAGAAGAGCTTGTTAAGATAACTCACGACAAGGCCCATGAGATATATGGAGATCCTCTTCCTGAGCTTGTAGACAAACGTCTTGACAGAGAGCTTTCTTCCATTATCAAGCACGGATTCTCAGTGCTTTATATTATTGCACAGAAGCTTGTATGGAACTCAGTTGACAATGGCTATCTTGTAGGTTCACGAGGTTCAGTAGGTTCTTCATTCGTTGCAAATATGGCCGGTATCTCAGAGGTAAATCCGCTGCCGCCCCACTATGTCTGCCCGAAGTGCAAGCATAGTGAGTTCCTGCTTGACGGTGTATACGGCTCAGGATTTGACCTTCCGCAGAAGAACTGTCCTGACTGCGGCACAGATATGCTCCGTGACGGACACGATATCCCATTCGAGACCTTCCTTGGATTTGACGGAGACAAGGCTCCTGATATAGACCTTAACTTCTCTGATGAATACCAGTTCTGGGCGCACAGATATACAGAGAAGCTCTTCGGAAAAGCAAATGTTTTCAAGGCCGGAACAATTTCAGTAGTTGCTGATAAGACGGCATATGGCTATGTAAAGAAGTATTGCGAGGAGAACGGGATAACTCTCAATAATGCCGAGATGAACCGACTTGCTATCGGATGTACCGGCATTAAGAGAACTACCGGTCAGCACCCCGGAGGAATGGTTGTTGTTCCTTCCGACTATGATGTGTATGACTTTACCCCTGTTCAGCATCCTGCTGATACAGCTGATTCCGAGATCATCACCACTCACTTCACATTCAACTCGCTGCACGATACTATTCTTAAACTCGATGAGCTTGGACACGTTGTACCAACCCTTTATAAGCATCTGGAGGATCTTACCGGCATAAAGATAAAGGATGTACCTACATCAGACCCTGATGTAATAAGAATGTGTACCAATTGTGATGTTCTGGGAGTTACTCCTGAGGAGATATACTGCCAGACCGGAAGTCTTGGTATTCCTGAAATGGGAACCGGCTTTACGATACAGATGCTCCTTGACGCTAAGCCTACGAAGTTCAGTGACTTCCTGCAGATATCCGGACTTTCACATGGTACCGATGTTTGGCTGGGCAATGCAAAGGATCTCATAGATCAGGGCGTTTGTACGATCTCCGACGTTATCGGAACCCGTGACAGTATCATGACATATCTGCTCTATAAAGGAGTTGAGCCGAAAATGGCCTTCCAGATCATGGAGTGGACACGAAAGGGTAAAGCTCCGAAGCAGTTTACTCCGGAGATAATCGAAATGCTTAAGGATCACAATGTTCCTGAGTGGTATATCGAAAGCTGTCTTAAAATAAAGTATATGTTCCCGAAGGCTCATGCTGCGGCCTACGTTATAGCGGCAATAAAGCTGGGCTGGTTCAAGCTGCATATGCCGCTTGAGTATTACGCCACATACTTCTCAGTAAGAGGAGAAGACTTTGATGCAGAGCTTGCGGTCAAGGGTATAGGAGCAGTCCGTGCCCGTATTGAGGAGCTTAAAGCTCTGGGAAATGACCGATCCAAAAAGGAGTCAGACCTGTATGATATCCTTCTTATAACAAACGAGATGATGTCAAGAGGATATGAGTTCCTTCCGATAGACCTTTTCAAGTCACACGCAACCGATTACCTTGTGGAGGACGGAAAGCTCCGAATACCTTTTTCAGCAATGAGCGGTGTTGGAGACAATGCTGCCAAGGGATTATATGAGGCTGCCCAGAAGGGTGGATTCATCTCCGTGGAGGAGTTCCAGGAGATGAGCGGTGCGTCAAAAACAACAATAGATGTGTTGAAAAGCATAGGCGCCTTTGGTGAATTACCCGATTCTGCACAGCTGTCGCTGTTTTGACTTGACTTTCTTTTAGTAATATGTTATCATATTACCATAGTAACACATTAGCAGACTAAAGTATAACATGATAGATCAGGAGGTATATAATGCGTAATTATGACCTTATTACTCCCGAAGGCACAAAAGACCTGCTCTTCGGTGAATGTATAGTAAGAAGAGATATCGAGAAGACTCTCTTTGATATTTTCAAGAGCAGAGGCTACAGTGAAATGATAACTCCGGGACTGGAGTTCTTTGATGTATTCAATCTTAACTCAAGTTATTTTCCTCAGGAGAATCTCTATAAGCTCACTGACAGCAAGGGAAGACTTCTTGTAATGCGTCCGGACTCAACGATGCCTATCGCAAGAGTAATAGCAACTCGTCTCAGAGATGCAATGCTGCCGCTTAAACTTTGCTATAACCAGACTGTTTATCGTACAGAGCCGGCACTTAAAGGCCGCAGCGATGAGATCGTACAGGCCGGAGTTGAGCTTATCGGCTCACAGCTTAAAATAGCCGATCTTGAAGTCATATCCACAGCAGTAGAAGCTCTTAAGTCATTTGGCATGGAGTTCTCACTTGAAATCGGAAATATCGGTATCTTCAAGGAGCTTGTAAGCAAGCTTGAGGTATCCGATCATGTCAAGGAGAAGATACGCAAGAACATTGAAGCGAAGAATTTCCCGGCACTTAATGATCTTCTTGATACACTTGGCACAAATCCTGTGACCAAGGCTCTTAAGAAGCTTCCCGCACTTTTCGGAGGCATGGAGGTATTTGAGAAGGCAGAAGAGCTTATGCCTGATGAAAATATAAAGCGTATATTGGATGAGCTTAAAGAGATATATCTTGATGCAAGAGAAATATGCGGAAATGAGGATTCGATAACAGTTGATCTCGGCCTTGTCAATAAGACCGATTACTACACCGGACTTATAATCAAGGGCTATTTACAGGGCCATGGCGAAGAGGTGATCTCCGGCGGCCGTTATGATAAGCTTATTTCTGAATTCGGATATGATGTTCCGGCAGTTGGATTTGCGATAAATGTAAACGGAGTTGCCAAGGTCATAGAGAAGAACGGAGTTCTTCCGGCACTTCCGAGAACAGATGTGCTTGTATATGCGGAAGAGGGCTGTGAAGTCGCAGCACTCAAAGCAGCACAGGAACTTCGTGAGCAGGGCTTTGTAGTAGAAAATGCTCTGTTTGACGATATTGAATCTGCAAGAGCATATGCAATGGACAAGAAGATAGCTAAGGTAGTAGTTATAGACGAGTCAGATGAGGAGGAACAGGAATGAACAAGCCTATAAGGATAGCTCTTACAAAGGGCAGACTTGAAAAGGATACAGTCGGACTCCTTGAAAAGCTCGGTTTTGATTGTACAGCCGTAAGAGAAAAGGGCAGGAAGCTTATACTTCCGGTACCTGACGGAAATCTTGAAGTGGTTCTTGCAAAGGCAAATGACGTTATAACCTATGTAGAGCATGGTGTATGCGATATGGGCGTTGTCGGCAAGGATACTATAATGGAGATGGAAGGCAAGTTCTATGAACTTGTTGACCTTGGTTTCGGACGCTGTAAATTTGCACTTGCTACAAAGAAAGGCTACGATTTTTACAGTGGCTACGGCATAAAGACCATTGCTACAAAGTATCCGAATGTAGCCCGCCGTTTCTTTGAGAAGAAGGGCATGGATACTGAGATAATCAAGATAGAGGGCTCTGTTGAACTTGCCCCGCTTCTTGAACTTGCTGACGGTATCGTGGATATCGTTGAGACAGGAACTACTTTAAAGGAAAACGGCCTTGAAGTAATAGAGGACGTTGCTCCTATTTCAGCAAGACTTATAGCAAATACAGTCAGCCTGAAACTCAGACACGCAGAAATTGACGGACTTATCAAACTAATAGAGGAGAATCTGTGATGAAGAAGATATTTGCAAACGGAACTGATGAAAAGAATTTCCTCGCTGACCTCAAAAAGAGAAGCGGAGAAACAAATAAAAAGGTTACAGAGGTAGTTACAGAGATCATCGAAAACATAAAGGAAAACGGCGATGAGGCTGTAAAGAACTATACACTTAAATTCGACGGTAATCTTCCGAAATACTATGAGGTACCGAGAGATGTTATAAACGATGCACTTACAGAAGCAGATCAGGCTTTTGTAGATGCACTTCTCAACGCTCAGGCCAATATAGCTGATTTTCACCAGAGACAGGTAGAGCAGAGCTTTATCTCACCAAAGGAAAACGGAGTTATAATGGGGCAGCGTGTTCGTGGACTTGAAAGAGTCGGACTCTATGTTCCCGGCGGCACAGCAGCCTATCCTTCCAGCGTTCTTATGAATGCGATCCCTGCAAAGATCGCAGGTGTCAAGGAGATCATCATGGTAACTCCTCCTCTTAAGGACGGAACTCCCAACAAGGATATCCTTGTAGCAGCAGCTATATGCGGAGTTGACCGTGTATTCCTCTCCGGCGGAGCACAGGCTATAGCAGCACTTGCATACGGTACAGAGGAAATACCAAAGTGTGACAAGATCGTTGGCCCGGGAAATATCTACGTTGCAACTGCAAAGAAGCTTCTTTACGGAGTAGTAGATATAGATATGATAGCAGGTCCAAGTGAGATACTTGTTATTGCTGATGATACCGCAAATCCGAAGTTTGCAGCTGCAGACCTTATGTCTCAGGCTGAGCACGATGTTCTTGCATCAGCTATCATGGTCACAACAAGTGAGAAGCTTGCCGATGAAACGATCAAGGAGATAGACCGCCAGAAGGAGAAGCTTTCCAGAAAGGCGATCATAGAGAAGTCACTTGAAGACTATGGTGCAATAATCATTGCCGACAGCCGTGAAAAGTGCGTAGAGCTTGCCAATGAGATCGCTCCGGAGCACCTTGAAGTTCTCATGGAAAATCCCTTTGAGCTTCTTGGAAGCCTTGACAACGCAGGTTCTATATTCCTTGGCCACTATGCATCTGAGCCTCTTGGAGACTACTATGCAGGCCCTAACCACGTTCTTCCCACAAGCGGCACAGCACGTTTCTTCTCGCCTCTTGGAGTTGCAAGCTTCACAAAGCGTACAGCTTACACTTACTACACTGAGGACGCTCTCAGACAGGCTAAGGATGATATAGTTCTTATAGCAGAGCGTGAGGGACTTACTGCACACGCAAATGCTATCAAGGTAAGATTTGAAGACTGATACACGCAATGGGGCGGCTTGAAAAAGAGCTGCCCTATAGGTGTTTTAAGAAAGGAAAAGATATGAGTTATAAACTGAATAAAAAGCTTGCTGACTTAGTGCCGTATGATCCCATAACAGGCACATACAAGATAAGACTTGATGCAAATGAGAGCTGCTTCAACTTATCTGACAGTTTAAAGGAGAAGATATGCAGAAGCATATCTGAGGTGAGCTTCAACCGCTATCCGGACTGTCTTGCAGAAAAGCCGGTAAAAGCTTTTTCACAGCTTTACGGAGTATCTCCCGAGCTTGTCACAGCCGGAAATGGTTCTGATGAGCTGATAAGTATAATTACAGGATGCTTTTTTGAATCCGGAGATACTATTGTAGATGTATCAAATGATTTTTCCATGTATGGATTTTATGCTCAGCTTTATGAGCTGAAAGTAGCAACATATCAGAAAGAAGCTGACCTGACTATCTCGCCGGAAAAGCTCATAGAATTCTGCAGGAGCAGTAACGCAAAGGGGCTGATATTCTCAAACCCCTGCAATCCTACATCTCTTGGACTTGACAGAGCATCCGTCAGAAAGATAATCGAAGGACTCCCTGACTGCCTTGTGATACTTGATGAGGCATACATGGATTTCTGGGATCAGTCTCTTCTTGGAGAGATAGATAATTATGATAATCTCATCATATTGAAGACCTGCTCAAAAGCTATAGGTCTGGCTGCGGTCAGATTCGGCTTTGCCGTTGCAAACAAGGTCATAACTACTGCAATGAGAGCTGCAAAATCGCCGTATAACAATGATTCAGTTGCACAGGCTATCGTCAGTGATATACTTGCTGAAAAAGAATATCTCAATAAGTGCAGAGAGGTAATAATTGCAAATACAAGAAGTCTGTATGACAGTATAACTGCTCTTAATGAGAAATATAAAGCATTTGACGAGGTATACAAGCCCTGTACAAACTTTGTGTATATCAAAACAGACAAATTCCAGGATATTTACGAGTTTATGCTTGAAAACTCGATCGCAATAAGAAAGTTCAACGGATATTTGAGAGTAACAGCAGGTACCGAGGCGGAAAACGCTGAATTCATGGCTGTGCTTGAAAAATACCTCAGCAGATAAGGAGGGATATCATGCGTACAGCTGCTATACAGCGTGAGACAAAGGAAACTCAGATAAGTATAGAACTTGCTCTGGACGGCAAAGGCAAGGCAGAGATAAGTACAGGCATAGGTTTTTTTGACCATATGCTGACTGCACTTTCAGTACACAGCGGTATCAGTATGAAGATAAAGGTAACAGGCGATCTCTACGTTGACTGTCACCATACCATAGAGGATACTGGAATAGCACTTGGTCAGGCACTTGGTCAGGCACTTGGCAATAAATCAGGCATTGTCCGCTATGGTACAGCCTATATCCCTATGGATGAGTCACTTGCAATGGCAAGCCTTGATCTTAGCAACAGACCCTTTCTTGTATTCAATTGTCAGTTCACCAATCAGAGCTGCGGAGAGTATGATCTCTGCATGACTGAAGAATTTTTCCGTGCATTTGCCTTTAATTCAGGAATGACACTGCACATAAACCTGCTTTACGGTTCAAATGATCACCATAAGGCAGAGGCGATATACAAGGCTGTTGCACACGCTCTTAAGACCGCAGTTCAGAAAAATTCAGACGGTTCCACACTGTCTACGAAAGGGGTACTCTGATGATAGCAATAATTGACTACGGTGCCGGAAACATCTTCAGCGTTAAGAATGCTCTTGATTACCTTGGGCTTGAAAGCAGACTTGTCTCTGACGAAGAAAGTGTCAGGTCTGCTGACGCAGTTATACTTCCCGGTGTAGGAGCCTTTCCGGCAGCCATGAGAAAGCTCGAATCTACCGGCCTTATAGATACTATCAAGGAAGAGGCAGCAAAAAAACCTTTTCTTGGCATATGTCTTGGTATGCAGATCATCTTCGAGAAGGGCTATGAGTTTGAGGAGTGTGACGGTCTGGGACTTATCGGCGGTTCAGTCAGAAAAATGGAGGAGCCCGAACTCATAATCCCACACATGGGCTGGAACAAGCTTGAAAAACTAAATGACTGCCCTCTTCTTGAAGGAGTAGGGGACAATGAGTACGTTTACTTTGTTCACTCCTACAAGGCACATTGCGATGACAAGGATATAGCTGCATATGTAGAATACGGCGGAAGAGTTCCTGCTCTGGTATATGACGGAAAATACGTTTTCGGAGCACAGTTCCACCCTGAGAAATCCGGAGAGACAGGTCTTAAGATACTCAGGAACTTCGGAGGACTCATAAAGTGAGAAGGCTTGTTATAGTCGAGAAGCTAAAATAAAAACGGAGAACTTATATGATGATTAAAAGTCTGCTTTCAAGCTCATATAATACCCGTGATCTTGGAGGTATAAGGACGACTGACGGCAGGGTAACAGCAGAAAATATCTACTGGCGAAGTGACGTTCCGTCAGACCCTTCCAAAGCTGACAAAGAGAAGCTTCTTTCAAGAAATATCACATCAATAATCGATATGCGAACTGTCGAGGAAGCGGAAAAAGCTCCGGATATGCTTTCCCTTGCACCTGAGTTCAGATATTATCATTTTCCCATAGTAGAGGGAAGCGGCGTTCCGGAAAGTCTTGAAGCAGTCCCGCATTCATATATGAACATAGCCCTTGCTGAAAAAATGCCGTATGTGATGAAAGTGATAGCAGAATCAGAAAGCGGAGTTCTTTTTCACTGCACAGCAGGCAAGGACAGAACAGGTGTAGTTTCTGCTATAATTCTTATGGCCTGCATGGCTGAGAGGGAGAGTATAGTCAATGACTATGTGATAAGCCGTGAATATAATAAAAAGCGGCTTGAAGCCTTTCTTGCAGCACATCCTGAAGTTGACAGGAATATCGTACTGGCAAATGAAAAGAGCATGAACGGTTTTATTGACCTGTTTACAGAGCGTTTTGGCAGTGTGGAGCACTATTTTGAATATATAGGTCTTACTGCCGGACACGCAGAAATGATAAGAAATAAACTTATATAAGGAGAAGAAATATGATAATTTTCCCCGCAATAGACATTAAGGACGGCAACTGTGTCCGCCTTTTCAAGGGTGATTTTTCCACAGTTGAGAAGGTCGCATCCGACTACCTTGAAACAGCTAAGAGCTTCGAGGCTGCTGGTGCAGAATGGATACACATGGTAGACCTTGACGGCGCAAAGGAAGGCCGTCCGGTGAATACAAAAATATACACAGACGTTGCTGAAAAGACAAACCTTAAAGTTGAGCTTGGCGGCGGTATCCGCAGTATACAGACAATTCAGGAGTATCTTGACATGGGCATCACAAGAGTTATTCTCGGCTCAGTTGCTCTTAAAAACCCTAAGCTTGTCTGCGACGCAGTTGAGAAATTCGGCAGCGAGAAGATAGTAGTCGGAGTTGATGCCATGAACGAAATGGTAGCAACTGAGGGCTGGCTGGAAAGCTCTGATGTCCACTATATTGACCTTGCAAACAAGATGATAGATGCAGGAGTGAAGTACTTCATTTTCACCGACATTTCCAAGGACGGTACTCTTTCCGGAGTAAATCGTGAGCAGCTCAAAAAGCTGGCTGACGCTACTGAGGGCAGGGCAAATATCGTGGCAAGCGGCGGAGTCCACACAATGGACGATATCATCGCCTGCAAGGAAATGGGACTTTATGGCACTATCTGCGGAAAGTCTATCTATAAGGGGACTCTCGATTTGAGAGAGGCTATCATGTATGCCAATAAGTAGGATTAATGTAATGTTTGTATCTATAATTTTAACGGCATTTTTAGGAGTGTTATTAACATCTGCTCCGCAAACTGTTTTAAGAGCTGATATGCGTCACGATCCGAAAGCAATATCAAAGACAGTAAAAATCGGCAAAGTACTGATTGGATTTGCGATTTTTCTAGTGTTATATTCGCTGTTTCGACATCTGTATTAAAGTAATACAAATTTTTCCTAGATAAATCAATTGCCAAGGAAGTAAAAATGTTATGAGAATAAGACCCTATATCCCGGAGCGTGATTTTGACACTGTAAGGAACTGGATAACACAGGAGCGTGAACACGCAATGTGGTGTGCAAATATAATGCAGTTTCCATTAAACAGGGATGACTTTGAAAAGGTCATGAACGATATAGCGCAGCGCTGCGGAGACAGCCCCTATGTCGCAACAACGGATGAAGGCAGACCGGTTGGATTCTTTTGCTATTCAGTAAATTGTGAGACTAATACAGGAAAGTTCAAATTTGTAATGGTCGATCCGGAACAGCGTGGCAGAGGCCTTGGAAAAGAAATGCTGAGACTTGCTGTAAAATACGCATTTGAGATCACAAAAGCCGATATGGTGGATCTGATAGTTTTCTCGCCGAATATCGGTGCAAAAAAGTGCTATGAAAGTGTC
>ODAI012612499.1_pt1 | contig 18766 bp, 14 predicted proteins | sample 1539321 | NCBI WGS metagenome assembly ODAI01 (sample SAMN02144231, study PRJEB22623) | gut metagenome | biome: sheep rumen | host: Ovis aries | place: New Zealand
GCGCCGATGGTACTGCAATGCAATGCGGGAGAGTAGGAGGCCGCCTTTTTTCAGAGCGAGTGACCCTGTTTCAGACGAGAAACAGGGTCACTCTTTTTATGTATTGTAATATTTCTATTTATGTCCAGCCTGTGTCAGCGGCGACAGGAAATCTCCGGCATGTGAATTTCCGTCGTTCCCGACGACGCCGTTTCCGCGGTTTTAGGATTCGTCTCGTTCCTGACGACGGCATTTCCGCAGTTTCTGGATTCGTGTCGTTCCTGACGGCGGCATTTCCGCAGTTTCAGAATTCGTGTCGTTCCTGACGACGGCATTTCTGCAGTTTTACTATTGCTTGAATACGCTTAGTATGCTTTTTCGTCGTGAATGAAGAACTGTTTAAATGTAAGCCATATTATCCGGATGTCGAGCCAGATGCTCCAGTTTTCCATATACCATATATCACGTTTTACTCGGCCTTCCATTTGCCACAGTTCCTTGGTTTCTCCTCTGAATCCTGTCACCTGTGCCCATCCTGTAACACCCGGTTTCACGAAATGTCGTACCATGTATTTGTCAATTAATTGCGAGTACATCTCAGTGTGCGCGAGCATATGTGGTCTTGGCCCAACAATCGACATGTTGCCTTTCAATACGTTCCAGAACTGCGGCAGTTCATCGATATTCGCTTTACGCATAAAGTTTCCAAACGGGTATTTCCTAGGATCATCTTTTGTGGCCTGCAGTTTGTCTGCATCAGCATTCACATGCATTGAACGGAATTTCAGCATTTTAAAGTTTTTGCCGTCCAGTCCTGTACGTTGTTGTTTGAAGAACATCGGTCCTGGACTTTGTATCTTCATGATAATCCAGATGAAAGGCATAATCAGGAATGTCGGAATGAGGAACAGGAGCGACAGCACGATGTCAAACGTTCGTTTGACATACTTGTTGATCGGATTGGCCAGCGGATTCTCATACGTAGCAAATATCTCCATATCGTCCAGCAGTTCTCGCTTCAGGTCTATACCCAAAGTCTCCACCGAGACGGGCACGAAATAGAACCTTACCACATGCTGATCGCACAGGAGCGAAAGCCGCCTAATGATATCCTTATCGCGGCGCGAAAGGCAAACATACAATTCATCGCCTAAAGTAAGATTCTCCGGATGATTCACGTTTTCCAGGAAATACTGCAGCGTACCCAACTTTTCCAGCTTGGCAGCAGGATGCAAGGCATTGGAGAAACTATCCTCCGGCATATCCTCGTCAGCATAGTAGCCGTCTATGCGATAACCAATCGACAGATCGTCGTTCAACTTATGGTACAGATTTAGCAACTCCGTGTCAGCACCGATGAACGTGGCATGCCGTAGATTGCCGCCCACCTTACGGTATCTCTTAATCAAGAGCCTTTCGAAATATCTCGAACACAGGATGCACGGAAAGAGTAACATGAAGAAGGCGGCTTGGAATCTGCCACCAACAAACCATTCGCTGAGCGACTTCATAAAGGCAATCGCTATCACCGACTGCACCAACGTTAGTTGCAGCACACGCTTCAGTGCATCACCCGCAGATATGATTCGCTTTTGGATAATGGGTGAATATAAATACTCGCTGATTAGCAATGCTATGTTGCTTAGCAAGATGAGAATACGTATCCTGACCGGAGTCCAGCGTGCGAACCATGGATGATACTCAACCAAGACGAATAGCAAAGCATTAAGTATAATGAAGTCGGCGACTACTATAAACAGCATTATCAGCTGGTTTGTCTGCGAATTGTTTCTCATAGTACAATCTATTATATATATGTGTGTTATTTTTTGTTCTTCAAACGCCAAAAGAAATGCCACGTGCGGAATATCGGTTCGCTGAGAGCCTCGGTCGGGTACTCCAATGCTAATTGAATATTGCGCCAATGCTTCAGAAAATATTTAGTCGCAGACCCATGCTTGGTCAGTCCAGAATAGTGACCAAAATTGCCACCGCGGAGAATTTCCGCCATCAGAGTTTTGCCCCGCCGCTCATCTACAGGTGCTATCATCCACTCCTCTGGCATTCCGAAAGCCACACGCATCACATACATCACCGCCCCTGAAAAACGATATAAATTCAGATACTTTAGAGTTTTTCCAAATCCTTTTCTATCTATTCCTGATTCTTCATTCGACACCTTACGCAATAGATAATAATAATCCATCATCTGGCGCAGCCCGATACCCTCATCAAAGAAATGATGCATCAAGTGAGCCATCTGAAACACGATGTTATATTCCAGCGTAGGTACAGGCACAGTACCATTGGCATCAGACAATGAAATCCTGTGGTCGTACTGTCGTTCAGCCCTTTCTCCCAGCCATTGCTGTATCCTGCGATTATACAGCATATTATTCATCAGGCATGGTATGAAATGCAGTTCTATCGGCAGTCCCTTTATTATCGGAAAGTCAACATGATGATAGCGGAAAGGTATTTTCGGAAACTTCTTTCTCACGGTATTCAGAATCTTATGTCGCCTTTTTTTTAAGTCTTTGGGAAGAGCCGACAGGCCTTTTGGTATTATTAGCAGGTCGATGTCGCCGGAAACACGCGCCGTCGGATTGTGGTACATCGATGCATTCCCTTGTCCTTTCAGAAGACAGCATTTGAAGCCCCTTTCCTCGAAAGCTTGAACAATCTGAACCGAATATTTATTCACCAGTTTGTTACGTTTCTGAATTCCATTATATAGCTGAAACCAGCGGAGAAACAGTCTTCGTTCAATCCCGGTTTCCTTGCCCCCCATGCGCATCAGCATGTCAAACATCACGCCTGTGATGGTCTGCCGCTTGGAAAAGGTGTACAACGCATCCCAATCCACTTGCGTCAAATCTGGCCGTGGATGATTCTTATCAACGCAACAACGTAATAACTGGTATAATAGCTCTATGTTCATTTCTTGCATAACACTCTACTTAAATTTGGATTCAAGCCTCTGGTAATAGAATGTCTGGAGCCTTAGAGCCTCATTTACCGAATCAAATCCCGCTTCCTTTATCTCCTGGCTCCTCCCTTTTCTATTCTTCATACATTTTTCCACTGTTGACATTATACTCTCTGCCCATTTTTCTGGTCCCTCGTCAAGTCCAATATAAAATGCCAAATCACTTGCTGTAGTTTCTTCAGTGATGTTTTTTGAGAAGAAAATAGGCAGACCTGCACATTGCGCTTCAATTCCGACTACTGGCATTCCCTCATATAAACTGGGCAGCAGAAATGCATCAAAAGCGTTATAAAATTGTTTGATGTCATCTCGTCGACCAAGATTCTGGACTTTGTCTTCTATTCCGTAGTCTTTAATAGCTTTCATCATGTCATCTTCAAGCTCCCCAAATCCAATCAGCACGAGTAGAGCATTTGCCTGCCGCTTTGCAATCTCATTGAATATATCAATTATGAACAACGGGTTCTTCTGGACGACATACCTGCCAATAAAACCATATACAATTTTTTCATCCCAGCCAAACTTTAATCTTGTTGAAGTTCTCAATTCTTGGTTGAATGCATTTTCGTCAGCATTAATAACGGTTTTGAAGATATTAATCTTACCTTTGTCATATGTACTTTCACCAAACTGCCATTTTCCACAATCTATCGAATTTGCCATGTAGTCGGTTGCGAACCAATGAGAGAAAGGGCGAAGCGCCAACTTGACTAACGTTTTCTTTTCACTTCTATCGCCCTTAGAGATACTTTCACTGATTCGAACTCTCACACCTGCCAACCATCCAAGAAACATTGGGAAAAGATTCAGCGTATTGTCAAAAGCATGAATTATTGAGTACTTGTTACTTTTAAGTATCTTATATGTTTCTCTCATGTGAGGTACGATTTCTTTGTATGGAGGCACCAAATAGACCTTTCCACCCAATGATTCTATTTCCTCGCGTGGAATTCCGTTAGAGTCTGAATCACAAATAAAATCAAACTGGACCTTACTTCTATCTATATGTCGATAATATTCCATTATCAGGTTACGTTTCCCACCTGAATGCAGTACGCCCGCAATGATTGCAATATTTATCATGCGATATTCTCTTTAACTTCTTCGTAATATTTCTTTATTCCATCCATGAATGGAGTTACCTCATAACTAATCAGACTTTTTAGCCTTGAAGTGTCAAGCACCATACTTGACACGTCCACCGGTCTGGGATTCTGGTACACAATCTTCAACTCTCTGCCAGTAACAATTTTCAGGAATGCCAACACGTCATTAACCGAATAGCCGCGTCCGCTACCTATATTCAGTGTGGTGTTATGCACATCCTCCTCTATCAGCTTAACAAATATTCTGGCCAAGTCATCCACGTAGATGTAGTCCCTCACAGCTGAGCCATCGCCCCAGACTTCAATTTCCTCATTCCTCAAAAGTTTGCCCATAGCCACAGCCACAAGTCCTTGCTTCCCATACAAGTTCTGTCCATGCCCATAAGGATTGGATGGTCGCACCACTAAATAATCCATACCGGCAGTCCTGTGCATAAACTGTATGCTATTCTCCATCATCTGCTTCGACCATCCATAAAAGGAAATTGGATTCATAGCATCCGTTTCCGTGAATGGCAACACATCGTTTCTGTTGCCATATACAGTGCCGCCTGATGAGAAATACACAAAGCGAATACCCTTCTGGGCACACAGTTCCATCAGTTCTATGCTGGGGAATATCACATCTTTATATTCCTTTTTATAATCCTCGTATGTGCTACCTGGTATCAAGGTTGACACCAGATGCACAACGACACTGATGTGGCAATCCTGTATTATGCGGTTTACTCCCTCAAGGTCTGACAGTATGACACGATGTATGGTGACATTGAAACCATCCAATCTATTCAAGTTCGCCCCCTCTGGTTCGCCCACATGTATTTCGTAGTCGCTGTGTAACATTCTCTTGATTATGTTAGAACCAATGAATCCCGCACCGCCAATAAACAATATCGATTTTCCCATGTTAGTCTTCTTATTTATTTTATCCGCCAACCCACTTCTCGTCGGTCATGTTCTCCGGCAAGAACTTTACGCCGACTTCATTATTCCGCTATATTTAGTTTAAACTTGCTACTTCCTACAAAGTATAAGATAGAGGGTGATACTTCTATTTTATGCTTTGAAACATTGACCAACTTTCCATTGATGTCATAGCAGTCATATTTGCCCTTCATTCTCAAATCAACGGTGTTCTTTCCTTTAGACGTCCAAATGGCATAGACTTTCTTTCCGTCCTGACGTTTCCACGAACTAAGATAAACATCACCATCTCTAACAAGAGTCGGTCGACTAGAACCAGAAGGCAACATCCTTGTTAACATTTTGTAAGCATTGAAAGCAGGCTTGGGTGAAAGGTCTGCATGTACAATGCCAAAGTGGTCTTCGCGTTCAAATTCATTATTTTCTCTTGACCTTAAACTATATGTGAATACTTTGTCCACACCAAATGCGAATGCAATCAAATACAAACGTGGTATTCTTCGTGCCTGTTCCGCCTCTTTCTCGTCTTTATTTGTTGGTGATAATAGATTGGCATAACTTTTTTCGTCATATGTTGACATCCCACATTCTGTAATCCATACAGGTTTATGCCATCCATACGTATCCATCAAACTTCTTATTTTGGTAAACTTGTCAGGAAATCGTTCTGGTTTATCATAAGAATGGAAATTCAGAATATCAAAATATTTATATGCATTGTTTTTGCATAATATCTCTAAAAACTTCCCGTCAATATCCGCTATTCCTGATGATGTTACTTTTAGATTTTTATTAGCCTTTTTCAGTTCCTGATATGTTAAAGGCAACAACGACATGTAATGCTTCACGGTTGAGTCGAGAGAGATTCCGTCAGTTTTACTTGTCATATCTACCTCGTTGAAAACCTCCCAATACGGTACGTTGTTAGCGTAAAGTCTTACAAGTGAATCCAAAATCTGCTTGTATTGTGTTTCCATATTCCAAGCTCGTTGGCCCTTCCATCCGCCAAATAATATGGCAAGGGATTTCATACCACTATCTGTGATTTTTTTGTTGGATTGACTCATTATTTCCCACAATCCATTCTCTTTCAATGGCTCTGCATAGGGTATCCAGAAGTCGTAACGTACATTGTCTGCCCCCATCTCTCTTGTCAGTCTTAGCATTTGTTCTTCATAAGGATAATCCCAAAATGTCTGGGTGAAATGTGCACATATACCATACGGACTGTCAAGCTTATTGGAACAAGGAAAAAGAGGTTTTGCCATAATAGGAGTTTCTGCACAACTGATAGCGCATAAACAAGACATTATACAAGCTAAAATGGCGTGAGTATGTTTCATATTAATGCGAATGCATCTGCTAATCAATGCGACAATGATATTCAGACGTTTGGTGAAAAGCTTGTAAAATATATTGTTGTTCGACTTGCCTCCTGATGGAGAAACGTTGTTTCCATGCCGTCTGTAGCATATCAGCACATCGTCCATGAAACAATACCTGAACTTAAGCATCCCAAGCATTCCTATCCAATAGTCATGTCCCACTATCTTGCGTGGAAAAGGGATACTCATATCAAGCAAATTACGCCTGAACGCCATGCAGCAGCCTAACCATCTCGTTTTCCAAAGATTTGAGAGTAAATCTTTTCTGTGGTGTAGTGTCGAATAGTACGTCTTATCTAACGGACAGCCTTTGCCGTCAATCATATCTGCATCATGGATGACCAAATCATATTGTTTGAGTTTTTCAGTTACCACAGCCACTTTACCAGGTTTCCATATATCATCTTGGTCTGCCAGAAAGATAATATTGCCTTTAGCATGAATTAGAGCATTTTCAAAGTTTCCAACGAATCCGTGGGTCGATTGATTATTTAGTAATACAATTCTACTGTCGTTATATGAAGTAATGATTTGAATAGTATTGTCACTGCTTCCGTCGTCCGAGATGACGAGTTCATCGTCAGTACTCAGTTGCATCAAAATGCTGTCAATCTGCTCCCTGAGATAATTCATCCCATTATAGGTAGCCATGCATACGCTTATCATAATCCTAATAATGCAGATTTGTATGGATATGTTTCATTCTCGTTGTTGTGTATAATGCTCCAATACCAGTACAGAATAATAAGTGAAACAATCAACAACGACGATAGTCTTCCTTTTTTTTCGTCTTCTTCGTATACGAGGCGTATTATTCGAGGGATAAACAGCACATCGAATATCCCGAAATAATATGCCATCCTGAACGCCCATAACGATATTGTACTAGCCAATATGAGTATATTGGAACAGAGTTTAACGTTGAAGATCAAAGCTATCTCCCGGGATGTTTCTTTTTTCTTTAAGAAAGAACGGCCAAACCAAAACATTGCTCCTAAAACAATCCACCCAAAGACTACAGCAGTTTTCATGATAGCAGTCTTTTCTTCGTCTATCATATATACCATGAATTTCAAAGATACTATATTCAAAGATATGGCTACCATTATAAGGTAGTCTAATATCATCAGGGAAACGGGGATGATAAGTATTATACCGAATATTACTTTTTTGAGCGCATTTCTATGGATTGCTGCATATAATAATAGAAAAAGAGAGAAAACTACGGAGGTGTTATGCGAGAGAAGCATAACAGCAAGAAATCCGAATGCTGTTTTCCATTTTTTTTGTTCTAAAAATAAATAGACGTTCAATGCCAAAGCCATAGCTACAGATTGACGTATGATATTCAATGATAAATTGAAATATAGAAATAGGAACACACACATCATTAATGGCATTGAGGCCTTCTCACGGTATAAATAGATGGCATTAAAGACCAAAGCTATTGTTACTAGATTTATGACAAAATATACATAATTAACCTCAGAGCCAATCTGTAAAGCGACGTAATTAAGAAAACAATAAACCTTTTCCTGTGTAAATTCGCCTTCTATGGTTGCTTTGATAAAAGTAAGTAAGTCAGAATCTTTATAATCTAATACTTCTAGAACAGTGTCCTCAACATATATAGTTGTATCGTGTCCGACACCATAGTCTCTGAATCCGGCTAACAACGCAGGTATAAGAACAGCAAACGAAGCAAAGGCAAACTTGTGGAATTTCCTCTCAGATCCTTCGCACAGTCTTGTGAAGAAAACAGAAATTGCAAATACGAATATATATATAAGCATAAGCCAACAAAAGAATTGTAAAGCTATCTGTCAATAGAACCGTAGGTGTATTTTTTTATTTTTTTTAGAATGCTAAATAAAAAAGCTTCAGGTATCAATAGGCATGAAAAGCAATTCTTTCTTATGATTCGTTTAATGAAAGTGTAATTACTATGAAAGAATAAATTTATAAACATGTTCCTGTTGATTTTTACTACATCAGACATACTGCACTTCATGCTGCATTTGTCGTTCAGGAATTTGTCAACAAAATAGAGATACAATTTGTAAATACCTAATTCTACTTGGTCAAGTCGAGATGTGATAGAACTCCCCTTCGTCTTACGATAGCAACCCGTTACATCTGATATAAAATAGCATTTCCCGAAAAATGCTGCCGTGAAGAAATATGTATAGTCATATTTATTGGGACTTTCTTTATATAAGTCTGAATTAATAACATCCATACGCAACATTATGGTAAGAGTCAATATGAAATTTGCATAAAATAGTTCTGGCAATATATTGCCTGTATATGAACGTTTTATATATCTGTCATATCTTGCACGATGAGTTATAATTCCCTTCTCATCAACTGTTTGAAATGCTGTATATACCATATAAACATCAGGGTTGTTGTCCAAGACGTCAGCTTGCTTCTGCAGTTTATGTGAGTCAGTCCAATAATCATCTCCTTCACACATGGCAAAATATTTTGATTTGTCAAACCATTCGGCAGCATAAGGCTCTTTGGATTTTTTTTCCCAATGATTATATTTCAGAAAAAAAACAGCAAAGAAACAATGCTTGTTCGACTTGTGTTGAGCAAACGTAAAACAATAGTCATCGGTTTCTTTCTTATCGTTCAAGATACAGAAATTGGCCTTCAGGTATTTCTGTATCACAGCTGATTCTCCGTCTGTACTCGCATCGTCCATTATAACGCATACGAAGGGAAATGTGGTTTCCTGCATACAGAAGCCATTCATTGTGTCTTCTATATATTGAGACTGATTGTATGTAAGGCACTTTACACAGACTTTAAATTTTTTTTCAGAGTTCATGTTCTTGTTGTGATTTTTGACTTTAGTGATTTCGCAATGTTCTTAACTGTCACGTACTCTTCCGTCTTGCTTGTTTCGCACAGAACAAGGAAAACCACAATTCCGATAATCGCCTGCAACAAAAGGATGACAATGTTGGGGATGGGCAGTAGTTTCAGAAAATATACTGAAAATGCTATCGCAGTGGCAATGCCATACGACGTACTAACATCTCTCAGTTGCATCAAAGGAGAATAGTTTAAACGTTTGCCCGTGTAGTAGCTGTTTAGGAAGAACGATATAATTCCTGTTAAGATGCTTCCGAAAAGCATCCAGTAGATATTCACAAATATTCCCAACAATAAAGGACCTACTGAAATTATTTTTTTCAATATTTCCAAATAAAGGAATATATCACTACGACCTTGCACCTGAAGCATATTTAAATTAATGGCATGCAGTGGATATAAAGACATTGATATGCAAATCATCGGTAAATAGGTTGCAGCCTCGTGCCATTGCGGACCAATCAGAACGTACAAGAAGGGTTCTGCTACAGCTCCCAATGAAAACATTGCTATTGTAGTGACAAACATTGATACTTTAATCACATTTCTGTAGGCGGATACCATACGCTCCTTGTCGTTCTGTACTTCTGCTAATGCAGGATAGGTGACACGTTGAATGATTGTGGTGAAGTTTGATGAGAACAGGTTTGCGTAGTCTCTTGAACGAGTATATTGTCCCAATGTTGCAGTGCTGTACCATTTGCCTACTACAACCTGGTAGAGTTGGTTCCAAACGTTATTCAAAAGACCAGAGATCGTCATCTTCCATCCGAACTCCCACATGTAGTGGAAACTGTCGCTGTTGAAATTCAAGGATGGCCACCACTTTATCAGTATCCATAGACTTATTGTATATAGGAACTGTCGGGATAGTTGTTGCCCTACCAATGCCCACACTCCTAAGCCACTGATTGCCATTGCAATGCCGATTACACCGCTTATAATGGCTGAGAACAATGAAGCCTTGGTCTTGGTCTTAAAATCAAGCTGTTTTGTCAGAATGGTAACTTGAGTGATTGAAAGTGCCTGCAATATCAGAATAAGCCCCATTGCCCTAAGTACGTCGTCCAATTCAGGTTGTGCAAAGAATGCAGCAATATTTGGAGTGCAAATATATAGAAGAATGAACATGAGAATGCTTATCACCATGTTGGTGATAAACATAGTATTGTAATCCTCGTTAGTAACGTCTAATTTGCGGATTAGCGCAGTGGAAAATCCACTGTCAACAATTCCATACAAGACGGTGGTGAATATCATGCAGATGCCAATCAGACCATATTCCTCGGGGGTCAACAGACGAGCCAGGACGATACCAACGATAAACGTTATACCCTGCCCGAGGAATGCGTCTGCTGCACTCCAGAAAGTACCTTTTATCGTCCTTTTTTTCAATGAATCCGGCATGTTTCAGTGTGTTTTAATTCATTTGTGATATAATCTTACGATACCTGGAAACAGTATCGATTACATTCCCTTCATCATCCACAACGGATATACCTCCATTCTTAATAGCAGTCTTCCACATTGTTGCCTTGGTGAACTTACGTTTCTGATCCATCAGATATGGAACGGCAAGGAATCCTTCACAGAAAATCCTATGAAAACCTTCTGGTGTATATAAGTTGGGAACGTGTTTCTCCAGCAACTCGATTGCAGACCTTGCTTCATCAAATAGTTTCTTTTGACGCTCTTCTGCGTCTCTGTCGTGAGACATGTCGGGTATCAGCCCCAAAGCTCGCGCTGACCTATATTGATGTAATGCAGCAAGAGTAATCTGAATACTCTCCTTGATGACAGGAGGTGTTGCCAAACGAACAGCTTCGCTATAGTTTACTACATGTATGATTTCGGGGCTATCCTGATTCTCTGGTTCCAAATCGTCCATCAGGCAGGTCACTGCCGCCAATTGAACTTTAGCTTCCTCCAAATCGGGTGCAAAATAATCAAGACCTGCTCTTGACTGCAAACTAATCTTGAAGGTGTCATCCTCCAATTCACGAATCAGTTTTATCATAGTACGTCCTTTTGCCAAATCCTGGACACCAATGGTATATTTGGGCGTATTGAGCATGTTTTGCAATATCAGATGGTGTACTCCCATTTTTTTGCAAGCCTTGGCTGCCAAGAATCCCGAAACGATATAGGTAACATCGTCAGCACCTCTGAATGCAAAGTGGTGTGGTACATTTGGCTCGACAGGTTTTCCTGTCGTAACAATGTATCTTACAGCATCGAAATGTTCACGAAGATTCTCCAATAATGTATTATTGCCTCGTCCGTCCAACTCATCAAACCACCAGAAAGACAACGCATGCCACGATATATTCAATGCTCGCTCGTGTATTCTTGCCAATCCGGGCACGTCTTTGGTTCCAGAATATGTTCTTACAAGCATTGGAGAGGCATTTTCTTTAATTATGCGGTATTCCATTTCTGAATTTACCGGAACTCCTCCGCCATTTGGTAGTCCATCCCACTTTTCTCCGAAATGCGACTGGGTGAGTTGTGAACTTCCTATGGATAATACATCTAGCAATCGTGTTGAGGCAAGCGTCTTGCACCATGAGTTGTATTCTTTGAGTGCTTCCAGACGGTTTGGATTGTAAGGTCCTGAATGTGTTCTGATTATGGGCAGGCTGTGCTTCTTTCGTGCATATTCCAGTCTTGCCACAAACGTATCGTTGTCCTTGCCACATTCGGTATATCCATAATGGTCTTTGGCTGGTTCCAGCTTATATCTTTCTGCGGCAATGAGTTTTTTGGCAAAATCCCATCGCATCTTGTCATATTCATTGTCTTGTATCAATGCTGCAGGTAACTTGTCCATTTGCACTCCATACATTTTCAGCGACTCTATAGGTGTTTCATTACCAGGGAACACCATCACTCGGCCTTTGGTTTTCGCTTTAACCATAACGCAGGTGTCTGGCAGGCCGGCAAATGATATTTCTTTGATAGTTCCGCCATTCTCTGCAAACATATGATCTGCACGAAGATGCTCGTAGAGTGACATGAAATAGTAGCATCCTTCTTGGGGGTCGAGCCGGTAGCTGAAACCAATACGGTTGATATGGTTATCGTTAATCCACCGCTTCACTAAACTATAGTTGTTAATCTTGTGGATAGATTCTACGGCCTCGCATACATCGTCCTTGGCAATATAAACCCGATAGCCGCAATCACGCAATAGATTAGCAATCGTATAGACCCCCATTGTATGAACATCCACAAGCGGTTTGATAAAACCAAAGACATCAGTCAATCGTATTTCAGTTGCCATTGTTTACAAATCTTATTATATCTTCCTTGCTCATACCTTCAAGCCCCAAGTTCTTCAACGAACGGCCATTGGTATGCATGTCCATATTCAGTAGTGCCTCACAAATATTTGTCATAGACTGCAACAGTGGCGTCTTTACGCCTGCAACCTTGCCTAGCTGCATAATGGGAAGTACGCCTGTTGGTATATCTTCTGTCAGTTGACGGGTGAATATCGTCGAGGGAGATTTGATGTCATAATAGGCTGGATTTTTTTTCATACGCTCGCAAAGTGTTTCTCCTTCAGTATCCTTGTAGGCGAACTTTATCCAGTCTTTCACACTGAGCAAGTCAATGCCGTATGCCTTACCGACGGCCAGGCGCTCTGCGTCAAACTTCTCAATAAATTCAGCAACCTGTTCCGTCATATCACGATAGAACCAGAACATCTCGTTTCGCTCAATGGTTGCAGCGTTGAACAGCAGCACACAAGGATGAAACATTGCTCCGATATTTTCCAAGCTTGTGCGAAGCACATTATCCGTTTTGATGAAACTCGGATAGACTGGATTAATCTTTTCCAAGATATAATCCGTATCAGCTGCAGGTAGGCCAGACAACAATACTTCGTCTTTAATTCCTATAATATTTACCAAGCCATTCTTCACCACCCGACATGCATAAACCAGCGTCTGAGCCTCCCCCAGATAGTAGCGTTTGTTGCATCCTGTATCGTTCAATGTCTGCTTAAACACAAGTGCACCACAGGTGCGTCCGGGGTTCAAGATGATAATCTGCCCATCTTCAATATAAGGTGCCAGACTCTTCGCCACTGCCCTGTGAGCATTTGCAACTGTCGTCACCATTATGATTTCAGAGTCCTTTACTGCTTCTTGTATATTGGTCGTTATACAACCGACCTTTCCATATCCATCAATCCGGCCTTCAAGTTGTATTCCGCCTTTATCTTGAAGCTCTGCTATTTTGGGTTCGTCAATATCATATAAGCTTACCTCATTGCCAATTAATCCGAGATAACCGGCAATGCCCTGTCCACCATTTCCTGCTCCTATAACAGCAATTTTCATTATATTTGTAATCTTTTTAATAGACTGACTGAGGAATTCCCGTCGTTCTGAACGACAGCATTTCTGTGATTTCAGAATTCCCGTCGTTCCGAACCATTGTCAATAATTATATTGTTCCCTTTTTCGTCTTCTACGATTAACGTTTCTTTTATTCTACTGACAGTCTTGTCAATTATTCCCTGAGATTCTGCTGTAATATGTATTCTTGCAAAAATTTGTGCTGTTGTGCCTTGCTTGCCTATCTTATCGCCTTCACTATAATAATATGAAGCTTCTAAAACCTCTGGCATCGCTTCTATTGAATCGACTCCAGTGATTCGTGCAATCCGTTCACTTTTTCCTAACAGGCTCAGCTGACAGCAAACATCTTTAAATGAAGGGTTAATCTTATCTGCTAACCTTTCAGAAGACATTGAACCCGTTAAGGCAAAACGTACTAACTCTTTGGCTGCATTTCGTTTGTTTTCTTTTTCTGTAAATATGTAGTGTCTGCCTCCGCTAAGGCGGTAGCCCATCTCATAGAAATAGAACTTTCCGTTTTCTGCAAACGCCTGCATAAATAGCACCCCATTCTGTAACCCTTCCTCATGGAACATCCGACAAACCTTTTCGTCAGTGGTTGCAAGATATTCATGAAGATACTTTGATGGGTATATCAGCTTTGATGTTACAGAACCAGCATATTTTGTTCTGTAGATATAGCGATCACAAATGGCAGATAGTGTGACTTCGCCGTCTTGTATAGTATATTCAAAAGAAATATCATCACAGTCCATATACCGTTCAATCACTACCTGTTTTTTTTTTGAGAACTCCAGCGAATATGTAAGCATTTTCTGAAAGTCCTCTGGATTATCGCAAATACATATACCTCGAGAACCGCTGTTGTCAACAGGTTTGATGATGATTCTATTGGTCTTTGTGATTTGCTTCGGGTTGAAATCCTTCAATGAATATTCAGTAACTACAGGCACTCCATATTGTTTGCATTTAGCCTTGAATTTAGCCTTGTCAAGCGTCCATTCAAATTGTTTTTTTGTAGCATAGCATGGAAATCCGTTCAATTCGCACAGGTGTTGGTAAGGCGACAAATACGAATCTGTAAAACCTGTTATAATGCCATTTACACCAGAAACCTTAATATTTTTAATTAATGCATCATAATCCAATAGACTTATATTCCAGTATTCATCTGCAATTCTCTTTGCCGGTGATCTCTCTATGGAGTTCCAATCTGTTACGATTGTATAGACACCCAAGTCTTTTGCCTTCTCAACAATATCCATCGTGAGAGCATTGCCTCCCAAAATCAACAGTTTCTTACCTTTTAATTCTTCCATTTAAATATCGCTATTATTTTATTTATTTCCTCGTTTCCATACCGCTGGTCAATAGGCAACGGCTGCATCTGGTATGCGAAGAGGTATTCTATATCTTTCTCCGTAGTCCAATCCAGCACATTGGGCCAGTAGCGGGCTACAAAGACTTTATTCTCAATCAACTTTTCACGCAGTTCCTTTATAGGTGCAAGGAAAGGATAGACCATTGGCACGGCATCATCCTCAAGCTTTAACTCCAGATTATTTTCGCCACCAAGTGCCTCTTGAAGCATCATATAATTCTCCCTGCGCTTCTTTGCTGCGGCCTCATAGTCAATGGACTGCATGATGCGTCTTGTCAGCTTTGACATCCAGCGAATGGGCTGATTATCCAGTCCGTCATCTGCCTTTCGGAAGTCCGCAAAACCTTCTTCTGCTGAGAGGTCAATGCGCTTCATCAGGTGTGCCATATGGTCGTAAGACTCATCCTGCTCAAATTCATCTGCCAACTTCTTTTCTGTATAGAGATAGGCGCCGTCCGCAACCCCAAAGAACTTACGACAGGTGTAAAAGGTGTCAATCCCTGCCAAAGGCTTAGCATAGAAAGCCTGGGTATTATCCACAATCAGTCGTGAGCCAACCTTTTCTGCCAAAAGCTCCACATAGCGTTGCTTCAATCCAAAGTAGTTGGTGTAAAGCAGCGCCTCACCATCCTTCAACGTAAAGCGGTCACGTATCTCGAAATGAATATCTATGTGATAGTATTCATACGATATGCTCAGCTTGTTGATAGGCTCCATCACCGCCTCACAGGTATAATAAGGCACATACACCTTCTTATACCCCCTCGCCCACAGGATATACTCCAAGCAGTTGCGCCCGGTATTCAGCCTGATGGCATCCTTATGATACTCCTCACAAAGAGGGAGTTCCAATGAAAAGTAACCGCCTATTGCGTCCATTATTTTACTACTACTTTCAACCAGTTTCTCTGGTTGGTGATAGCCTTTTCAAGCTCTTCTGCCGTCTGGAACTTCAGCACCAGCGTACCAATGGCATTGTTTGCTCCATCGAAGGACTCAACCTTATCGCCTTTCTCTACCCATAGGTCTTCCTCTACAATCTTAGCAGGGAGATTCTTGCTTATCTCCAGATGGTCAAAAACACCACTCTCGTCAGCATGGAGAATAATCTCTGCCCAGTGGTCATTGTAGGGTTTCTGCTCAATAGGTTCAAGGATGGGGTCGCCCACTATGGCTCTTGTGATGGCGGTAATCATATCCACACCCGTAGCATAGCGCAACATCTCGCACAGACGATTGCCACCACCGCGAGGGGTCAACTCCATGATATAAGACTTGCCGTTAGGGGCTACACGTACCTCTATGTTGTACACCACAGTCTTCAGGTTTAGCAACGTAATCAGTCGCTGTATCTCTGAGGTCAGGTATTCTTCCTGTTCCTTGGTGAAAGTAGAAGGCCAGGAGTAGGCAGAAGGCGTGTAGGGATTGGTGGCCTCTGCATCAAAACGCTGGGCACAGAAACTGGTGAACACCAACTTCCCATCCACCGACATACTGTCCGTATCCGACGAGCAGCCTTGCTTGTCAATAAACTCCTCCACAATGATATGGCCGGAGATGCTATGCTCCATGGCATACTCCAAAGCCGGGCGCAAATCCTCTACCTTATCCACACGGGTAACACCCTTGCTGCCCGCTGCATCCGTAGGCTTCACAATCACCGGCCAAGGATACCAGTAGATTTCCTGCATGGCAGCCTCAACACTGTCAAATCCCTTTGCTTGTGGCACATTAAAGCCGTTCTTAGCTAGGAACGCACGGAACTTATCCTTGTTTTGGAGTATCTCCACACTCTCAAACGGGCCAAACGATGGCAGTCCCATCTTGTTCTGCACATAACTGGCAGCCACCACACCCGGATCACAGGCAAACGACATGATGCCATCTATCTGGAGCCGCTGTGCCTCTTTCAGCACCGCCTCCTTGTCAATGATACTGACATTGCAATACTCATCGCTCCACTTGTGGGCGATATTATTGGGCAGATAGTCTGCCGTTATCACATAGTAGCCCTGATGATGGGCTGCCTCAATCACAGGTTTCAGGTAGCGCAAGCCACCCAGGAGCATTAATTTTTTCTGCTTCATAAAGCTATCTTACTACTAAGTCAAGTACGCGATGAATGTCTTCTTCACTCAATTCGTGATGCATAGGCAGGCATAGCACTTCGTTTGCCATCTTCGTTGCCACTGGCAAATTAGCAGGAGTGGCACTTGGCAGTCCACGATAAGTACTGAATGTACTGATGAGCGGATAGAAATATCGACGGCCAAGTATATTGTGTTCCCGGAATTTATAGTATAGCTCATCACGTGTCATTCCGTACTTGTTCGCATCCACAAAAATTGGGAAGTAACTATAGTTGTGACACAGCCCAGGTGTATCGTCGAAGAAGGTAATTCCATCAACGGTACGTAATGCTTCGCGATACTTTATTGCCACTTGATGACGAGCCTCTATAGCAGCATCTACTTGTTTGAGGTTGAGCAGTCCATAGGCAGCACGGACTTCATCCACTTTGCTGTTAATACCCGGAGCAATTACCTCGGTTTCGTTTAAAATACCAAAGTTCTTCAGGTTGTCTATCCGATTCTTTGTAGCCTCATCTTTGCATACGAGAGCTCCTCCCTCAAGGGTGTTATAGACCTTAGTGGCATGGAAACTCAAAGTGCTCATGTCGCCTGCCTCAAGAATGGATTTTCCATCCACAAACTCTCCAAAGGCATGGGCGGCATCATAAATCACTTTCAAGCCGTACTTGTCAGCAATCTCCTGAATCTGCTTCATCTTCACCGGCTTGCCATAGCAATGCACAGGCATGATGGCCGTTGTCTTTGGTGTAATAGCAGCCTCAATCCTTTCAGGGTCAATACCACAAGTATCTTCCTCAATATCCACAAAGACAGGGGTGCAGCCGTTCCACCAGATGCTGTGGGTGGTTGCCACAAAACTATAAGGCGTAGTAATCACCTCTCCCGTAATACGGAGTGCCTGCAACGCTGTCAGCAACGGCAAAGTTCCATTGGTAAAGAGGCTGATATATGGCACTTTAAGATACTTCGCAAGGGCCTCCTCCAGTTGCTTGTGAAAGGTTCCGTTGTTGGTAACCCACTTGCTTGCCCATATATCCTTGAGCATTTCATTGAATTCGTCAATATCTGGCAATAGAGGCGAAGTAACTGTAATTGTATTCTCCATTTAACGTTTGCTTGTATTTATATAGTTTTTGTTATCCAATCTTAGTCGATAAACTCCAGATAGGAGGGAGACAGGTTGGTGATTGCCACAGCTGCTATGTTTTCGAGCATAACTACTACAACCTTGTTTTTATGTATGCGCTTTATTTTCCCCTCGACACCGGCGAAGTTGCCGTCGATAATGCGTACCCGACGTCCTTCCTTGTAGAGGAAATCGGTTATTGTGAGATATTTGATTTTTTCGCTTGGTGTCTCTGTGGCGCGTATGAAGTTCTGCATGCTTTTCTCGTCGATAGTAAGAATTTCTCTCTTGTTGGCAGCAGAAAGAGGCGAACGAGTCATGTATTGCAGGGGCTGGCATTCCTTGTCAGTAATTTTCAGCTCGGTTATCTTCTGTTGCGAAGAGTGAACGAAAATCAGGTTGTGGATGGCCGGTTGTAGTATGGGATGACGCTCTCCGTCCTTCTCACTCATGCGATATTCCATGGGGATATATGAGACTATTCCCAGACGGTCGAGTTCTGCCTTCACCTTCATCTCTCTGCCGAAAGA
>ODAI012617932.1_pt1 | contig 18759 bp, 17 predicted proteins | sample 1539321 | NCBI WGS metagenome assembly ODAI01 (sample SAMN02144231, study PRJEB22623) | gut metagenome | biome: sheep rumen | host: Ovis aries | place: New Zealand
CTTCGCCCTCGACCGCATGACGAAGGTGGAGCAGCAGGCGGAAACCTACAAGCGCGACCCGAAGTTCGACCTGAAGAAGACGTTCGAAGGTGTCTATGGCATCATTGTGGATGACACGCCCATAGAATCCATACGCCTGAAAGTCAACGCATATCAGGCTAACTACCTGCGCTCGTTGCCACTGCACAGCAGTCAGCATGAGCTGAAGCGCACCGAAGAGTATTCCATTTTCTCTCTGCGTGTGCGTCCCACCTACGATTTCAAACAGAAACTCCTCTCCCTCGGCAGTACCGTCGAGGTGCTCCAACCCGAAAGTCTACGTGCAGACATGCGCGGCGAGATACAGGAGATGATGAACAAATATCAGGATGACAATGAATAATTGTGTTTATGGTAAGAAGTTCACGGATGACAAAAAAAAACGGTCGGTAATCACTAACCCGTCAACTTGATCCAGTCGCAGGACGCAAAAGTGACAACCTAAATCAGCAAATCACAGCTTCTTTCTATCTTCATCTTATTCGATTTTTATGTCATTTGTGACGCGAATTTCGACTGCAAAGATACACAAATTTTTGTCAATAGAGAGAAAAATGACACGTGGTTTGACAAAATGTAAAGAGACCGCCGAAGGGTCGCCGAAAGGTCATGGGGTGATTGTGCTGAAAATGAATTGTTTGTGTGTTAGTGTTGGTGCAGGTGTCATCTGGTTGATTTCCAGTGTAATTGCTTTGCTTACAAAGAAGGCACAAAGAACCCACGAAGAAGTCACGAAGAAAGCAGGTTTTATAAAATTCTAACAATTTGCGTTTTATTTGTCAATCAACCTGTGCAAAAAATGCACATTTTGGGGAGTGTATTCCGCAAAATATTTAATATTTTGATGATTATATTCACAGAAAATCGAATAATTGTACATGTCTGAGATGTGCAACTGTTGCAAAAAATGCAACAGTTGCTAGATTGTTCACACGAAGAGAATTGGTGGTTATCGCAAAATATACGACAACCACCAAAAGGTCATATGTGCAAAATTTGCACATACCACTACGAATAATGTGCAAAAAATGCACGTTGTTATAATTCCATAGCAATATGAAGCTGTTTGGAAATCCCGAACAACTGCCGAAGATGGTAACTTGTAAGGAATTCTTACAAGCTGAAATATGTACCGTCTTTGCATCAAGAAAACCGTCAGAGGTTAGGCAATTCCATTTTATTTTGTATTTTTGCATCGAGAAAACCGACAGGTGTTAGGCGACAGATGTTATAGACAATGAATGACTTTGCGGCGATAGACTTTGAGACGGCCAACAGGGAGCGCTCCAGTGTGTGCAGCGTGGGGGTGGTTGTGGTGCGCGGGGGCGAGGTGGTGGATACGTTCTACAGCCTCATACAGCCGGAGCCGAACTACTACGCCTGGTTCTGCCAGCGGGTGCACGGGCTCTGCCACGAGGACACCGACGGCGCCGAGGTGTTCCCGACGGTGTGGCACAAGATAGAGCCGTTGATCGAGGGGCTTCCGCTGGTGGCGCACAACGCGATGTTCGACGAGGGCTGCCTGCGGGCGGTGATGCAGGTCTATCGGATGGACTGGCCGGGGTATGTCTTCTACGACACCCTGCGGGCCTCGCGCCGCAAGCTCAAGGGGCTGCCCAACCACCAGCTGCATACCGTCAGCGAGGCCTGCGGCTACTGCCTGGAGAACCACCACCACGCCCTGGCCGACGCCGAAGCCTGCGCGGCGATAGCGTTGAGGCTACTATGATTAGGCATAACGCCGACAAAACCAGCAAAGACAGCATAAAGTGCTCCGGCTCGCGAGCACGATAACCGAAGGGAGCGCCAATTGTGGCGCTCCCTTCGGTGTTGGTTGTAATCTGTAAATATCCTCAATCTTTTTTCTTGCTCACAATCTCGTTTACTAATTGACGGAGATAGGTGTCAGACACGTTGCTAATCTCTGACTTGTCATAAATAGACATCAACGTAATGGTAACATCGTTCTTGTTCTGCTGCACATTATAGGTGATGACTCTTGCTCCGCCGCTTTTTCCCTTTCCTTTTGAGGCGATGGCCATTCGATGCTTGTAGGTATTGTTGCCTAGCAGGGTGCCACCGAAAGGGTTGCGCTCCAATTCGTCGAGAAAGGTGTTGTAGTCGTCAACAAACGAGCGGTATTTCTTCGCCAGCGCCTTTGCGCGACGCTCAAATTCTGGCAAATATTCAAAAATGACCATTACGCGAAGAGGTTACGGGCGTTCTTACGAGCCTTGCCGGCATACAACTCGTCAAAAGCCGTGTTGAGGCTATCCTTAACCATCTTGGTTTGGTCTCCTTTGGTGGTTGATTCTGCTTCTTTCGCTCCCAAAGTAAACAGCACCTGAATCAGCTGTTTGATTGCGCTGTTGCGACCGTCGTATTCCAATGTAATAGTTGCCATGTCTTTTGTTTTTGTCAATATAACGTAAACTAGTTGCTTTTATTGTGCAGAAATGCAAAAAGCTGGTGCGTAGACCGTATGGCGTTTTGGCGTTACGCGTAATGTTCCTTGATACGGTCGAGCACCTCGAAGGTGTCAACGAGGGTAGTGGTACCGACCAGCGCCAAGCGGTAGGGCTTGAAGTTGTAGAGCCCTTTGAAGTAGGCGCCGTAGTGCTTGCGCATCTCGAAGATGGCGGTGCGCTCGCCTTTGAAGTCTATGGCCATCTGCAGGTGGCGGCGGCAGACATCGACGCGTTCCGCGACGCTGATCTCCCGCTCGGGCTCTCCCCGGAGGGCGCGCTGGCATTGCTCGAAGATCCAGGGGTTGCCTATGGCACCGCGGCCGATGAGGATGCCATCGACACCGTAACGTCGCTTGTTCTCAACGGCTTGCGCTGCGGTGACGATGTCGCCGTTGCCGAAGATAGGGATGTGCATGCGGGGGTTGTTCTTCACTTCGCCTATCATCGTCCAGTCGGCGGTGCCGCTATACATCTGGGCCTTAGTGCGTCCATGTATGCTAAGTGCAGCGATGCCCGTATCTTGCAACGCCTCGCAGAAATCGGTTATCATCATGCTGTCAGCATTATATCCCAACCGGGTTTTCACCGTCACCGGCAGGTGGGCCCGCTTCACCAGTGAAGCAGTGATTCCAAGCATCTTGGGTATATCTTGCAAGATGCCTGAACCGGCTCCTTTACCCGCCACCTTGCGCACCGGGCAACCCCAATTGATGTCGATGAAATCGGGCCGGGCCTGTTCCACCACATCGAGACAACGCAGCAGTTCGTCCTCGTTGGCCCCAAATATCTGTATGCCAATGGGTCGCTGTTCCTCGGTGAAGCGCATCTTGCGGAAACTCTTCTCGGCATCGCGGTTGAGCGCTTCGCTGGCGATGAACTCTGTGACAAGCAGGTCGGCACCAAACTCCTTGCACAACTGACGGAAGGGCATATCGGTGATGTCGTCCATGGGGGAGAGGACAATTGGAAATTGAAAGTTGAAAGTTGAAAATTGAAAACTATTTTCCATATTACTCCTCTCCATCATTCTCATTATAAATCGACTGCATCAGTTCGTCATCAAAATAGACCTGCTCGTCGGGATGCTCGGCGGCCCGACGGATGGCGGCACCGAGCCCCGTGAGCGCCGCAAAGGGGGCAAACTGGGCTGCCCGTCCTTCCATACCCATGCGCGGATAATAGCTCGACACATGATGCGGTAGATTGATAATATCCTCGTAGTCAGCACTCATGCCTTATGACCTCCTATCTGGCTATTACGCTCACGGGCAGTGGCCCCTTCCTCAAGATCCATGCCCTTGAAGATGGCGTTCTTGTTGAATTTCCGTTTGATAGACAACACCGCTTCCTGCATACGACGTTCCTTGTCAAGAGAAGCCTGCTCGGCTGCTCGTTCACATGCAATATACTCATAATCAGCGAACATATCAAGTTGTTCGGCAGGGGTGTTGGCCGCCACCCGTTCCTCGTCAACCACCTGATTCACATTGATGGTAAGGCGACGAACCATCAGTTTAGGATTGACGTTGCGGTCAAACAGTTGCATGGCGGCCTCTGTAATGATGCGCGCCGAAGAGGTAGGTCGTGGGAGTGAGACCGATCCGTGGGATGGCTTAGGTGCCGGACGTCCATAGTAGTCGCTCACCACTTCTCCTTCGTAAGCGCCTTGTTTCAAGCTCAATGAGTCGTAACTGACATAGATATCCACCTGATGTGCCACCATGCGGAGGCTTACCAGTTTGAGGGCCATAGCATCGGCCATCTCACGCATCACAATGCGTGCTTTATCAAACGTATAGGGTTCGGAGAGCACCTGTCCGGAGCTGAAGGAATTGCTCTTGGGACGATAGGATTTGATGGCGGCGATGGTGCAAGGCTCCCAACCCCAAGCGTGGTCGATGAGCAGTTCGGCATTGACGCCGAAGAGTTTATACAACAATGCCTCTTTCTCCAGAGAGCAACGGGCCACATCGCCCATGGTCATCATGCCGCAAGCCTCGAGTTTGTGGGCGATGCCGCGTCCCACCCGCCAGAAGTCGGTCAGCGGACGGTGATCCCACAGCTGGCGTCGATAGGACATCTCGTCCAATTCGGCGATGCGCACACCGTCCTTGTCGGCCGGTATGTGCTTGGCAACGATGTCCATAGCCACCTTGCAGAGGTAGAGGTTGGGGCCGATGCCCGCCGTGGCGGTGATACCCGTCTCGCGCAATACATGAGCAATCATACGTCGTGCCAGCTCATGAGCCGTCATCTTGTATGTTCCCAGATAGTTGGTCACATCCATAAAGACTTCATCGACCGAATAGACATGAATGTCCTCGGGCGCCACATACTTCATGTAGATGCTGTAAATACGGGCACTATAGTCGATGTAATAGGCCATACGGGGCGGTGCCACATGATAGGTGACAGCCAGCGAAGGATTGGTTTTCAGCTCGTTGTCGTCGGCCGACTCGCCGGAGAACTGTCCATAGGGAGCTCGGCGGCGGCGTTCGTTGTTCACCTGCCGCACCCGTTGCACCACCTCGAACAGACGAGAACGTCCCGACAACCCGTATTGCTTCAACGTCGGGGTCACCGCCAGGCAGATGGTCTTCTCCGTGCGGCTGGCATCAGCCACTACCAAATTGGTAATCAGAGGGTCAAGACCACGCTCGACACACTCCACCGAGGCGTAGAACGACTTGAGGTCGATAGCGATGTATGTGCGGTTGGATGGCATGGGACAAAAAGATAACGCAAACGGAAGGGAAAAATTGCCTCCCACTCCCTTCGTCCCCGGCCATCGCCCATATCCATGCGAGACAATGACACCATAGTGACTATATACTTTTTATATGGTTATTATAAGGTCACAATAAGGTCTCCACTAGGTCACTACTAGGTCACAATAAGGTCTCCACTAGGTCACTACTAGGTCACTACTAGGTCATCACTAGGTCACTACTAGGTCATTACATGCACAACACTTAATATCATCCAATTACAAGGATTTGGACAAAGCATTGGCAATCGAGGAGCAAAAAACGGCCTTGCGATTGAATATATTTTCGTAACTTTGTGGCAGAAAAAGAAATGCAGAATCATGGATAAAAGTCTTGTTATCAGGTATAAGGAGTATGCATCGGCAACAGAACTCGAGGGCTGCGACCGCGAATTGCTGGCACAGGCGTTCCAAGCCGCAGAAGGGGCATACGCTCCTTATTCCCAGTTTCATGTGGGAGCGGCCTTGCGGTTGAAAGACGGCAGCGTGGTGTGCGGCAACAACCAAGAGAACGCCGCATATCCGTCGGGGCTCTGTGCCGAGCGGACGGCACTCTTCGCAGCCTCGGCCCAAAGGCCGGAACTACGTGACTACGACACACTTGCCATTGTCGGTATCAATCAAGAGGGCCATCGGTGCGAGGCCTCGCCTTGCGGTGCCTGCCGGCAGGTGATGGCCGAATATGAGCAGCGACAGGGGCACCCGATGAGAATTCTGTGCTATGTGTCGGAGAGTTGTATCCGCCTGTTCGACAGTGTGGCCGACCTGCTTCCTTTCGGGTTTGATTTTTAGTTTTCCGCTCCCCTTCCAAAGCCGATAGCAACACCGGATCCTGTGATAAGACTCACAAAAAAACGCTGTATTACCAGCTGATTCCATGTGCTTTACACAAGTATTAGCATCACCGTGGCAAAAAAAATTTTTCCACACGCGTTTTTCTTTGTATTTTTGCACGCTTAAATATTGAAAATTATAATAACAAAAAATAAACTAACAACTACAGAAAATGGCAATCATTGGAAGTATCAGAAAACATTCGTGGATAGCCGTGGCTATCGTGGGTATCGCCATCTTGGCGTTCATCCTTGGCGACCTGACCAAGAACAATGGCGGCATTCCCGACGTGGGTAAGGTTGATGGCGTGACCATGACTTCACAGCGGTTCAACGAGTTGGTGACCGAGATGGAAAACAACTACAAGACCCAGCAGCAGACCGCCCAAGTGCCCTCCGAGATAGAGAGTCAGATCCGCGAACAGGTGTGGCAGCAGTTTGTCGATGAGACCTTGATGGAAGAACAGACCTCGAAACTCGGTATGCGTGTGAGCGCTGCCGAAGTGAGCGATATGTTCACCGGCACCTTCATCCACCCCTACCTGCGCCAGATGTTCACCAATCCGCAGACCGGTCAGTATGACATGAAACAGGTCAACTACCTGATTGAGAACTTCGACCAACTCGATACCACCATCCGTATGCAGTGGGTCGAGATTGAGAAATATGTGAAGCGCGACCGTGAGCAGCAGAAGTACAGCAGCCTTATCGGCAGCGGATTCTACATGCCCAAGGCCATCAGCGAGAAGGTGGCAGCCTATGGCACCGAATCTTCAAACATCCGCGTGGCCGCCCTCCCCTACAACACTGTGAATGACGAAGAAGCCGCTATCAGCGATGCCGACTTCAAGGCCTATTACGACAAGCACCGTGCAGAATTCCGCATTCAGGATGAGATGCGCGAGCTCGAGTTCATCACCTTCCCCGTCAACCCGACCCCCGAAGACCTGGCCGACATCCAGAACGACGTGCAGAAAGTGTGGGAAGAGTTCCAAACCGTGCCTGAGGATGAGATTGCCTTCTTTGTGAACTCCGAGTCAGACCGCAGCTACGACTCCTCCTATGTGAAAGCCGCCTCTTTCAAGGCTCCCTTGGACGAACAAATTGCAGCCGCCAGCGCCGGCACCATGTTGGCTCCCCAAATGGTTGGCAACGAATGGATGATGGCCAAGGTGCTGGGCAGTGCCGTGCGTCCCGACAGCCTGCGTGCCAGCGTGATATATATTCTCAACAGCAATGCCGGCGGCAACATCACCCGCCCCGACGAGCAGGCCAAACGTCTGGCCGACAGCGTCCTTGCCCTTGTCAACAGCAACAAGATGGGTTTCGAACAGGCTGTGGAGCAGTTCAGCGACGACTCGCAGAAGGGCGAGACAAAGGGTGATATGAAATGGCAGCTCGACGGCGGCTACGGCTTCCTCAACGAGCAGATTGTGAACACCCCTGTGGGTCAGAGCTTCCTCTTTACCCACCCCCAAGGTGTGGGCTACTTCGTGGTGAAAGTGACCGACAAGACACCCGCCAACAAGAAATTCCGCGTAGCCTTGATTACCCGCGAAATCGTTCCCTCGAACAATACCAACCGCGCCGTCTATAACGATGCCAACCGCTTTGCCGGACAGAACCGTACCATCGATGCGTTTGATGCCGCCGCCCGCGAGCAAAACCTGCAGGTGCGCAGCGCCCGTGTAGGCATGATGAGCGACAATATGGCCGGTGTGCCCAATGCCCGTAGTATCGTACAATGGGCTTACAACGAAGATACCAAGATGGGTGCCGTGGCCGACCAAGTCTATGAAAGCGACGGCATGTTTGTGGTCGTGGCCCTGAAAGATGTCTATAAGAAAGGCTATGCCACCCTCGACCAGGTGCGTCCGATGATTGAACAGCAGGTGCGCCTTGAGAAGAAGGCCCAGATACTAATGGAACGCGCATCCTCGGCAGTCAAAGCCGGACAGGATATTGCCTCGGTTGCTGTGGCCCTGAACGTACCGGTCGATACCCTCGCCGGTGTCAACTTCGGTGACTACAACCTGCAGAAATTCGGCATGGAGCCCAAGGTGCTATCTACCGTGGCCGTCACCAAGAGTGGCCTGGTGGGTCCCGTCAAGGGTGCCAACGGCGTCTATGTCATCCAAGTGGATGGAAAAGAGGCTGCTGAAAACAACTACAACGTCATGGGCCGCATGGAGCAGGGCATGAACATGAAATCGCGCTACCTGAGCCAGGTGCTGCGTGACGGTGCCAAGATTACCGACCAGCGTAACAAATTCTTCTAATAGAAGCAGTGACCAGGTTTAAGGTTTAAAGTTTAAGGTTTAACGGTGTACCGACGCCATCTTGACCCTAAACTTTAAACCTTAAACTTTAAAAACCTCCATAGTCATGGGACTGAAAGATTGGTGGTTCAAACTGAAAAGCAACCCCGTCACCGACGTCATCAAGCGCAAGCATCGCTTCGTGGTGATGGACACCGACACTTTCAAGGAGAAGTTCTCCTTCCAATTGTCGGGTATCAACCTTTTTGTCACCATCGGCATCACTATCATTGTACTTATTCTCCTCACCACCATTCTCATAGCCTTCACACCACTGCGAGAATGGATACCCGGATACACCGATACCCGCATGGTTGAGCAGACCTATACGAACGCCAAGAAGATTGACTCCCTGGAGGTACAACTTGAAAACCAGGAATGGATGATTGCCACGCTGCAAGCCATCCTACGCGGAGAGACCTTGAGTGAAGTCGAAGAAATACAGAGCGACAGCACAGCCACATTGCAACAATTGACCACTCAATACCGTCGGACGAAAGAAGACAGCCTGTTGCGGCTGGAGGTGGAACGCGAAGACAACCGCTACCAGGTGAAGAACCAAACGGAGACAACCGCACCCTCGATGACCGACCATTCGTCGCCCATCACTCACCTTTTCTTCACTCCCTTGAAGGGCAAGATTCTTGCACCATTCAGCACCTCGCATCACGGGGTGGATATTGCCGGCGATGCCAGCCGTGCAGTCTGCGCCGCCTACAACGGCACGGTTGTGTTTGCCGGATTCACCGCCGAAGACGGCAATGTCATAGCGCTGCAACATCCTGGCAATGTAGTGACCGTGTATCAAAACAACGGCTCTCTGCTGAAACGGCAAGGCGACGTAGTGAGGGCGGGAGAGCCCATTGCCTATGTCGGAACCAGCGGACGGCATGTAGTAGGAGCCTATCTGCACTTTGAAATATGGGTAGGCGGTTCAGCCGTCAACCCTGAAGAATACATCTCATTCTAAACAAGTGAAAAACATCGCCATACTTGGATCGACCGGATCAATCGGCACACAGACACTAAACGTCGTGCGCCGCCACCGCGACCTTTTCTCCATCGAGGTGCTTTGTGCCGGCAGCAATGCCAACCTGCTGATACAACAGGCTCTTGAGTTCAACCCCAACGCCGTAGTCATTGCCGACGAAAACAAGTACCAGCAAGTGCATGAAGCATTAGCCGATAAAGATATCAAAGTATTTGCCGGTGAGGCTTCAATGGTCGATTTGATGGCAATGGACAGCATCGACGTGGTGGTGGCGGCCATCGTGGGATTTGCAGGATTGAGACCTACACTAAGAGCTCTCGAATGCGGAAAACCTGTAGCCCTGGCCAACAAGGAAACCATGGTGGTGGCAGGCGCCATCGTCACCGCCACCGCTGCCAAACACCATGTACCCATCCTGCCGGTCGATAGCGAACATTCGGCCATCTTCCAGTGTCTGACCGGAGAAATAAGCGACGTGGACAAAATACTTCTCACTGCCTCCGGCGGTCCTTTCCGTGGTATGACACGCGAGCAATTGGCCAACGTCACTCTGGATCAGGCTCTGAAACACCCCAACTGGAGCATGGGAAGGAAAGTGACTATCGACAGCGCCAGCCTGATGAACAAGGGGCTGGAAGTGATCGAAGCCAAATGGCTCTTCGGTGTCGAATCCAAAGACATCGAGGTGGTGGTACACCCTCAATCAGTAGTTCACTCGATGGTGCAATTTCGCGATGGAAGCATCAAAGCTCAAATGGGCATCCCGACCATGGAAACTCCCATTCAGTATGCCCTCACTTTCCCGGAACGCATCGAGAGTCACCTGCCAAGACTTGATTTCACCAACTACCCCACCCTCACCTTCGAAAAACCCGACCGTAAGACTTTCCGTTGCCTCGACCTGGCCTATTATGCCATTGAACGTGGCGGCAACATGCCTTGTGTGATGAATGCTGCCAACGAGGTGGCGGTGCAGCGATTCATCAATGGCCAAATAGGTTTTCTCGAAATTGCCGACCATGTGGAGCGCGCCATACAACAAGCTCCCTTTGTGGCCAACCCTACCCTGGACGACCTTCTACAAACCGATAAAACAATTCGTAACCAATGAAATGGCTTGCGCTGATACTCAGCCTCTCTCTCTTAGTAATGACCCACGAACTGGGTCACCTTGGATTTGCCAAATTGTTTCGCACGCGTGTGCGCCGATACTATATCTTCTTCAACTGGAAGTTCTCCATCCTGAAGGCCAAGAAATTCGGTGGCAAATGGCACTTCCTTTTTTTCAACGCCAAGACCCCCGACTCGTGGGATGAAAAGAATCTGGCGCCTGAAGACCAAAACAACACCCTGTGGGGTCTCGGATGGATTCCTCTGGGCGGCTATTGCGACATCGCCGGCATGATTGACGAAACCAAAGACGCCAACGACCTTGAAAGCGAACCGCAGCCGTGGGAATACCGCACCAAACCCGCCTGGCAGCGACTCTGTATCATCAGCGGCGGCGTACTGGTCAACTTTATCTCGGCATTACTTATCTTCACAGCCGTCTTCGCCCACTGGGGCAAGGACGAACTGCCGCTGCGCAATGCCACTCTGGGATACGACTATCACCAAGTGATGCTCGACGAAGGCTTCCGGAACGGAGACATCCTTTATGCTATCGACGGCCAAGAGATGTATGATTTCTCCGATGCCAACATGGCCTTACTGCTCAACAACCCCAAACAAGTCACCGTCATGCGTGGCGACTCTCTCATCGACCTGACTTTAAGCGGAAAACTACTAGAACATGTAAACAACGGCCACGTGAAACACCTGATGGAACCCCGTCGGCCGTTTGTAGTCAAAGACTTTGTCGCCGGCTCCACAGCCCGGCGCGCAGGTATGATGATTGGCGACAGCGTGGTGAGCATTGACGGTGAAGCCATGGCTTCTTTCAGCGAAATCTCCCCTGCCCTCACCGCTCACGCGGGAGACAGTATCACCGTAGGCTTTTACCGTGACGGGCACCTCGACTCCGTACGAGTGTTGCTTGGTTCCGACGGAAAACTGGGGGTGCAACTGGTTTCCGACATCGCCGAACTCTTTGTGGTCAACCATATTGACTACACCTTCTGGGAAGCCATTCCCGCCGGCATCAGCCATGGATGGACCACTTTGGTGGAATATGTCTCCTCGCTCAAGGTGCTTTTCTCCCCTGGCGGTATGCAGAACCTAGGCGGCTTCGGCACCATGAGCAGCATCTTCCCCGACCACTGGGATTGGCATGCCTTCTGGAACATCACTGCCCTCCTGGCTCTCATCCTCGCCTTCATGAACATCATCCCCATCCCAGGTCTCGACGGAGGTCACATCATGTTCACCCTCTGGGAGATAATCACCGGACGGAAGCCCTCGGACAAATTCCTCTCCGTAGCCCAAAACGTGGGTATGATTCTTCTGCTGGCACTCATGGTGCTGGCCAACGGCAACGACCTCTGGCGCTGGCTGAGTTCGAAACTATAAACCATGATGAAAAAGATAGACCGGCTCATCCTGCGCTCTTTCATCGGCCCTCTGGTGCTGACCTTCTCCATCTCGGTATTTGTGCTGCTGATGCAGTTCGTGTGGAAATATATCGACGATCTGGTGGGCAAGGGGCTTGAGTTCTCTGTCATTGCCGAGTTGCTGCTCTATGCTTCCGCCACCTTCGTTCCCATGGCACTCCCCATTGCGGTCCTTTTCGCCTCCATTATGACCATGGGCAACTTCGGCGAGAAATACGAACTGGTGGCCATGAAAGCCGGCGGTATCTCGGTGAGCCGTGTGATGATGCCCATGACGCTGGTCGTGCTGCTGCTCTCGGGCGTAGCATTCTATTTCTCCAACAATGTCATGCCCACAGCCATGCTCAAATACCGCATGACCCTCTATGATGTCACCCGCAAAAAACCCGCCGTCAATATCCGTCCAGGCGAATACTACAAAGAAATCGAAGGCTATGTCATCCGCGTGGGCAGCAAGGACCCTGACGGGCGTATCCTGCACGATGTGGCCATCTACGACCACACCAAGGGAATGAATGAAACCACTGTCATCATCGCCAAGAACGGCGTGATGCAAGCCTCTGCCGACAACCGTTACCTTCGATTCACCCTCAACGACGGCTATTCCTACATGGAGTCATCCTCCGGTGAAAACCATATACGGCGCCCCCTCACCACCATAGGATTCGACGAACAAACCATCACCTTCGACATTTCCTCATTCGCCTTCGACCGCAGCGGTGAAGATCTCTTCAAAGGAAGCTACCAGATGATGAACATCGCCCAACTCGACACCGCAGTGCATGAACTTGAGAAAAACCAGGCCGACCACAACATGAAAGCACGCGAAGATGCCATCATAAGCCTACATGCCTGGAAGAAATGCAATGACCGATCGGCAGCCGTCACCGCCGACACCAGCATCCACTACAACCCTGCGCAGCAGATTGAGCGACGGAAACGAGCCTACAACTATGCCATCAATGCAGCCTCCTCGACAGCCAAAGACCTCAAGATGCACCACGACCTGCAGCGCGGAGACCAGGAATACATCAACCGCCACCACATCGAATGGCAGCGCAAATACACCCTCTCGGTGGCCTGCCTGCTGCTTTTCCTCATCGGAGCCCCCTTTGGAAGCATCGTGCGCAAAGGTGGCCTCGGATTGCCGTTGGTGGCGTCGGTACTCTTTTTCGTGCTCTACTATGTCATCGGCATGATTTCTGAAAAAGCGGTGCGCGAAAGCGCTATCGGACCTGTCGGCATGTGGATAAGCACTTTCGCCATGCTACCCATCGGCATTGTGCTCACCGTCGAAGCCACCACCGACTCGTCGCTCTTCGACGGCGCCACCTGGAAACGCCGAATCACACAAGTTTTCAACTTCCTGAAACATCTTCTCTTCAGAAAAACAGATCCATCTCATGAAAGAAATACATGATTTCACCATCGTGGGACGTCGTCAACACGGCGACCGTTACTTCTCGCTGGTGCTGCACCACGACGGCGGCATGCAGCCCATCGTCCCCGGCCAGTTTGTCGAGGTGCGGGTGGATGGCTGCCACGAGGTGATGCTTCGCCGTCCCATTTCAGTACACGATGTTGACCCCGAAGCCGGTACACTGAGTCTGCTGATCCAAATCGTAGGCAACGGCACCCGCCGCCTGTCAGAACTGCAAGTGGGCGACAAGCTGAACATCGTCTATCCCCTCGGACATGGGTTTACCACCGACCTCAAACCTCAGACCTCCGCACTCCTGGTGGGCGGAGGCGCCGGCATCGCTCCCTTGCTGCACCTCTCCAAAGCGTTGAAAGCAAACGATGTGAAGTGCACCATCCTGCTCGGCGGACGTACTGCAGGGCTCATCCCCGTGCACGACGAGTTCCAACCCTACGGCAAGGTGCTGATTGCCACCGACGATGGTTCGCTTGGACATAAAGGCCTTGTTGTCAGCCATCCAGCCTTCAGCGAAAATTACGACATGATCTACACTTGCGGCCCGACGCCCATGATGAAAGCCGTGGCCCGCAGTGCCGCCGAACGCGGCATCCGCTGCGAGGTGAGCCTCGAGAACATGATGGCCTGCGGCGTCGGCGCCTGCCTCTGCTGCGTCACCGACACCGACCAAGGCCACCGCTGCGTCTGCAAGGATGGCCCCGTCTTTGACATAAGCACAATGCGCAAGTGGTACGAAAATAAGTAGTTAAGTAGATAAGGCAATAGCGTCATCTCTGTTACAATGTAAGGCATTTGTCTTGACTACCGTCTGAAGGACGAGCGAAGCAATCACTACCTAGATACTTAACTACCCCAAAAGATAATAGTATGTTAGCAGTCAAAGTACATAATCTCAGCCTGAAGAACCCAGTGCTCACTGCCAGCGGCACCTTCGGCTACGGCGAAGAGTTCGCCGACTTTATCGACCTCAACCGCCTCGGCGGATTCGTCGTCAAGGGCACCACTGGTTCGCACCGCGAGGGCAACCCCTACCCACGCATGGTAGAGACCCCTTCGGGCATGCTCAACTCCGTGGGTCTGCAAAACGGTGGTGTGGAGAAATTCTGCTCCGAAGTGTATCATAGAATCAAGCATTTAGACACTAACATCATCGTCAATGTAAGCGGCTCGAGCATCGAGGAATACTGCTCCGTGGCCGAGCAGATAGACGCACTGGAGAAGATTCCGGCCATCGAATTGAACATCAGCTGCCCCAACGTCAAGTGCGGCGGCATGGGCTTCGGCACCAGCCCCGACATGGCGGCCCAGGTGGTCAGTGCGGTGCGCAAGGTGTACCACAAGACTCTGATAGTGAAGCTCTCGCCCAACGTCACCAGCATTGCCGAGATCGCCAAGGCCGTCGAAGGCGCCGGTGCCGACAGCGTGAGCCTCATCAACACCCTGCTGGGCATGGCCATCGACATCGAGCGCCGCCGTCCCTTCATGGCCAACGTCACCGGTGGCCTCAGCGGCCCCGCCGTGAAGCCTGTGGCCGTGCGCATGGTGTGGCAAGTGGCTCATGCCGTGAAGATTCCCGTTGTCGGTCTGGGCGGCATCTGCACTGCCGAAGATGCCATCGAGTTCCTCATGGCCGGCGCCACAGCCATCGAGGTGGGTACCGCCAACTTCCTTGACCCCGCCGTCACCATCAAGATTATCGACGGCATGGAGACCTGGTGCAAGAAGCACGGAGTCAGCGACATCAACGAGATTATCGGCATTATATGATACTGATCGCCGACAGTGGGAGCACCAAGACCACTTGGATGGAGGTGGAGACTGGTAACATGATAGTTACCGAAGGTCTGAACCCCCACTTCACCACCGAGGGTCGGTTCTTGGATGCCTGCGCTGTCGTGCGCCAGAACCTTCAACTTCCCACTTTCAACTTCCCCCTTTTCTTCTACGGTGCCGGCTGCGGTCTTGCCACCCAGCGCCAGAAGGTGGCCGCATGGCTCGTTAAAGCCTTTGGAACAAACGATGTACATGTCGATACCGACATGCTCGCCGCCTGCCGTGCCACCGCTGGCGACCAACCAGCCCTAACAGCCATCCTCGGCACAGGCAGCAACGCCTGCTACTACAACGGTAGCACCATCGAATGCCAGCCCACCAGCACAGGCTATATACTCGGCGACCGTGGCTCGGCCAACCATGTGGGCCGCATCCTGCTCAACGACTACCTGACACGCCGCATGCCGGAAAACTTAAGAGACATGTTCCGCGACACCTACCGCATGAGCGACACTGAATTGATGGATGCCGTCTATCACCAGCCCAACCCCAACCGTTTCCTGGCCTCACTGGCACCCTTTGCCGTCAGCCACGCCGAAGACGAGTACTGTGACAATGTCCTTGCGGAAGCTCTCCACGAATGGTACCATGGACCGCTTCAGACCCTGCGCAGGCAGAGTGGATATAACGAGGGTGAGATCAACTTTGTAGGCGGATTCGCCAAAGCCATCGGGGACAAACTGCATGCCTGTTTCGCCGGCGACACCCTCACCGTCGGCACCGTCGTGGCCGACCCCATCGAAGGTCTCCGACGCTACCATCTTGGTGCGTCAATGCCACGATAGCCCCTCCACTCCCTCTTCGTTGCCCCTCCGTTGCCCCTCCGTCTTTCAACGGAGGTGAGACGGAGGTGAAACGGAGGTGAGACGGAGGTGAGACGGAGGTGAGACGGAGGTGATAGGGTGTCTAAAGGAAATCTGAAGCAAAAATTACACAAGAATACAATAATGGTGGATAATAAACGTTATTATACATCTTTAACTATTAAAATGTCATTGAAAACATGGATTTGACAAACATCTTAGCTATCGCCGGCAAACCCGACCTGAGCGAATTGGTGTCGCAGACCAAAGGCGGCGCAGTGGTAATGAACCTCGTTACTGGACAGAAATATCCAGTGTTCAAGAACGATCGTATCAGCTCGCTGGGCGAGATACGTATTTTCACCGACAGCGACGAGCGTCCGCTGGAGGAGGTAATGCAAAGCATCTACAACGTACTGGAAGCCAAGGCTACAGATTTCGACCCAAAGAAAGCCGAAAGCAAGACGATGTTCGCACTGCTGGAAAAAGCACTGCCCGACTACGACCGCGAACGGGTGCACGCCTCCGATGTGAAGAAGCTCTTCTCATGGTACAACATCCTGCTGGCCGCCGGCAAGTTGGCCCCCGAGGAGGAGAATGATGCCAAACAAGAGACCGAGGAGAAATAACAAGTCAAAAAAAAAACATAAAGACTATGAAGAAAGTTATTGTCATGCTCTGTGCCGCCGCCGTGCTCTGCCTGACTGGCTGCAAGAAAGAGAACCCCGCACCCGAGACAGGCAGCTCCACTTCCGCTCCCGCGCCGACACCGACACCTACTCCGACACCGGAGAGCAACAGCGAGGGTTTGTACAACCCCAACTGCAAGATCATCAGGATTGAAACAGCGTACAACGGCACGTCTGAAGAGTGGGACTGGGACGATAACAACCGATTGCAATCCGTATTGGACGGCGACGGCGCGGTGCGTTCCGCCTTCACCTATGACGAGCATGGGCGTGTGAGTTCTGTCATCCGCTACGGCAACCAGCTGAGCGGCACCATGGGTGTGACCTACAACGGAAACTACATCTCGCGCATCTCGTTGGTCAACGGAGGCGCCGAGGTGGTGGGAGCCTCCATCAGCCACAACAGCAACCACAAGATAAGCTCCGCCACGCTGAACCTGAGCGACAACTATCTGATTAATATGTTCAACATGATGCTGGCCCGCTATCTCACCGACTCCACCGGCAATAGCCTGGCACCCGAAGTGGATAGCCTGCAGGGAAGCATGGCTTTCGACTGGAACGGCGAGAACGTGAGCATGGCACGGATGGATGTACGCTTCCGCGTGACGGTGATGCTGGGTATGCTGAAAAACGTGCTCTCCAGCCTGAGTTCCTTCGGAATTGATTCCACCATGCTCACGTATGTAGATGCCCTGCCCGACAACACACCGATTATCTTCAAGATAACGGCCCGCGACACCGCCAACTACACCTCCTACGACGATAAAGTGAACCCCTTCCGCCACTACATGGGCAACCTGGAGAAACTGCTGCAACTCGACGCATCCATGCTTTCGGCCAACAACGCCATCGCCGGAACGGTGTCGGGCACTGCCAGTATTGCCATCTCTGCGGAGATTACGGCAACCGTTTTTGGGCAGACCATCACTCAGGAGATTCCTTTTACCACCCTGAACCAACCCCTGCCGTCGAGCGTCCTGCCGTTGAGTGTCATCAACAACCGCTACACCTACAACAGCGCCAATTACCCTGTCAGTGTGACCAACGGCGAGGGCATCAGCACCACATATACCTACGCACAATAAGTTAACACACGAATGACCTACACAGAAAAAGATCACAAATACAAGCGCTACACCGTCACTTCGGCGCTGCCCTACGCCAACGGCCCCGTGCATATCGGCCATCTGGCCGGCGTCTATGTGCCCGCCGACGTCTATGTGCGCTATCTGCGCGCCCAGGGCGAGGAGGTGATGTTCATAGGCGGCAGCGACGAGCACGGCGTGCCCATCACCATCAAGGCCCGCAAGGAGGGCTGCACACCGCAGGACATCGTCGATCGCTACCACAAGATTATCAAGGACTCCTTCGCCGAGCTGGGCATCTCGTTCGACATCTACAGCCGCACCTCCAGCAAGGAGCACCACGAGACCGCAGCGGCCTACTTCAAGAAGCTCTACGAAGAGGGCAAGTTTGTCGAGAAGGTGTCGATGCAGTACTACGACGAGGAGGCCGGGTGCTTCCTGGCCGACCGATACATCACCGGCACCTGTCCCCACTGCGGCAACGAACGCGCCTACGGCGACCAGTGCGAAGCCTGCGGCACCTCGCTGAACGCCACCGACCTCATCAATCCCAAGAGCGCCCTCAGCGGCTCGAAGCCAGTGCTGAAGGAGACCAAACACTGGTTTCTCCCGCTTGACCAGGACGAGCCCTGGCTGCGCGAGTGGATTCTCGAGAGCCACAAGGGCGACTGGAAGACCAATGTCTATGGCCAGTGCAAATCGTGGATCGACGCCGGACTGCAGCCCCGCGCTGTCACACGCGACCTCGACTGGGGCGTCAAGGTGCCCGTCGAGGGTGCCGACGGCAAGGTGCTCTACGTATGGTTCGACGCCCCCATCGGCTACATCTCCTTTACCAAACAGCTCAAGGGCGACGACTGGGAGAAATGGTGGAAAGACAAGGACACCAAGCTGGTGCACTTCATCGGCAAGGACAACATCGTCTTCCATTGCATCATCTTCC